>UMKJ01005476.1_pt1 | contig 16855 bp, 8 predicted proteins | sample 1966301 | NCBI WGS metagenome assembly UMKJ01 (sample SAMEA4836173, study PRJEB28245) | human gut metagenome | biome: gut microbiome; material: fecal sample | place: Denmark | collected 2008
CTCCTGAACTTCTGTCTTCTGAGTTAGAGTGGGGCTTTGCCCTTTAAGATACTCTTATATCTCTCCTCATCATTCAGCAACTTCACCGCCTCTTTCCACTGTTTGTCCGTGCGCAGGCTGTTTTCCACCGCACCGCGTTGATAATAATACACTGCAACAAGGTCGGCAGCGAGCAGTTGTTTTATAGATTCCTTATTATAGTCGAGGTCTCTCTCTATGTTATGACTGAACTTCTTTTCCAATGCGTCAAACTCAGGTTTGGCCTCGTCATAATAGCCTTCAAACTTCGCTATCTTCACAAGCGTCTCCAAGTACTTGCTGCTCTCGCGGTCATACTTGAATCCGCTTTTTATCACAGCCTTCTTGAAGTCCTCATAATCAGCATCGCTTATCTCGAAATCCTTTGCCGGCGCAATCGTCGGATGGTTCTTCATGAACTTCAGTTCCCATGTCAGCATCACCTCCGTAGAGTCATGTCCGGATGAGGCAAGATACAGAGCGATGTTTGCTAACGAGTCGGCCTTCACCTCCACGTCGGGCTTTATGCCTCCACCGTCGCGCACCTCGCGTCCGTTGGCCGTGTAAAATACCTTTGTCAGCGAGTCGGGGATATGCTCGCGGTAGCCTCCGCGCGCGTGTCCATAGTTAATAGCCTGTATGCAGCGGCCACTTGGAATGTAATATTTGCCGGTTGTCAGTTTCAGATTGCCGTTGTATGGCAGCGGCAGGTTAGGCAACTGCACCAGTCCCTTGCCGTAAGTGCGCGTACCCATTATCACCGCCCGGTCCAGGTCTTGCAGGCTGCCGCACGTTATCTCGCTTGCACTTGCCGAGTTCCCGTTCACCAATACAACCATCGGCATAACCGTATCAAGCGGCTCCACCGACGTCTTATAGTCATTGTTTGCCCTTTCCAGCTTGCCCCTCGTACTTACGATGGTGATGTCTTTCGGCACAAACATATTCACGATGTCCACCGCCTCGTTTATCACGCCGCCACCGTTGTTGCGCAGGTCGAGCACCAGTTTAGTCATTCCCTTGCCCTTCATGTCGAGGAATGCCCGTCTCACCTCCTTAGCCGGACTGTCGCCTGTGAACGAACTGAGTGAGATATATCCGATGCCGTTCTCCTGTAGGCCGTAGTATGTTACCACCGGAAGTTGTATGGCCCGGCGTTTTATCTTGAATTTCAGAGTCTTTCCCGTTGTCGGACGCTTCACCTTCAGCAGCAATGTCGTACCTGGCTCGCCGCGCAGGCGCTCGCTCACATAGCTGACTTCCTTGCCCGCCATCAGCGAGTCGCCTATGCTCACGATGATGTCGCCCTTTTTCAGGCCCGCTTCCGCTGCCGGCATACCCTCGTAAGGTTCGTCTATCACGGCATTGTTCAGCGCCATGTTATATCTGATCATCGCTCCGATGCCCGCGTATTTCCCGCTCATCATCATCTTCAGGTCGCTCTGCCTGTCCTCCGGATAGTACTCCGTGTACGGGTCCAGCGACCCGAGCATAGCCCTGACGGCATATCCCACCACCTCGTCGGCGTCTATCGTGTCTACATACATCATGTCAAGCTGCTTGTATATAGCGTTAAAGACATCGAGGTTTTTCGCCACCTTGAAATTATGGTCTTTGTCTTTGCCCTGCGCCATTGCAGGAATAGCGCTTATTATGGTGAGCAGAACAATTATCAGTTTCTTCATCTTTTGGTAATGTTATTTCCTGCAAAAGTACATTATTATAATTATATTCCTCCCGTTTTGTATAGAAAAAATCGCGGCATTACATAAAAATAACACCAGAGACACATTTTTTTTGCTTTTTACTTAATTTTTTTCGTAAAAGTTTTGGCAGTGTCGAAAAAACGTCTTACCTTTGCAACCGCAAAACAAAAGAACTGCTTCAGTAGCTCAGTTGGTTAGAGCACCTGACTGTTAATCAGGGGGTCGTTGGTTCAAGCCCATCCTGGAGCGCATAAATTTAAGTGCTGATTACTTTTTATAAGTAGTCAGCACTTTTTTGTTATGCCCTGTTTTTGGCTCACCCGATAAATATAGGGGAAGTCTTTTATTAGATATTATGTCGCCCTTTGCACACACTTTACGCCATGCTCAGAGTATTTAAGGCTGGATTACTCCGGTACTTAAGCCAAAATACTTGAGTAATCAGGCCGGAATTACTCGAGTACTGCGCCCAAATTACTTGAGTACTGTACCCAAATTACTCGAGTATTGCGCCATAGTACTATGCTGTTCAACCGAAATAGGTGCCCCCTGTATTTATCGGGTGAACCCCGTTTTTCCACTGTTTTAATATTTATTAGTCAAACCGATGCCTTTAATCCTGAATATTATTATTACTTTTATGCCAACAAAACAACTTGGAAATTAGTATGAGCGAAGAAATAAAGGCCCTGCTGCAAGAGTGCGACACGCTGAAAGTGCGCTTGTCTGAATTGCGCCCCCTGCCTGTGGAGGCATTGAAAAAGATAGAGGAGGCGTTTGCCATCGAGTACACATACGAGAGCAATCGCATAGAGGGCAACACGCTTACACTGCAAGAGACCGAACTTGTAGTGAACGAGGGCGTTACCATAGCCGGCAAGTCCATGCGTGAGCATCTCGAAGCTATTAACCACGCCGAGGCCATCGACTATATAAAAGATTTTGCAAAAAGTGGGGTAGAACTTTCTGAGCGGACAATAAAAGAAATACACGCACTTGTGTTACACGGCATAGACCGAGAGAACGCAGGGCGATACAGAAATGTTCCCGTGATGATTTCAGGAAGCACCCATACGCCGCCGCAGCCTTATCTGCTGGATAAACTCATGGAGGATTTTATGCTAAAGTTCCGTGAAATGGAGGTACAGAAAGTCCATCCAGTCCTCATTGCCGCTTATCTGCACGATGAACTTGTGCGCATCCATCCGTTTATTGACGGTAACGGACGTACATCCCGCTTGCTTATGAACCTGTATTTGCTTCGTTATGGCTACACTATCGTAAATCTTAAAGGCAGCAACGATGATAAGATAAGCTATTATAAGGCTTTGGAAAAATCGCACACGACCCATTGTCCGCTTGATTTTCAAATTGTGGTTGCTCGGGCCGAGAAAAGTTCTTTAGAGCGTTATCTGTCGGTTTTAGGATGAAAGTTCTAAGTTGTTCTGATTACAAGGCCTCGGTAATCGTTTTACCACGCCCCGGTAACAAAACCACGCCCCGACTTGAGCCTATTTCTTATCTATTTCACTGATAAACTCTAATAGATTGTCGCCGCTGCCGATGCTCAGTTTCTTGCGCAGGCGGTAGCGCGCGGTCTCTATGCTGCGCACGCTCGTGTTCAGGAGCGACGCCATCTCCTTGCTGCTGAGACCCATACGCAGATACACGCACAGCTTCAGGTCATTCTTCTTCAGGTCGGGGAATTGCTCCATCAACTTCTGCGTGAAGTTGTCGTACACAAGGTTGAAGTTCTCCTCAAACTTATCCCAGTTGCTGTCGTCTGTCATGTGCGTGTGGATGTTGCGGCGGATGTCCGACACCTTCTTCTTTATTGCGCTTGTGTCAGCATCTGTGCGCACACTCTTATACAGTTCCTCCATCTCAGTGTCGATGGCCTGTAGCATATCGTTCTTGCGCACCAGATTGATGGCGTTGTCGGCCAACTCGCCCGATTTGTGTTTCAGCTCTATTTCGAGTTGCCCGTTGCGCAGTTTTATGATTTCCTTCTCGCGCTGTTCCTCATCCACCTTGAACCGCAGCTGCTGCTCGCGCATCTGTTGCTCCTGCTCACGTATTTGGCGTTCCTGTTCTATTTTCATGCGCTTCAGCTCTTTCTCCGCATTTTCTTTCATGCGTTTTATCAGCATACGGCCCAATATCACGACAGCCACTATATATATAATGTATGCCCACCACGTCTCATACCACGCCGGTAGCACTCTGATGCTGATGGATGTCTCGCGCTCCGTGCCGTCCATGAGGTTGCGCGCCTTCACGTGGAAGATGTATGTGCCTTTGCTCAGTTGCGTGTATTCCTTTGTCGTACCCAGTTGCGGTCCCACCCATTGCTTGTCGTAGTTCTCCATATAGCATGAGTATTCCACGCCGTTCTGATCGCGGTATTCTGGCATGACAAACTCTATGCGCAGTGAGTTGAGGCTGTGTGGCACGGTGATTTCGTCCGTTTTCTGTGCGTAGTGTGAGGCATATATCAGCGTGTCATTGCTGTTTGTACTGTGAATTTCCCTTATTATGAGCTTGTTGGAGTTTTTCGGACTCTTGTTTTCTTGCAGACTGTTGCCCACTATGTAGAAGCCGTTGTCGTAGCTGAGCAGGGTGTGGTCGTTGTCGATGAAACCGATGTGTCCGAGACTCATCTGAAGACGCTTCACGATGTTGGTGTATTCCATCCGTTTCACCGTGTATGAGCCGTTCTTCTTGCGTTCGGCGATGGCGAGATAGTCGGGTTTGTATGCCCATAGATTGCCCGATGGCGTTTCTATTATGCGCAGAGACATACCGTAGGTGTTGAAAATCTTGTTCAGACGGTCGCACTTTTCGAGCTTGCCTGTTTTGCTGTTGTACTGCCGGAAGCCGTCAACCGACGACACGTATATCCGTCCGCGTATCTTGCATATCAGGTTGTCGTTGTCGAGCGGCAGTCCCGTGCCTTTGTTGAACACCTGTTTTTTCGTCACTTTCGTCAGGTCGCCGTTCAGCATGATGCGGTAGATGCCGTTCTTCCAGTGGCTCAGCCATATCGAGCCGTCGGCGTCTTGCATGAACAGACCGGTGGAGATGTTGCCTCCGGCAATACGGTTGCGCACCTTGTAACTGCCGTTTGCACCCTCGGCGATTACGAGTCCGTTATAGTCGCAGCCTAATACAAGTCCGTCATGGCCTCGCAACGGGATGAATCCCCACGTGCCGCGCAATCCCGGAATGCGTGTTGCCGCAGTTCCCTTCACGGTAAACGCACCGTCGTTTGCGCCCACCAATACATCGTTGCCGATTTTCCGGCAGCTCCATACCTGCCCGTTTATCCCGCTTACGGGTTGCGTCTGTGGCGGCGTGGCCGAGTTGTTGGGCAGTGGCAACGCCATGAGGAAGAGTCCCTGATTGGTAGCCAGATACAGATTGTCATTGTCGCGCAGCGAGGCATAACCCGTTCCGATGTTGTTGCTTATGCCGTATAGGTTGTAGAAGGGTGTGTTCAGCATCACGTAGGCGATGCCGTTGTCGAGTCCGAGCCATAAATTGCCGATTTCATCGAAGTGCATCGACAGTACCGTGTTGTTCTGAAGGCCTGTCAGCGTGTTGGTGAACGTGTTGCGCCCGGTACGCATATTCTTCACCACCAGTCCGCCGCGCACGGTTCCTATAGCCAGATAGTCGTCGTGAATTTCGGCACAGAACACCTGTTGAGACATGAGTATGGGCGTGATGTCGAGTTCGTAAGGCTTCATCTTGCCATCCTCATACATATATATACCATCGGTGACGGTGAGGAAAAGCTGGCCCTTGCGGAAGGGAAGCACCGCTGCCACCGCCTTGCCAGCGAGCGTTTCGGAGCCTGGCAGCCTGAATATGCGTCCATTCTGGTACACCAAGATACTTTCCTTGCTCGAGATATAGAGCCTGTTGTCGATGGCTGTGGCATTTTCAATGTCGAATTTGAAGCTGTGAGTAGTGATTTTACCGTTCGGATGCAATATGAACACGGCGTTTTTCGATTGAAAAGCTATTTCGTCGTCGATGCGTAGGATTTTCCATATCTCGCCAAAAATCCGATATTTCTGTGGCAGTTTGTTGGAAAGGGAATGATAGCTTATGCCGTGAAAACAGTCGTTGCCCTTGAAAAATCCAAATTCGTTTGTTGCGCCGGCATAGATGACGTTGTCTTTCTTGCTGAAAAGTGTCGAGCGGACGTTGGTGTAATTCGGCACGGTGTGTATGCTCCATCGGTCGCTATCGTATATCAGCAGACCGTTGTTGTTGGCAAAAACGACCCTGTTGTCGGGCGTGATGTCCACGCCCCAGTTCTGCGTTCCGCCTCTATATTCCACATTTGAGAAGTTCTGTAATATGGGATTTTGCGCGTTTAGGTTTATTGTTATGCACAATAATGATAATAGAGTAATGATTTTCTTCATGGTTTGTAATATGCTTTTAGTATGCAAAAATAGAAAAAAATACATATTATCAAGGCATTAGCTCATGTTTTTTTTATTTATTAGTGTTATTATTGTGCAGAAATGACAAAGTGAGGTGTGTTTGCGCGTTGTCTTTTAAGGTGGAATGTCGGTGAAATCGTAATATTTTGCCGAATTTACCGATTCTTTCGAGCGGCTTGTCCATTTCTTACGTGATGTTTTTGTGAGGTGTTTTTTGTTGAGTTGTGAGGTTTTTGCGAGTTTATATACTTGTTTTATATCAATTGTGCGACTAAATTTGCAACAGAAAACCAATTCCGCATGATGTTGCGGAGACAATGACAATCTGACTAATAACTTATTATTAACGATAAAACAATTTTCATTATGAAGAAAACATTACTCGCGGCAGCAATGGCGCTGCTCACAACTGCAGGCTACGCACAGTTCGTATCGCAGACTCCGGCAGGCGGATTCGACCTTAACAGTGGCAAGGACTATATTCCTGTCTATATGCCGGCTCCACAGCTCAGCCAGATTCAGGGCAAGATACTCGCCGACAACAATCTCGATCCTGATCAGGTGAACAATTCGCTCGACTTTTGGATTGATGACTGGATGGGCGACAAAGCATCGAAGGTGCAGGCATACGTCGTTCCGGAGGGAACCGTGGAGAAGAACTCATGGGGCGGCACGGAATATATTGGTATCACACCTATTGGATATAAGATTGCCGCAGGAGTGTTTACAGCCCATGCTAAGAAGTATGACCTGACCCGGCTCACCGATGACCACATCCTGCACATCGGTCTTTGCGATGCAAGCGGCAAGGGCGGAATGAACGCTCCGCAGCTCACCATCTCTTTCGGCAAGGATGCCAACAATCCCGATTTCAACCTTATTGTGAACAAGACCGGATATGCCGACGGTAAGGATATACCTGTAGGCAACATCACACGTGACAAGAAATGGCACGCAATAGAGATAAAGGTGGGCGACATAAAGGACGATAACGGAGACATCGGCATACCGTTCACATGGGACAACAATATCAGCGCGTTCGTGAAACTGGCTTGTGCCGACAACGCAAACACAATACTCTCGAAAGCCACATACGCTCCGTTGGAGCCGGGACAGGAGATTGCCGATGTTACGATAACCGAGCTTGGAACGGCGTTGGCTATCGAGTCTATCTTCTTCTACATCCCAGAGACTAATGCTATCAACGACATCCAGGCTTCTGCCGGCAACGATGTACAGACATATTATGACCTCTCCGGCCGCCGTGTGGAGAATCCGGCTAATGGCATCTATGTTGTGAAGACAGCTAAAGGCACTAAAAAGGTGGTTATAAAATAAGGTAATCTGCCTAAATTCTAAAAATCCAAGAATAACAACTATAATTCAGCTATTTATGAAATTGCGCAAGATTTTTATATCAGCTTTATTGTCTGCCGTGCCAATATTTGGCTTCGCCCAGGCCATAGAGACCGCTCCTGCAGGCTATTCACTGCGTTGGAGCGACGAGTTCGATGGTACCACGCTGAACGAGAAGAACTGGAACTACGAGACAGGCAACGGCAACTGGGGCTTCGGCAACGGTGAGCTGGAGTATTACACCAACCGTCCGGAAAACGTGAAAGTTTCCGATGGAAAGCTCGTCATAACCGCAAAACGCGAAGACTATAACGGCTTTAAGTTCACATCCGGACGTATCAACGGTAATAGCAAGGTGTATTTCAAGTACGGTGTCATTCAGGCAAAGATTAAATTCCCCAAGACTGCTAATGGCTTATGGCCGGCATACTGGATGATGGGCAACGACATCAACAAGTACGGATGGCCCAAGTGTGGCGAGATGGACATCGTGGAAATGGGATTCAGCAAAGGTATAGAGACCGGATGGCAAGACCGCTACTTCGGCGGAACGCTGCATTGGGGACCGAACAACAACGGACACCAGTATTCCTCGCAGGATTTCGCTTCGGCAAACAACAACTACGATACCGATTACAGCAAGTGGCCGGCGGTTGAAGACGGTGAATGGCATATTGTAACCGTGGACTGGGACGCGGAGAAGTGCCGTATGTATCTTGACCTTGAAGGCTATAACAACCCGCGCCGCAACAAGGCGGTGTTCGCTTCGTTCGACATTCCGCAAAGCGAAGACCCTAATGCTGTGGGTACTTACTTCCACAAACCGTTCTATTTCCTATTCAACGTGGCTGTTGGAGGAACATATACAGGTATCATGAACGCTGACGGCATAACCTGCTTCAACGACGGCGACAAGCAGATGGAGGTGGACTGGGTGCGCGTTTACCAGAAAGACGGGGACGAGTCGGCACAATATTATTATACGGATGAAAACGGAATTGTGCAGACCAACATCGAGGCTGAGCCGGAACCCGAGCCACAACCGGATAACAAGACAGAGCTGAGCAGCTTCGCCTCAAAGGCACTCGATGACAACGGGGAGTCTACATTCGACTTCAGCGACGTGGAGAAGGCCGTTGCCATAAGTGTCAGCGACGGTGTGCGCGGGCATCTCTATGACGCTTGCGGTGGCGATGCAGCCGACGGCGGAAACTTTTGGAACTACTTCATCGACAACGACAGCCGTAACTTCTACTTCTGGGAAAACACCTATATGGCCATGACGACGGCCGGACAGACAAACTCTTTCGGATGGGACGAAGGTTATACCAAGCTGTATGTGCCCGACGGAAATACATGGTCGGGTGCCGGTTTCAATTACACCAACACCGACTTGTCAATGATTGAGGATGACTGGTGGCTGCATTTTGCAATGCGCGGCACGGATATTGAGCGTCACACTTCGCATGAGATTTATTTCGGCAACGCGAAATTCTTTGTTGGAAACAGCAACGGCAAATTGGCAAGCATCGGCGACTTCAAGCGCGACGGTGAGTGGTATTACTTCGATATACCCGTATCCGCGCTCAAGCAGATGTGCGCGTCAGAGCCATTCATTACCAATGCTGCCGCTTTTACAGGCAATATCATCGAGCTGAGAAGTGGAAACGCAGGTGCAGAACTTTGTTTCGACAATATCTTCTTCTATAAGAGCAAGGGCAAGGAAATACCAAGCTATGCAGTGTCTGATGTAAACCTCGGTAAGTACGGATACAAGAGCCTCGATGAAAACGGTGAACCCGTGAAGGTGTTCGACAAGACTACCGTCAAGAACATGGCACCGATAACGCTCGACAACACCAGCCGTGAGATATTTACGGGCAACGGCTCGTATAATCCTGATGAGAACGTAGTGGGCGACCAAAGCCTCGACTACAGTCTTGACAACAACTATTTTATATGGAGCAATACATTGTGGACCGAGAATAAAGAAAATATCAAAAACTCGCTTGGACTCGATACTGCTCCTTATGCCTACTGGCACGACAACGATAATGACACCTGGAACGGCTACGGCATCATCGGACAGACGGCGAAGGACTTCTCCATCATTGACGACAGCTATATGCTGCATATAGAACTTATGTCAGAGGAAGCCGTTGCACACATTCCCGTAACGGTGGGGATAGGCAACAGCTCGATAACTTTCGGAAGCTATTCTACAAAAACAATATTCGCAGACTTCGGACGCGACGGACAGTGGTACAGTTTCGATATCCCGGTGGCTGTATTGAAGCAGTGGGGAACGCTGTTTGACGATACTGACAAGGCAAATCAGAAGAAGAACGCATGGGCTGACAACATCCTTACGTTCAGCACGGGCGAAACACAGTATTACGGTTCGGGCTTTGCTTACGGCAACATTTTCTTCTGGAAGCCTGTTGACGAGACACAGATTCCTGGTGTTAATCCGCTTGGCGATTATACAACAAAGAGTCTCGACGAGAGCAATAACAGCTATTTCGACTTCGCAGGCAAGGACTTCATCATCATCAGCACCAACGGCGATGTTACGGAGCGCATGAAGAGCTTCGGTGATGAGTATCACGAGGAGAACATATTAGCCGATTATCGTCCGGGCGTTGAGGGCGCGAACTTCTATAACTGGACAGGCAACTCATATCGGGACGAGGCAAAGCCGGAGGGCGTTGTCAACTCATTCGGAGGCGACGAGTCATGGCTTTACTTCTCGACGCACGGCGGATGGACTGGTGCGGGATTCGTGAAGAAGACTGACGACGGCACGGGCGCGGACTTCACAGTCCTCGAAGATGGCAACTGGCATCTGCATTTCGCGATGCGCGGAACAGACAACTGTAACCACCAGATAGGTTTCGGCGAGGCGAAGTTCACCATCGGCGGAAGTATGTACGACGGTAAAGTGCCTGTTCTCGGCAATTACGAGCGTAATGGAGAGTGGTACAGCTATGACATACCATACAGCGTGCTGAAGAATTATGCTGCGGATATGTTCCCGAGCAATAACGGCGGACAGGGCAATTACGTTGGCAACATCTTCTGGTTCATGAGCGGTGGAGGCGAAGGTGACGAGATTCAGATTGACAATGTGTTCCTCTGGAGAGACAAGGACAGTGCAACAGGTATTGAGACACCGGAGATTACCGCACCTGTGAAGAACACCGTCACGGGCATCTTCGACATCAGTGGCCGCAAGGTGCAGAGCATGAGCAAGCCGGGAATGTATATCATCCGTACAGCTGACAGCGTGAAGAAAGTAATAGTAAAGTGAGGTTATGAGGTTATAAGGTTGTGAGGTTATAAGGTGGTGTATGCCTTTATGGTAATTCCACCTCACAACCTTAAACTTGAAAGTACAGCGACCTGAAATCTCTACATATATTCTAACTAACAAAAAGAAACATGAAAAACCTGTTCTCATTATTCATTATATTATCAATGGTTCTGTCTGCCAGTGCGCAAACAAGAAGCCCGAAGCGCGGAATAGGCTGGGACGAGAAAGAACAGAAGATTACCGATGCCCCGATAGAGAAGATGCTGCCGGGTATTTCGTGGTTCTACAACTGGGGACCGGCACCGTCAGGAAATGCCTCCACCCTCGGGACTGCCGACGGCATGGGCTTTGCGCCGATGTGTTGGAACGGTAATTATAACGAAACTACAATACGCAACTACGTCAGCGGACACAAGGGCGGAGTGAGATACTTGCTCGGTTTCAACGAGCCTAACTTCTCGGCACAGGCGAATATGACCCCTTCCGCGGCCGCAGCCAAATGGCCCGGCGTGGAGAAGATGGCCGAAGACCTCGGTCTTATGCTTGTTGCTCCGGCCCTGAACTTCACCGGCGAGAAAGTCGGCGGAAAGGTTTGGGGCATTTACGAGTGGCTCGACGAGTTCATCAAGCAGTACAAGGCGAATAATAGCGGCAGGCTGCCGAAGATGGACTGCCTTGCGCTTCATTGCTATATGAATTGGTATAGCTCGAACACTTGGTTCGCCACAGAGTATTTCTACAAGGATTTATATAATGCAAGCAAGACCGATGTATATGGCAAATACCCCAACATCGTGGAATATCTCGACGGTTATAAAGCCGAGAACGGACACTTTCCGCGCATGATGCTCACCGAGTTCTGCTCGTGGGAGAACGACGGAACGATAAAGAATGTGGATTTCCAGATAGACCAGATGACACAGAAAGTGCAGAAACTGGAGCAGAGCGACCTCGTGGAGGGGTATGCCTGGTTCATGGGCAATGCAGGAGGCGGCGCGTCAGCCTATCCGTACATGAGCATCTTCCAGACCAATTCGGCAAGCAGTGACCTTAGCACCCTCGGCAAGGTATATGTATATATGTCGTCTTTCGATATGTCGAAGTTCTACACTCAGGGTGAAATGATTGCCGCAAAGGACTATATCGATGCCAGCACTGACGACCAACAGGCGAAGCTGCGGCCCAATACCGAAAGTGGAAGCGACATGCCGTTGCAAGTTGAAATGCAGAAAGGCGCATGGACAAAATACCAGATTGACGTCCCGGCAAGCGGTGATTACAAGCTGACAATGCACATCAAGTCTACTGTAAGCGCGCCGGTCTACTTCTATATAGACGGCAAGAAGAAGGCCACCCCCACCGTCGCGTCGACCAATGGCGCATGGGCAGACCGTGAGTTCACGGTCACTCTTCCCGCAGGGGAACACAGTGTGATGCTGTTCAATGCCGGAAGCGACACCTTTTTGTTCAATTCCTGGTGCTTTACATCCATTGTGGACGGCATCAATACGCCAGCGGCAGACACCGCAAACGGCAACTTCGAAGTATTCGACGTGAGCGGAATACACATTGGCGAGGCCAAGAGTCTTCAGGAACTGAACCTCGTCAAGGGCATATACATCATTGTAACACCATCTGGAGAGAGAAAGAAGATAAAACAATAACAAACAGCCTATTAATAAACAAAGCCCTTTACTCCCCTCTCTCAAGCGGAGGGGTGGGGGAATGGCTTCTTAAACATTATTCATTATGAGAAGAAACCTATTACTCACGTTTGCATTTGCCGCGTCATCGATGGCACTTGCACAGACAAACCTTGCCTTGACAGGCACGGCAACAGCCACTTCGGCAAATGATAACGCCGGATTGGCAATCGACAATAACGAAGGAACACGCTGGGAAGCTCCTGTGGGTGACTTTGCCGAGAGCGAGGACGTGTCATGGAGTCTCGACCTCGGTAGCGTACAGACATTCAACACCATCCAGATTAAATGGGAAGGCGCATACTCCAAGTCGTTTGTTATCTCGGTATCTGAGAATGGTCAGGACTACACAGATGTGGTTACAAAGACCGATGAGATGCTTACAGACTTGCTGCAGAACTATTCTTTTGATGAGGTCAACGCACGCTACATCAAGTTCCAGAATGTGGCACGCGCCACAATCTGGGGCGTAAGTTTTTGGGAGTTCCGTGTGTTCAAGATGGATGCGGCCACCCTCACATCCATAGAGCTTACCTCTCAGGCAACAGTGGCTAAGGTCGGCACAGGCGTGATGCTCACGGCTACGGGCAAGGACCAACTTGGAGGAGCGATGGATGCCGGCGAAATGACATTCGAAGTTACTCCGGCCGAGATGGGAAGCGTTGCAGGCGGTGTCTACACTCCAGCCAAAGCAGGCGAGGCGACAATCGTTGCGAAGAGCGGCGACATCACATCCAACGAGGTAAAGATTACGGCATACGCAGGCGATAAGATTGATATCTTCACCAACTTGACCGCAATGGTTACACCGCTTGGCGAAGGCACAAAGACCGAATCAATGGTTGGCGCGTTCGATGATAATATGGGTAGCGTATGGGAACTGCACGGCGGAACCGGCGGCAACGACGAGGAGCGCACATACGATACTGGCTTCACAGTCGACCTGCAAGCTCTGTATGACATCACCGCACTGTCTGTTACCTTCGAGGGTGCTTGCCCGGCAGACTACGCAGTCTCTTTCGCAGGCAATGACGGCGAATTCGGCAATGCACATGAGGTCACGGGACACGCAGGAATGGCCACATTCACAGACTTCTTCATGCCGGAGAACGCAACCGAGATACGTTATATCAAGTTCCTCAGCACCAAGGCTGCCACACAGTTTGGCGTGAAGATGTTCGACTTCTCCGTTTACGGCGAGAACAAACAGGACATTCCTGATACCGAAGCACCGACAGACTTCACCGCCGTTGTTGCCGAAGGCTCAGCTACAATATCTTCAGTAGCTTTGAAACTGCAGGCTGCCGACAACGTGAGCAGCGTTATCTCTTACGAAATTTCATATAACAAGGAGGGCGAGGATGTCAAGACTGCAACAGCTTCGGGCGCAAGCGGCGCGGAGACAACCTGCGTTCTCGGCGGATTGGATGCCAATGCTACATACAACATCTCTGTTGTTGCAAAGGACGCTAAGGGCAATGCTGCGGCTGCAATAGTACTCACTGCCACCACAAAGGTTATGCCTGATGCTTCTCCCGTACCTGAGACTGATGCTGCAAACGTAATGTCAGTGTACAGCGATAAGTACGGCAACGCCGACGGATTCTCTCTGCCGAACTGGGAAGAGGCCACCATCACCAATGAGATAGAGCTTGAACCGAACGACAAGTCGCTTATACTGAGCAACATGACATACCGCGGACTGGAATTTACGATGATGGATGTAAGCAAGATGGAGTACCTTCATGTCGATGTTTACCCGGAAACGGCAAACACCGTGACCGTCACTCCAATCTGGAGAAACACGGATAACAACGTTAACTATCAGGAGAAGGCATACGCTATACCAGACCTTAAGGCCGGAGAGTGGAACAGTATCGATATCCCGATGATCGTATTCGCAAGCGACGACCGCAACGGCACTAACAACGTCTACCAGATTAAGCTCGACAACGGTCAGAACGGCACATTCATCTTCGACAACATCTACTTCTATAAGAGTGGTATCGAGGATACCGAAGCTCCTGTATGGGTAAGCGCCGAGGCTACAACCGTTGCCGACAAGACCGCTACAATCACCGTAAAGGCTACCGACAACAACGAGAACGGTATGCTCACCTACACCGTGATGAACGGCGAGGATGTTTTGGCAACACAGAAAGCTAAAGCTGGTGAGGAAACTGAAATAAAAATCAGCGGCCTCACTCCTGAGACGGAATATTCTATCACAGTATCTGTAAAGGACGGCGCCGACAACGAGGCTGCCGACACGAAGACCGTTGTGTTCACGACTACGGAGAAGATAGAGCAGCCGACAAGCGGCGAAGGCTCAATCCTCGTCCAGAATGGCGTGATAACAGAGCCACAGACACTCAGATACACATGGAACATCGTACAGAACAAGACAACCGTTGTCCTTACAATAAAGGTAACTGATGATACAGAGGTGACGGGTCTCGTCAAGGAGAACGCCAACATCGATACTTGGATAAACGGTGTGGCGAATGCTGAGGCAAATGACGTACTCACATACACATGGGAGAATGTGGCTGTAGGCGATGTCCTCAAGGCTAAGATATGGTGGGCTGTCGCTGGCGGACGTGCCGAGGCAACAGAGGAAATCTCATATACTATTGAGAATACAGGGATTGTAACAGCTATCAGCAACATCAACGCTGAGGCTTCCGCTAAGAACGATGCCATCTACAACCTCGCAGGCCAGCGCGTGAGCAAGGCAACGAAGGGCGTTTACATCATCAATGGTAAGAAGGTAATAGTTAAGTAAAGCGATTTTCGTAAAATAAAAAAGGACCGTAACCAAAACTGGTTGCGGTCTTTTTTTTGTCCCATTTTCCTCTCAAATAAAACAAAATGATTATCTTTGCATAAGATACCAAGCTGTGGTAAAATCATTACCGAGCCTTTGTAACGATATTACAAGGTATCTGTAACAAAATCGACTCAAAATAACCGGGTCTTTACCGGTTGAGAAAAAGATGTGAAAATTCATCGAACTCACATTATATTAATGACTTAAACATATAAAAACGAACGAAGAATGAAAATCTCAGAACAACGCAGCAGTATGCTGCACGGCATCCTGCTCATCACACTTTTCGCCTGTGCCGCTTTCTATATTGGCGATATGCCCTTTGTGAAAGCACTCTCTTTCAGTCCGATGATTGTCGGAATAATCCTCGGTATGCTCTATGCCAACAGCCTGCGCAACAACCTGCCGGAGACTTGGGTACCCGGCATCGTGTTCTGCTCTAAGCGCGTGTTGCGCATCGGTATTATCCTCTACGGCTTCCGCCTTACGTTCCAAGACGTTACGGCGGTGGTTATGCCTGCCATACTCATTGATGCGCTCATCGTCATTACCACCATCTACGGCGGTATTCTGGTGGGCAGACTGATGAAGATGGACCGTGGCATTGCCCTGCTTACATCGGTAGGAAGCGGCATCTGTGGTGCGGCGGCCATCCTCGGAGCTGAGTCGGCCATCCGGACCAAACCTTATAAAACAGCCGTCTCGGTGGCAACAGTCGTGATCTTTGGTACGCTCTCTATGTTCCTTTACCCAATCCTCTACCGTAGTGGCGTGTTCGATCTGCCTGCCGAGGCTATGGGAATCTTTGCCGGGTCGACCATCCATGAGGTGGCACACGTCGTGGGAGCCGGCAACGCTATGGGCAAGGCCGTTTCCGACCCTGCCATCATTGTGAAGATGATACGCGTGATGATGCTTGTGCCCGTGCTGTTGGTTATCAGTTGGAGCGTGGCGCGTGCTGCAAAGAAGGGCGGTCAGGCCGAAGGCGACGGCAAAGGCAAGGTGCAGATGCCGTGGTTTGCATTGCTCTTCCTCGTCGTTATCGGCTTCAACTCGTTTAATCTGTTGCCTGCCTCGGTTGTAGACTTCATCAATACCTTTGACACCTTCCTTCTCACAATGGCTATGACGGCGCTCGGAGCAGAGACGAGCATCGAGAAATTCAAGAAGGCCGGTGCAAAGCCGTTTATCCTTGCCTCCGTGCTTTACGCGTGGCTGTTGTTCGGTGGCTACGCAATGGCGAAGTACCTTGTGCCGGTACTGATGTAGATTATTTTCAAGTAATGCGATAAAAAACGAATTATATCATGGTAGTTTGATGTAATTCGTTTTTTTTTCGTAAGTTTGCAAAGGTATAATGTTTAAACGCCTATTATCATGATATATCCTATTGGCATACAGGACTTCGAGAAACTGAGGAATGACGGCTACGTCTATGTAGACAAGACCGCGCAGATATACAAGCTCGCGAC
>UMKJ01014152.1_pt1 | contig 16816 bp, 15 predicted proteins | sample 1966301 | NCBI WGS metagenome assembly UMKJ01 (sample SAMEA4836173, study PRJEB28245) | human gut metagenome | biome: gut microbiome; material: fecal sample | place: Denmark | collected 2008
ACGCTATCGTTCGCGGCTGGCCAAGAAGAGTGGCGAGATTGGCGACCCGTGGTATGTTCCCGGTTTCGGCAAACAAGGAGGGTCTGTACTCGGAGCTACATTCAACATCACCTTTGAGCTGTGATGCCATCTGCCCTGCACAATGATACAAAAAAACATGAATAGCCTCATAACATGGACAACAAGAAGAAAAAGCAACTGAAATGGCAATTACCGTTTCTTATCCTGTTGATAATAGGTACGGCTCTTATCATACGCCAGCAACAGTCTATGCCATACCAACATGACTCCGGATTTGTGTTCGGAACTGTATATAACATCACTTACCAGAGCGACAAGAACCTGAAAAAGGAGATAGAGAACGAACTAAAGAAGGTAGACGCCTCTCTGTCGATGTTCAATAAGAACTCCGTAATATCACGAATAAACCGTAACGAGGCGGTCGTTCCCGACAAGATGTTTCTCGAAGTGTTCGACCTTGCACAGTCGGTATCGAAGGAAACAAGCGGTGCTTTCGACATTACGGTGGCTCCTCTGGTGAACGTTTGGGGCTTCGGATTCAAAAACGGGACGCCTCCTACGACACAATCGATAGACAGTCTGCGCCGGTTCGTGGATTACAGAAAAGTGGAGACGGCGAGACAAAACGGTGCAATGAAGATAAAGAAAGCCGACCCGCGTATCATGGTGGATTGCAGCGCGATAGCGAAAGGCTACGGTTGCGACGTGATAGCGCGCTATTTCCTTTCGCACGACATAAAGAATTTCATGATAGAGATAGGTGGCGAGATTGTAACACGGGGCTATAGTCCGAAGCGCTTGCCGTGGAAAATCGGAGTAACGAAACCTAATGACGACACCCTGAACGTAAAGGAGGAGATTCAGACCGTGCTCAACGTAACCGATAAAGCGATGGCCACAAGTGGGAACTATCGGAACTTCTACTATAAAGACGGGAAGAAATACGCCCATACAATAGACCCGACGACGGGTTATCCTGTGCAACATAGCTTGTTGTCAGCCACGGTTTTGACCAAGAACTGCGCCACGGCCGACGCATACGCCACAGCTTTCATGGTAATGGGAATTGACAAGGCAAAAAAAGTGCTCGACAAGCATCCCGAACTGATGGCTTATTTCATCTATTCCGATAAGAACGGCAAGCCTGCCACATGGTATTCGGACTCTCTGAAAGACAAAATTGCGAAATAGCCCATGCCTTCATTGCAATTATATGACACGCTCTATGGCCTGTCTCTGTTTCAGGGATTGAGCCGTAATGACCTGTCTGAGATTGTTGCGCAAATAAGATTCGGATTCCATAAGGCCGCAGACGGAGAATGCGTGATGCGCGAAGGCGACACTTGCGACAAGTTGGTGTTTCTTATAAACGGCAAACTGAGAATAGAAAACCAGTCCGTCAACCGCCGATACAGCATCACGGAAGAGATAAATGCACCCACAGTTTTGCAGCCGGAGCGTCTGTTCGGATTGAAACAACGGTACACTACGACATACTTTGCCGTAGGACAATGCAACTTCATAGCACTCGATAAGCAGGAAGTGATGAAACTATCAGACAACTTCATCATATTCCGCATGAATCTACTGAACATCATTTCGACCATAGCACAAAAACAATCGCAAGCGATTTGGCACTCAACGCCGCTGTCAGTACGCGAACGCATAATCCATTTCATAGAACAAAGATGCCAAAGGCCGGCCGGAGAGAAGCACATAAAGATACGCATGGAAGACCTTGCGGAGGAAATCTGCGACAGCAGACTGAACGTTTCAAGAGCTCTCAACGCCATGCAGGCCGAAGGACTCATCAGACTCGGCAGAGGAGCGATACACATTCCGCAGGTGGAAATGCTTATTCAGATATGCAATATACGTTAAAAAGCGGCTTTATCATTTTGCCAATCGCTTGATTTTCCGTAACTTTGCATGAATAACAAATATAAGAAACATTGTAAAAGCATAGAGCTTCATCATTATAAGATATGGAAGAAAAAAACATCCACACCAACCCATTTCTGCAACAATACAACACTCCGCACGAGACCGTACCTTTCTGTAACATTACCATAGCCGACTACGAAGAGGCGATGATAGAGGGAATGCGCAGAGAAGACGAACAAATAGAAAGAATAATAAACGACCCGGCCGAACCGACATTCGAGAATACGATTGTACGCGAGGACGAAGTGAAGGGCCGCAAGCACTACTACGACTTATTAGGACGCGTAGAGAGTGTCTTCTTTAATATGCTAAGCGCCGAGACCAACGATGAAATGGATGCCTTGGCACAGAAAATGAGTCCTATTCTGACGAAGCATTCAAACGATATAAGTCTTAATCCAAAACTTTTCGAACGCATAAAGTATGTCTATGAGAACCATAGGGAACTCACAGACGAAGAAACCATGCTACTGAACAACAGCTATGACGGCTTTGTTCGCAGTGGTGCGCTACTCGATGAGGCCGGGAAAGAAAAACTGCGCAAACTGACCGAGGAGATAAGTCTGCTCGCTTTGCAGTTCTCACAGAACTTATTGAAGGAGAACAAGGTGTTCATTCTCAACATTACCGATAAGAATGAGCTTGAAGGGCTGCCGGATACAGCTATACACGCAGCCGAAGAAGCGGCGAAAGAGCACGAAAAAGAAGGCTGGGTGTTCACACTCGACGCTCCGAGTTACGGTCCGTTCATGATGTACTCCACGCAACGGCACTTGCGCGAGCAACTTTATATGGCCCGCAACACGCTGTGCATAAAGGACAACAGCGAGAACAACATCGACATTTGCAAGCGTCTCATCAACCTGCGCCGCGAGATGGCACAGCTCTTGGGCTATGACACTTTCGCCGACTATGTAATGAAGTATCGCATGGCAATAAATGTTGAGAACGTTTACAAGCTGCTCAATGACCTGATTGAGGCCTACAAGCCGACGGCGATAAAGGAAAGAGACGAGATAGAGGCATTTGCGAAAGAGCGTGAGGGAGCAGATTTCGAGATGCAACCGTGGGACTGGGGGTATTATTCTCACCTCCTGAAACTCGAAAAGTACGACCTCGACCCGGAGATGTTACGCCCGTATCTCGAGATAAACAACGTAATAAAAGGCGTATTCGGCCTTGCCACCAAACTATACGGTATCACATTCCGTGAAAACCGCGAGATTCCGACATATCATTCCGATGTGAAGCCATTTGAAGTTTACGACAAAGACGGAAGCTATCTTGCCGTTTTATATGTAGATTTCCACCCCCGCAAAGGCAAACGCGATGGTGCTTGGATGACAGAATTTCAAGGACAGTACATTGAAAAAGACGGAACGAACGTTCGTCCTCACGTCAGTCTTGTGATGAATCTGAGTAAACCGACTGCCGACAAGCCAGCCTTGTTGCGTTTGGGAGAAGTGGAAACATTCCTGCATGAGTTCGGACACTCGCTGCACGGCATATTCGCAAACTCCCGTTTTGAGAGTCTGTCAGGCACAAATGTGTGGTGGGACTTTGTCGAACTGCCATCGCAATTCATGGAGAACTTCGTAATCGAGAAGGATTTCCTGCGCACCTTCGCTTTCCATTACCAGACCGGAGAGCCTATGCCGGATGAGTTAATCGAGAAAATCATACGCAGCCGCAACTACGGAGCAGCCACAGCGTGCCTACGTCAGGTTTCTTTCGGACTGCTCGATATGGCATATTACACTCAAAAAGACGAGTTCAAGGACGACATTATAGCTTTCGAGAAAGACGCATGGAAAGATGCAATAATCGACAAGCAGCGCAAAGACACTTGCATGACTGTTCAGTTCTCGCACATAATGGCAGGCGGATATGCCGCAGGATATTACAGTTATAAGTGGGCTGAAGTACTCGATGCCGACGCATTCAGCGTGTTCAAGCACAACGGAATATTCGACCAAACCACAGCCGAGAGCTTCCGCAGCAACATTTTATCAAAGGGTGGAACGGAACACCCAATGACTTTATACAAACGTTTCCGCGGATGCGAACCCACAATAGACGCACTTCTCGAAAGAAACGGAATAAAGAAACCATTGAAGAAAGGAACTTGCGATGCCTAAGACCACAGAAAAGCAACTGCTGCTCGATCTCCGTTATCTGCGCATGGCACGTATATGGGCTAAAAACTCCTACTGCAAACGCAGACAGGTAGGCGCACTTGTCGTAAAGGACAAGATGATAATAAGCGACGGATATAACGGAACGCCAAGCGGATTCGAGAATATATGCGAAGATGAGAATAACCTCACGAAGCCATACGTGCTACACGCAGAAGCCAACGCTATAACCAAACTTGCAAGAAGTTCCAACAACAGCGACAGAGCGACATTATACGTAACCGCCGCGCCATGTCTTGAATGTTCCAAACTGATAATACAGGCAGGTATAAAAAGAGTCGTTTATGGTGAGGCATACCGGCTTGAAGACGGAATCAACTTACTAAGAAGAGCGAATATCGAAGTAATTTACTTAAATCCGGACGAATATGAGGCAGAATAAGCAAAACAGATACACACCATTGATGATGGCCCTATGTATTATCATAGGCATTGTCATAGGCACATTCTATGCCAACAGATTCTCAGGAAACAGGCTGAATATCATCAACAGCGGCAGCAACCGACTGAACAACCTACTCCACATCATCAACGACCAATACGTTGACTCGGTGAATATCGACAACTTGGTGGAGAAAGCCATTCCGCAAATCCTCCGAGAACTGGACCCTCACTCTGTCTACATCAGCGCAAAAGATGTCCAGACAGCCAACGACGACCTCAAAGGCTCTTTCTCCGGTGTAGGCATCGAGTTCACAATACGCAAAGACACCATACACATTGAAAATGTGATAAAAGACGGACCGGCCGAAAAATCAGGACTTTTGTCTGGCGACAAGATTGTGAGTATCGACGGGAAACCATTCGTTGGTAAGATTGTAACCAATGAAGAGGCGATGCACCGCCTAAAAGGAAAGAAGGGAACGACTGTAAGAATAGGAGTGAAAAGATACGGAGAGAAGACCGTCAAGAACTTCACCGTAACCCGAGACGACATCACCACCAAGAGCATCTCGGCCGCATATATGCTCGACGATGACACCGGGTACATCAAAATAAAGAACTTTGGCGAGAAGACCTACGCCGAAATGCTCGTAGCCTTAACCGAACTGTCATACAACGGCTTCACAAACCTTGTAATAGACCTGCGCGGCAACACTGGAGGCTACCTACAATCAGCCACACAGATGGTCAACGAGTTCCTGCCGAAAGACCGCATCATTGTATATACCGAGGGCCGGAACTCGCCACGAATGAACTACAAGAGCGACGGACGTGGCTCATATCAGGACATCCCGCTCGTGGTTCTCATCGATGAGGCATCAGCTTCGGCATCCGAAATCTTCGCCGGAGCGATACAAGACAACGACCGAGGCACCATCATCGGCCGGCGCTCGTTCGGCAAAGGACTTGTACAGCAACAGATTAACTTCCCCGACGGAAGCATGATAAGACTCACCATAGCGCGATATTACACTCCTTCGGGCAGATGTATTCAAAAGCCTTACACTCCTGGCGACGAGTTGCAATACGACCAAGACCTGCTTTCCCGGTTCCAGCACGGAGAGTTCTTCTCGCAAGACAGCATAAAGCACACCGGCCCAGCCTATCACACAAGCATCGGACGCACCGTATATGGCGGCGGCGGCATCACGCCGGACATCTTCATTCCCGAAGACAGTACAAACATGACATCCTATTATAAGGAAGCGGCCATGAGCGGTTTGATTCTGCAATTTGCCTATACCTACACGGATGATAACAGGCACAAGCTGGCCGAATACGACACATTGGACAAGATGCTGGACTATCTGAAACAGCAGAACCTCGTGGAGCAATTTGCTGAATACGCCGACAAAAACGGCTTGAAGCGTCGCAACCTGCTGATAATGAAGTCGCACGACAAACTGGAGCGTTACATCTTCTCAAGAATCATATACAATATGCTCAGCGAGACTGTTTGGACGCAATACCTCAACAACGGCGACGATATGATAAATGCCGCACTCGACGTATTCCGTACCAAATCGGCATTCCCTAAGAAACCACAAAACAGCAACAAGAAAAGCAACGGCAAGACCGCATTTTTCAACCGCAAGGGTTTCGGAAGCATAAAAGCTGAAAACGACAGACACATAGCTCATGCTTAAGAAAGAACTCAGACAAGAGATAAGAGCAAGAAAGCGGCAATTCTCGGAGGCACAACTTCGAGAATTGTCGCTTTCTGTTTTACTGCGAATGTTGGATAACCAGCACGTAAAGGAGGCAGACACCATATTAATGTATTACTCACTGCCCGATGAAGTCTTCACCCACGAAGTGATAAACACACTCGTCGAAGAAGGAAAGACAGTACTCCTGCCCGTCGTTCTCAATGGTGAAGACATGGAATTGCGACTTTATCGCGGAGCTGAAGACTTGAAAACAGGAAATTTCGGGATTATGGAGCCAGTAGGAAAGCCCTTCCCCTATTATTCCGAAATTGACGTTGCCATCATTCCCGGCATGAGTTTCGACAATGACGGCAACCGTCTCGGCCGCGGAAAAGGTTATTACGACCGTCTCCTCGCCAAGATTCCGCAAACTTACAAGATTGGAATGTGCTTCGATTTCCAAAAGGTCGAAGAGGTGCCGACTGAAGAAACCGACATTAGGATGGATGAAGTGCTATAAAAAAGCCTCACCCCCGACCCCTCTCCAAGAGAGAGGGGAGCAATTAGTATTTTGATAGAGGACTTTAATTCCAAAATTCTTGTCTTCTTTTAATGTGAGAAATAAAGCAAAGAAGGTAATCACTCCCCTCCCTTTTGGGGAGGGGCCGGGGGTGAGGCTTTTCAATAAATCTTAATATCGGCTATAACCATAGCCCCCACAGCGTCGTTCAATTGTTTAACGAGCTGCGTGCGCCTCATGGAGAGGTCGGCGCGCAACGCAGGACTGGAGATTTTCACGAACAAGGTCTGGTTTTTGATGAACATCTCACTCGTATAACGCACCACGCTACGCCCCACGACATCGGGCCAGGCATCCATCAGACGCTTCTGCAACAACGGCGTCTCAAGGCCTTTCTGCCTCAAAAACGTGTTCAGCACCGAACGGATATCCTGCACGCTGCGCCTAAACATTGCCTTCCTCCTTCTTTGTTATCTCCCCGTTGTCCACCGAGAATATTCTATAATCGATATTACCGTTCTTCAAAATCTTATCCAAATGGTCACGGTTGGTATCTGTCATGAAAATCTGGCCATAGCCTTCGCCCGACACCAACTTCACAATCTGTTCCACACGCTCGGCATCGAGCTTGTCGAATATATCATCAAGCAACAGCAAAGGCGTGGAATTGCTCGACGTGCGACGCAGGAAATTAAACTGCGCCAGCTTCAATGCAAGGACAAAAGTCTTATTCTGCCCCTGACTTCCCTCTCGCCTTATCGGATAACCGCCGATAAGCATCTCAAGGTCGTCGCGGTGGACGCCGTGCAAAGAATATCCAACCGCCCTGTCCTTAAAGCGGTCGCGCTGTATCACATCTATCAAACGGCCTCGCTGACAGTGTGATATGTATTCGAGAGACACCGTCTCCTTATTCATCGCAATACTCTGATAAATCTCTTGGAACACCGGTATCAGCTCGCGCACGAAAGCATCGCGCTTGGCATAGATAGCCTCGCCACATTCCGCCATCTGCATTTCGAGAATCTCCATGAGTTGCACGTCAGGCTCCTCCTCACTTTTCAGCAACGTGTTACGCTGCTGCAAAGCCTTGTTATATCGCGTCAGCAGGTCTATATAAGTATTGTCATACTGCGAGATAACGACATCCATCAGTTTCCTTCGCTCATCGCTTCCTCCACCAATCAATATCGAATCCGACGGCGAGACAAAAACGACAGGAATCAATCCTATATGCTGCGACAGCCGCTTATACTCCTTCTTATTGCGTTTGAAGTGCTTCTTCGTGCCCCGCTTCATGCCGCAATAGACGTTTTCCGTATCGCCATTGTCCATCTCATACGTCCCCTCAACCACAAAGAAATCGCGCTCGTGCATGATAACCTGCGAGTCGGCACTGCCAAACGCACTCCGGCAGAACGACAGGTAATACACCGCATCAAGGAAGTTGGTCTTTCCCATCCCGTTCTGCCCTATCAGGCAATTCATCTTTGGCGACAAATCAATCGTTGCCGTCTCAACATTCTTGTAGTTTATGATTGATATTTTCTTCAGGACCATCAAAAACGCCTATTTTTTTATGCTGCAAAGATTGTACAAATGAGCGCAAAGAGAATTTATTCTCATTTTGCCGAATGCAGCCAATCTTCTGCAAAGTTAGTCGTTTCGTGTAGAAAAACGAAAAAAGTATGTAATAAATTTCACTATATGGGATAATTTACGTAATTTTGCCACGCTTATAATAGAAATAATAAAATAACAAAAATAATGGCAAACAAAAAAGAACAGAAGGGTGCAGCAGAAGCAATCAACACTCTTAACAACCCGGAGTCTTTCTTCATGAAGAACAAGAAGGCTATCCTAACCGTAATCATCGCAGTTGTAGTAATCATTGCCGGCGCAATACTCTATCACAGTTATGTGGCTGTGCCGCAGGAGCAAGAGGCAAGCACCTCACTCGCAAAGGGTCAGGAGTATATGAATATGGAGCAATACGACAAGGCACTGAAGGGCGACGGAGCCGGATTCGCAGGCTTCCTGAAGATTGCAAGCGATTATAGCGGCACAGATGCGGGCAACCTCGCCAACCTTTACGCAGGTCTTTGCTACGCTCATCAGCAGAAACCGGATTGGAAATCGGCTCTGAAATACGTTGAGGAGTTCAGCACTTCAAACGATATGCTCATCAGCCCGGCTTCACAGATGGCTCTCGGTGATATTTACGTGAACAACGACCAGCTCGACAAGGGCGTTGAGTGCTTCAAGAAGGCTGCCGATATGGCAGACAGCAAGGCCGAGGACAAAACCAACACAAGCATTGCTCCGCTCGCAATGAAGAAAGCCGGCATCATCCTCGAAAGCCAGGGCAAGAAGGAAGAAGCTCTGAAAATCTACAAAGACATCAAGGCTAAGTACGTAAACTCTCCTATCCATCAGGAGATTGACAAATACATAGAAAGAGCTTCAAACTAAAGATATGGCAACAGCACTGCATAATCTGTCCGAATACGACACCAACTCCATCCCCGACGCAAGCAATATGTGCTTCGGTATAGTTGTATCAGAGTGGAACAAAGAGATTACCGGGGCGTTGCTCGATGGTGCAGTGAGCACCCTTGAGAAGCATGGCGCACTGCCTGAGAACATCATTGTGAAGACCGTTCCGGGAAGTTTTGAGCTTGTTTACGGTGCTTGCCAGATGTCGCGCAACGACCGTTACGATGCCATCATTATCTTGGGATGCGTCATACGTGGTGAGACTCCGCACTTCGACTATATCTGTCAGGGCGTTACATACGGCATAGCAAGGCTCAACGCCACGAACAACATTCCGGTTATCTACGGTCTGCTCACCACTAACGACCTGCAACAGGCTAAGGACAGAAGTGGCGGAAAGCTCGGGAACAAAGGCGACGAGTGTGCTATCGACGCCATAAAGATGGCTAAGTTCTAAGCAAAAGGGCAAAGAAAGAACCGCAGACGCTAACGAAACGGGCACTTATATATAAGGTAAAAGAGCCTGTTCGCATAAATATAAAGAGTAATGTCAATAGGCATTGCTCTTTTTTAATTTATCCCCTCTAAAACTCGCGTATTTTCGACCAAAGTCTTCCTTGCTCTCAAAAACGCGAAAATACGGCATTTTACTCGATTTTGACTTAAAACCCTGATAATCAAAGACTTATATCGTTTTATAACAAAAATAACCGTTTTAGAAGGCGTTTCAGACCCCGTCACATTGCAACGGAGGCACTTTTGCACTCTAACGGAGGCACTTTTGGCTTCCAACGGAGCCTCCGTTGCACTCCAAAACGGCCTAAAACGCACTCTAAAAGTGCCACTTTTGAAAGCTAACAAACGTTAAACAGGCCATTTCTGCCATTTTCCCATATTTATGGAGACCCAAATTTTCGATGAAAATCGACCCATTTTTTCTCTAACGGAGGCCGTTTGGGAATTTTGAATTACGAATTTTGAGTTTGGAGTTGGGATTTTTGAGGTCGAAAAACTGTCTAAAATGAGTAACGGAGCCTATATTTAACACTCGTTAGCACGAAAGAGTCGATTTTTAAGTGTAAGAGTTTTTTACTAAAATCGCTACATTTTTTGAAGATTCGAGACACGAATTTCGGAGCTTATCCAACAGCTTTTATATTAGTATTTCTTTTCCTTCCGATTTTGTTTTTCTATTTCTTTTTTTTTATTAACTTTGCAACGAAATCATTGACACATTTATATATTAATAATGAGTATAGAAAGTACAACTCATATTCTGACACGGACGGTAGACCGGCTATCCGAGAGCGAATCGCTCAAGGGATTGTTCCACGAGCACTACGACGGCGACCCCCTACCCTCCGCAAAAGCTCTTGAGGAGATAATAGACCTGGCACGAGCAATCCTCTTTCCCGGATTCTACGGAAAGTCTTCTGTCAATATTCAAACCCTGAAATATCATATCGGCGTAAAAATAGAACGTATGTACAAGCTGCTTTGCGAGCAAATCCTCGCCGGATTGTGCTTCACCGCACCGGCTTGCGACGATACGAGCTGCACCTGCAACGACAACGGCTGCACACGCGACGAGAAGACAAGCCGCGAACTGAAATCTCAGGCAAAGAAGATGGCAGCACAACTGATAGCGCGTCTGCCCGACATACGCAAGATTCTCGCCACCGACGTAGAGGCGGCATACAACGGCGACCCAGCTGCCACAAGCCGCAGCGAAATCATTGCGTGCTATCCGGTAATAAAAGCGCTGACAAACTATCGCATAGCCCACGAGCTGGTACTATTAGGCGTGCCGCTGATACCGCGCGTGATGACCGAGATGGCCCACTCGGAAACGGGAATAGACATACATCCGGCTGCCACAATCGGCAAATATTTCACCATCGACCACGGCACAGGTGTGGTAATCGGCGCTACCTGCATAATAGGCGACAACGTGAAACTGTATCAGGGAGTGACCCTCGGAGCCAAGAGCTTCCCGCTCGATGAGGACGGCAACCCGATAAAAGGCATACAACGCCACCCGATATTGAAAGACAACGTGGTAGTATATGCCAACGCCACAATCCTCGGACGCATCACAATAGGCGAAGGCTGCGTCATAGGCGGTAACGTATGGGTAACAAGAAGCATGAAGCCTAACACTAAGAAATACAAGAAAGAAAAAACAGATAACTTAGAATTTGAATATCATAATGGAACAGGAATTTGAACTCATCGCCAAGACATTCATGGGATTGGAACCGGTTTTGGCACAGGAGCTCACACAGTTGGGAGCAAACAACATTCAGATAGGACGACGCATGGTTTCCTTCTCGGGTGACAAAGAGATGATGTACCGCGCAAACTTCCAGCTTCACACGGCTATCAGAATACTTAAACCGATAAGGCACTTCAAGGCGCAGTCGGCAGAAGACGTGTACGAGGAGATACAGAAAATTGATTGGAGCGAATATATTGAAGACGGAAAGACATTCTCAGTCGACTCGGTGGTCTATTCGGAGGAGTTCCGCAACAGCCGGTTCGTAACCTATAAGGTGAAGGATGCCATCGTTGACCAGTTCAGAGAGAAGACCGGCAGCCGCCCGAACATCTCGGTGAGCAACCCGGACATCCGCCTCAACATCCATATCGCAGAAGACCGCGCAACGCTGAGTCTCGACTCAAGCGGTGAGTCGCTGCATCGTCGCGGCTATCGCCAGGAAAGCGTGGAAGCACCGCTCAACGAAGTTCTTGCGGCCGGAATGATTCTCATGTCGGGCTGGAAAGGCGACACGGATTTCATCGACCCGATGTGCGGATCGGGCACATTGCTCGTCGAGGCTGCGCTGATAGCACGCAACATCTCGCCGGGTGTGTTCCGCAAGGAGTTCGCCTTCGAGAAATGGAACGACTTCGACAAAGATTTGTTCGATGAGATATACAACGATGACTCGCAGGAGCGTGAGTTCGAACATCACATCTATGGCTACGACATCGACATGAAAGCCGTGAACACGGCACGTCTGAATGTGCGTGCAGCCGGTCTGACAAAAGACATAACCGTTGAGCAAGCCGACTTCAAGGACTTCAAGAAGCCTGAGAATAAGAGCATCATCATCACCAATCCGCCTTACGGCGAGCGTATCTCTACACCCAACCTGCTCGGCACTTACAAGATGATTGGCGAGAGACTGAAGCACGAATTTGGAGGAAACGACGCATGGGTGCTTAGCTACCGCGAGGAGTGCTTCGAGAGCATCGGCCTGAAACCGTCTATCAAGATACCGGTATATAATGGCAGTCTGGAATGCGAGTTCCGCAAATACTCCATGTTTGAGGGAAAACTGAAGGAGTTCCGCAGCGAGGGTGGCATCGTGAAGACTGAGGAGGAGAAGCGCGAGATGGCGGAGAAACACCGTTTCAAGAAGAACCGAGAGTTCAAGAAACGCCTCGACGAGGACGACAACGACCCGGAGGAGGACGACATTCGTTCGTTCAAATTCCGTTCGCTCGACAGTTCGCGACGCCTTTCTTTCGACAGAAGACGCGAGCGCAGAGACGATGACGACCGCGACAAAGGAAGGAGAAGAGGCGGTTTCGACTCTGACAGGAAATCGGGCAAAGGCGGGAAATGGCAGGACAAAGGCGGAAAGCGATTCGGAAAGGACAACGGTGGCAAGCGCTTTGACAGAGAAAACAGAAGGCGCGACAACGGCGACTTCAAGAAAAAAGGAAGAAGGAACTATGAGGAGGATTAAAAGATACAACAGACTCGGAGGCTTGGCAATAGCTGTTCTGACGTGTCTCATGTCTTTTGCTGACGCAATGGCACAGAAACAATTTACTCTCGAAGACCTGAACTTCGGCGGAAAGAACTATCACAACATGACGCCGGAGAACCGCTACGCCACTTGGTGGGGCGAGACGCTGGTGCGACTGGATGCAGAGAACTGCTCAATGATAGACACAAAGACGGGCAAGGAGAATGTTCTCTTCAATCTTGAGGAGATAAACAAATGGGCGGAAACGACAGAAGAAGCTCCCGTCCGCAGCCTGTACTACGCTGAGTTTCCTTATCCAGGAAAGCCTTACGTACTCGTAAAGAGCAAGAAAGAGAGCATACTTGTTGATTTCAAGAAACACAATACAGAATGGAGACAGGGCTGTGAGAACGCAAGTGCCGAGGACTGGAACGCTAAAAGCAAAGCGCTGGCATTCGTAAAAGACAATCAACTGTATGTAACCGACGGCAACGGTGTAACCAATAAACTGACAGAGGACGGCTCAAGGGAAATCGTCTACGGTCAGGCGGTACACCGCAACGAGTTCGGAATAATGAAGGGAACATTTTGGAGCAACAACGGCGAGAAGCTCGCTTTCTACCGAATGGACCAAAGCATGGTGACAGACTATCCGCAGGTGGATGTGTTTCCGAAAATTGCCGCACACGAACCGGACAAATATCCGATGGCCGGCGATATGTCGCATAAGGTAACTGTGGGCGTATATGACTTGAAAACGGGCAGCACAGTATATCTGAAAGCGGGCGATCCGACCGACCGTTACTTCACGAACATAGCGTGGAGTCCGGATGACAAGTGCATCTATATGTTTGAACTGAACCGCGACCAGAACGATTGCCGCCTTGTTTGCTACGACGCGAGCACAGGAGAGAAGCTCAAAGAGATATACAAGGAAACGCATCCGAAGTATGTCGAGCCTATGAACCCTATCGTGTTCCTGCCGTGGGATGCCACGAAGTTTATTCTGCAAAGTCAGAAAGATGGCTATAACCACCTATATCTATATGACACGAAGGGCAAAGAGCTACGCCAGATAACGTCGGGCAAGTGGGTGGTAATGGATGTTCTCGGCTTCAACAGCAAGACAAAGTCGGTCATTATACAGTCGAATGAGGCATCGCCAATACAGAATAACATCTATTCCGTAAACATTCAAACGGGCAAACGCACCGCGTTAGACAATGGCAAGGGCTGGCATTATGGCAAACTGAGTGCCAACGGCGCATTGGTATATGACAGTTACTCTGAGCCTGACGTGCCCCGCAAGATTGAAATAGCCAATACGGCGACGGCAAAGCGCACGCTCTACTTCACGGCAAGCAACCCGTGGGAGGGCTATGATGTGCCAAGCTACGAGACAGGAACGCTGAAAGCAGCCGACGGCGTGACCGATTTGTATTACAGAATGGTGAAGCCAAAGGACTTTGACGCATCTAAGAAATATCCGACAGTGGTATATGTGTATGGCGGTCCGCACGCTCACAACGTCGATGCGCGCTGGCATTACGGCAGCAGAAGCTGGGAAACGTATATGGCACAGAAGGGTTACGTGCTCTTTATCATCGACAACCGCGGCAGTGAGAACCGCGGACGTGAGTTTGAGCAGGCTACTTTCCGCCAGCTCGGACAGATAGAGATGCAGGATCAGATGAAGGGTGTTGAATATCTGAAGTCCCTACCCTACGTCGATACCGACCGCATTGGTGTGCATGGATGGAGTTTCGGCGGTTTCATGACAATTTCTTTGATGACCAACTACCCCGATGTGTTCAAGGTTGGAGTGGCCGGTGGTCCGGTAATCGACTGGAAATGGTACGAGGTAATGTACGGTGAGCGCTATATGGATACGCCGCAAAGCAACCCGGAAGGCTACGAAAAGACCAGCTTACTGAACAAAGCGAAAGACCTGAAAGGCAAGTTGCAAATCATAACGGGCTACAATGACAACACAGTAGTGCCGCAGCATTGTCTCTCTTTCATAGCCAAGTGCATCGAGGAAGGCACCCAGCCCGACTTCTTCGTTTATCCGGGAGAGCCTCACAATATGCGCGGTCATCAGAGCGTGCACCTGCATGAGCGCATCACGCAGTATTTTGAGGACTATCTGAAATAATACTATACAACAGATAAAGACAAAAATAGGCTGTATTCCGTTGCTTGGAATACAGCCTATTTTTATTTGAAAAAGAAATAAAGAAATATTTTTCGGAAGGCAATATTTTGCAAAATAATTTTTGTCTTATTCAAATCAATTTATTATTTTTGCAAATGCAAACCACATCAAAATCTCCGTAGGAGATTAAAAGGGTGAGCAGAACATAAAAAAGCGTTTATCCACGCTGATTCTTGATTCTCTGAAATTCTCGCAAAATTTCAAACTCTGTCAAGGATTGAGCAACGATAGATGCCCATGGATATGTAATATATTGCATCCGGCTAAAAATCTCGCAAGAGATTTGGCTGGTGCATTGATTGCATATACAAGCGTAGGGCTTCTTCGTTGCCGTCCAACAGAGTTAGGCAATGCGAGAAGCCTCAGAGAGTGGGACGGTAACAGATACTGAATCCTACGCTTTTTCCTTTTAACCTAAAATAATGCCAACGAGGGGATGACCGAGGCGACATGAAACGACTATGGAAAAGGTATTTTTCAAGCCATGGGTTGGCAAAGATTATGAGACAGGCGGTATCTTCAAAAAGAAGATTTTTGTTTTAGGCGAAAGCCATTACTGTGACGGATGCGACAAATGTACTGGGAATGTAGAAGACTCAGAATGCTCCGACTTTACACAGAATGTCGTGCGGAAAATAATCAACGGAGAATCCTCACACTGGACAGGCACTTTCCGCAAGTTTGAGCGCTCGCTTGTTGGAGAAGAAACCACAGTAGAGAAATCAAAAGAAATTTGGGAATCGCTTGCTTTCTACAACTATTTGCAAGTTGCTGTATCCAAAACAAGAGAAGCTGGTGATTGGTATGACTATGAAAAATCAGAAGATGCATTCTTCGAAGTACTTAATGAATTACAGCCCGATGTTATTATAGTATGGGGCGTAACCCGTATGTATGATGATATGCCTGAAAAAGGTTGGGAGAAAGGTGAAGATATGATAGTAGACGGTCGTGTTATCAAAAACGGCTGGTACACTACGAACAACGGTAAACGCATACGCACGATATGGGTAAACCATCCATCATCTGCTTATTCTTGGGATTGGTGGAACAAAGTAATTACCAAGATACTATAACCTATATTAATTTGTGATACACAAAAAACTCTTCTTCATAATTTCGAATTTAAACATAATATATCATGAAGTATTTAATAAAAATCATTATCTGCCAAATATTACTCTTTATTTGTATGCCAATGGCAGCAATTGAGCGTCCTGAAAGTGATCACTTATTTAATTTTGTCGAAACACACTCAAACAAAACAGCAGAAATTAGCGGTCATAAGCATGGCGAATTAGGCTGTAAGTCACATAAGAATGTGTCATTACCAACATATCATATTCCAGCATATCCAGAAACTAACTATGAGGTTATCGGAATTTATGGAAGTGCCTTTCGCGGTTGTTCGAATATTGTAAGCGTAGAAATTCCAGGACAATACAAAGAAATTCCGTCTACCGCATTTATAGACTGTGAGAATCTCGAAAAATTCAGTTGGACAGGAGGCTCAGAAGGTTCAAATGGCTTTTTTAACCCGTTGGCGGAATTAATTTAAGTTGATAAATATGAGT
>UMKJ01076931.1_pt1 | contig 16573 bp, 15 predicted proteins | sample 1966301 | NCBI WGS metagenome assembly UMKJ01 (sample SAMEA4836173, study PRJEB28245) | human gut metagenome | biome: gut microbiome; material: fecal sample | place: Denmark | collected 2008
GAACCCCCGGGCCTAGGACACACCTCGCACGTCACGTCAATCCGTTCGTTGGGCGCAGCCCCCGCCTAGGACCCTTGCAGCCCCTCCAACAAACAAGACAACTTTCATAATAACCCCCTTGAAGTCAATGGACCCGAAATGAGCAACGACTAGGAAGCAGAGCGCCGCGAGGACCATAACCTGAACCTCAACAGCGACAGAAAGCGTGATGTACGTAGATGTCCTCTTCGATGTTAACACAGCGGAACGGAGCGTCTGACGAACTCATAGCGACACATCTAAGAATGCCAGAAATCACGGAACTCCTCTCTGCATTTATAGCGAGACATGAAGTGAATAAGTACAATGAGCAGTGTCCAACAAACGAAAGGCAAACCATGCGAGTCGTAACAACCGGAGTATGCAGAGGAAACTGGAAAATCTACCAGCAACTTAAAATCGAAGGCGTCCATGAAGCCTCCAGCGTAACAGCTCAAGCGACTACGGACGATAATCGCCGTTTGCCTTTATCCCTTCTAAATTTCAGGGACAATAGCGACGAACCGAACTCGTACGTTCTTGTAATCCCTGATCCCGATGTTCGCACCATCATAATTGAATTAAATGAAATTGATTCAGACGGTCGCACTCTGAGCAGCGACTCTATTTCACTCAATTGCAAGAACATAAAATGGGAGTCTCGTCTTAACTACAAAATAAAACCCGAAATGTGCAGCAAACTTAGAAACTATGATGACGTTTCAGAGTTTGACATGGCAACGATTGATTTTTGGCAGTGTATTGAGGATTCAAACGAATATATCCTTAGGTGTACGGTAAGAACTCCGTACCGTAGCGACTCACAAATCAAGGTTCGCTGCCTCGATCGATCCCTCAACGAAGTCAATTTGACTACCGTCGATTTCGGCTCAAATGTAACAAGCGTTGGATTCGCTGCTGGGAAAAAACAGCTTGAAACGCAGCTCTCAGTCCGAATGCCAAAAGCGTTCGATCGTTACTACTTTATTATTGACGATCAAAATCATCCTTCATTCAGCTCATTCGACTGTCTCACACCCGATAAACTTGGCTTACTTCTAGAAGAAACTAACTTCCTTTTTACCCATGCACAGTTTGATCCTGAATACCCCGAATGGTTCACGGAGCATAAGGCAACCATTGGAGCATTGGAAAAGCAGAGAAAAATAGCCTTTACCAGCGCTCCGAAGTTCAGCATTATTGTCCCTCTTTACAACACGCCTATTCCGTTTTTTAACGATATGGCGGAATCCGTTAAGGGCCAGTCTTATGCAAACTGGGAGCTCATCCTAGTTGATGCAAGTCCAGACAATCAGGAACTAAAGGCTCGCGTTGAGCATGAGGTAGCCCGCGACAACAGAATTAAATCAATTACCCTTGCCGAGAATAAGGGCATTTCCGAAAACACAAATGCCGGAGTAGCTGCTGCTTCGGGCGATTTCGTCAGCTTCTTTGACCATGACGACATCCTTGAACCGGATTTGTTGTTCTCGTATGCCGAGGCAATTGAAAACAATGATAACGTTGATCTTCTTTATTGCGATGAAGACAAACTCATGCCCGATGGAAAGCTGGCACAGCCGTTCTTTAAACCGGATTTCAATATCGATTTACTCAGAAATAATAACTATATATGCCACATGCTTACCATCCGTAAGTCCCTTCTTGACACTCTAGAACCGAATACGAAAGAGTTCGATGGAGCCCAGGATCATAATTTGACTCTCCGGGCCGTTGAAAAGGCAAGGGATGTCCACCATGTTGCAAAAGTTCTATATCACTGGCGCCTAAGCGAAACATCAACCGCGGCTAATGCCGACAGCAAGCCGTATGCCACTATCGCAGGAATCAAAGCAGTTCAGAATCATTTGGACAGGCTTGGGCTCAATGCAAAGGTCGAACAGGCACGTCGTCCCTTTACATATAAAGTAACCTATGCCGCGCCAGATTCCCATCCGCTCGTTTCGATCATCATTCCAACCAAAGATTACGCTAATATCCTCGATAACTGCATTACGTCAATTGTCGAGAAATCCACATACGACAATTACGAGCTTGTGATAATCGAAAATAACAGCACGGAAAATGCGACGTTCGAGTATTACGATAAGTTACAAGCCAAATACCCTGATATCGTTCGCCTTGTTACCTGGGAGCACGAATTTAACTTTTCCAAGCTCATGAACTTTGGAGTGGCCCGTGCCAAGGGAAATTATCTCTTGCTGCTGAATAACGACACCGAAGTGATTACGCCCAATTGGATTGAAACTATGCTTGGCATCTGCGCACGCGAGGATGTTGGCGCAGTTGGTGCAAAACTCTACTATCCCGACAACACCATTCAACACGCTGGCCTATGCGTCACGGGCGGCGTGGCAGGACATCTCTGCCAAAGCATGCCAAAAGACAACTGGGGCTATTTTGCACTCAACGATGCGCAGCAAGATTTCAGCGCCGTCACGGCGGCTTGCATCATGACCAAACGAAGCGAATACGAAAAAGTCGGAGGTTTCACCGAAGAGCTTCAAGTCGCATTTAATGATGTTGACTTTTGCCTAAAGCTTCGCGAGATTAACGATCTGATTGTATACACGCCCGAAGTCGAGCTGTATCATTACGAGTCAATTTCTAGAGGCGTTGAAAACAACACGGACAAGCAGATTCGCTTCCACAAAGAGGTCGCGTACATGAATTATCGCTGGGCAAACTACTATGTCGAAGGCGATCCATACATGAACCCGAATTTCACCGTGGGAGAACCTGGAAATCGCTATTACCACTTGTGAGATCCAAATGCAGCCTCACAATAGGTATTAGCAATATCATTGCACTATAGATAAGGGGATGGGACCTCCATTCCCCCGTCCCCTTATTACGGCGACTTAATTTTGAGTTACTGATTCCTTTTTCTGTATTTAGAGAAAGAAATCTCATAGACCATTTCATTGGGGGTTGGCAAGAGGACTATTATGTAGGAAGACTCCAGCAAGCAGTTAAAGCTAATCTGAACCTCGCAACGCTAAAGTCACTGCCAGTTCCTGTTTTGAAGAATGGGAGAAGACTAGAATACGAGCGGAAGGTTATTCCATTGGAGAATGCCATGGAGAGCTACGCCGCCGAAAGCAGAACGCTAGCGAATTTGCGTGACACCTTACTTCCCAAGCTGATGTCGGGCGAGATTGATGTGTCGGGGCTTTAGATCGATTAGCATTAGTCGGGTCGGGTTAGGAATGCGGTTTTGAAGATTGCAGATATTTTATCCAATCACATTGTTCCTTTCGAGACGGAGGACATGAAGCTCAAAAGCCTCTTTAGCTTCTTTTTGCATCTTGCACCAACGATCAGCAGTTCGAGTGCGGGTGATATCCCGAAGGCTGGACTTGCTCGGACTTTGGCAAGCTTTCTTCGTGAAACGAGAATTCAGAATGACTCATTCCGATTCTATACGTCCGGAAGCATTAACAAAAAGCAACTCGAGCGTTATTCCCTATCCAGTTCTTCGACGGTGTCACGGAAAAGCAAGTGTTTCATCTGCAGCAGAAAATCTGCTGACGAATGCAAATGAGCTGTTTGCTAAGACATTTGCGCAATTCAATTGCCCACAGCAACGTGTATCTATTGAATAACAACCGAAAGTATATTCTCTTCGACGACTTCAATACCAAGCAGAATCGTTCAGCGAGAATATTGCTTTCGCAAGGTGATTTAAAAGTTTTGAAGAAATATTTACGCTGAATAATCGGTCTAGAAGTAGGTGGCGTAAATGGACGATGTGGTTATAACGGCAATTGCGACAGCGGGTTCTCAACTCGCCGCTCTCGCTGCAAAAGGAACAGCTATTCAAATCGGCGCTGACATCCTACGAGAAGCTTCAGAGTGAAATATGGAGCCTTTATGGAGCCATCGATATTCCCTTGCTTGACCTCGGCGAGCTAAACCCGATGACCAACCCGTCGCAGATTATCAGCAACGGGTTGAGAAAAAGTAGGCCGCAAGACAGGACCGTGCCGATGCGCTCGCCGGAGTGGTAGATTTACAGCGTCGACTCGCCGACCCTGAGGTCGACCTTGCGGCCCGCAGAACCTGGTGTACCCCATCGCCGCCTTGTGCTCGCGGGCGCACTGGACTTTGTACTCGTCGTGCAGCAGTCGCAGGTTGACCCCGACCTTGGCCATTTCCGTATGGACGTACGACCAGTCGAGCTCCTCGAACACGCTCTCGCGCACGTTCCTTTCCGGGTGGAACAGGCTGTAGACCTGCTCTTCGCCCAGGTCCTTGACCTGGATCCACGTGATTCCCCGCTCGTCTGCGATGTCGAACACCTGGAAGACGCTGCCCATGGACATATGCCTGGTCTTGGCGATCGACCTCCTCGCCATGCCCTGGTCGCGGAGCTCCATGATGAGCTTCACCTTTATCATCCTTGCCATGTGGTTTCTCCTTCCGTCGATCAGTTGCATGGCAAGCAGATTCTACGGAAGGGACAAAGAGACACGGAAACGGCGGAACGGGTGATACGGAGACAGCGAATCCGTGAAATGATAGGCGATACGGAAAACGCGAAACGGGTGCTATCCAGAGCGCGCAATACTCAATTTGACCACAAGAAAGCGATAAGCGACCCTTTGACTGAGGTATGCGCGGATGCAATCCGGATGAACCTGAGCCAAAAACAAACGACCGCTAACCGCAATAACCAGAAGAACCGCAACGAAGTTAAAATCATTAACTTGCGGATCCAAATGGCCTGCGCGCAGATTGTATGCCGCTTTTCAGAGATGAATAATTCCAACGGTATGCAAAATAGCTCTCGTAGGCGATTCTTTGAGATTTCCACCATTCGTCGTACTCTTCCCATTTCGTTTGCTTTATTAGATCAGATAGCTTGCCGTACGCATCGTGAAGAAAATGCTTCGAGAATCTTATGCCTGACTTATGGTGAAACACTGCAGGATGTGTAATAACTTGCTCGTAAGAATACTGCGTTGTGTTGTTTCGTGATTCTTTTGGATCGAAATAATCAACGAACTGAGGGACTTCTCTGCAGTCATCGAGAATATGGAGCAAATCACCATGGCAAATCTTGTTTCGAATATGCTCACAGTAAGCATCCCACCACTTTTTTGTATCGCCTGATAAAAGCCCTTTACCTTTTGCACAATTGATGACTGGCCTCAAGGTTTGTTTTCCGAACATCTCATCGTGGTCTTCTCGAATTGATGGCACATCTTCAAGATTCGAAACGACCATTCTTAAAGCAAATTCAAGAAGAACAGACGTGCTAATGATTGCAGCTTGGTAGTTTCCGCATAAATGAGAATTACACGCCTCGAACCATAGGTTATTGAGGGAGGACTGGCGGCAAATCTGAGCCGTTGCTATTAACGCTTTGTGCGAACATGCCAGCTGCATTCCCTTTTTCAATATACCAAACCTCTATCATGGGCAAACCTTTACATGTGATAGAAGAATAGGAGTTTAACGGCACGGACTCGGAACCTATTAAGCATTAGGTACAAGATAATATATCGCGCAGCTGATAAATCAGGCAAATCTCGTTATCCCGCGCCTGTACGACCTGGGGCAGGCGAGTGCCCGGTCCTCTACAGCGACCGGGGCGCCCGCTACCGCTGGCCCGACTTGATCGAGATATGCGGGCGGCACGGCGTCTCCCGCACGATGTCGAGGAAGGCAAGGACGCCGGACACGCGCGGATGGAGGGGTTCTTTGGCGCGCTTAAGCAGGAGTTCTTCCATACAGGGACTGGTCGGGCGTGAGGGTAGAGCGGTTCATGGAAAAGCTGGACGCGTGGTTGGTCGACTATAACGAGTAGCGGATCAAACTCTCGCTCTTCTGGAAGAGCCCGAGCCAGTACAGAAAGGCGCTAGGCCTGGCAGCCTAACGCCCCAAGATTCCTACCGCACACCCCCGTTGCTTGACCCCTATCTTTTTTAGACACTGAAAAATGAACTGTAATAAGAAACGGTATCGCTACCGACCAATCACACAACACAGGCACGCAAAGAAAGACATCAGAATCATGACTACAGGAGGAATGACGGAAGAAAAATTAAACCGCTGCGACACGCAATCGATTCGGGCCCGAGGTGCACACAAAGAAATGAACGCCGGAACAAGTACCGGTATCAAATATCTCGGTTGTACACCTGCTACCGAAGTGTCACCAACGGGCGTGTAACCGACATAAAGCGCCATGCACACCAAAGAGACACTTGCGACAACAAGCGCAAGGATCCACATACGGAGGGCAGGGGTTACAGGGTTTTTAGAGGAATCACCTTCGACATTAAAGGCGCTCGTATAAATACAGAGAAAGGGCAGAGTGGAAAGAAATGGGAGCGATACAACAACATTGCCCATATATGCATACGAAAGAGAGTAGTCATTCGATGAAGCGGGCGCGAGCAGATTGACCATAAAACCGAATAATGTACCGAGGAATTCCATCGGATTATTCAGAATGTAGCGTATTTGTCCTATTCCACTGACCCCCTCGCCTCCCCTCACATCTCCCGCCTGCACAGCGGGGGAAAACAGCATCGGTAAGGTAAAGCTACACACCATTAGGATGCCGAACAAAATCACCAAAGCCACATATAACTTCCGTTGCTTCGAATTCCTAAATTTCGAAGCAGGCATGAACAGCATCATTCCAATTAACGGAAAATAAACAGCTTTTGCAGACAAGCCCAAAAAGAAACACGCTGTAATTGCGAAAACGCTTAATGGCGCCAGCCTCTCATCAGGCTTCGACAACTCCCTTAGAACCAAAGCAACTGCAAGCAATAAGAAGCTAGTCACCCACGGATCATAGGAATAGTTCGATGCAAGATAGACAGCATAAGGAAGTAGGGCAACCGTCGCAATCAAAGATTTCCATTTCGGAATATAGAGGATTGCAACGGCGGTCACGACAACGTAAGAGAAAAGGTTGAACAGCCTTCCCAAGGCAAAGCCCGTAAGTAATGGAAGGGACAACAACCTCCCCAACCAAAGACCGAGAGCGCAAGGAATATAGGAAATGGTCGAAATGTTCCTCAACGATTCACCGGTCACCGCAGCTACAAAACCAGGGAAACTATAAACTTCCCCTGAAGCCAACTGGGACAAATGGAGGTCATTCAGATCCATCTCCGCGTCATGCACCTCATCAAACTGAAGACTGTTATTTTCCACCCATGGAACCGCAACTAATTCAATTTCAGACCCGGTGAAGACAGGATCTCCCATATAGGACAGGCCCAGAGAACGAGCGTAATGGATCTGATCGTCCGGAGAAACAGCAGTGAGGTTCGGTAAAGCTGAAATCAAAAAACAACCTAGTGAAAGCGCGGCGATGGAGAAGGAGACTACGGTCTTGTATAGACCCGGTTTCACAATAAACCAAGGAGCGACACCTAGAATAATCACAATGCAGAGGTGAACAGTACGCACAAATGATGCTCCAAGAAACGGCATCAGTACAGTGGACGCAACCGCCAACAGACCATTTACGGATAGAACGACTATGCACAAAACAACGATGCCCAGAACAGGGTTTGCAGCAAAAAATGCACGCGCCCTTCCCTTGTTGGCCAACGCGGGCTTTTTCACAGCTAGCAAGATAAAGGAGCTGCTGATAAATACAGCAAAGAAAAAGAGTACTATTTCTTTTTTACTCCAATCCATTATAGATAGCACGGACCTCTCTGGCGTACCCACCACGGTTCCGGCTTCAAGTAATATAGAAAAAAGAGCCGAGAATGCACAGACACTCAAGGCAAGACGAGGAGAAGCCTTTCCGAACAGGGTGCTTCGCTCGGAGGCAAGATAAAACCAAGCAAGAACCGCTAAACAAGCAAATAACGCAAGCTCCATGCACCAATAAAAGATTGCCGCAGTGACGTCATAGCGAACAAACAGCACTGCACCCGAGATAGCAAGCAGTACAAAGCACACAAGCGGAAGCGCGCTCAACCGATACCCATCGGAACATCTCCGTATTTGCGTCTTGGCCATATGAGCATGGCCGTGAACAATCGGAATCATCAAATCGTCTCCTGTCTGAATCTACACTATGACCGTACGGTGAACATCAAAGAACACGACGGCGGAACCGTTAGCGATACCATTTTTCAACAAGGCGGTCATCCCTCCCGCAACCCAAGCCGAACACCGTCTATTGTCTGTCCGCTCAGCAGTCTCTTACTATTTCCTTCTCGATAATCGCAAGCCGCTAAGTCAGATCCTTTATGCTTGCTGCTTGCTTCGTCACGATTACGCTAAGCATCAGCGAAAACGCAAGGAGAAGAAACAGATCAAGGAAGAACACGAAGTTAGTGTTCAACACGAAACCAAACAATTCGCCAATTGCTCCAATGGAACCAGGGAAAATAGCAGCGATGAGGATTATCACCGACAAGGACAGCCAGAAAAAGGAAAAGCGTAAGGGCAACTTGCCCTTGGATACGAGACAGATCGCGCAAACGAAGAACACAATCGCAACAAAGTGAGGAAGAGACACAGTCTCTCCTTTCGAGGGGCGAACGAATAATAGATATGACAAATTTAACGAAGCGCTTGCTCCTCAACAAGTTGATTAATCCTCCTGCGCAGCTTCGAGATGCTCACCGTGTTACTGAACTCTCGATACAGGAGCAATACAATCACGTAGAGGAACACGAAGTTTGCCGGGCTTTCAAATCCCAAAAGTGAAGACAGCCAAAAGGCAACTTGTGGGAAAGCAGCCAGCACAACGAAACTGAAGGCGAAGAAAAGCCAGAACACAGAATCCAGCACTTCAATCTGCGCCTTCCTTAGCTTCCTGATGACAAAATACAAAACCAAAAGAGCCCCGAGCAGGAGGACGGCCCTAAGCACAATAGACATTATTCAATCACCTAAACCACTGAACGAAGAGAATGGAGATGCAAGCGCGAGCCATATAGGCAATCGATTTAGGGATGTTCAAATAGCTCTCCCCTGCCTGCCTCTCACGCATCTCAACCTGAACTTCACGAACCTTAGCACCCTTCTTAATCAGGTACGAAATAGACTCGGGCTCTGGGTTCAAAGAGTCGTCGTTTGCAAAAAGCTCGATCATCTTCCTGTTAAACATACGCATGCCAGAAGTCGGATCTGCAACTCGCTTGCCGGTAGTGAGCTTGATCGCAACCGTAATGATGCGCGAGCCGAGCATGCGTGCAGAAACCTCTTTACACTTGTTTACAAAGCGCGAGCCGATAACGATGTCGGCGTCCTCGGCGATCGCAAGGTCGAGCATCTTGGACATATACTCCGGGCAATGTTGGCCGTCTGCATCAAACTGCAAAGCATAGTCATACCCATTGCGCAGCGCGTACTTCATCCCCGTCTGGAATCCAACTGTAAGACCAGAATTGACCGGAAGAGTGACATGATTGAAGCCACGGTCGAGACAGATTTGCTCAGTTGCATCCTTGGAACCGTCGTTTACCACGAGATAATCGATATCGGGCACAACAGAAACAAGCTCGTCAACTGTTCTCTCTAGAGATTCTTCCTCGTTATACGCTGGCACAATTACCAACACTTTTTTACTATTCAACATCCGCCAATCTCTCATAGACAACTCAACAAGAACTCGCCGCTACAATTGGTTGCTCTCCTGACCTCGGCGATAGAATTTAAACAACAGCTTCGCAATAAAAGAAGGCCAAAACCGCTCGAGCATCGCGAGGTCCTCCTTTTCTCGCGTGTCATCCTTAATTAAGGCAGATGTCTCAGATTCTTGATGAATACGGTGGTGCATCATCACCTTGGAATCATAGTAAAAAGCACCAGGCAGCTTTGAAAAGCGCTCCCATGCCGCCCAATCGAGATTCGAGCGGAATTCTGCAATAAACGGAGGCCTAGGCAACTTGCTCATATTCAACGTTACGGACGGGCAACAAATTGCAGATCCGCAAGACAGAATTCTCCTACGCATCCATCTGGACGTAGCAAATCTTCCGTCCCTAACGGGAGTAAGCATCAGGCGTTTGATTCGAAGTAGCTGGTTATCGTCAACCTTGGCACCATTCCTCAACTCACCATAGTTGGTAAAGAAGATGAGCAGATTGTCCATCTTATTCGCAGCAGTTAGAAGATGAGCCGCGTACTCAGGCTCATAGGTATCGTCCTGGTGCGCAACGGTGACAAGAGAAGTGTCAGCGCAACTTACTGCGTAATTCCAATCATCAGCGATCCCAGGATTTCCATCCCGAACGTACAACTTAACGGAGTATCGCTTAGCAAGCTCACGCGTTGCATCGCACGGAGTCGAAGTGGCAATCAACACGTTGGTCTTTACAGTCTGCGCAAGCAAGGATTGAAGGCACTCTTCAAGAAAGGGGCTCTCTTTGTACGCGCAGAGCACAAAGGTATGGTCAGAGGGACCAAATGTCATGAATCGCTCCCGTTTAATCGTATAGGCATGCCTGTTCATTATACGTTCACCTTTGCACTCGTTGAAAAGGGCACTAAAATTACTAAGGTCTTTCGAACGAACGCTTCGCACGAGAAGGGAGCTGCATGCCCAACGTCCCCGTACCCTTGAGCACGAAAAAGAACACGCTCTGGAACGCCGCTGGTTGCATTTTTTACCTTGGATGCCAGTGGCTTACAACCGTCCTGGTCGTTGTTCTGTCGACCGACTACAGCAATTCCGGAGCGCTTGCATTTGCCATGTCCGTTGGCAGCATGTTTGCCTCCGTCAGCCTATATAAAATGAGGACCTACCAGGTTTCCGACATTTCCTGCGAGCATTCCGCAAATGACTATATTGGCTTTCGCTTAGTATCGATTTTATTCAGCTTGATCATGAGCTGCATCTACGTCGCTGCGATCAGCGACAACGTTTCCTTCCTGATCGCCACTTTTGTATTCCTCGTTTTTAAAATCGATGAGACCTTTGTCGACGTGCTCTACGGAGTCGACCAAAAGGGACAGCGCATGGACTACATCGGCAAATCCCAGTTCATGCGCGGAGTGCTATCCCTCGTCGGCTTCGTCGCCCCACTCGTAACGATCAACTCGCTGCCCGCTGCGATCATCGGTATGGCGTTTTGCTGCATGCTCGTGACCCTCTTCTACGATCTCCCCCACGCAAGACGATTTGGGGATATCAAGCCCAGCTTCGCTCACGAACATCTTGTCGAACTCGGAAAAGCATGTCTTATGCCGACAATCGCCAATTTCTTAGCAACGTCCATCGTTTCTATTGTCCGTCAACGCTACGGCGTTCTTGCCGGACAAGAACTCCTAGGAATTTACGCCAGCATCGCGACTCCCGCAGTTCTTATACAGGCAGGCGCGACGTATCTCTACAGTCCGCTTATTGGCACCCTAGCACACTCTTTGCAAAATGGAGGCGCAACAGCTTTCAAGAAGAGCTTCTTCAAGGTATTCGGCTTGCTCTTTGCATGCATGGCAATAGTTACGATTGGATTCTCATTCGTTGGTGGCCCCCTGCTCGAACTCGTTTACGGAAGCAAGATCGAGCCCTACCTGTGGATATTCCCATATGTTCTTGGAGCCACAACGTCAATCGCCATCCTGCTCTACGTAAACGACTCCCTCCTCATCATGCGCGACGGGATCACCCAAATTATCATCAACGCTCTTTCATTCGCCGTTATCGTCCTTGCGGCGGATTACCTTATTACCGCCTTCGGCATGAACGGCATCAACGTGGCCATTATTGCCGCATGCGTTCCCGCGGCGGTTGCGGGTACCATCAGGATTGCCACGAGCAAATAGGCTTCGCCATCCGCCCCCCCCCAGCATACCGCAAGCCGCTCCCGTAGACACACAGGCGCTTCACTCGAAACGCACCTAAACGCTGGAAGCATTTGATTACATTGGAGACGCCGCACACGTATGCCTTCGGGAGTGGTAGCGTGAAGTGCGCGAGTGGGTTGACGTTGGCCTGACTGTGACGACGCAGGTTTGTTGTGTTCAGAGTTTGGTGGGTGGTCCTCCGAGTCCGTGGTGACTATATTCCCTTTCTTTGTTAGAATCATGGCTTGTTGATAATGCTTTGGAGAACAGATGAATCTTCTATATACGGTCAATGAGGCATTTGTGCCGCAGCTTGCAGCTTCAGTTGCTTCTGTTTGTGAGAACTCGTCTCCCGATGACGCAATTCACTTTTTCGTATTCTGCGACAAGGTGTCACAGACGTCGAAAGAGACGCTGCGTTCTTTTTTGAATAAGTATTGTGTCGAGATCGATTTTATTGATATCGATGGTTTCATGGAAGCTGGCTGCATTGACTTTGATACGCAGGGTTGGAATGAGATCGTACTCTCTAGGCTGCTGTTGGCAAGGTTTTTGGTCAGCGATATTCAACGCGTTCTCTATCTTGACGCAGACACAATGGTCAGGGGGAGCCTCAAGGAGCTCTGGGACGCTCCGCTGAACGAGCACGGCTGCATAATTGGTGCATGTCCTGAGCCAACTGTATCGTCGAAACGCATGAAGGCCCTTGGACATGGAGGAAAGCCGTACTTTAATGCTGGAGTCCTTTTGATTGACCTTGAATCCTGGCGTAGAAATGAGATTGAAAAGCAGCTACTAGAGTGTCTGAAAGAGCGGGGAGCCGAGCTTTTTGCGAACGATCAGGATGCGATAAATCTTGTCCTTGATGAGCGAATCATGCCTCTTCCAGTAAAGTATAATTATTGCAACTCTTTCTATTATTATCCGCTTTCGATGCTGAAGCGGGTCTCCCCTTGGTTCGATCCCGACCCACGCCGGTATTCTGAGTGGGTAAGCAACCCCGTTATCGTGCATTTCCTTGGTGAGGACCGTCCTTGGAGATTGGGCAATACGCATAGGTATTCAAATGAGTATCTCCAAAACCTCTCTTTGACTCCATGGAAGGGACAAGGCATGGAAGATGGCTGGCATTTCTACTATGCTGCTTGGTCTCTTTTCAATATGCTGACCGGTCCTTTCCCAATGCTTAGATACCGCCTTATTACAAATATGATTCCCTCTGTTATGAGATTACGTGCAAGAGGTAAGAGGAATCGCTGATGGCGGGATATTTGGGCCGCACTTCTGAGCCAGCTCTTGTTAAGGAAGAGTTGTCAATTAAACAGAATATGGTTTAATATTCAAGGTGCAAATTCGTAGATTCGCGTCACATATAGTTGGGAACAAATGTTCAGGGCAAGCCATGGTTGATGTATACTAAAGTGGAACACGGAGTGCATCCGGTATTGCCCTTCACCGTTTATCTTTTTGTTGCGCTTTCGCGCCATACGACAGCCGTCTCGACAGGGAAGGCTGTCGTCATATTACAAGCCTAGAGCCCGCTACTTACTCAGGATGGCTTCTGTCTATCTCATACGTTTTGTTTACTATTATTTTCAGCCGATAATTCTGATCCCAAAGTATTCTGTGCTTATATTTATTTGGTCATTGCTGTAATCTTTAGCGATATCAGCACTTCTTGACATCTCCTATGAAAGACTGTCAGAAATTCTCAACAATATAAGATTATATATATAGCCGAAAAACTAGAGCCGATATGCAACTAGATTTGCATATCGGCTCTAGAACGTCTGTAGACCCATTACATGCACAAAACATCAAGGACAATTGCATTTAAGCCTTCGCCGTAACCTTTACCGGGAACGGCCCAACGTCCATTTAGGTCCGTCGTCTTGGGAGCACACCCACGGGAAACAAGATTAAAGCGTGGGTCAATACACGGATTATTCAAAGGTTCAGTTGTTGCGTACGCTTTTAAATGCTGCGCCTGAACCCTAAGCCCTTCTCTAACGGAAGAAAAAGTATATCCGGGATTTCCAGGACCGGTGGCTCCAACACCTCCAAAATTGCACTGATTTGCCTGGACCAAATTTCCGAATCTTAAATAGCCCGTCTCTTTCATGACTTGAGCATATAAAACTTCAGGACATACTCCCTCAAATGAGGCTTCTTCGTAAAGGATCTTACAAAACTCATCAATAGAGGCGCTGCCTTTGCTTTTATACACGCTTGTTGGATAAGTATGCTTCCCAACAGTCCTGCCGTAATGAACGGCAGCATCCTCGTAAGAAGTGAAAGACGAGGACATTATATAGCCCTCAAATCCAGTCATGCTCGAACCATTACGGTGCTCTTTCATCCCATATTCGAGATAGTGGAGATAATACTCTTTTAAATTACTTCCGTAAGCCTTCCTAAGATCGAGGTACCTCGTTCTATAACTATAAACGTCGAACGCCTCGGAGCCGCGGCGGCCCTCCGACATGCCGTAGTTGATGAAGTGCCGCAGGACGGCCGAGTCGTCGACCATAGTCACGCCGCCGTAGGTCGACTTGGTGAAGGCCTTCTCGACGTCGCCGTTGCGGGAGAGGTAGTACTCGGGGTCGTAGACGGGAGCGTAGTCCACGCCGCCCGCCTTGGTTGCGGCGCCCTTGAGCTTCGAGCAGCCGGTGGCGTGGCGCCCCTCCTTCTTGCCGTACATAAGGTAGTGCGAGTAGTAGCTGGCGAGGTCGGTGCCGAAGGCGGCGCGGAGATCGGGGTACTCATTGTAGTAGCTCTGCACGTCGAACGCCTCGGAGCCGCGGCGGCCCTCCGACATGCCGTAGTTGATGAAGTGATCTAGGGCCTTATCTTTGCTTCCGTTTGCCCATTCGTTAACATCTGGATACTTATTGAGATAGTAGTCGGCATCGAAAACAGACGAATAATCAAGCCAAGAGGATTTGGGGAACTGCGCGATGATGGCATCCGCATCAGCTTCTCCAAGGCGTTTGCACCCGGCATCACTAAAGTACTTGTTCGCATCGCCCCAATTAGAGATAAATCCGTGCTCAATCAAAATACCGGGGATTCCAGCTTCACGAGCGCAACGAATAACAGCGAATTCGTCGCCTACCTGCATCTGAAAGACACCACGGTTTGTAAGTCCGAGAGCAACAAGATTGTTCTGAACCTTCTGGGCCAGCTCGTACGAAACCTGGGTATAGTCAGCCCCGTTCACGGTAGGCGAATATACCTCGGCGCCATGAGCTGCGGACGAACCTGAATTGATATGGAAACTGATATAGGCCTGGGCGCCCTGATTGACGCAACGCTGAACGCGGTAAAGGAAGTCGCTGCTACCGTAGCTGCCCGACTGCTCACGAGCGAGAATTACCTTAAATCCGTAATTCTCAAGCTTGGTCTTACACGCGCTAACAATCTTCCAAGTTAGGTCGGCTTCACTCTTCCCATTGCCCTGAGCGCCGGGATCGGATCCACCGTGACCGGCATCAAGTGCAACCACGCGAACGTTTTTACGAGCCGAACGGGAATCGACGCTATAAGCCGCAATGTCACCATCACCTTCAGAACCGGAAAGCGCCTCTTCAATAGAGAAAGCCTCGACAGGATTGCCGTTCTCATCAGCATAGTAGACCGACAAATCATCGATATTGTCAACGCTATCAGATGAAGAAGACGAATTGACTACGTCAAAGCTGTAATCCTCAGAGGAGAGGTCCACTGAATAGATCGCGTTCGAATCCTTCACCTGATACGTAATACCGGTTAAAAAATACCGCGCTACCAACAAATCTTGTCCAAATGTAAAGCCCGCAGCATTCCCAGAGAAAGCCGAAGCTTCAACGGAGCGCTCTTCGCCAGAATTGCTGACGAATGATAGGGACGCAGAGGTCAAAACATCAGAATCAGATGCAGTTGCGAACGCCGCCTCTTGCATAGCACCCAAAGAAAGAGAGGGTTGCGAAATGTACAAGTATTGGAAAGAGGCATCGACACAAGAGGAATCGGAAGATTGAGCCGATTGAGCGGCCGATTCGACATCCGAATTACAAGAGCCTGCTTCGGCGGTCTTCTCAGTATCCTCACAAGAGTCGGCTTCGGCGGTCTTCTCAGTATCCTCGGAAACGAAATCCGAAAATGAAGAGGAGCTAGAGGTCTCGGCTTCATTATTAGAGAGCGAGGAAAACTCAAGTGCATAGGCCGACGAAACGGGAGCAAGGAAGGAAGAGGAAACCAGAACAGCGGTAACCAAATTAGCAACTGCGCAACGAACCTTTTTCATATATGCACTCCCAATAAATTAACGTAAATCTAAATAGTAGACTTTAACTAAAACAAAATAGAACTCGAAAAATTCTAACTGAATTACTTGACCTGCCGTTAACCCATTTTCACCCTTACCCCATTATCGGAACCGAGCTGAGGAAGGCAGCGTAGGAGAATCGCGATTACGAATTTACGCACCGCTTAGGACTTGACCCAACAATGGCCTACTTCGGCAAAGAAACCCCTTCAATCTTGTCCCACAAAACATCAAACACCCTACCCGGATGCTTGAAAAACGCCCGATACAGAACCTGTCGAACCGCCTCGACGCAGGAAGCGGCAACATACACGCCGGTCACCACGAGCACCACCGACAGCAGTCCCCACGCTGGGTGGCAGTGGGAGAACACAAGCAAGTTCTTCCACAGCAGCTCCTGCATGTACGCGCTGTCCGTGGCAAGGTACACGCCAAACGACAACGTGGCCA
>UMKJ01003025.1_pt1 | contig 16375 bp, 9 predicted proteins | sample 1966301 | NCBI WGS metagenome assembly UMKJ01 (sample SAMEA4836173, study PRJEB28245) | human gut metagenome | biome: gut microbiome; material: fecal sample | place: Denmark | collected 2008
TCCTCGAGACCCTGACCGTCACCGACAAGAACGGCAACGAGCTGACGCTCAAGGACAAGGGCGATGGCAAGTACACCTTCACCATGCCCGCCGGCAAGGTCGAGGTCAAGGCGACCTTCATGGAGGATAACTCCATGCTGAACTTCTTCTACGATGTGCCCAACGGCGCGTACTTCTATGAGGCTGTCAAGTGGGCGGTCAAGAACGGCATCACCACCGGCGTGGGCAATGACCTGTTCGCTCCCGAGCAGCCCTGCACCCGCGCGCAGATCGTGACGTTCCTGTGGCGTGCCGCCGGCAGCCCCGAGCCGAAGACGATGAGCAGCTTCACGGATGTTCCTGCGAGCGCTTACTATGCCAAGGCGGTTGCTTGGGCCGTTGAGAACGGCATCACGAACGGCATGACCGCGACGATGTTCGCGCCCGATGCGACCTGCACCCGCGGCCAGAGCGTGACGTTCCTGCACCGTGCGCTCAAGGGCACCGCGAGCAGCAGTGCGAACTTCACCGACGTGAAGTCCGACGCGTTCTACGCTGATGCGATTAACTGGGCGGTTGCGAATAACGTGACGAACGGTACTTCCAACACGACGTTCAGCCCCGACGCGGACTGCACGCGCGCGGAGATCGTGACGTTCCTGTATCGCGCCTATCAGGGCAAGTAAAAAAGCAAATACTCAACTTACAAGGCAGGCACCTGGTTTCGGGTGCCTGCCTTGCAGCAAGAGGTACTGCACAGAAGTTAGCCGCCACGGCAGCAAAATGTTCGTCCCATTTGCGTCGGTAGCTATATCGGCGGGGAAAATATATTAGAGAGAAAAAGGAGAGGTAACATGGCAGTTCGTAGATTAAAAGGTTTATACTTAAAATCAGAAGGTAAATACTTAGAAGACTACCCTTCGCGTTATGTTGAACAGACAGAGGCACTTTTTGAATGGCGGCAGAGCGCACCGAAGCAGGATATCGAACTTCATAAGAGAGCTGAGAAGTTTTCCGGCCTGTTCAGGGAAGTATCCGCTGGGTAAAGTGCTTTGCTACAAAGTGCCCGGTTTTCCGTGTGAAGCATTGGTTGAGGATACAGAGAATTCGTAAGTGCGTTACTTGCTTTTAACGCAAAATGGGGACGTATATGAGGACATAGTCTTTTCTAACACTTTTCTAACACATTCCGGCAAAAGGCTGTTTTTGGGCACAAAAAGCAATCATAATAGAGAAAGTAACGCTCCCAAGATCAAGATGATCTCGGGAGCGGTTTTGCGTTCAGATGACGGCGGTATATGGCCATAAGACAGGTTTAGTAGAATGCTTCTCTTTCTACTCATCCTACGTTGTGGAACATTTAATGGGAAGTGCCTGCCTACTTGGTCAGAATGTTCGGCAGCTGGGCGCGCAGGGCGGCCACGCCCTCGGCAGAGCCGAGGTCATAGCGCTCCACCATGTTCAAAACAGACTGCAAAGAGGTTTTCGGGTTGCACCACAGGTCCGGGGCGTAGCCCTTGCCCTCCACATTCTCCATATTGTAGATGAAGTGGAACGACTGACCGAACTGGAAGCCGATGCCGGAGTTTGGAAGCGTCCAGCCTCGCACATTTCCGACCAGCTGCGCGCCTCTCGTCGGGCCGCCGATCACAAGGCAGTTGTCAAGTGTCCTGCAATAGGTCACGATGCTCTCGCCGGCGGAGCCGGACATGCTGTCTGTCAGAAGAAGAATCGGAGTGCTGTTTTCCAGCAGCTTTCCCTGAAACAGCTCATAGTCTTTATCGCCTGTCCGGAAGGCGGCAAATTCTTCACCCAGGTCCGCGTAGGCTTGGGTCCTATCGAACATAGCAGTGCCCCAGTTGGAGATAATCGTTTTCTGTTCGGGTTCTTCTCCCGTGTAGCTTTTCAGCCAGTTTTTGATAAAGTCTTCATCGCCGCCGCTGTTGGAGCGGGCATCAATGATGATGAGCTTCGCGTTTTTAAGGTCAGAACCGGTGCGGACGAACTCGTCCATTGTCTCCTCATAATTCCAGTCAAACCTGCGAATCGTTATCAAGGCAATACCGTTTGATTTCAGATAATGATAATCCGGGACCTGCGAACCGTCTTCCAGATAGGACTGGCTCAGCGACCATGTGACCGAAACCGTTTTGGTCTCAGCGCCCTTGGTCAGGGTGATACTGTCTGCCGTATGCGCAGCCGTCACGGGACAGAACTGACGCAGGGAATAGCACACGCGGCCGCTCTTTTCAAGATATGGCTGCATTTCCACGTTCGCGTTGCCGCAGGAGGTATAGTACCACTTCTCGTTTTCCCCCAGCAGATAGTACCCGCTTTCATCCTTGCCAAAGCTTTGACCGCTGTAATAGTAAAGATACTGAACGCTTTTTTCAAAGGCCGGTTCATACCGCCCGGCGATCGAGAAATGTCCGTCCCGAACGAAAAGCAGGTGCGAGTAAATGAGCGAGATGAGCTGGTCCCACTTGATCGTCTGATAGGACGCAAGCTCTGCACGGATGGCATCTTCCGCCTTTTGGAACGTCTCCTCACCGAAATAGTAGTAAGCGCCGTAGGAGTAATGCAGCGCGCGGAAGAACAGGTCCACATCCTCAAGCGCTTCCGCGCGCGTAAGGACCGCCTTGCCGGGATTGTTCAGATTTTTCAGGCTGTCGATCTCTGCCTGCGTGATAGTGACCTCGCCGCGGTGATGCTGTAAATATGCTTCAAAGCCGTCGAACGACTCTTCCCTTGCCATATCGGCACGGCGCTTCTCGTTCACGTCTTCGAGCAGCTTTTCAAACGCGTTTTGGTAGGCCGCCGTGGAGCCCTTGCTCAAAACAATGGCGGTATTGCTGTCGGCATCATAGTCGACGGTAAAGCCGAGCGCATCGCCGAGGTCGCGCAGCTTAAAATAGTTGTTTCCCCCGATGTTGTAGACAGAAAGACCGTCCGCAGCCTTTCCGTCGATCAAAACGGACTGCTTGCTGACAACGGCTGTTTTGGACTGATCCCGCCCGCGCTCAAGCTCGCCGCCGACAGGGGTATATTCCTTCCCGGAAACGACCGTGACCGCATTGCTTTGCTCATCGAACGAAACGGAAAAGCGGCTGTCCGTCTTGCTCAGAAGCTGCGCAAGGTCGCGCAGCTTGAAATAGTTGCTGCCGTCGATGTTGTATTTGTCGCAGTCCGCATCGACGCCGTCGACCGACAGATTTTGCGGCGAAGCCACCACATTCGCGGCGGAGGCGTAAGGTGCGGCAATGCAAACCAGGAGCAGCGTCAAAATGATGGGCAATAGTTTTTTCATGGATGATTCTCCTCTCCCTTATCACGCTATCGGTGCGCCGCTTTCAAAGAAGCGTTCCCCGTCAGAGCATTTTTTCACTTTAAGGGTAGCATACTCCATCGTATGCTGCAACGCAAATTTTGCATAAAAGCGGTATCGCCCGTCTAAAGGCGACCGATAGCTTCATCCGCGGCCTTTCAGCCGAGCTTCTGCGCAAGGTCCTCAAGCGCGGCGGTCATCGCCTCTTCAAACGAGGGGTGCGGACGCATGGCCAGCAGGAATTGATCGACCGTCATGTGGTTGGCGAGCGCCTGCGAGATGCCGCCGATCATGTCGCTTGCATGCTCGCACATGAGCTGCGCGCCGAGAAGCTCGCGTGTTTCGGCGTGGGCGACGAACTTCATAAAGCAGCGGCCCGGGTCGGCGATGAGCGTCTTGGCGTTGTCGAACATGACGTGTTTGCCGACCTTGACGGGGATGCCCGCCTCCTTGGCCTCGGCCTCGGTGAGGCCGACGACCGCGATCTCCGGACGGCAGTAGATGCAGCTCGGCACGACGGACATGGATGTGTGATTTTCCCTTCCGTAGAGCAGGTCGACGCAGGCGATGCCCTGCGCGATCGCCACATGGGCGAGCTGAATTTTGGCCGAGACGTCGCCGATGGCGTAGATGTGGGGGATGCTCGTCTCGTAGCGCTCGTTCACGGCGATGCTGCGGCGGTTCATCTCGACAGTAATGCCATCCGCGAACAGGCCGTCGCAGTACGGGCGGCGGCCGATGGCGCAGAGCACGGCCTCGCCGGAGACGGTCTCGCTCTTTTCCTTGCAGGTGAAGTTGACGGCGATATCCTCACCCGTCTTCTCGACGCTCTGGACCATCGCGTTCGTGAAGACTTTCACGCCCTGCTTTTTGAGGATGAGCGCGAGGCTCTGGCCGAGCTCCTTGTCCATGTTGGGCAGCAGGCGGCCCATGCCTTCGATGACGGTCACTTCACAGCCGAGGTCTGCGTAAAACGTCGCAAACTCGATGCCGATGACGCCGCCGCCGATGATGACGATGGAGCGGTACAGTTGGTCGCACCCCTCAAGCAGCTCGTCGGAGGTCATCGCGAACTCAAGTCCGGGAATCGGCGGGCGGGACGGGACGGAGCCGGTGGCGATGAGGATATCGTCGCAGGTGTAGTCGTTGGCACCGCCCTCGGCGTCCGTCACGCGGACAGCGCCGGGTGCGGTGATGAGCGCCGTGCCGCGCAGAAAGTCGATCTTTGCGGTCTTGAAAAGCGATTCAATGCCGGAGGACAGCTTTTGCGAAATTTCGCGCTTGTAGGCAAAAATCTCCGTCATGTCGGCGCGGATATCGTCGGTGTGGATGCCGGCGTGTGCGCCGTGCTTGGCGTCGTGGAAGATCTGAGAAGAGTGCAGCAGCGTTTTCGTCGGAATGCAGCCGCGGTTTAAGCAGGTGCCGCCCGCTTCGCGCTTCTCGACGACGGCGACCTTCTTGCCGAGCTTGGCCGCATGGAGCGCGGCTTCGTAGCCGCCGGGGCCCGCGCCGATGACGATGAGTTCATAATGAGCCATAATAGTTCGTTCCTTTTTGAGAGCAATGCCGCCGACTTTTCGGCGGCATTGCGTGATGTTGAGATATGCGTTGCCTTCGTCAGGCAAACTGATACCGTAAAACCATGTTGCGCGCCGCGCCGACCTCGTCGAGACGGCGGACGGGCGTGGAGTGGGGAGCGGTGTGGAGCGTCTCGGGATCGGAGTGCGCGAGTTCAAAGAGATTGCAGTAGATGCCGCAGACCTCGTCCATGGTCTCCTTGCTCTCAGTCTCGCAGGGCTCGATCATGAGCGCCTCATGGACGATGAGCGGGAAGTACATCGTGGGCGGGTGCAGGCCAAAGTCGAGCATGCCCTTGGCAAGGTCGAGCGCGGAGACGCCCGTCTCCTTGTGGAGATCGACAAGCGACATGACGAACTCGTGCATGCAGATCTCGTCATAGGCCATGGTGAAGGTATCCTTGAGCCTGACGCGCATGTAGTTCGCGTTCAGCACGGCGTTCATCGCCGCCTCGCGGATGCCGGACTTGCCGAGCGTGAGCACGTAGGTCAGTGCGCGCACGACGACGTCGAAGTTGCCGTAGAACATCTTCACGCGGCCGATGGATTTTTCGGGATACTCGAAGCCGTACTTGCCGTCCTTTTCGACGACCAGCGGGCCGGGCATGTACTTTTTGAGGAATTCCTTGCAGCCGACCGCGCCTGCGCCGGGGCCGCCGCCGCCGTGCGGTGTGGCGAACGTCTTATGCAGGTTACTGTGGATGCAGTCAAAGCCCATGTCACCGGGACGGACGACGCCCATGACGGCGTTGAGGTTCGCGCCGTCGTAATAGCACAGGCCGCCCGCATCGTGAATGATCTTCGTGATCTCGAGGATGTTCTTGTCGAAAATACCGACGGTGTTCGGGTTCGTCAGCATCAATCCCGCGGTGTCGGGGCCGACGGCGGCGCGCAGCGCGTCGAGGTCCACGCAGCCGTCTGCGCCGGACGGGATGTTGATGACCTGGAAGCCGCACATCGCGGCGGTTGCGGGATTTGTGCCGTGGGCGGAGTCGGGCACGATGATCTTCGTGCGGTTAAAATCGCCGCGGTCGGTATGATAGGCCTTGATGAGCAGAACGCCCGTGAACTCACCGTGCGCGCCCGCCGCGGGCTGGAACGTGACAGCGTCCATGCCGAAGACCTCGCCAAGCTCAGCGCCCAGCGTGTGCAGCGCCTCGAGCGCGCCCTGCGCGGTCTCGATGCTCTGGAGCGGGTGGAGCTGGGTGAAGCCCGGCAGCGCCGCCATGTCCTCGTCGATCTTGGGGTTGTACTTCATCGTGCACGAGCCGAGGGGATAGAAGCCGTCGTTCACGCCATGGATGCGCTTGCAAAGGGCGGTGTAGTGACGGGTGAGCTCATTTTCGCTCACATGGGGCAGGTGCAGCGCCTCGCTGCGCTCTTCGGGAAGCTGATATTCGGGGACGTCACACTCCGGCATGAGGGTCATGCCGCGGCCTTCGACGCCAAGTTCAAAAATGAGCTTCATTTACAGCACCTCCTTCACGATGGCGACAGCTTTGTCGAGCTGCGACTTGGAGACGAGCTCCGTCACGCACCAGAGAATGCCACCCTCGACCTCTGCGCCGCCGAGGATGCCCTCGGCCTCGAGCGCGTCGAGGATCTTCCTGCGGCAGTTGGGGCATTCGACTTCGGTGACGAACTCGTGGAAGAATTCACCCTTGTACTTCAAGGTGCAGCCGATCTTTTGGAGCTCAGAGGCGAAATAGTGCGCCTTCGAGGTGCAGAGCCGCGCGCACTGCTTCATGCCCTTTTCGCCCATCGCGGCCATGTAAACGCCCGCGGCGAAGGCACATAACGCCTGGTTGGAGCAGATGTTGGAGCTGGCCTTTTCGCGGCGGATGTGCTGCTCGCGCGCGGACAGCGTCAGCACGTAGCCAACCTCGCCGTCCACATCCTTCGTCTGGCCGACGATGCGGCCGGGGAGCTTTCTCGTCATGGCGGATGTCGTGGCCATGAAGCCGAGGAACGGGCCGCCGAACGCCGTGTCGAGGCCGAGGGGCTGACCGTCGCCGACGGCGACATCCGCGCCCATCGCGCGCGGCGTGGGCAGAATGGCGCAGGCGATGGGGTTCACGCCCATGACGAACTTGGCGCCCGCGGCGTGGACGATCTCACCGGCCGCCTTCGCGTCTTCGATCTGGCCGAAGTAGTTCGGCTGCTGGAGGTAGAAGCACGCGGCGTCATCGCCGAGCGCTTCCTTGAGCGCGTCGAGATCAGTTCTGCCGTCCTTTGCGGGGACGACAAAAAGCTCGGTATTCGAGGCGAAGCAGTAGGTCTTCATGACCTCGATGACCTGCGGATGGGCGCAGGCGGAGACGTAAGCCTTCGTGCGCTTGCGGTCCTTGCACATGGGGATCGTCTCGGCCGCGGCGGTCGCGCCGTCGTAGTGCGAGGCGTTGGAGACGTCCATGCCGGTCAGCTCGCAGATCATCGTCTGGAATTCAAACGTACCCTGCAGAACGCCCTGGCTGATCTCCGCCTGATAGGGGGTGTAGCAGGTGACAAGCTCTTCGCGGGAGGTGACGGATTTGACGACCGACGGGATGAAGTGGCGGTAGGCACCCGCGCCGCGAAGAACAGTCTTGAAGACCTTGTTCTTTTCGGCCATGGCGGTGACGGCCTCGCGCACCTCAAGCTCGCTCAGGCCCTCGGGGATGTTCAGCCCGCCGCTCCGCAGGAGCATTTCCTGCGGGACGGCCTTATACAGCCCTTCCAGGCTGTCGACCCCGATGGCGGCGAGCATTTCTTCCCGTTCCGCAGCCGTGGTGGGAACGTAAGAGCCCATCTCAGCCCTCCTGCGCGCAGTGCGCTTCGTAAGCGGCGGCGTCAAGCAGCGCCTCAGTGTCGGTCACGGGAGAGACCTTGATGATCCATGCGCCGTAGGGGTCGGAGTTCAGCGTTTCGGGCGCGTCGGCGAGCGCTTCGTTGACCTCGCAGATCGTGCCGCTGACGGGACAGATCACGTCGGAGACAGCCTTGACGGACTCGACATCGCCGAAGCTCTCACCGGCGGTGACGCTGTCGCCCTCGGCGGGCAGGTTGATAAAGACCACATCGCCCAGCGCATCCTGGGCAAAATCAGAAATGCCGATCACGGCGACGTCGCCGTCCATCTTGACCCACTCGTGGGACTTGGAATACTTCAGCTCAGCAGGGATGTTCATGGTAATTTCCTCCTCAAAATTGTTCTCAGTGAATGTTGTTTGTGATTGACGGTCCAATGGTTTCCGAATATTCGGTCAAAAATCTCTATTTCAGCGTTCGAGCTTGTAGAACGGCATTGGCACGATCTCGAGCTCGACCATGCGGCCGCGCACGTCGGCATTGAGGTGCTTGCCGATCTCGATATCTTGGGCGGGGATATAGCCCATCGCGACACCGCAGCCGATATAGGGCGCGAACGTGCCGGAGGACGCCCAGCCGATCTTTTCTCCATCCATCGTGTAGAGGTCGCAGTGCTCGCGCACGATGCCGCGGCCGACGACCTTCATGCCAATGCGCTTCATTTTCGGCGCGCCGAGCGCGACAAGCGCGTCGCGGCCGATGAAGTCCTTGCCCGTGAGCTTGCACGGAAGTCCCGCCATCTTCGGCGTGATCTCGTCGTTCATCTCGTGGCCGTAGAGCGGCATCGAAGCCTCTAAGCGCAGCGTGTCGCGCGCGCCGAGGCCGCAGGGGATCACCCCCTCGGGCTCGCCCGCCTTCAGAAGCGCTTTCCACAGGTCGACGGTGTCCTCGGCCTTGCAGTAGATCTCAAAGCCGTATTCACCGGTGTAGCCCGTCTGGGAGACGAGAGCATGGATCGTGCGCTCGCCGAGGTTCAGGGGCACGTCTTCGGTGAAGGTGTAGTACTTGGCGGGGATATACTGCTCGTCGCAGAGCTTTTTGAGAATGTCGCCGGACCTGGGGCCCTGCAGGGCGATCTGGCCCCAGTCGTTGCCCTCGTCGCGGTAGTCGACGTCGCCGGAGAGGTGGCTCTCGACCCAGGCGGCGTCCTTTTCGCGGTTGCCCGCGTTGACGACGAGCCAGTAATTGTCCGCTGCGCAGCGGTAGACGATGAAGTCGTCGATGATGCCGCCATTGTCGTTGCAGAACATCGAGTACTTGATCTCGCCGTCTTTCATGTTCGAAATGTCGGCGGTGATGATCTTCTGCACGTTGGCGACGGCATCAGGGCCCTTGAGGCGAAGCTCGCCCATGTGGGAAACGTCGAACAATCCGGCCTTTTCACGAACGGCCATGTGCTCGGCAATCACGCCGGTGGGATACTGCACGGGCATCAGAAAGCCGCCGAATTCGACGATCTTGCCGCCCATGTCCACATGCGTTTGGTAAAGTGGGGTCTTCTTTTCCATAGTGCGCATCCTCCGAAAACAATAATTTTAATGAATCTTATAAAAATTATTAAAATTAAGCATCAAAAAAGAGACACAAAACTCCCTTTTGAGCTTTGTGCCTCCGTTGATCACCTGAGAGATTCCCCGCCCGAGTCATCGCGGCAGGTTGCACCTTCGGCGTGCGTAAACGCACTTTTCGGAGCGTCGTCCGAGTTCGGCCCTTTTGCCTGAGAGCTTCTGCGTTCCCCTTCGGCGCCGCGGCAGAATATTCCGCGGTCTCTCCCGAACTCATCATCCGATCGGTTGATTCATTTTGCTTTTTAAAGCTAACATAAGAACGAGCCTTTGTCAAGAAAGAAAAAATAATATTTTGTTAAAATATTTCAAGCGGAAATTCGGCAAACCGAAAACTGCCGAAACAGGTCAAAATTTGAAAGCATCCCGTTGTTATGACTGCGTTGCCGGCCAGGTTCTATTTCGTTTCGGCATGGTGCTATTCATACTTTGCATTTGCATTTTGCCTAAAGCGGCGGCGGAGAAGTGATGGGGCGTCTATTTTCTTCGACGAAATCCGTCCTGCGCGGACAAAATTGTATTGACAACGGCGGAGGATGGGTCTATTGTACACACATCATTCGTCAAATGCTTTGAGCAGGACACGACTTCCCCGGATCACCGCTTTCAGAGAGCCGTTGGTGGTGCAAAACGGCAGCAAGGAACGGGCAGGCCATCCCCTGTGAGCAGCCGCGGTGAAAGGCGCGAACGCCGAGTAATCGTAGCCGGTCCCCCACCGTTAACAGGGTACGCTCTCCGATCCATTCGGGCAGCGGTCGAGCGGCCGGTTTTCCGGCAAGCAAAGTGGTAACGCGGAAGTTGAGATCTGCGGCGGATATCGCCGCGATACTGGCCTTCGTCTTTGCGATGGGTTTTCGTTGTGGAAAATCCGCGGCAGAGGCGGGGCTTTTCTTTTTGCTCCCGGCATTGGCGAAGAACACAGTTTTTTAGGAAAGAAAGGGAAATCACATGAACACACTCGTCATCGTGCTGATCGCGGCGGTCGTCCTCGTCGCTGCCTACGCACTCTATGGGCGCTGGCTCGCCAAAACCTGGGGCATCGACCCCAAGGCGCAGACGCCCGCCGTCAAGTATAACGACGGCAAGGACTTTGTCCCCACCAACGGCTGGACCGTCTTCAGCCATCAGTTTTCCTCCATCGCGGGCGCGGGCCCTGTCACCGGCGCGATTCAGGCCGCCGCGTTCGGCTGGCTGCCGGTGCTGCTGTGGGTGCTGCTCGGCGGCGTCTTCTTCGGCGCTGTGACGGACTTCGGCGCGCTGTACGCCTCCGTCAAAAACGACGGCAAGTCCATGGGCATGCTGATCGAAAAGTACATCGGCAAGCTCGGCCGCAAGCTGTTTCTGCTGTTCTGCTGGCTGTTCTGCCTGATCGTCATCGCGGCGTTCGCCGACATGGTCGCCGGCACGTTCAACGCCTACACCGTGGTCGATGGCGTGACGCAGCTCGCTGACGCCGCGCAGACCAACGGCGCAGCCGGTATGGTGTCCATCATGTTCATGGTGTTCGCCGTCGTCTTCGGCCTTGTGCAGAAGAAGCTGAACCTCTCGGGCTGGAAGGAAGCCGTGCTCGGCATCCTCTGCATCGTTGCCTCGTTCGCCGTCGGCATGAACTGCCCACTCATCTTCGGCAAGGTGACTTGGAGCTACATCACGTTCGTCTACATCTTCTTCGCCGCCGTTCTCCCGATGTGGCTTTTGAAGCAGCCGCGCGACTACATGACCACCTTCATGTTCATCTGCATGATCGCGGGCGCGGTCGTCGGCCTTCTCGTTGCGCATCCGACGATGAACCTCCCCGTCTTCACGGGCTTCAACAATGAAAAGCTCGGCACGATGTTCCCCATCCTGTTCGTCACCGTCGCCTGCGGCGCGGTGTCCGGCTTCCACAGCCTCGTCTCCTCCGGCACGTCGTCCAAGACGGTTGAAAACGAGAAGGACATGCTCAAGGTCGGCTACGGCGCGATGATCCTCGAGAGCCTGCTTGCCGTGCTCGCGCTCTGCGTGGCCGGTGCGGCCGCCGCGGCGGACGGCACTCCCGCCGCCGGTACCCCGTTCCAGATCTTCAGCCGCGGCGTTGCGGGCTTCTTCGAGATGTTCGGCGTGCCGAACTACGCCGCCACGGTCTTTATGACGATGTGCGTCTCCGCCCTCGCCCTCACGAGCCTTGACGCCGTCGCGCGTATCGCGCGCATGAGCTTCCAGGAGCTTTTCAGTGTGGACGACATGGCCCACGCCGAGCCCTGGCGCAAGCTCCTGTGCAACACGTATTTCTCCACCGTACTGACGCTTGTGCTCGGCTACGTGCTCACGAAGATCGGCTACTCCAACATCTGGCCGCTGTTCGGCTCTGCCAACCAGCTGCTCTCCGCGCTCGTGCTCATCACGCTGTGCGTCTTCCTCAAGGTCACGGGCCGCAGCAACAAGATGCTCTTCCCGCCGCTCGTCATCATGCTCTGCGTCACGTTCACGGCGCTTGTCCAGCGCCTGATGGCCATGGTGAGCGCCATCCAAAATGCCGCTGCTGTCACCATCCCCGCGGGCGAGACGACCTGGGGCGCGGTGTTTATCGCCAACGGCTTGCAGCTCATCATCGCGGTGCTGCTCATCGTGCTCGGCGCGACCATCGTCGTGAACTCGATGAGAAGCTACGTCGCCAGCAAGCACAACAGCGAGGCCAAGGTTTAATTTTGAAAAATGTGCAAAAAAAGGAGGCTTCCCGTCGGGAAGCCTCCTTTTTTGCTTTATTACCAGCTTGCGACCGTGCCGTCGCATCTCGGTTCGGTGCCCGCGGCGTAAACGCCGTTTTCGCACTTCCAGATGATCTCGCCGCGGCCCATGGCCGTGCGGTCGTCGACGATCTCGACCTCGTGCCCCATTGCTCGCAGCTGCTCGGCGATCGCCTCGCCCGCCTCGCGCTCGATCTGGAGCTTTTTGCCGCCGATCCACTGGATGCGCGGCGCGTCGAGCGCCTCCTGCGGGTTCATGGCGTAATCGATGGTGCTCGTCAGCACCTCGACCTGCCCCTGCGGCTGCATGAACGCGCCCATCACGCCGAACGGGCCGACGGCCTCGCCGTCCTTGAGCAGAAAGCCCGGGATGATCGTGTGGTAGGACTTCTTTCCGCCCTCCAAATAGTTATCGCTCTTCGGGTCGAGGGAGAAGTTCGCGCCGCGGTCCTGAAGCGAGATGCCCGTGCCGGGGATGGCGATGCCCGCGCCAAAGCCGCAGTAGTTGCTCTGGATGAGCGAGACCATGTTGCCCTCGCTGTCTGCGGTGCAGAGGTAGATCGTGCCACCGCAGTGCGGGTCGCCCGCCTTGGGCTCAAGAGCCTTATCCGTGATGAGTGCGCGGCGGGCGGCGAGATAGTCGGGCGAGAGCAGCTCGCTGACCTTTGTTTTCATATAGCGCGGGTCGGCGACGTAGGTCTTCGTGTCGGCAAAGGCGAGCTTGATGGCCTCCATGACCTTGTGATAGTAGTCCGCGTCCTCGCGCTTTTCAGGCAGCGTCAGCCCGTTGAGCATGCCGAGTGCCATCAGCACCGTGATGCCGTGGCCGTTGGGCGGGATCTCGCAGACGGTGTAGCCGCGGTAGTCCTGCGTGATGGGCTCGACCCATTCAGGGTGGTAGTTCTTGAAGTCGTCCTCGCAGAAGTAGCCGCCCGTGGCGCGCGAATGGGCGACGATCCTTTCCATCAGCTCACCGCGATAGTAGCTCTCGCAATTCGTCTCGGCAAGGGAGCGCATCGTGTCGGCATAGGCGGGGAAACGGAAGACATCGCCCGCGCGGTACGGCGAGCCGTCCGGCTTCATAAAGCTCTTCCACCAGTATTCATAGGGGGCGGGGTCCTGCGCCATGACCCTGGCGATGCGCTTGCTGTCGCGCGCCCAGAGCTTGCCGACATTGACGGGCACGGCATAGCCGTTTTCGGCGTAGGAAATGGCGGGGGCGAAGAGCTCGGAGAGCGGCTTTGTGCCAAAGCGCGCATTGAGCGCCGCCCAGCCCGCGGGCGCGCCCGGGACCATCGTGGGGAGCCAGCCCTCTTCGGGGACAGCGTCAAAGCCTTTGGCGTGGACCTCGTCCGCGCTCAGCGCCATCGGCGCAACGCCGCTGGCGTTCAAGCCGTAGAGCTTTTTCTCCTTCTCTATCCACACGAGCGCGAAACAGTCGGACCCAAGGCCGTTGCCCGTCGGCTCGAGCAGCGGCATCGCGCCGGCCATGGCGACGGCGGCATCGACGGCGTTGCCGCCATTTTTCAGCACGTCGAGGCCGACCTGTGCGCCGAGGGGAACGGACGTGCAGCACACGCCGTTTTTGGCGTAGACCACGTTGCGGCGGGAAGAATATCGGTAAGTTAACGGATCAAAATTCGGCATGATCGTTCTCACTTTCGTCGTTTTTCCCAGTATAGCAGTCCGCGCGAAAAAGGGCAAGAAAAAGACGCTGTGCGGCGCGGACAGAGCAGCGTGACGGAACCATACGGAAAGCTGGATATTCGCCCTGCAAAAGGGCGATAAATTTACGCTTTCCCGCTTGACATCCTATAAAAATGCATTATAATACAATCAACTTCATCATCAATGCCTCCTTTGGCACCGGCCGGGGAGAAAAGGCATCCATGACTGAGCCGTAGGTATTCCGGGCGACCGGATAAGGCTGGGTCGTGGGTGCTGTTACTTTTTTATAGAGAAAAGGAGAAGGATATGAACATCAAGCCCTTTGCTGTGGAAGAATGGATGAACGAGTACGAGGTGGGTGCGCTCTACAACATCGCCGAGACCTGCGTCGACTCCGTTTCGCTCGACGAGCTTTTCAAGCTCACGGGCGAGAACAAGGAGGACTTTTTGAAGGACTTCTGTGCCCAGCGCTTGACCTATGGCGATATCTGGGGCAGCGAGGCGCTGCGCAGCGGCATTTCCAAGCTCTATCACACGATCAAGGCCGATGAGGTCGTGCTCACGCACGGCGCGGCGGGCGCGAACCATCATGTGTTCTGCTCGCTCATTTCCGCGGGCGACCGCGTGGTCAGCATCATGCCGACCTATCAGCAGCTCTACTCCATCCCCGAGGCCATCGGCGCGGACGTCGCCATCATGCACCTAAAGCAGGAAAACGACTATCTCCCCGACCTGAATGAGCTCAAGAGCCTCGTCACGCCCGAGACGAAAATGATCTGCATCAACAACCCCAACAACCCCACCGGTGCGCTGATGAGTAAGGAGCTGCTTGAGAGCATCGTGGAGATCGCCCGCGGCGTGGGCGCGTACATCCTCTGCGACGAGGTCTACCGCCACCTGACGCAGGAGGACGAGTGGTGCGAATCCATCGTCGACCTGTACGAAAAGGGCATCTCGGTCAGCAGCATGTCCAAGGTGTTCTCGCTCGCGGGCCTTCGCATGGGCTGGATCGCCACGCACGATGAAGCGGCGCGCAAGGCATTCCTGTCGCACCGCGACTACAATTTAATTAGCTGCGGCATGTTCGACGATGCGATCGCGTCCATCGCCCTGCGCCACAGCGACGTGATGCTCAAGCGCAATCAGCGCATCGTGCGCGAGAACCTCGCCATCCTCGATGACTGGATCAAGGAAAATCCGCACTTTTTCTACACCAAGCCCAAAGCCGGTACGACCGCGCTCGTTTACTACGATTTCGATATCCCCTCCTACGAGTTCTGCAAGCGCATGTACCACGAGACCGGTGCGTTCGTCACGCCGGGCGACTGCTTCGAGCAGCCCCACAGCATGCGCATCGGCTATGCCTGCGACGTCAACACGCTCAGAGACGGCCTTGCCGCGGTGACGAAGTTTGCCGCGACGCTGTGAGCGGCGAAAACACGCGATAAATAAAAGAAATCCGTCCGGTCATCGACCGGACGGATTTTTGACTTGTAAGGGGTTCACGCCTTGGCTCTGTTCCCGCGCATGAAGTGCAGAATAAGGCCGATGGCCGCGCCGATAAGCGTCGGGCAGATCCAGCCGAGGCCGAGGTCGGCAAACGGTAGGTACTGCTGACCGAACGCCTTGATGGCCGGACCGTGGATGGCGTTGAACACGCTCTCGGGCAGCGCGATGATCAGATCGTAAACGGCAGCGATGAGCGTGAAGCCGATCGTCCAGCAGTACACCGTGCGGTCGTGGCCGAAGAATTTACCGAGCAGCGCCAGCGCAATGAGCGCGATGGACAGCGGATAGAGGAACATCAGCACCGGCAGCGAATAGCTGATGATGGCGCTGAGGCCGAGGTTCGCAAACAGCAGCGACACGAGGCTGAAAATGATGGCCCAGGTGGGGTACTTCGGCCCGTCGGGGAAGAGCGCGGTGAACGTCTCGGCGCAGCTTGTGATGAGGCCGACGGCGGTCTTAAGGCACGCGAGCGTCACCGTGGCGGCGAGGATGAAGAGACCGGCGGAGCCGAGGTAGTGCTGCGCGATCTGCGCGAGTGCTGTGCCGCCGTTCTCGCTGGCTTCAAGCACGCCGCGGCTCTGCGTGCCGGCGATCGTGACGGCGATGTAGATGAACGCCATCAGAAGGCTGCTGAAAATGCCTGCGCGGACGGTGCTCCCCGCCACAGCGGTGGGATCGTCCACGCCGAGGTCACGGATGACCTGCACGACGATGATGCCAAACGCAAGGCTCGCCAGCGCGTCCATGGTGTTGTACCCTTCGAGGAAACCAGCGAAAAACGGCTGGGACGCGTAGTCGCCGAGCGGCTCGACATCCGCGATGGCCGCACTCGGAGAGAGGAGCGCGACGACGACCAGAATGCCGAGGAAGACGAGAAAGCAGGGGTTCAGAATTTTGCCGACCCAGGTCAGGATCTTGCCCGGGCGCAGCGCGAAAAACAGCGCCGCGGCGAAAAACGCCGCCGAGAAGAGCAGCAGGTACAGCGTGCTGCTGCCATTTTGCGGAAGCACCTGCTCAAGTCCCACGGTGAATGACGTCGTCGCGCAGCGGGGAATGGCGAAAAACGGCCCAATGGTCAGATACAGCGCGCAGGTGAAGAACATCGCGTAGGGGCGGTTGACCTTGCTGCTCAGGTCAAAAAGACCGTTGGAGCGGCTGATGCCGAGCGCGGCCACGCCG
>UMKJ01050633.1_pt1 | contig 16180 bp, 9 predicted proteins | sample 1966301 | NCBI WGS metagenome assembly UMKJ01 (sample SAMEA4836173, study PRJEB28245) | human gut metagenome | biome: gut microbiome; material: fecal sample | place: Denmark | collected 2008
AGGGTTCGGGGACTCGTCTGTTTATCTCAATCCTACAACTTAGAATTTCTTCTCGTATTCTTTTAGGGCTTGTAGAGCCTTTTTCGACAACGGATATAACATGATGATGTTAAAGATCGTCATCAATCCAATTCCGACATCTCCCAAATCCCATACAATTGTATACGCAGCAAGTCCTCCAACAAAAAGCATTGCTAGAGCAAGAACTTTGTAAGCTGTTTGAGAGAACCAGTTATCTCCAAAGAGGTAAGCTACGTTGGAGCGTGCATAAAACAAGATTCCGATAAATGTAGAAAAACTGAATAACCATAACGTTATGGCAATGAATATTACTCCGAATGAGCCGAGATGATATTCCATTGCTTTTTGTAATAAATCCATTCCAACGAGTCCTTCAGTGAGCTTTGTTGGAGTAAGGAGCATGATCATAGCAGTACAACTGCAGATCATAAGCGTGTCAATAAAAACGCCTAACGCCTGTGTTAATCCGACTTTAACAGGATTATCTGCAACAGCGGCTGCGGCTGCGCAAGGGGCAGAACCAGAACCGGCTTCGTTTGAAAAAAGGCCTCGTTTGATTCCATTCATAAGGACGGCACCGAATCCCCCGGCGGCTACCTGACGGAAACCAAAAGCTTCAGAAAAGATTCGTTCAAATACACCAGGGAGCTGTGTGATATTTGTGATGATAATAAACAATGTAATCAGTAAATAAAATCCAGCCATGATGGGAACGATAATATCCAAAACTTTTACGGTTGCATTTTTTCGAAGTACGATAATTGCGGCAAGTATTACAAGAATAACTGTAGTGTAAATCGGTGGAATGTGAAAAGCATTTTTAAAAGCAGATGCTACGGAATTACTTACTACCTGACTGATGCCGCACCAGCATATAAGGCCGGAAATGGCAAAGAGTACGGAAAGAAGTACATAACGTTTTTTCTTGCCGGATTTTTCTTCAAAATATCGATGAATGTAGTAAGCAGGTCCTCCTCGATATCCTCCATATAGAGGGTCTTTTTCTTTATAAATCTGTGATAAAGTTGCTTCGATAAAAGCGGTGGAAGAACCGATAAGGGCAGTAACCCACATCCAGAAAACAGCACCAGCTCCGCCAGCGGAAATTGCGGCAACTACACCGACCAGATTGCCCATTCCAACACGAGTTGCTGTGGAAACAATCAAAGTCTGGATGACGGAAAGTGCGCTTTGTTCTTCGTCTTTTTTTTCGAAAAGTGCGCCAACCATATCTTTAAAGAGACGTATTGGCAGAAACTTTGTACGGATTGTGAAATACACTCCGGTAGGAATTAGTAAAATGACTAAAAGTGAAAGGGGGAGTGTTCCGCCGCCGGGTAAGGGTGCGGTGAGTAAATCTCCCCATAAAAAATTGTATACTGTTTCGATTAATTTGACCATATTAATTTGTATCCTCCTGAAGGTAGTATATAATTTCTTTTTAATTTTGTAAATAAATAGTTGACTCTAGAAGAAAAATGGTATAAAATGGAAAAACAAACACATAAATGGTATAAAATAACTCAAATAGAAATTTAATACTTTTAAAAGTTCAAGAGAAAATAATGAAAGTTATTTAAAAAATTATTTTTGAGTCAAGTTAAATCTGTCAGTTGGAATGGTTTATAGATTAAACACATGTTAATAACTCCATTGCAGGGATTTTCATAATTATAGTATTTGGGTTACAGGGTCTGTAAAATAGTAAACTTAATAAAAATTCTGCAATTAGCAGGAGCCAGGGGGAGTATATGAGGGTAATTACAATGATTGTTATAGTTAGTATTTTACTGGTTATTTCTATAATTGATTTTAAAATCAAGATAATTCCGAATCAGTTAAATGTACTTTTGTTTATTTCAGGAATCTGGAGTGGTTTTGTTTTCCAGGAAGTTACATTCTTAAGTCGCTTTTTGGGAGTGTTTTCGGTTAGTATTCCGATGTTCATACTTGCAATTTTATGTTCAGGCGGACTGGGTGGAGGAGATGTTAAGCTAATGGCGGCAAGTGGAGTGTTACTAGGGATAAAGTGGAATATATTTGCTGCTTGTGCGGGATTACTTTTAGGAGGATTATATGGATTTTTTCTACTGATTACAAAGCGTGCGAAGCGAAAGGATTGCTTTGCGCTGGGACCTTTTTTGTGTATAGGGATTGCCGTTGTGTTTTTTAGATATATTTTTATGAAAGTGTGAGGGAGATAATATGGAATTACCGTGGATTCCCACTTAATTTTCTTTTCATCACTTCTGAGTAAAAAGTCGTTTTTCGTGAATTGTCTCATTGACATTTTGTCAAATAACGTGCCTGTTTTCCTATAGAGTTGTGTTGGCTTCATTCAGTTGACGTAGCCGCCCGTTATGCTGCCCTCATTCATGCACAATCTCCCGCAAATTGTGACACACATCTTGCAGAAAGCATTTTTCAAACACGTTCTAGTCGATTAAATTATGTAAAATTACGAAATTGTTATTTTTAAAAGATGGAGATAAATGGTGAAAACAAAGAGGAATCTCATAAAATAATTAAAAAATGAAGAAAAAATATTAGAATTTTAATCCTGAATAATCCTAAAATTACAACAAAAAATTATTGAGAAAAAATCTAAAATAAGCCATATGTATATTGTATACAAAACTGTTGGCTTTATAGCAATTTTAACCTAAAATTGTTCTCGGAAAAATACGTTGTCAAGGGGGAAAATTGGCATAAAAAGGCTGTTTCGGGCAAGATTTTGTATTTTAGAAGGAACAGTTCCGAATAAGCTTTACATTACCTCAAAAAAATGATAATATTATGTCGAATTTAAAATAAACCACAACTTTTGACAAGGAGGAATAATCAATGCCTAGAGCAAAACAGTCTATGGATGGAAATACCGCAGCAGCTCACGTAGCATATGCGTATACAGATGTTGCAGCTATCTATCCTATTACACCATCTAGTCCAATGGCTGATTCCGTTGACCAGTGGGCAGCAGCAGGACAGGAAAATATTTTTGGTAACCAGGTAGTTGTTAGTGAGATGCAGTCTGAGGCAGGTGCAGCAGGTACTGTTCACGGTTCTCTTGCAGCTGGTGCTATCACAACAACATTTACAGCATCCCAGGGTCTTCTTCTTATGATCCCTAACATGTATAAGATCGCAGCTGAGCAGCTTCCATGTGTATTTGATGTATCTGCACGTACAGTTGCTACACAGTCTCTGAACATTTTCGGTGACCACAGTGACGTATATGCATGTCGTCAGACAGGATTTGCTATGCTGGCAGAAACTAACCCACAGGAAGTTATGGACTTAAGCCCTGTAGCACATCTTGCTGCAATCGAAGGTAAAGTTCCATTCATCAACTTCTTCGATGGTTTCCGTACATCTCATGAGATTCAGAAGATCGAAAAATGGGATTATGCAGACTTAAAAGAAATGTGCAACATGGATGCAGTTAAAGCTTTCCGTGAGCATGCTCTTAACCCAGAACACCCAGCTATGCGTGGTTCTCACGAAAACGGTGACGTTTTCTTCCAGCACAGAGAAGCTTGTAACTCTGTTTACGAAGCTTTACCAGCTGTTGTTAAGAAATACATGGGCAAAATCAACGAAAAACTGGGAACTAACTACGATTTATTCAACTACTATGGTGCAGAAGATGCAGACCGCGTAATCATCGCTATGGGATCTATCTGTGACGTAGCAGAAGAAGTAATTGATTACTTAACAGCAAAAGGTGAAAAGGTTGGTTTAATCAAAGTTCGTTTATATCGTCCTTGGGTATCTTCTGCATTATTAGATGTTATTCCTAAGACAGCTAAGAAGATCGCTGTTCTTGACCGTACAAAAGAGCCTGGAGCATTAGGAGATCCTTTATATCTTGATGTTGCTACAACTCTTAGAGAAGCAGGTCTTAACGATATCGTTCTTACAGCTGGACGTTACGGATTAGGTTCTAAAGATACTCCTCCTTCATCTGTATTTGCTATTTATAAAGAACTTGAAAAAGATGCTCCAAAGAGCCGTTTCACAATTGGTATCGTAGATGATGTTACAAACTTATCTTTACCAGAAGTTAAACCAGCTCCTATTACATCTGCTCCTGGTACAGTAGAGTGTAAGTTCTGGGGTCTTGGTGGAGACGGTACTGTAGGTGCTAACAAGAACTCTACAAAGATCATCGGTGACCACACAGATAAATACATTCAGGCATACTTCCAGTATGACTCCAAGAAGACAGGTGGTATTACAATTTCTCACCTTCGTTTTGGTGACAATCCAATCAGAAGCCCATACTACATTAATCAGGCTGACTTCGTAGCATGTCACAACCCATCTTATGTAGTTAAAGGTTACAAGATGGTTCAGGATGTTAAACCAGGCGGAATCTTCATGATCAACTGCCAGTGGTCTGATGAAGAATTAGATCATCATATGCCTGCAGCAGCTAAGAAGTATATTGCTGACAACAACATTCAGTTATACACAATCAACGCGATTGATAAGGCTATTGAGATTGGTATGGGTAAACGTACTAACACAATCTTACAGTCCGCATTCTTCAAATTAGCGAACATCATGCCTATCGACGAAGCAGTAGAATTCATGAAAGCAGCAGCTAAGAAGTCCTACAGCAAGAAGGGTGACGCTGTTGTAGAGATGAACTACAAAGCTATCGACGCTGGTGTAGATGCTGTTCATAAAGTAGAGATTCCAGCTTCCTGGTCTAACCCAGCTGCTGATGCTCCTGCTAAAGAACTTACAGGACGTCCAGAGACAGTTAAGATGGTTAAGGAAATGATGGAACCTATCGGAATCATGGATGGTGACAGCCTGCCAGTATCTACATTCGTAGACAACGCTGACGGACAGTTCGAACTTGGTGCTTCCGCATACGAAAAACGTGGTACTGCTGTATCTGTTCCAGAATGGAATCCAGAAGCTTGTATCCAGTGTAACCAGTGTGCGTTTGTATGTTCCCATGCTACAATTCGTCCTTTCTTAGTAAGCGAAGACGAAATTAAGGCAGCTCCTGACAACATGAAAGTTGCAGATACAAAGCCAAAGGCAAGCGAATACAAATTTACAATGAGCGTATCTCCATTAGACTGTATGGGATGTGGTGAGTGTATCACAGTTTGTCCTGCTGCAGCTAAGGGCGCATTAAAGATGGTTCCACAGGAAAGCCAGGCAGCAGAACAGCCAGTATTCGATTACTTAGTTGCAACTGTTGGAAGAAAACCAGGTGCTCCTGCAGATACTACAGTTAAGGGATCTCAGTTCAACCAGCCATTACTTGAGTTCTCCGGATCTTGTGCAGGATGTGCAGAGACATCTTACGCTCGTCTGATTACTCAGTTATTCGGAGAGCATATGTACATCTCCAACGCAACAGGATGTTCATCCATCTGGGGTGGTCCTGCAGCAACAGCTCCATATACAGTAAACAAAGATTCCAAACAGGGACCAGCTTGGGCAAACTCCTTATTCGAGGATAACGCAGAGCACGGCTTTGGTATGTATCTTGGACAGAAGACTTTACGTGATCAGGCTATCGCTAAATTAGAGAAGATGGCAGCATCCGATAAAGCATCCGATGAATTTAAAGCAGCATTTGCTAAGTTCATGGAAACAAAAGACAATACAAAAGAAAATACACCTGATGCTCAGGCATTAATCGCTGAGGTAGAAAAAGCAGCAGCAGCTGGATGCCCAGATGCAGCAGAAGTATTAGAGAAGAAACAGTATCTCGCTAAGAAGTCCGTATGGATCTTCGGTGGTGACGGATGGGCATATGATATCGGTTTCGGTGGATTAGACCATGTATTAGCTTCCGGTGAGAACGTAAACGTTATGGTATTCGATACTGAGATGTACTCCAACACAGGTGGACAGGCTTCTAAAGCTTCTAACATCGGTGAGGTTTGTCAGTTCGCAGCAGCTGGTAAAGAAATCAGCAAGAAGAGCCTTGCAGAGATCGCTATGAGCTACGGATACGTATACGTTGCACAGATTGCTCTTGGTGCTAACCCTAACCAGGCAGTTAAATGTCTTGCAGAAGCAGAAGCTTACAACGGACCATCCCTGATCATCGGATACGCTCCATGTGAACTTCACGGTATTGCTAAGGGTGGTATGAACCACTGTCAGGATGAGATGAAGAAAGCCGTTAAGGCTGGTTACTGGAACCTCTTCTCCTTCGACCCAGCTAAGAAAGCTGAAGGAAAGAATCCATTCACATTAACATCTAAAGAAGGCGACGGATCATATCAGGAATTCTTAAATAACGAATCCCGTTACACTCGTCTGATTAAGCCATTCCCAGAAAGAGCTGAAAGACTCTTCAACGAATCTGAGAAGGTTGCTAAGGCTCGTTACGAGCACCTGCAGAGACTCGTTGAGCTTTATAAATAATAAAGCCTGAACTGGTCAGTCAGATTAGTTATACAAAAGATAAAACTACTTTATGAAATACAAAAGAGAAGCTATGTGTCAGCTATGCTGATGCATGGCTTCTTCTTGTATGTTGAAAAAAAGAAGGGAATTGTATTATAATAAATCATAACAAATTAATGACTGATAGATGTACTGACAATGGTTTTGAAGAGGGACAGGAATGCTATATAAAGAAGATTTTGGAGAAGGAAAAAATATAGAATTTAAAAGAGAGATACCGAAAAGACATGAGAAGTTATTAAAAGATGTTATTGCTTTTTCCAATTCTACGGGGGGTAAAATTTTTATTGGAATTGAGGATAAGACGAATGAAGTTATTGGGATTGGAGAGAAGAATCCATTTAGATTAGCAGATGATATTTCAAATATGATATTTGACAGCTGCACTCCAATAATTGATCCGGAAATTACAATACAGACATTAGAAGGAAGAACAGTTGTTGTTGTAGAAGTTTTTCCAGGACGTATGCGTCCTTATTATCTCAAGTCATTTGGGAAGGAACAAGGTTCTTATATAAGAATAAATGATACAAGTCGTCCTGCTGATGATAGAAAGTTAAAGGAACTAGAATTAGAAGGTCAAAAGATTTCTTATGATACTTTACCGGAAATAGACATGGAGTACTCGGAACGAGAGGCGAAGATATTATGTAATGCAATGGAAAAAGTGGCATATGATGTGCAGACAACATGTGTAACAAGAGCAATACAGGAAACGTCATTAGATCCCAAGCAAAATACAGAAAAAACTGAAATTATAAATAAAATGACAATCGAGAAACTAGAAGACTTAGGGTTATTGTGCCGAATAGGAAAAGACCTTCAACCCACCCATGCGTTTAGACTAATGACGAAGAATAAAATACGGTATGCCAAAATTCAATGTGCGTTATTTAAAGGAACAGAAAGAGATATTTTTATAGATAAAAGAGAATTTGATGGACCATTATATGTACAGCTGGAAAATGCTTATCAATTTGTATTAAAGCATATCAATCTTGGTGCAAAGATAGAAGGGTTACATAGAAAAGAAGCGTATGAACTCCCGGTTCGAACAATAAGAGAATTGATTACTAATGCAGTTGTTCATAGAAGTTATTTGGATGAGTCTTGTATACAGGTTTGTGTCTATGATGACAGGATAGAAGTAACATCTCCCGGAATGCTTTATGGGGGACTGGATATACAGTCAGCTAAATCAGGTAAATCAAAGTGCAGAAATACAGCGATTGCTGAAGCATTTCGTTATATGGGACTTATAGAAGCGTGGGGAACAGGAATCCCAAGAATGATAAAAGAATGCAGAGAATATGGGTTGAGAGAGCCAGTGTTTGAGGAACTGGGAGATGGTATACGAGTAACTATATTCCGGGAAAATGAAGAATTGGAGATGCGAAAACGGGCGGAGAATATACAGAACGCTGAAAATAAATACCAGTATATGAATAATATAAATAGTGAGAACTTAGCATCTGTAGTAAAAGAACAAACAGTGGAATATAGAGAGCAAAATCACTGTTTCAATACAGAAAAATCACTGTTTAATGCGCTGGATTCACAAGGAAATGAAAAAAAATACTGTTTGAATGATGAAAAAACACTGTTTGAAACAACAAGTCAGGATAAAACCCACTGTTTTGAAACGTCTGTATTGACTGCAGAGAATAAATATATGTTATATAAAAAGCTGAAAGAACTACAAGTTAATAAAAGCATAGGTAGCGTCACTGCATTAAATATAAAGGAGATTATCGAAAGCTTTTCAGGAGAAGAAGTCTTTGGGCGAAAAGAAATAAAACAAAAACTGGGATATAAAGACAGTAAGGCGGGATTTCTGATTCAAACAATGCGGGAATTTGAGTTGATTAAAGATGTGAAAGGAAGGGGCAAGGGAAAGTATTGTTTTGATATTTAAAACTCTATCTTGGCTTTCATAAGAAAATTTAAAGCCGTACTTCTGTGAAGAACGGCTTTAATGTATAATTGAAAATAGTATTGAATAAAATTATATAGAAGGACTATTTTAATTTTTTTGAGCGTATAGATTCTTTTACTGTGGAAATCAATACAAATAAAGTACTAATTACATCATAAGCATCAGATAAATTATCGTATGTATTTTTTGTTTTAAGAAAAAACTTTTTAAAAGTTGATAAAAGTTGAGTTGCTTTTTTTGTGGATAATGTTAAATGGAATTTATTTTGTTTCTTATATGTATTATATGTATTTGTAGCAACTTTCTTTTTGTAGTTTTTAGGATTACGTTGCTCTTGGTTTTTGTTTGTGTATTGTTCTTGTATTTCGGATAATTTATTTTTCCCTTTTTGGTGAGAAGATCCATCAGAAATATCTAAAATACTAACTTGTACAGTAGGGTGGTAGGTAGGCGTTGGGAGAGTGTTAATGGTATTAAATGGCATACAAATTAAAGTGGCTATTATAAAAAGTGGCTATTATAATAAGAGATAAAGTTTTAGAAATTTTGGGTACAATTGAAAGCTGCTTAGCTTTAGCTTTTTTGTTAGATAAAGCTTTAAAAATCTTTGAATCTTTTTCTAAAGATTTTACAGTGCAAGGGACTGTCGTTAGAGTATTATTAATTGCTTTTCTATTTTCTGGCGTGTTAGGGATTAAAATATAATCAGATTCTAGTTTGTTGATAAGTTCCTTGTAGAGTTTTTCATAAAATTTGTTAATAATCATTGTGATTTCTCCTTTCTTTTTTCTATAATAATAAATGCGTATTTTTTTGCGAAATGGCCTCTCCTTTCTGTATCGAATTTCAACATTTTTTGTTGATTATTATTAATATGTATAATTTTTTCTTTTTGTATTGCTCTGATTTGCCATGTGTGTAATTAAAATCTCCTTTCTTACATTAGTATGAGAGATTAGGGAAATTTTCTTTTTGAAAAGACAGTTTACGAAAAAAGAATCCGATTCTTTTTTTGCTTTTTCACTACAAATAGTATGCTAGTTTAGACAATGGCATAAAATTGTAGAATTCAACCAATTACTTACTTAATTTTCTTAAGTTATTTTGTATACAATGTTAATAAAATGCAGGATTTGTATTTGAAAATTACATTTATAATTGTATGAATTGTCTTTAAATCTGAAAATAACGATGAATAAAGAGGTGAAATCACAAACAAAACTGTACTTTTATAAGAACAATATAATCTAAAAAGAAATAAAAACCAAATAAACTAACTACAATATCCCCTAAAACAAGAGTAATAATCAGAAAATAATATATTAAAAAATAAATAATCAAATTATTAGACAACTCACCTTAATGTTTATATTTACAACCTATTTAAAATGTTGTAATATGATAACAACAAAAAGAAATGCAGGAAGTCATTACAACTACTTCTGAAAATGAATTTGTTACTTTTTAAATATGTAATTATTCAGAGATTTATAGATTTTTATTCAGACTATAGATACTCATTCAGGATTATGAAATCATAAGATTACAAGAGCATGAGAACATGAGAATCATAAGGTTTGATTAAGAGTTCCTGATAATTACTAATTACAAAAATATAATTTACAACTGATGAATATTTACTATTTCATAGTGATGCAAGAAAGGGTGAGACCATGTATCAGGACAATATGCGACAGGGTCTATATGATCCAAGTCTGGAGCATGATAACTGTGGTATTGGTGCTGTAGTAAACATCAAGGGTCTTAAGAGCCATGAGACAGTGTCGAATGCCTTGAAAATTGTTGAAAATCTTGAACATAGAGCCGGCAAGGACGCCGAGGGTAAAACGGGTGACGGAGTAGGTATCTTAGTGCAGATATCCCATAAGTTCTTCGAAAAAACCTGTAGTACTCTCGGCTTTTCTATTGGCAAGGAACGTGACTATGGTATTGGTATGTTCTTTATGCCACAGGATGAGTTACAGAGAAACCGTGCTAAGAAGATGTTTGAGATTATCGTTGAAAAAGAAGGCTTAAATTTCTTAGGCTGGAGAGAGGTTCCGGTTCAGCCGGGCATCCTCGGAAAGAAAGCAGCGGACTGTATGCCATGCATTATGCAGGGATTTGTAAAGAGACCGTTTGATGTTCCACGAGGACTTGACTTCGATAGAAGACTTTATATTGTAAGACGAGTATTTGAGCAGTCTAACGATTCTACTTATGTTGTTTCTTTAAGCAGCAGAACAATCGTATATAAAGGTATGTTCTTAGTTGGACAGTTAAGATTATTCTATAATGACCTTCAGGATAAGGATTATGAATCTGCAATCGCATTAGTTCATTCCCGTTTCTCCACAAACACAGTTCCAAGCTGGGAGAAAGCACATCCTTATCGTTACATCGTTCATAATGGTGAGATTAATACTATTCGTGGTAATGCCGATAAGATATTAGCCCGTGAGGAAAACATGGAATCTGATTATCTGAAGGATGAGATGATTAAGCTGACACCAGTTGTAGATCCAAACGGTTCTGACTCTGCAAGATTAGATAATACATTAGAATTCCTCTTAATGAGTGGAATGCCACTTCCTCTGGCAATGATGATCACGATTCCAGAACCTTGGGAAAATAACGAGGGCATGAGCAGAGAGAAGAGAGACTTCTATCAGTACTACGCAACAATGATGGAGCCTTGGGATGGTCCTGCATCTATCCTCTTTACAGATGGAGATATCATGGGAGCCGTACTTGACCGTAATGGTCTTAGACCTTCCCGTTACTATATTACAGATGATGACCAGTTAATTCTTTCTTCTGAGGTTGGTGTGTTAGACTTTGACACAACACATATCGTAAAGAAAGAGAGACTTCACCCAGGTAAAATGCTTCTCGTAGATACTGTAAAAGGTGAGCTGATTGACGATGAAATCTTAAAAGATTCTTATGTAAAGAATCAGCCTTACGGTGAATGGTTATCCGATAACCTTGTATTCTTAAAAGACTTAAAGATTCCGAATGTTGCAGTAGAAGAATACAGCTATGAAGAGAGCAACCGCCTGATGAAAGCATTTGGTTACTCTTATGAAGAAGTGAAAGATTCTGTATTACCGATGGCATTAAACGGAAGTGAAGCAATCGGAGCGATGGGGGTTGATACTCCATTAGCAGTACTTTCTAAGAGACATCATCCATTATTTGATTACTTTAAACAGCTTTTTGCACAGGTAACAAACCCTCCTATTGATGCGATTCGTGAGGAAATCGTTACATCTACTTCCATCTATGTTGGCGGAGAGGGGAATGTGTTGGAAGAAAAGGCAGAAAACTGCCATGTATTAAAGATTCACAACCCTATTTTAACAAATACAGACTTATTAAAGATTCGTTATGCAAAAGTAAAGAATATCAATGTAAAAGATGTGCCGATTACTTATTACAAAGGAACACCGCTTGATAAGGCTATCAATCATTTATATGTTGCTGTTGACCAGGCGCATAAAAATGGTGCAAATGTTGTTATTTTGACAGATAGAGGTGTTGATGAGAACCATGTGGCAATTCCATCTCTGTTAGCAGTATCTGCTGTACATCATCATCTCATTGAGACAAAGAAGAGTACTTCTGTAAGTATTATCTTAGAGAGTGGTGAGCCAAGAGAAGTACATCATTTCGCCACACTGTTAGGTTACGGCGCATGTGCTATCAACCCATATCTGGCACAGTTCAGTATTAAGAAGCTGATTCAGGATGGTTTATTAAAGAAAGATTACTATGCAGCAGTAAATGATTACAATAACGCAGTACTTCACGGTATCGTAAAGATTGCATCTAAGATGGGTATTTCCACACTGCAGTCCTATCAGGGTTCTCAGATTTTTGAGGCAGTTGGTATCAGCAAGAAAGTCATTGATGAGTACTTTACAAACACAGTAAGCCGTGTAGAAGGTATCACAATTGAAGATATCGCAGAAGATGTAGATTACCATCACTCCAAAGCATTTGATATGTTAGGACTGAAAAATGATCTTAGTCTTGACAGTGAAGGTGATCACAAATATAGAAGTGGTAAAGAAGAACATCTTTACAATCCACTGACCATCCATACATTACAGACAGCAGCATGGACAAATAATTATGAACTGTTTAAACAGTATACTTCCATGATTAATAAAGAAACTTCTCCAGTAAGTCTTCGTGGATTAATGGATTTCAATTATCCATCCAAAGGAGTTCCTATCGAAGAAGTTGAATCTGTAGATTCTATCGTGAAACGATTTAAGACAGGTGCTATGAGTTATGGTTCTATTTCCAAGGAAGCACATGAGACTCTGGCAATCGCGATGAACATGATTCACGGTAAATCAAACACTGGTGAAGGTGGAGAAGATTTAGAGCGTCTGACAGTTGGTCCAGATGGACTGAATAAATGCTCTGCAATCAAGCAGGTAGCTTCCGGTCGTTTCGGTGTAACAAGCCGTTACCTTGTAAGTGCACAGGAAATTCAGATTAAGATGGCACAGGGAGCAAAACCTGGTGAAGGTGGACATTTACCAGCAGGAAAAGTATATCCTTGGATTGCAAAGACAAGACATTCAACACCTGGTGTAGGACTAATCTCACCACCACCTCATCACGATATTTACAGTATTGAAGATTTGGCACAGTTAATTTATGATTTGAAAAATGCAAACAGAAATGCCCGCATTTCTGTAAAACTGGTATCTGAAGCAGGTGTCGGAACGGTCGCAGCCGGTGTAGCAAAAGCTGGCGCACAAGTAATCCTTATTTCCGGACATGACGGTGGTACAGGTGCAGCACCTCGTAATTCTTCTATCCATAATGCCGGACTTCCGTGGGAGCTTGGACTTGCTGAGACACACCAGACATTAATTAAAAATGACCTTCGTAATAAAGTTATCATCGAGACGGACGGTAAGCTTATGAGCGGCCGCGACGTAGCAATGGCAGCAGCACTTGGAGCAGAAGAATTTGGATTTGCTACTGGTCCGCTGATCACAATGGGCTGCGTTATGATGAGAGTTTGTAACTTAGATACTTGTCCAGTAGGTATCGCAACACAGAATCCGGAACTTAGAAAACGTTTCAAAGGTAAACCGGAATACGTTGTAAACTACATGAAGTTCGTTGCACAGGAAATGCGTGAATACATGGCAAAACTTGGTGTCCGTACTGTAGATGAACTGGTAGGACGTACAGACCTTCTGAAAGAACTTCCAGAAGCAAAAGAGTACCACTTAGATTTATCTGCTATTTTAAATAATCCATATGTAGATAAGAAGCATCCAATCTGCTACAACAAGAAGAATGAATACAACTTTGAATTAGAAAAGACATTAGATGAAAAAGTTCTTCTTACTAAGTTGAAGACAGCGCTTGATAAAAAGCAGAAGAGAAGCATTTCTATCGATGTTGGAAATACAGACCGTTCCTTTGGTACAATCTTTGGTTCTGAAATTACAAAGAAATATTACAACACACTGGAAGATGATACATTTACTGTACAGTGTACAGGAGCCGGCGGACAGAGCTTTGGAGCATTTATTCCAAATGGTCTTACATTAGAGCTTGTCGGTGACAGTAATGACTACTTCGGAAAAGGATTATCCGGTGGTAAATTAATCGTTTACCCTCCAAAAGGAATCCGCTTCAAAGCCGAGGAAAATATTATCGTTGGTAACGTAGCACTTTACGGTGCAACAAGCGGTCAGGCTTATATTAATGGTGTGGCTGGTGAACGTTTCTGTGTTCGTAACTCCGGTGCAACAGCTGTTGTAGAAGGTGTCGGCGATCACGGATGCGAGTACATGACTGGTGGTAAAGTCTTAATTATCGGTAAGACTGGAAAGAACTTCGCAGCCGGAATGAGCGGCGGTGTTGCCTACGTTCTTGATGAGGATAACGACTTATACTTAAGCCTCAACAAGGAAATGGTTTCTTCCGAACCAGTTGTTTCTAAATATGATGTTATGGAAATTAAGGATATGATTACCGCCCATGTGGCATATACAAACTCTGAAAAAGGTAAAGAAATCTTAAATGATTTTAGCAAATATTTACCGAAGTTTAAGAAAATCATTCCACACGATTACAAGAAAATGCTCAAGAAGATTTCCGAAATGGAAGGAAAAGGTCTTAGCGCAGAGCAGGCACAGATTGAAGCATTTTACGAAATTAAAAGAGGATAGGAGGAGAGCGCTATGGGAAAACCAACTGGATTTTTAGAATATGAACGAAAAGAAAGCGTGGGAGAAGCGCCGTTAAAGAGAATCAAACATTTTAACGAATTTCACACTCCCCTGTCCAAAAAAGAACAGGAGAGACAGGGAGCAAGATGTATGAACTGTGGAGTTCCATTTTGCCAGTCCGGTATTTTGATTAAAGGAATGGTTACCGGATGCCCGCTTAATAACCTGATTCCTGAATGGAATGATGCAACTTACACAGGTAACTGGGATGAAGCTTATAACCGTCTTAGAAAGACAAATCCATTTCCAGAATTTACAGGTCGTGTATGTCCACATCCTTGTGAAGTCGGATGTACCTGTAACTTAGGCGGGGATCCGGTTAACATCAAAGAAAAAGAGTTAAGTATTATAGAGCGAGCTTATGAAAGTGGCCTGATCAAACCGGAACCACCAGAAGTCCGCACAGGAAAGACAGTTGCTATCGTAGGTTCCGGTCCATCCGGACTCTGCGTGGCAGAATACTTAAACCGCCGTGGCCATTCTGTAACTGTTTACGAGCGTTCCGACCGTATTGGCGGACTGCTCATGTACGGAATTCCTAACATGAAGCTTGAAAAAACATATATTGAGAGAAAAGTAAAGCTCATGGAAAAAGAAGGCGTTGTATTCAAGACAGGCGTAAACGTTGGTGTAGACGTAAAAGCACAGGACTTAAAGAAACAGTATGATGCGATTGTACTTTGCTGTGGAGCCTCTAATCCAAGAGATATCAAAGCACCAGGCAGAAAGAGCAAAGGAATTTATTTTGCAGTAGATTACTTAAAGGCAGCAACAAAGAGCCTTTTAGATTCTAACTTCGCAGATAAAAAATACATTGATGCCAAAGATAAAAATGTAATGGTTATCGGTGGCGGTGACACAGGAAATGACTGTGTTGGAACATCCATCCGTTTAGGATGTAAGAGCCTCATTCAGTTAGAAATGATGCCAAAACTTCCAGATGAACGTCAGCCAAATAACCCATGGCCAGAATGGCCTAGAGTCTGCAAGACAGACTACGGTCAGGAAGAAGCTATCGCTGTATTTGGCAAAGACCCACGAGTATATCAGACAACCGTAAAAGAATTCATTGCCAATGAAAAAGGCGAAGTCTGCAAGGCAAAACTCGTAAAACTTGAAAGTAAATTCGACAAAAAAGCCGGAAGAAATATCATGGCAGAAGTCGCTGGCAGCGAGTATGAAGTACCTGTTGATTTGGTATTAATCGCAGCAGGATTCTTAGGAAGCCAGCCATATGTTACAAAAGCTTTTGGCTTAGATCTTACAGAACGCACGAATGTAAAGACAGTAGAAGGACATTTCAAGACAAATGTAGATAAAGTCTTTACTGCAGGTGATATGCATCGAGGACAGTCACTTGTTGTATGGGCAATCAGGGAAGGTCGCGATTGCGCAAGAGAAGTTGATAAAGCCCTGATGGGATACTCAAATCTGTAACTTCTGGTTTGCCGCAGGCAAAGAGACGCTCGCAGTAAATAAAAGAACCTATATTTGTGACTTTAGTCGCTGC
>UMKJ01048732.1_pt1 | contig 16142 bp, 17 predicted proteins | sample 1966301 | NCBI WGS metagenome assembly UMKJ01 (sample SAMEA4836173, study PRJEB28245) | human gut metagenome | biome: gut microbiome; material: fecal sample | place: Denmark | collected 2008
GTCCTGCCCCAGCAGAGGGCAGAGAGGGCGGGGGATCTCCTGCCGGGCGGAGCGAAACCCGCCCAGCCTGTTGGGAACATAGTCGGACAGCCATGTGCCGCCGAATGCGCCGTGGGTCTGCAAACGCCACATCGCCAGCTTCCCCATATCCACCTGAATGTTCTCGAAGGGGAACAGCAGATTGTTGAGTCCATCGTGCTGAAAAACCTTGACCGTCTCAAAGCGGCTGCCATTCTGCAGGATGCCGTCCTGCGTCAGCAGGTCATTGATGCCATCCAGCCACTCCCGCGCCTCTCCGCCGCAGCCCTGCAGCACCAGTCCCTCCTGATGCTCCATATCCCGCAGATCGTCTGCAGTGATCCTCTCAATTGGCATTTATCTCTCCTTTCTTTTGGGATGCCGTGCAGGCGGCGTCCGGCCAATGGTTTTCTGATCCGTCAACACGGGGATGCCCAGCTCACCGGCTTTATAGATCTCCTGCCACATCCCATCCGTCCAGACCGGACCGTACACATTCATCTGCTGGCAGGATTCCAGCAGGCGCAGTCCCATCGCCCTGGCTTTTTCATCCTGGGCGGGATCGTCGGGATCTGCGACAGGCGGGAACAGCAGATGCGGACAGATAGGGATATTCCCCTCCACAAACACCTCCTGCGCTTTCTGCCGCGCAAACTCCACATTGTTTGTCACATCGCCCCGCAGCGGAGCACAGATATAGACCAGCTTGGGGCCGCTCCGTTCCAGCTCCGGCGTGCGCTCCCGGAATGCGGACAGATACTGACCGACGGCATCCCGCAGAGCGGCATAGTCCGCGGCAGTGGGATGATAGGCGTACCATTCCACTTTTCCGTAGTCATCCCACAGGTGGGGAATGACGCCGCTGCGGAAGTTGGGATTGTTCGGCACCTGCTTTTTACCCCAGACATCCTGAAAGCGCAGCAGCGTCCGGTCCACCACGCCCTCCGTGCGGTTGAGCACCGTGAGGCGGATGGCGTCATATTGGCTGGAGATATGGGTAGAGAGAAACTCCGCCCGTACACGCAGGTCCTTTCCGAGATCTCCCACGCACACACGCCCGGAGAATTGAGGCCGATCCACGAGATTGCTGTGTTCAAACAGCTTTCGCAGCTCCTGCTCATATACGGTCATCGCTCTACACCTCGTTTCTTTGGCGTTTTTGTTTTCATAGGACTTACTTCTTTTTGCAGAGGTTTCAAGGTCTCACGCCCGATGCCGCGGATCACGCTGCGGCTCTTGCCGCTCAGGACAAAGGTATCCCTTGTATCGTTGCGGACTTCCTCGCAGGGCAGGATCACGGCAGAACCGGTGATGCGGATATCCCCCTGCACCGTGCCATACACCTTGCAGTTGCCGGACAGGATGGGAGTCCCCATCGTATGGGGATCGTGAATGATTTGCGCGTTTCCGGAAGCCAGTGCTTTTCCGGTCATGGAGGCCCCGCGGAGATAGGCGTTGTCCTCGGCGTGGCTGTGGCCGCTCATCACGCTGCCTTTGGAAACATAGGCGCTGCCACAGGCTATGGCGTCGCCCCGCAGACAGGCATCCCGATCCACATAGGCGTCACCCGCTGCAATGGCGTCATCGAAGATCCATGCGCAGTCTCCCGGCTCCGCGGACAGGTTGCTTTCGCTTTCCACGAAACCGCCTATGTCGCCTGCGCGGATCTCGCCGCAGATATCCCGCAGCGCGCGGATGCGGTGCAGGAACGGATATTCCTCATGGGCAATGTCTGTGATCTCATATTTTTGATTGCTGATGGTTCTCATCTCCTTTTCCTTTTTTATGCCGCTTTTTGGCACAGGGCATCTTCTTTTCGGAATGCCGCATCGATGTCGGAAAAGCGCTCCGTGCGGTTGAATTTCTCGGACACCTTTCCCGGCATGGCCTGCAGCTCCAGCATTTTCGCCCACAGCTCCGGATGGTGGTCATAAAGGTGCCGCAGTTCCTTCCGCTTGGCATTCGGGCAGAACCAGCAGCCGCCACGGTCTGTGAACGCATAGACAGGTGAAAGCAGCCCTGCCGTTTGGCAGAGCTGCTTTGCATTCTCTTCGGTGTAGTGATATTTTTCCAGCAGGGACACCTGATCTCCCTGCAAGCGGCGCAAGCGCACCGGCTCATCGCTGGCGATGCCCACATACTGCACAGTATCCGGTGTCAGAGTTCTGTTATACCGGCGGATGGGACGGAGTTTGCAGTCCCGCTGAACGTAGCAATGCCCGCACAGAGGGAATCCGCGCCGAAGTCCTTTTTTCGGACCGCGAGTAACTGTTCCTGCAAACAAATCCAGATAGGTCTTATCCGAACGCAGCACACGAACAGGGACCCCCAACTGTTCCAGCCTGGGGAGCGCAGTCTCATAGATGAATGCCCGATGCTCCGGTACCTCGCCGGAGGTTCTTTTATCGAACATCACCTCACAGTAGACCGCTTCATCCAGCGGTTCCCCGTGCTCCAGCGCCAGCAGGATCGTGGCAAGGCTGTCTTTGCCGAAGGAGCAGGACGCGATATGCATGGTTTTCTTCTTTTCTTTTGAAATCGTGATCATCCTCTCTGATTCTGTTTTTGCTGGCAGTATTGTCAGCAGGTGGGGAGTCTGCTATAATAGCGCATATCATTTCCAGTCATTTTAGATATGAAGGAGACGAAATACGATGAATAAAACAGAACTGATCACCGCTATGGCGGAAGCCAGCGGCCTGACCAAGAAGGACTGTGACACCGCTCTGAATGCGTTTGTCGACACGCTGCAGACTGCGTTGAAGTCCGGTGACAAGGTACAGCTGCTGGGCTTTGGCACCTTCGAGGTGAAAGAGCGCGCTGCCCGCATCGGCAAGAATCCCGCCACCGGAGCCACCATTGAAATCCCCGCTTCCAAAGCGCCGGCTTTCAAGCCCGGCAAGGCATTCAAGGATTCCGTGCAGTGATAACACGCCCGCGAGAGACCATCTCTCGCGGGCCTTTTCTGTTATCGGTGCGATACGCCCATGTCCTTGGCACGACAGGCACATTCCAGCACCTCTGTCATATCCGTGCGCTCCCAGGGCGCGTCCGCATGGGTGAAGTGTCCGTAATTGCAGAACTTTTGGAACATAGGCTGATCCAGTCCCAGCGTTCCGATCATGCCGTCCGGCGTCAGGTTGAATACCGTGCGGACAGCCTGTTCCAGCACATCATCGGAATAGATGCCGGTATGCTCCGTATCCACCGTCACCGCCACAGGCTGTGCCTTGCCGATGGCATAGGCAAGGCTGATGGTGCAGCGCTTGGCCAGTCCTGCCGCTACGATATTCTTGGCAATGTAACGGGCCATGTACGCGCCGCTGCGGTCCACCTTCGTTCCATCCTTGCCGGACAGCGCGCCGCCGCCATGAGGGACGAGGCCGCCGTAGGTATCCACCATCAGCTTGCGTCCGGTGAGTCCGGTGTCCGCTTCAAAACCGCCCTGGACAAATCGACCGGAGGGATTGACCAGCACTTCGGTATGCTCGTCCAGCGGAAGTTCCTGCATGGCGGGTCGGATCACATGGCGCAGGATGTCCCGGCGCAGTTCCGGCAGGGGCAGTTCCTCCTCATGCTGGCAGGATACCACCACCGCGGCAACGCGGTACGGGACTCCAGAGCGGTATTCCACAGACACCTGTGCCTTGCCGTCCGGACGCAGGCCGGGGATGATGCCCTGCCTGCGGGTATCGGTCAACAGGCGGGTCAGTCGATGGGCCAGCACCACAGGCAGAGGCAGCAGTTCCTTTGTTTCATCGCAGGCAAAACCGTACAGGATTCCCTGATCTCCTGCACCGGTCTCCGTGCCGCCGCACACAGCTTCCGCAATGTCGGGACTCTGCTCATGGGTGATGACCTCCACTTCATAGTCGCTGCCGCCATATCCAGCTTCCCGCACCGTTCTGCAAATAATGGCAGGGATGTCCGGAATCTTCGCTGCCGTGGTCTCGCCTGCAGCGATGATCTTTCCGGCTGTGGCCATGACCTCACAGGCAACGCGGGCAGCGGCGTCCTGCGTAAGACAGGCATCCACCACCGCGTCCGCGATGGTGTCGCAGAGCTTGTCGGGATGTCCCTCGGTGACTGACTCAGCAGTCAAAATGCAGTTATCTTTCATATTCATGTTTCTCCTTTTTCATCGGTTTCTTATGTGCCTCCGGCTGTTTCGGAACAGAGAGAATCATTTCGTTGCTGTATTTGTCCTTGTACTTTTCGATCTGCTGCTCCGTCAGCGAGGCAAAATCATCCTCTTTAAGACCGGCAACAAAAAATGTGCCGCAGACAATGTCATACGGCACACCGTGATCATCGGTCAGAGTGCGGTTCCACGGCAGGCCCAGCAGCTTGCCCTCGTCATTACAGACGAGCGCCACCGGGTCATCGAAGGGGTAAACTGCCTGAATGGTGCCGCCTACCAGTTCCTGCATGGCAGAAAGAGTGTGGTCGATCTCCTGCACTTCAGGCATTTCCATGGGGCGCACCACAAGGACTTTCATTTTTTCTGTGCTGATATGGGTTCCTCCTTCTTCAAAAGAAAAGCGGCAGCGACAGATTCCTCTGCCGTTGCCGCAAATGGTGATTCTTATTCTTTTTTTGATGCCAGCGTCCGGGTCTTCAGCAGGGCATTCTCCAACGCCCGATGATCTTCATGCTCCGGCCACCATTGGGGACGCAGGAATCCCAGCGTCGCAGCCGCCCATTCATAATCGGCCCGTTCCAGAGCGCCGCGCATCAGTCCCTGCCGGAATTTCCGGTGCCGTTCCCGCACGGCCGGGTCCACGCTATCCCGGTCCAGATACAGTTCCAGAAAACCGCCGAGGACAGCGGCTTCCTCCATCGTGTAAAACATATCCGCACCCCTTTCACAAACAGGGGATATTGTAACACACGCGGCGGAAATTGCAAACAGGCTATTTTTTTCTGCTGCGGCAGAGCCATTACCGTTCCGGCTCTTTGCGTCGTTCCGATTTCTTATTCCTCGGCTTATCCAGCTTTCCGGAGAACACCTCGTCAACGGTCCTGTCCCACGCAGCCTGTAATGACTCCACCGGCAGGCCGTTGGCTTCAAAGCCTCGCTGGATCACGCGGTAATAATATGGGGACGGCAGTGCAGGCTGGCGGCAATACGGCTCTGCCATGATATAGACCATGACTGGGAGCTCAGCGCCAGCCGCGTCTTTAACAGTCACGGTTTCTTTCGTGTAGTGGCGGGGATATCCCTCATAGCGGTCCAGAGACTGTTCGCAGTTTGGCGTGAGCTTCCACACCAGTCCGTGGACAGTACTGCCTTTTTTCGGCGCAACGGTAGCAAAGCCGCTGCCGCGGAACCGCAGTTCGTAGTTTTCCAGCCTGACCGGCCCCACGATCTCGGCGTCCGGACAGCGCTGCGCCATCTGCTCCAGATCAAGGTTGCTGCCGTAGGCAAAATACAGGTTTTCCTCCACGTCACACCTCCAGCAGCTTCAGAGCGCCAAAGTGGTCCAGATGACGGAGCAGGGCTGCCGCCTGTGTCTCCGCATCGCCATCCGGCAGCGGACAGTCCATTCCCGTGGTGCGGATGACATTATTCTGTACAAACCAGATGTAGGTCTCCACATCCGGGAACTCTGTGGGATCAAAGCTGAGATCCCGAAGCTGTTCCATGATCCCGGCTGCGGTTCCTTCGTACACGGTATCTTCAATTTGAATCTTCAAAGGCTTCACCTCTCCATTTCTCTGGATTTTTTCTTCTTTTTGTTGACTGCATAGCTGTCCTTATCGAAACGCCACGCACGGTCACCGTCCAGATTTGCCAACAGGTGGTCACGGGTATGCTTGAATTCCTCGCCGTTGAGTCCCAGCCGCACCAACCAGACCCGGAAGGTAAACAACTCATTGTCACTGTGGGTCTTGCGCATGACCGTGCTGCGCTGGGCGATAGCCTGGGCGGAGATGGCAAGGCACAGATTCACATAGGCAGCAACTTTTCCCGCGTGGAGCGTGGAATTGAAGCAGCGCCATTCCACCGTCCCCCGGTAAAAGACCGAGTGCAGATTCAGCGCGTAATAGCGGGTCCAGTTATAATGGTCTGCGCTGCCGTTATCTCCCTCATACCAGATATTCTCCAGCTGCGTCAGATCCCTTGTCTCATCCGACGAGAGCCTGCGTGCCTGCTTCAGCATGGGTTCCCGCACCTTCTGACACCAGCGGGACGCCCGGCTTTCATTGACCTGCAGCGCTTTGAACAGGATATCCTCCTTGGAGTACATGATGCCGATGAGGTTTTTCAGACTCTGCCGGTTATGATTGGCTGCGTCCACATGGACATGGATGCCGCAGGAACTGTTGGCCTTGGCTCCTGCGTGGCGTACCTGCCGGACACACTCCTGCAGCTTGGGCAGTTCCGCATAGGTGAGCTTTGGCGTTACCATCTCCACGCGGTATCTGTAGTCACCCGTTGCACGATAGCCGCTGCCAATCTTCTGCTCCCCGTGGATGCTGGAGTCACTCATGACCGTCCACTCTTTGCCGTCCCGATCCGTCACACACCATTTATCGTAAGCGCCGCCCACATAGCGGGCGTCCGTTACAAAATACGCGGCCAGCGCTGTTGCCGCCTGCTCACGGGTGATGCCGGTCATTTCAACTTCCACGCCGAAGCACTGGTCCTTCAGCCCGATCATGCGGCAGCACCGGCTTTCAGTTCCGCATCCACCTCCCGGATACGGCGCCCGATGGCTTCAATGACATTGGCGGTGACGCTGTTGCCTGCCTGCTTATACGCCTGTGCATCAGACTGGATGGCGAGGATGCGGTCGATCTGCCACTCATCGAAGCCCTGCAGCCGCAGACACTCCCGCGGCATCAGACGCCGGATGCGTCCGCCACGTTCCACGATGCCCTGGATGCAGCTCGTCTCCAATGTATGGGCGATATCCTGTCCCACACGACCACGGCGGGTATTGCTCCCGGAAAAGCCGAGATCGACACTGTCACCGGGATTCGCCTCTTTATAGCCTTTTTTCGTGGCTTCCTTGATGAGCAGAACGCCGGAACGTTCTGCTCTATGATTAGACAGCGTTGTCTGACCATAACGGGCAGTGAGGCAGCGGGCGGCCTCCGTTTGTCTCGCCTCCCCGGCACATAGATCCACAAAGGGTCTGTCCTGCGGAATGATATACAATCCTGTTTTGCCGCCCACACCTCCAGCGCCGGCAGTCTGCGTGCAGGCTATTCCGTCTGCGTCGTAGACACGGGAGCCTTGCGAGCCTCCGAGGACTTGTATAAGAGCTTTTCCACCTGTGCCGAAGACAGGAAATATTTTTCCGGCGCATCGGGGATCAAGATAGCAGATAAGGAACAGCCGCTTTCTGGATTGCGGGACTCCAAAATGTTTGCTGTTAAGCACCATCCATTCCACGCGGTACCCCAGGTCATTAAGCGTGGCGAGGATGACAGAAAACGTCCGGCCTTTGTCATGCGACAGCAGTCCCGGAACGTTTTCGAGCAGAAGATACGAAGGTCGTTTGGATTGAGCCAATCGGGCAATTTCAAAGAAGAGAGTGCCGCGGGTGTCGTCAAATCCCTTTCTTCTGCCAGCGATTGAAAATGTCTGACAAGGGAATCCTCCGCACAGAAGGTCAAAGTCCGGCAGGTCTGCGGGGTCGATTTTTGTGGCATCTGGATCATATCGTTCCTCCTTTCCCGGCTCATAAATGGCCTCATAGCTGGCATTGGCGTATTTGTCGATCTCACAGTGTCCTACACACCGGAAACCGCCCGCGCGGGTCAATTCCGTGCGGAAGCCGCCGATGCCGGCGAACATATCAAAATATCGGATCAGGTCATCTCATCTCCTTCCTGCAGGGCAAGCAAAAAGCCGAGGACGCTTTCATCTACATCCCCGGCTCTGACGCTATCCTGCGCTTCTTCTTTGGTGAGCTGCACTCCCCGCAGTTCCTGCCGGATGGTCTGGCGAACGGCGTCCAGCAATTCCTGCTGCCCTTTATACTCACAGACCATGCGGCAGACCGCGGCGGTACGCTGTCCTGCGGGGATCTCCGTCAGCTTCTTCCACGCCCTGCGCTGGATGGGTGAGGACATGGAAAAGGACAGATTGATCCGCTTTTTGTTACTGCTCATCGTTCTTTGTGAGCCGCTCTGCCAGCCGCTCATAGCCTTTGGCGTTGAGGGATACATCGTCAAGGATGACTGGGCGGCAAAGGCCGTCTGCGGCGGATACATTCCGCTTCAGCAGCGCCGCGCCGCCGCCCAGAAAAACAGCAGGCATGGCACGGGTATCCAGTCCGCTCTCCGTAATGGCGGAGAGCAGGCGATGGACATAGGCGTCTGCCTGCCGGTCAATAATTTTTCTGGCATCCTCGTTGATATGGACAGCATCGCCGCGCAGCACGCTTTCCATCTGTGCCGCCGTCATAGACAGGCCCAGCGTGCGGCGGATCATGCCAAGTTCCAAACTGCGGCAGGTCGATGCATTGGGGATACGGTTGTCCAGGCGCATCAAGTCCACTGTCCATCCACCGATATCCGCCACGATCACAGAAGGCTCATCCAGCAGGATGCTCTGGGTCAAGACTGCGGCATAGCCCTGCGGGAACAGGGACACCTTGCGGATAGCGATGGAGTATTCCTGTCCCTCATAGCGGAAACTCACCGTTCTCCCATCCCGGAGCAGATACTCACGGAATGCATTTTTCTCCCGCCCGAAGCTGGTGAGGGGCAGTCCGGCCGCCAGATGGATCTCTGCTGCAGGCTCCGCATGACGGAAGGAGAGCTCCTTTGCGATGGCTGCCAGCGTAAGAAGGTAGTAGTCCTCTGTCTGCGTTTTATTCTTCTGAAGCGCCTGACGCCCGCTGCCCACTACATAGAATTTTCCGCCGTATTCCAGCACGTCCTTCAGCGTATACGGCTCATGCTCATATGCCACCAGACCGGAGGGGAACGAGAAATGGGCTGTTTTCATAGCGGCATAGCCGTGGTCGACACCAACAATCATGGACTCGCTCATCTTGCCTCACCTCCACGGCTGCGTTTCTTCTTATTTGATGTCTGGCACCGGTCATAGTCCTTTCCGGCATAGATCAGATTCCGAATCTCCTTCAGCTGCGGATTCCAGCGCGTTTGACCGTCCCACTCCGGATGCTTCGCACAGAGCCGGGGCAGATATTTCTTCAGATCCGCGCCCTCTCTGGGAAACTCGATGCCGCCCTTATGGACGATTTCCTGTTCCAGCTTCATCAAAAGCGCTTCATATGCGCTCCAATCTGTCTGATCATAGGCGCTTTTCCCGGTAAGCTGCTCATAGGCATAGTCCCCGACATAGCTCAACTGCTCAAAGCAGCAATCTCCGTAGGGAACGACATCCGCAAGGCTGTCCGGGTCCGCCAGCGCGGCAAAATAGACCTCACGCCCCTGTGCGATGAGCCAGGCGCGGAAGTCGATAAACCCATCATCGCTGCAGCCGTATTCCTTCATGATCCCTGCCGCGTCCCACAAGCCGAACTTGTCCGCGAGATCTTCATAGGCGTGGATGATGTCGTGAAAATTCTGCGCCTGCGTGGGGCCCATAGAAACCAGCCGGTCTTTCAGATAGGTCAGCATGGCGTCCATATCCTGCCCGCAGGCGTTTTTTGCCTCATGGATCAGGTCCCAGAAGGATTCTTTGTTGATCTCTGTGATCGGTCCCTTCACATTCTGTCTCTCCTTCCCAATACGTTTTTTGATGTGCGCTGCCGCACCCGCGCAGATCTTTTGATAAAACGCGCGATACTCCGGTGAGGTCTTATCCACTTCACCGAGAATCGCCCGCTCATAGGGCGTGCCGGGGACGATCTCCCAGGTAACGGTCCCAAAGTATGCCGCTTCCAGATACCGCAGCAGCGTGTGTCCGTCTGCCATCTCAAACATTCCATGGTTATCCTCATAGGGAAATTCTTCATAGACCTTGAGCCCGGTGACTTCTTCCGCGGCGGCATACAACGAGAAACCGTCTGTGTCCAGCGTCGGCGCAAGCTGTGCGTACTGTTCCTCCGGGGACAGCATTTCCTCATGCCGCTCCATCTGACCGCTCCTTTCTTACCCAGCCCGCAAAACGCTCTAAAAAGTGAACGCGCCCATGCACCTTCCCGGCAGACACATCCAGTCCATTCATCTGCGCCTGAATGCGGCGCTGAATGGCTTTCAGCTTCTGCGGGTCATTGCAGCAATCCACGATGACATACTCGCCGCCGCTGGTAGAGAGGATTTCCCGCTTGCCGGTTTCATCCCGGATACCGGACAGAAGCCGCTGTCCCAGACGCTTTCGATAGGCGTCCTGGAGCGCGTCCATATCTCCGCAGACATCATGCTTTTTCAAGATCTCCGCGATCTCACAGGAAGTGATCTTCGTCTCGGCAGACAGCTTTTGCAAAATCTCTGCCTGCGCGTCAGGCGGGATTCCCGTCCGACTGGGCATCGTTTTCTTCACTTTCTGCATCGGCACACCTCCAATCCGCGGGCAGGATCTTCTGCTCGATGATATCGGCAATGGCGGCGAACACCTGGGCGATCTCACGGGATTCCTTCACGGTATCCCGCATTTCCTCCGGGGTCATCCGCGTCCCGTCCGTCCAGCAGCGGATATTTTCTTCGGACGGCGTCAGCAGGACGGCTTTTTCATACGCTTTGCAGAAAAGCGCCGCGATTTTTCCTTTCCGGTCGATCTCGGCATCCTGCTTTTTCAGTTCTTTTTTCGCTTTTTCGTATTCCAGCGCTTCGGCGGCCGCCTGCTCCCGCTGCTCTTCCGGAAGGTCCTGAAGCTGCCGGGTCAGGTCATAACCCTTGTTGATGGACAGTTCCTTCTTATCCAGCGCCTCCTTGATGGCATCCGGAGCATTCTCATCGATCTGCATGACCTTGCCCATGGTGCGCTCACCCAGGCCGACTGCTTCTGCCAGCTCCTTGCGGGTGTCCACAGTATCGGAACTTTCCGGCAATGTTGCCGAAAGGTCTGTGCGTGTCCCTTGGTTTGCCCTGGCTTTTGCCTCAATCTCCGGCTTCAGCTTCAGCGCGATCTTGCCCAGCTCCCACTTTTCCAGATTTCTGCGATTTTTCTGCGTGTCCAGCGCCCACTGCTTGGCTTCCAGCAGATCCTCGAAGGAGAATACCGCCATCGTATAGGGCAGGCCATGCTTTTCGCACAGCGACTGACGGTTATGCCCGTCCACGATCACCATGTCCTCATTGACGATAACGGGGGAGTAACAGCCGTTTCGCAGCAGATCCTCTTCCAGAGCGGCAGACTGCTCCGCGCTCAAAGGCGGGAGCAGCTCGGCCATCTCCGGCAGGATCACAGGACTGCGCTCTGCGCTGGTGTATGTGATCTCGGTGTTTTTCATCAGGCGGCGTCCTCACTGGCGGACATATCCTCCACCGCCTGTGCCGCGTCCTCCGCCTTGCGGGGAGACAGGAATTCCACATCGCTGGCTTTGATGAGGAAACCGGGCTGGCGCTGGGGATCGTCCGCGAAGGTGATGGTCTCGAAATCGCCGGTGGCTGCCAGCTTACAGCCCTTCCACGCAAACGCCGCACAGCGCTCCGCCAGAGGACCGCGCACCTTGATGGAGATATAATCGGTGAGCTTGTTGCCGTCCTTATCCTTATAGCGGCGGTCCGAGGCGATGCGCAGGATAGCATAGGGTTTGCCGGTGGCCTCGTTCATCTTCAGTTCCACATCGTGGGTCAGATTGCCAATGGCAGTGATTTTCAGCATATTCAGTGCTCCTTTTTTTTAATGGTTAGGTTTAGTTAAAAAGTGTGGGTGGTCTGCTCTCAGACCACCCGCAGGGGATACGATTTACTTGCTCCAGCTTTCGCTCTCGCCCAGCACGGCGGTGTGGGCGTTGGCAGCTTCCATGACGGCGTAATATGCCCAATGGCGCTTCGTGACATCCGGGAAGGTGTTGAGCTTGCGGAGGTTGTCCGCAATGTAGTCCTCATCCGCTTCGCGGCCCAGCAGTCGGTTGACGATGGTGACGACCTCAGCGCGGTTGATCTCGCGGTCTGCGTGGAACGAGCCGTCCCCATAGCCGTTGATCCAACCGTGGAGCGCGGCGTACTTGATGTATTCTGCCGCCCAATAGCCGGAAGAAACATCGTTGAAACCGCTGAACTGCTCCATGATCTCAGCGTCGCCATCACCGTACACATCAAAGAAACGGACCGCCATCGTGGTAAATTCAGCACGGGTAATGGCATCGTTGGGGGCAAAGATGGTCTTGCTCTTACCGTAGGTAATGCCGTTGTTGCTCAGATACTTCACATAGCCGCTATACCATGCATGGGCGGGAATATCCGCAAATTTGGTATTTGCCGCCGTGGAAATGGTATCGCCGTTCTTCTCGGCAAGCAGGCGGGCGAAGATAGCGGCGGCTTCACTGCGGGTCATGCTGCGGCTGGGGCCGAAGGTGCCGTCCGTGTAGCCGACGATGTAAATGCCGTGGCGCTCGGTCTGCTCCACTTCGGGGACGGTCAGCTCACCGTTTTTGTCGGTCTTGCCTGCGGCAGACTGACCCAGATCACCCTTGACCGTAACATTTTTGCCCTGCTGGGGAGCCTTCTTGTGGTCGGCCACGATGACCGTCACCTGATGCTTGGCGTCCAGATCTGTGCCGTCCGGCAGCTTCACCGTGATATTGCCGGTCTTGCCGATGGACACTGCACTGCCGGAGATGGGGCGCTTCGTGTCCGTGCGGATGACCTTGACGGTCAGCGTCCAGCGGTCGCCGTCCGCGTCCTCATAGCCAGTAGTGACCTTGCCGTCCTCGTTGGTCTTACCGCTGCCGGTGGGAACGGTGATCTGACCTGCCTTGTCGGTCTTGCCGGAGGCGTAGTTGTCATTCTTATCCGTGACAGCAATGCTCATGTCCGGCACAGCGAACTTGTCCTTGACAAGCTGCACGGTCACGGTGGTCTGGTCGGCGTAGTCCAGCAGGCGGCTATTGGGCAGGCGGATGGAGATGCTGTTGTCCTTATGGAGCGCCACGGCAGCATTGGCAATAGGATTCTTGGTGTCGGTATCGGTGACGGTCACGAGATAGCCGCCCACGACGGCCTGGCCCCTGCTGTCCGTGGTGCCGCTGTTGTAGATCTTCTCGATCTCTGCCGTTTCCAGCTTCTCGCCGCAGTTCTCGCACTCCTTGTGCTTGCTGCCCGCAGCGTCGGTGGTAGGCTCCTTGTCGATGATCCAGTCGCTGGGCTTATGACCGACAGGCTCGGTGTAATCGGTCTTGTTTGTATCGCCGCAACGGGTACAGGTGTTGGTGGTGTAACCCATCTCCGTGCAGGTGGGTGCGGTCACTTCGGACTTGTAATCGTGTCCCAGGGTCTTTTCCAGCACAGCGCCGCAGCGGGTGCAGAGCTGGGGTTCCGTGCAGGTAGCAGGAGCGCCGGGGATGTGTCCATCCGCGGGGTCGGCATCCAGACGGTGGTAGCCACAGCGGGTGCAGCGGTATTCCATGACCCCCTCGCCGGTGCAGGTGGCGTTGGTGACGAGGGTTCCCTCATCCCAGCTATGACCAAGCGCGTCGGTGTAGTCTGTGACGAAGGAACTGCCGCAGCCATCGCAGCGGTGGATGGTCTTGCCGCCGTTCTCGCAGGTAGCGGCGATGACATGGGATTCGTAATTGTGAGGCAGCGCCGCTGTGATGTCCTCAATGTGACGATCCCCACAGACGGAGCACTCGCGGACGGTATAACCGGGGCTGGTACAGGTGGCAGCCACGGTATAGACCTCATAGCTGTGTTCGCCCTTGGGCGTGGCGGTCTGCTTCATTTCGCCGCAGCGGGAGCAGAGCTCCAGCAGCTTGCCATCCGTTTCGCAGGTGGCGTCGCGGATGACGATGCTCTGCCATGCGTGACCGAGTGAGTCCACATAGTCGCGCTTTTCGATTTTGCTGCACTCCATACAGAGGTAGCGGTCATAACCGAGGGTGGTGCAGCCGGCCTTGGTGCTGTCCAGCAGAATATACTTGTGGTTTTCACCACAGCCCTTGTCGGTGCAGCAATTTCCATTGCAATTCTTGTTCTGGCAGCCGCAGTTGGGATCGCCGCAGCCGCAGGCACAAGAGCCGTCATCCTTGGTGGATTCGTCACGGAGCCAGACTTTTGCCACGCCGTTCTCGGTCATTTCTTTGCCCTTGTAGGTGTAGGTGATCTCGTAGTAGACCATGTACTGACCTTCCTCCGTGTAGTTGGGCGCGGAGGTCATGGTACAGCTATCCGCACTGTTGCCGTAGCGGATAGAGGTGCGGACACCGGCTTCGGAGAGGTCGCTGACTGTGATGGTGTGGGGCTTGCCGTCCACCACGCCGTAATAGTCTGCAATGACTGCCTTTGCCGCCGTGTAGTCATAGCGGGCGTAGTCGCACAGGCTGCATTTCTCTACCGTAGCGAAGCGTCCGTTTGCCGGCTGGGGCAGGACTTCCGTCACCATGCTGTGGCGCTCCAGCTTGCGGCTGACCGTATGATTGGTACCGTAGCAGAATGCGCAGTAGGTGCCGCCCTTGGTGGTGATAGTGTGATAGGTATCGTCCGTGTACTCGTAGGAAACGGTTTCGTCCAGTTCCTGCGTAAATGCGGCGGCACAGTCATACAGCCAGTAGACATTTTTCAGATAGCCGTACTCGCTTTTGCTCATATTGGTGTTGATGCCGCCGCAGGTTTCGCAGACGGCTTTGGTGTAGTGATATCCGGTATAGGTGGCGTCCTTGCCGGGGATGCCGTCCATGGTATCACCCTTACCGACGCCATCCACCATAGTGCCATCTGAATATTTCACATTACGGCTGAGTGCCGGCTGACCATTGCGGGTATATTCGGGAACGCGGAACACTTCAAAAGATGTGGCTTTGCCGCACTCACCGCACTTGAAGGTCTCGCGGGTCACAACACTGTTGGCGTCCAGTTCATTGGTTCGACCGGATGCCTGCATCCAGTGTTCTGCGGGGTCGTGGTAGCTGTTCTGCTGGGCGGCAAAGGCGGTGGGGATCATGCCCACGCACATGACCAGCGTCAGAAGCAGCGCCAGCGCTCTGCGGGAATAATGGTTCTTTTTCAGATTCATAGGTCCTCCTTATATTTTTTGTTTTTTATCCGCGTTGAAAACGATGTCCTTTTGGCTATCGCCCCCTTTCCCGGCTGCAAATCTTTCTTTGCAGATACTCGTTCCAATCCTTGCCGCAGCGCGGTTTCTCCACGGTAACGGCATACCCCTGTAACTGATACTTTTCCTGTAATTCCTGGGCGGCTTTCTGCCCAGGCTCGTCCGCGTCCAGACACAGCGCAATACGGCGGATCTCCGGATGCGCCTGCAAATAGGTCTGCAGTGCGCCGTCATAGAGTCCGCACAGAGCAACGGCGTTGGTTGTGTCTCTGTGGAGCGTGAGGTAACTCATCAGATCGATGGGTGCCTCAAAGACAAGCACCATATCTGAGCACGGATCGTGCGGGAGGGAGAAGCCTGTGCTTTTGTCGCTGCCGGGAGCGTCTCCCTTGAAGCCGGGACCGTTCAGATCATAGGTGCCGCGCAGTCCCGCGTACTTTGCCTGTCCGGATTCATCCCTGCCGACGAAGACGCAGTTATGATGTACCACATCCTCATACAGCAGCCCAGCATTCAGAAATTGCCGGATCACCTGTGCGGCGATGCCTCGCTTACGGAGATAGGCGAAGACCCTGCGGTCATCCGCATTGCGGGGCGGCAGGGAAAACTCCTGTTTCGGGCTGATCGGCTTTGGCTGCGGAATGGGCGCGTCTCTGGCTTTCCCATGGAAGGTCAGAAGGTACTCCACCGCTTCCGGAAAGGATTTTCCGCAAAACTGCTGGAGGAAGGTGATGGCATCCCCGCCGGTATTCTGGGAATACCGGAACCAGGTACGCCGGTCCTTGATCCGCAGGCTGTCCATCTCCGCGGTAGTATGGAAGCGTCCCACGCGCTTCACCTGATAGCCGAGGTGGGAGAGCAGCTCCGGCAGGTCCGTTTCTCTGGCGATCTGCATTTCTGTGTCTGTGAAGCGATTTCTGATCTCGCTTGCCATAATGTGTGCCTCCTGTTACTATATATTTGCCTCTTGGTTTATGGCAGC
>UMKJ01037680.1_pt1 | contig 16019 bp, 10 predicted proteins | sample 1966301 | NCBI WGS metagenome assembly UMKJ01 (sample SAMEA4836173, study PRJEB28245) | human gut metagenome | biome: gut microbiome; material: fecal sample | place: Denmark | collected 2008
TAGAATTGCGAAAATTAGTTTTCAACGGAGCAATTTACAGGAATCAGTCAGGAATGAAAGATTAAAAAAGGAAAACAGGAGGAAGATATGAGAAAACGAATTGCAGCAGGATTACTTGCATTTGCACTTGCATTTACCGCAATGGATTTTGGTGGCTTGGTAAGTATTCAGGCAAATGCAGCAGGACTGGTACAGGTTACTGAAGAGAACCAGAGTAATTTTCATTTAAACGGAGATTATGCCGGATATTATGCGATTGCAGACAAAGAAGATCTGCAGGCGTTTGCGGCGAAGGTCAATGCCGGAGAGAACGCTGTCAATGCAGTGCTGACGGCAGACATTGATATGACAGGTGAAGACTGGACACCGATCGGAGATACAAATGACGGTTATACAGGAATCTTTGACGGAAACGGACATAAGATCAGCAAGCTGGTCTGCGAGCGGACAGGGGATAAACAGGTATCAGGCTTGTTTGCACAGCTGAAGGAGAACAGCGTTGTCAAAAATCTTGGCATGGAAGATGGCGTGTTCACATCGTCAACGAGTACGGCCGGAGCAGTTGCAGCAAAAAGCAATCTTGGAAAAGTGATCAACTGCTGGAACAACGGAAAAGTAACAGCTCATGATTTCGGCGGCGGCATTGTCGGAAGTTCGCAGGGCTGGATCGAATCATGCAAAAACAGCGGATCGGTAAAGGCAACGTGGGGCTGGGGACGCAGCGGAGGTATCGCCGGGGAACAGGTCTGTGATATGAACAGCTCAAAACAATATGTAAGAACCTATATCAAGTATTGTTATAATACCGGAACAGCAGATGGATATTATGCCGGCGGTATAGTTGCTTATCAAGGCTATAAGAATCAAGAAGCCTGTGATATCATCTCCTGCTGGAGCGATGCAGTCATGACAGGAAGTATAGCAGGTGGAATTGTAGGGAGTCTGGACAAGGGTGACACAATTCAGAACTGTGTTTTTAATACCGATCGTTTTAAGGGACAGGTTTATAATAAAAATCAAAATGGAAGTGTCAAAGATTCAGAAGGTATGACAACCGCAGAGTTTGCATCCGGAAAGGCGACCTGGGTGTTAAATGGAAAGGATAATTCTCTGGCTTCACAGGCAAAGTGGTTCCAGAATCTTGAAGAAAATCCGGATGCTTATCCTGTAATGGATGGCACACATGGAAAGGTTTATTATCTGGAGGAAAACGATACTTACAGCAATCATCCGGGAAGTATGGCAAAAAATGAGATTTCACTGGTATCCGGTACCCAGATTGAGCGGACAAGCGATAATCTGTCTGAAACAAAGCCACTGTCTCTGAAAAAAAACGAGGTTTTTAACTGGAAAGGGGACGGAGCAATAGAGGTCGACTATTATCTGGATGAAAAGGCACAGATACCGACCACGGCGGAAAACAGCGGAGCTGCTAAAAAAGGCGGAGCACCGGCACTGCCGGGACAATATTATGTAAAAGTGACGGCTCTGGAAGTGGAAGATTTTTATCAGGAAACTTCAGAAATCTTTTCCTATCAGATCAACTTCGATGCCGAAATCCAGATGGAAAAAATCGCAGGCAGCAAAAGCATAGATTATGCTTATACCGGAAATCCACGGGAACTGTCCTTTGAAAAAGGAAGAAAAATCACCTGGAGCTGCGAGGAAACACCGACATCCGTAAAAACCACTTATTATAAAGATCGCGGCAGCGTGCTGACAAATGCAGAAAATGCCGGTGCACTTACCGAAGGCGGAGCGCCAGCTGATAAAGGCGATTACTATGTAAAAGTAGAAATGACTTTCCGTGAAAAATATAAATCAGAATCGGATTATCTGTTATATAAAATTTCGGACGGAGAAATTGAGGTAACTATGGATGGACATTCCGAACCATATGTTACTTTGACAGAAGCATTTCGTGATACAGAGGGAAAAACAGCACAGATGAAGCTGTTGAAGAATATTGAATCGGTACGGGAAGTGGAGGTAAACAGTGGAAATATGATTCTGGATCTGAATGGATATCGTCTGCAAAATTTAAAGAGGACCACTCTGAATCAGGATGCTTCTCTTAAAATTACAGACAGCAGTGAAACGCAGACGGGTGTATTTTACGGTACGTTGCTAGTAAGAAGTAAAAATATAGAATTTGCCGGCGGAATTTATGAAAATCAGTCGAACAGCTATTTTGTGTATAACGGTGCGAAAATTAAGGTGAGCGGTGGAAAATTCGATCGGGTTTCAAAAGAATGGGCAGAACTTGGAGAAGAGCTTTGTCTGGTGGATAATGAGACGAATGAGAAACAGCCATATGCCGAGACAAGCTGTACGAATGTGCATGTCGAGGCGTGTAAGAAACATGATTATGAGCAGGATGTGCAGTACTGCGTGTGGTGCCATAAGAAAAATCCGGATTTCCAGGGTTATGTTCGGATCACCGTAAATGGAGTAGAAACTTATGTAGATACACTGAAAGAAGCGTTACAATATGCAAATGGCAAAGAAGCAGAGATTACCTTTATGCAGTCAATGGAAAATACGGGAAGTCTTCCGACTCTGAAAAGTGGAAAAATCACTCTGGATTTAAATCAAAAATCTCTGACAGCGAAAAGTGTTGACCGGATCTACATAGACGGAGCAGAGGTTACGGTAAAAAACGGAACCTTTGATATTGTAATAGCACAGAGGAGCGGGAAACTGAGAATAGAAAGCGGTGATTTCAGACAGATCGGCTATTGGGACAGTTATCAAAACAGTATAGAAATGACCGGCGGAAATTTTCAGAACATCGTATTATATTCAGGCAGTGCAGAAAATATGCTTCCGCAGGGTTATGCGTTCTACAGTACGGAAGATGGACGCTTTCTGAGCAGAAAAGAAGTACTTACTCAGAGTGATCTGAAAAATGTGGAGGTTCGAAATACAGGTATGAGCTGTGAGACACTTCCGCAGATTTCCGGAAATGTAGAACAGACTTTGCAGGAGTATACCTTAATTCCGGGCGTGATCAGGGCAGATACCGGAAACGGAGAAAGTACGCTGCTGGAAGGAACCTGGAGTTTTACGGAGAAAGAAAATCTGGAAGTGATACCGGAACTTGGAAAAAGATTGATATGCGATCTTGTTTTTACACCGAAAGATGGAAATTATCCTTATTATGTAGTAAAAGGTGTAGAAGTTCATGTTGAGAAAAAGACTCCGCAGCAGACTGCATTTCATGAATCGGCAAGTTATATTTATACCAAGGGTTCTGGCACGGTATTTGTGGATCTGCGGGCAAAACTCCCGGCGGACAAAAAGGAAGATTATTATTCCTATTCTGCAGCAGGGGATGAGCAGATTTTTGATGATTATGAGATTACGCGGAATGGACAGTTAAATTATAAAGTGAAAGATTTTACAGACAGGAGCATGATAGGAAAAACAGGCACAATTCATGTAAGGGTAACAATGAAAAATTATAAGGATGTTTCTTATGACTTAACGGTCACACTGACAGATCAGAAAAAGGTTGTTCTGAAAGCAGGCAGTGAAATAAAAGTTTTACAGGATCGGAAACTTACTTACGGAGAAACATTATCCAATCTGCAGCTGAATCTGGAAGGGAAAGAAAAAGCAGTCTTTGTTGAGCAGGGAACGGATACGCAGATTCCCGGAACGCTTGCATGGAAAGACGGAACACAAAGACCGGATACATCCGTGACAAGTGCAGAATGGATCTTCACGCCGGATGATGTGGCATATGCAAAGGCAGAAGGCAGCACAGCGATTACAGTAGAGGCAAAAAAACTGGAAATCACAGCAGCGACTGCGGATGATAAAGTATATGACGGAACCGCATATGTCAGCTTCCGTGATATTGTTCTGGATGGTGTGGAAGCAGGAGATGAAGTTTCTGTAGACATCGGAACGGTCAGAGGAACTTTAAGAGACGTAAAAGCGGGAGATTATACTTCGGTAACTTTGCCAGAGCTGAGATTAACCGGAAAAGACAAGGAGAATTATATTCTTGTGCAGCCGACAGACGAAATTCCTCTGACAAAAGCGGTGAATGTGGCAAAAAGCAGTGGACTTCAGATCGAAGAACAGAATAAAAGTTACTTATATTTAAAGGATCAGGAAGAGCGGATCAGTCTCAGGGAAATCCTCCCGGTGGACTGCGGGAATGCACAGTATGCTGCACCGGAGATGACCGGAAACATGGAATATATCACAGAACCGAGTATAGCAAATGATATATTATCTTATACAGTGAAGCAGGGGGCACTGGACAGGAAAGGAAAGATCCAGATCAAAGTTACGACTGAGAACTATGAGGACTTTGTGATCACCTTCAATCTGGAATGTAATGACCAGATACCGGTCAGATTACAGGAAGGAACAGAAGTAACCCTGAAAAAAGATACGCTTACTTACGGTGGTCTTTTGTCGGCACTGGAGTTTTCGGAAGCAGAATTTGTGGACGAAGAAGGAAATACAGTGGAAGGAACGCTTGTATGGAAAGACGGCACACAAAGACCGGATACATCCGTGACAAGTGCAGAATGGATCTTTATGCCATCTGATGAGGCATATGCAAATGTAGAAGGCAGCACGGCGATCAAAGTAAATGCAAAAGAACTTACGGTAACAAAGGCAACCGCCAGAAACAGAAAATATGATGGCACAAATCAGGCTGCCATCACAGAAGTACTGTTAAGCGGTATGCTGGAAGGCGATGAAGTAAGCGTAGATCTGACGGATCTGTATGGAACGTTAAAAGATAAAAAAGCAGGCGAATATACTTCGGTAACATTACCGGAACTGACGCTTGCCGGAAAAGACAAAGCAAATTACAGGCTGGGACAGCCAGTCACAGAAATCCCGCTGACAAAAACGGTGACGATCGAAACACCGGAAACACCGGAAACGCCGGAGACACCGGAAACGCCGGAAACACCGGAAACACCGGAGACACCGGAAACACCGGAGACACCACAAAAACCGTCAGATCCAGGTGAAAAGCCGGGAACTTCTGAGCCGATACAGAAGCCATCGAAACCAGAATATCTGAAAAAAGGAACAAAGTTCATAGGATCGGACAAAAATCAGTATAAAGTAACCCGCGCGGACGGAAAGACATTTACAGTGGCATATCTGAAACCGAAAAAAGGTGTCAAAGGAACGGTAAAAATACCGGACAGTGTTACCGTAAACCATGTTACTTATAAAGTTACAGAGATTGCAGCGAATGCTTTTAAGAATCAGAAAAAGATCCGAAAAGTGCTGATCCCGTCAGGCGTGAGCAGGATCGGAAAGAAAGCATTTTGTGGCTGCAAGAAGCTGAAAAATATCACGATCAAAACGACAAAACTGACAAAGAAAAGAGTGGGAAGCAAGGCATTTTCCGGCATCCATGCGAAAGCAGTCATCAAAGTGCCGAAGAAAAAACTTTCTGCTTACAGGAAGATGCTGAAAGCATGCGGAGCCGCAAAAAAGGAAAACGTACAGGCGATCAAGGTAAAACCTGAAAAAGCATAAGATAAAAAGACTTGGGCAGTGAGTGCCGGAGAAAATTTCTGGTACTCACAAATGCCCGGAAAGGATGGGGAACTATGCAGGGAGCAGAAAATACAGAAAAACAGCAGCTCTCCGCCTCATTGAGAGCACGTATGTGGGAATACCGTATTATTAGTGTGATCGTTTGTGCATTTTCTTTCTGGATCGCATCAAAAGGGAACTGGAATAAGATCCCGGTCAGCATAGCAACGGTTGTCCTGATCATTGGTATTGCAATTTGGATGCTGGGATCGCCGGATGATTATAACGGTTCAACGGATATCTGCAGCATGATCGCCATGGATTGTTCGAGAAAGATTGAAGAATTTTATGAAGCCTACAAAGATGTCCGCACGCCGCTTGGCTCCGGTTATCTTGTTCAGTTTTACACGATGAAGCAGCCGGCTCTGATGTTCGGGCCGGACAAAAACGGCGATTTTCTCTATTTCTGGCTTTCAAAAGACGGGAATATCGGTTATCTTGGCTATTCGTTTATGACCAGCATGATAAAGGGAAAATATAATGATCCGATATTTCCGGCAGAAGAGGATTTTGGCGATAATACAGCAAAATATGTCTGCTATCAGTCGGATGTGCTTCTGATGCAGAAGCAACTGAGGGAGAGCCTGGAGCATTTTGTGAAAACAAAACAGGTTTTGGAAATTCCGCAGTCCCGCCCATCGGAAGTCTATACTTTTACGGAGGATTTTAAACTGACCGGTCAGCATTTTGATCTTTGTGACAGCGAAGGAAACCGTGTTTTCGAAATCGAAGGAACGGCTCCGCTGCGTACACTTTCTGTTTATGACAATCAGCATACCGAGATCTTTAAAATGACCAAGAAGATCGTAAGCGTACTGCCGACCTACCAGTTTTATTACCTGGGTGAGCTTTACGGCACGCTGGAGAAGAAATTTGTGCTGGTCAAAGATAAATTTGAGATGAAGGTCAAAGAAGGAAAACTGGAACTGACCGAATATGCCGGTTCGATCGGCCATAATTTCTGCGTGACCTTAAATGGCAAAACGCTGGGGACGATCCTGGACAACCTGGATCTGAAAATGGAAAATATCGTTTTTGACAATGCAGTGATCATTGCATATGAAGAAAAATATCTTCCGCTGCTTGCGGCAATGGCGGTGATGGTGGCACGCGAACTTGCACGGGATCGCAGTTAGGAGGTGTGAATGAAAGAAAAAGCAAAGATAAGAAAAGCGGTGTATATCGCAGTGATGTGGTGTATTCTGGCAAGTGTTCTTTTGGGATGCAGAAAATCTAATGTCGAGTCCTATGCATCTGCAGAGGAAGCAAAGCAGGCAATGAGTCAGTGCCGGACATTTCTGGTAGAAGGAGATCTGGATGAGGTCAACCAGGAGGGGAATATCCTTGCGGACGGGAAAATAGCCGGGCGGTTAAAAGAAACAGGTATTCTCAATACGAAATGGACGGTATCGGTCGATGGAAAAACCTGGTTCTGGATGAAATTTGTGACTGATGAGCCGATCAATAACATCGATGGCGTGATTGCCGGGACAACCTATGGTTATTATGATGAAAACAATCAGTGCCTTGGCTATGCACAGAAGCGGTTGTTCGAGAACGAAAATCTGGAACGTGAATATTATCTCGTATTTATGGATGCAGACGGAAATCCAAAAGATTATCTGGCAGAACAGCACGGAGAGGAACTTTACGATTACGAGGGCAATCAGATCGGCAGCGGAAAAGCAGATCTCAAGGGTTATATTGGGGAGAAATGCTATTTCGAAATTGATACCGAAACGGGTGTATCTGTGGATGCAGTGGATAAAATGGCAATGTATCTCCAACTGTTTAGTAAATTTAATGAAACGGCAGGAGATTAAATGGTGGTAAAAAACAATTCTTACGGTGTAAAAAACCATGGAGATGCGATTGATGCTTGAATTTATGCAGGTTTGCTATTATAATCATCAGTGATTTAGAGAAGTAAACTTTATCACACACCCGCTTATACTATTTTATGATGCCAGGGTCAAAAGCCTGAAACCATGATGTGCTTGCACAAGAGTGGTTTTATGGCTTAATGACCCGCCCCGATATGAGCATAAAAGTGGAGCGTAAGCTTCACGATATGCGAATATTGGGTAGAATTGTGGAAGTACGAAGTACGGAACAATTCGTATGGCATCTTTTGAACCCAACATCATTTTATACATTTAAGGAGGAATCTACTATGATTACCTGGAACAACCTGGATACACTGGAAGCATTTAAAAATCTTTCAAAGGCAGAGCGTGTAAATATCGCAGAGGCAATGTCTGGAGAAAACGGTGCAGAACGTGTGAAAACATACAGCACACCGATGGCAGAAGGCCTTGCGTATAATTATGCTGCAAAGCAGGTAGATGACAAACTGCTGGAAGATCTGCAGAAACTGGCAGATGAAGCACAGCTGACTGAAAAATTCGAAGCACTTTACAATGGTGAAGTTATTAACACCGGAGAGAAGAGAATGGTTCTTCATCACCTGACACGCGGTCAGCTCGGTGAGGCTGTAAACGCTGACGGCACAGACAAACGTGCTTTCTATAAAGAACAGCAGCAGAAGATCGCAGATTTTGCAAACAAAGTACATGCCGGAGAGATCACAAATGCAGCAGGTGAGAAATTTACAACCGTTGTTCAGATCGGTATCGGCGGCAGTGACCTCGGACCTCGTGCAATGTATCTGGCACTGGAAAACTGGGCAAAGAAAAACGATACCTTCAAGATGGAAGCAAAATTCATCAGCAATGTAGACCCGGATGATGCAGCAGCAGTTCTGTATGGTATCGACGTAGCACATTCCATCTTTATCCTGGTTTCCAAATCCGGTACAACACTGGAGACACTGACCAACGAGTCCTTCGTAAAAGATGCCCTGAAAAATGCAGGACTGGATGCTTCCAAACATATGATCGCAGTAACCAGCGAGACATCTCCACTGGCAAAGAGCGACGACTATCTGGCAGCATTCTTTATGGATGATTACATCGGCGGACGTTATTCATCCACATCCGCAGTAGGCGGAGCCGTATTATCCCTGGCATTCGGACCGGAAGTATTTGAAAGATTTTTAAACGGTGCAGCAGAAGAGGACAGACTCGGAACAGAAAAAGATATCAGAAAGAATCCGGCAATGCTGGATGCACTGATCGGCGTTTATGAGCGTAACGTACTGGGCTATCCAAGCACAGCAGTACTGCCATACTCACAGGCACTGAGCCGCTTCCCGGCACATCTGCAGCAGCTTGACATGGAGTCCAACGGTAAATGCGTAAACCGTTTCGGTGAGAGACTTGACTATGTAACCGGACCGGTTATCTTCGGTGAACCGGGAACAAACGGACAGCATTCCTTCTACCAGCTGCTCCATCAGGGAACAGACATCATCCCACTGCAGTTCGTAGGCTTCAAGAATAACCAGATGAACACGGACGTAGTGATCCAGGGCAGCACAAGCCAGCAGAAACTGTGTGCAAACGTGGCAGCTCAGATCGTAGCATTTGCATGCGGAAAAAAAGACGAAAACCGCAACAAAAACTTCGAAGGCGGACGCCCGTCCAGCATCATCATTGGTGAACAGCTGAACCCGGAAACACTGGGAGCACTGCTTTCACACTTCGAAAACAAAGTCATGTTCCAGGGCTTCGTATGGAACGTAAACAGCTTCGACCAGGAAGGAGTACAGCTCGGTAAAGTACTGGCAAAACGCGTACTGGCCCACGAGACAGACGGAGCACTGAAAGTACTCAGCGATCTGATGAATATTTAGTCTCAGAGAAGAAGATTTTGCCATGCGATGCAGGAGATGCATCTCGCAGCAAGAATGCCAGAGGCATGCTTGAACATGGCGAATTTGACAGTATAATATAAAGGCATGATATAAAAAAGAAATCCCGTTGTACAGGAGATGTGCGGCGGGATTTTTTTGATTACAGGGATGTGCGTTGCGTTGTATAAGGCAGACAGCGTCAGCGATCGCCGCAGGTGCGAGAATGTGCCTTGATGCATGCTTTGTTCTGTTGCGGCGGATTTTTCAGGATGCTATAATCAGTTTAGGAACATTACAATCGTGATCCAGAACAGATATCTGTCTGGCAGAAGATTTTGATAAAAACAGGGTGGGTTTAACAGATCTGAGGGCATTGGTGAAAGAGGACTCCGGAGCGAAAAAGGTGAACTTCAGAAGAGTAACGGTTAAGGAATAGCAAAAATGTAGCATTATCTTGAGAAACTTATGTAAACTGATTGTGATAAAAATTAAATTCGGCGTGCAATTAAATTGTTGATAGATAAGACTGATAAAGTTGCGAAAAGACGTAGGAAAGATATTAGGAAAAGAAAGAAGATTCCGGAAATGTAATGTTTCTGGAATCTTTTTTTGTGGGAACAATATGCTAATACTAAATTTCGTAGAGTATCCTACTCTGCGATTTCATAATTATCGATTTTTATATCAAACTTCTACTTAATTTTACAAAACGTCACTTAAAATGTCAATATATGAGGCAACAAATTTGAACAATTTTGCTGATAAATACAAAAATTCTTTGAAAAACTTTGTTTGAATATGAGATTTGAAAAAATGTGTCGTGATTGAAACAAAAAATCCTGCTTTAGAAGTATTGTTTTTTATGTTATATGGATATTTGCCGTCAAAATATCCGTCATAGAAAGGAGTTATGGGTTATGTCAAGAAAAGGAGAAAATATTTATAAGCGTAAAGATGGCAGGTGGGAAGGAAGATATATTAAAGGATACGACTCAAACAACAAAGCAATTTATGGATATGTCTATGCAAAATCATATCGAGAAGTAAAAAATAAAATGATTTCTTTTAAAAGAGATATACAAAATGGGCATTTTCAGACAGCACAATTGAAAGAAGAAATCGTTTTGTTACAAGATATAACAAATGAGTGGTTAACCGATATTAGATGTCAAATAAAAGATTCTACTTATATCAAATATAGAAATATGATCCAGTCCTACATAATTCCTGAAATTGGAAATTATCCGATCAATAATTTAACCATAGAGTGTCTGAATTCATTTTTTTTCAGAGTTACTTCAAAATGGTGGGCAAAATCATCAGGGATTATCTGCAAAAACAGTTGCCGATGTCCTGTCGCTGGTCAGAAATATGTTTCGCTATGCAAAGGCAAAAGGAGTGGATGTACCGTGTGATGCAAGAGAGATTATAATCAAACAAAATGCCAGAGAATTTCGCATTTTCAGCATTCATGAACAGGAGAAATTATGTCAATATTTATGTACCCATCTTTCCCTTAAAAATATAGGAATTCTATTGTGTCTTTATACAGGATTGAGAATCGGAGAAATCTGTGCATTGCAATGGAAAGATATTTCTTTTATCGAAAATACCATTTATGTACATCAGACCATGCAGCGACTGCAGGTCGAAAATGCAGCAAAACAACGTACAAAATTAATGCTCACAACACCCAAAAGCCCTTGTTCCATTCGAGTAATTCCGATTCCAGAAGATATTGTTAATCTTTTGAAAAATACCATTCACGAAAAACAAGGATATATGCTTACTTGTCAGGAAGATTACTGTATCGAACCAAGAACGCTACAGAATCATTTTAAACGTATATTGAAAGAAACTGGAATTAAAGAAACAAATTTTCATACACTTAGACATACATTTGCAACACGATGTGTTGAAGCCAGATTTGATATAAAAAGTTTGAGTGAAATTCTCGGACATTCCAGTGTAAACATTACAATGAATCGTTATGTACATCCGACAATGGAACTAAAACGACAGAATATGCAGCGTTTAACCTGTTCTTTCGCCGTCAGCTCAAGCCGTCAGAATGCCCAGGATTACTAGAAAAACTGAATATTTTCTATACTTTCGCAGAGTAGGATACTCTGCGAAAAGATAATCAGGAATATGATGCTGTGCAGATTATAATCAGGATTAAATTAAAATTTATTTTAACACTTAAATGTTCTGAAAATATGAAATAAATAGGTTGAAAAAATAAAAAAGTATAATTTTTTCATAATTTTCTGCAAATAAGGGAGGAGATAACAACGGAAAAATTCAATATTACCTATGGCATGCTGACAAGTTCCGGGGAGCGAAAAGCCAACGAAGATTTTCTGGACGTTCTTATCAGCTCGGATCGTCAGGATTTTATCTTGTGTGACGGTCTGGGGGGACATGGAAATGGGGATGTGGCATCCAGATTTGTGACGGAAACCATAAAAGAAGCTTTGAAAAAGGAAATGAGCGTCGAAGAGAGCATTATGGAGGCACAGAAAAAGCTCCTGGAAAAGCAGAAAGCAGAACATGCGGAAAATTCCATGAAGACGACCGTGACTTGTCTTGAGTTGTCTGGAAGTAAGGCAAAATTTGCACATGTCGGGGATTCAAGGATCTACCATTTTGAAAAGGCAAAGTACGTGCAGAGAAGTCAGGACCACAGTGTTCCGCAGATGCTGGTAAATCGAGGAGATATCAAAGAGAAAGATATCCGGCATCATGAAGACCGAAGCCGTCTGCTCCGCGTGATGGGGACGGAATGGGACAGCCCTAAATATCAGGTTGTTGATGACATAAAACTGACAAACCGCAGCAGCTTTTTATTATGCAGCGACGGATTCTGGGAGCTGATTGATGAAAAACAGATGTGCAAACTTTTGAAAAAGGCAGCGGATCCGCAGGACTGGCTTGGAAAAATGGAAGAGATTGTGCTGAAAAACGGAACAGGCACAAACATGGATAATTATTCGGCGATTGCAGTGTTTGTAAGATAAAACGATCGCCTGAAAGGAAAGAAAAAATGATAAGACGATGTAGCAAAGGGCACTGGTACGACACAAGTACCAACAAGGTATGTCCGCACTGTAAGCTGGAAAGTGAAAAGCTTGGAATCGGTATTCAGGATGTGGAAGAAGATGACCGCACGATATCGATTGCGGATGTCGGTTTATCGCTGGGAGATGAGCTGGAAGCCATTATCGGCAATTCAGTGGGAAATCCGATCACCGGAACAGCGATACCGGGCAGCATGGCGAGCGGAGAAGACGATGATAAGACAATTTCCTTTGGGTTTTTCGGAGATACCAGACAGCAGCCGGTGACAGGATGGCTTGTCTGCATGACAGGAAATGAGCGTGGAAAAGATTATCGTCTGCATGCGGGCAAAAATTTTGTCGGCAGAAGTCCGTCGATGGATGTGGTGATGGTGGATGACAAAAAGATTTCGAGGGAAAAGCATTGTTCCGTGATCTACGATCCGAAAAGCGATTCTTTTTATGTGGCAGCAGAATCGGGAAATCTGGTTTATCTTAACGATGAGCTTCTGGAAGCTACTGAGGAACTGGAACAGGAAGACAAGATCACGATCGGAGATACGAGTTTTATATTTATACCATTCAGCAGGGGGAAGAGAAAATGGGAAAACGAATAACAGGAATTATTGCAGCATTTATGCTGGCGGTGCTGGCAGGCTCCGGTATGGTACAGGCAGCTGCTATAGGGACACCGTATGTGGCAGAACAGGCCATCGGTAAAGCACCAAACATGAAAGCCTATGTAACCGGTTCAAAGATGAAAAAAGATGCAGCGGTAACCGGTAAGATCGGTGATATCGAACTTACGCAGAATGGCGATATCACTACCTTTCAAAAAAGCGGCGAAAAGATGAATTATATCATTCTGATGGATAATTCCGGTTCCGTAAATGAAACACAGTTTGCAGAAGCAAAAGAACAGCTGAAAAATCTGAGAAAATCACTGAAAAAAGGCGATGAGATGACACTTTACACCGTTGGAACGGACAATGCTGGCGGCGAAAAAACACAGGTTTTTGCCAGAAAGGTAAAAGGCAAAGACAAAGAGAAAAAAGAACAGAAAAGCGACTGCAAAAAAATAGAAAAAATTCCGTATCTGAAATCGGCGAATATCAAAACCGTTTTGTACCGTTCGATCAATCAGATCCTCAAAGAACAGGCATCACCGGAAAAAAGAACCGTTCTTCTGCTGATCACAGACGGAGAGGACGATTCTCAGGGAAAAGATATTAATAATGTTTCTACAGCCAAAACAGTAAAAGAAGCATCTATTCCGGTATATGGAATCATGCTCAACCGAAAACCTCCGAAGTCCGGCAGTTCCGCAGAAGCAGATGAAAAGATTTCCTATACAAGAAATCAGATTCTGGAAGAGAAAAACAGCCGTGGATATTATTACGACTGCAGCGTGGAAGCCACACCGGAAAGTGTCGATGCCGCATTTAAGACACTGACTACACTGTGGCAGAAAGAAACTTATGTGGTGAATCTGACAGCTTCCACCAATCAGACGGCAGGCCGTGGAAAACTGGCACTGACTGTGAATAACTCCGCTGTCGGAAAAATTTATGTGGACTATTCTGCTTATGATAAAGACAGCGATGCCCCGGTACTTACCGGTGATGTCGAAGAAGTGAGTAGCAATTCCATCAAATTTTCTATTCAGGATCAAAACGGTGTCAACAACATGGATGCCAACGAAACAGCCAACTATATGATTCAGACTGTTTCCGATAACGGAGAAGGCAAAGTATGGTCGATTGAATCGATCAATACAGCAGCATCCGGCAATCAGATCACAGTTACGCTGACAACCAGCGAAGAACTTTATAATGACAGCTATACGCTGCATCTGACCAACATCCGTGATAAATCACAGGATCAGAATGAGATGGATGTCACCGCAGAGTTTACAATCACAACCGGTCTGGATGCAAAAAAAGTGGAATTCCAGAACATAATCAAATCTTACTGGTGGATCGGACTGATCGTTCTGGTCGTGATCATCGGTGTGATTATCGTGATTGTGATTCGCAGAAAAAAAACAGAAGTAGTCGGTGTCGATCCGGATGAACTGGAAAAAGCAGACAGCAAGAAAATCCGCCTGACGATTACCGACCGTGCAGGAATGATCAAAGATGTGGAATGGAATGTAGAAGGAAGCCTGTTTGTAGGACGTTCCGATATCTGCAATATTTTCTTTGACGATGACCGTTTATCCAAACAGCACTTTGTTATAGAAGTCAACAAAATGGGTTGCTACATCGTCGATCTTGAATCAACAAACGGAACCTTTGTAAATGGCGTCAAGATCACGAACCGGAGAATGCTTCTGGATGGCGATGTGATCACGGCAGGAAGAGAAAAGTTTGTATTCCATCTTCCAAAGCAGCAGCTAGAAACACAGGATGTTGTTTCGGAAGAAGGCAAATAGAAGAGGGGGTGGAAACAGACGATGTTTGGAATAAAAAGAAAAAAAGCAGTGCAGCCGGAGCCGATACCGCAGCCGGTGCAGAGCAGACCGGTGATCCGCACGGTTCCGCAGATGACCACACTGGCACGAAGTTCCGTCGGAAACCGAAATTATCAGCAGGATGCACTGTATGTCAGTGAAAGCAAAGTCCTGTCTGCAAATAAAAAAATCCGACTTCTGGCAGTTGTATGTGACGGAATGGGAGGAATGGCAGACGGAGGCAAAGCGAGCCGCACTGCAATCCAGATGATGGTGCAGGGATTTAAAAATATCGAAAAAGCACCACAGGTCAATATACCGGCATTTTTTCAGCAGGGAATCTATGCGATCGATCAGGTAGTCAGCGCTTTCCCGAAGGAAAACGGAAGAGGATCCGGAACAACGATGGTGGCATGTATTGTAGAAGACAATAAATTATACTGGGCATCCGTGGGCGACAGTCGTATCTATATCATCCGCAATCATCAGATGCAGCAGGTGACGCGTGACCACAACTACTGGCTCAGACTGCAGGAAAAAGTGGCAGCCGGTCAGATGACAATGGAAGAAGCGATGGCACAGCGTCACAAAGAAGCACTGATCAGTTATCTCGGCATGGGAAATGTCTCTTTGATGGACATCAATACAGAGCCGTTTACCATGCAGTACGGCGATATGATCATGCTTTGCAGTGATGGCATAACCAAGACACTTCCGGATGCCCAGATAAAAAAGATCATTTTGGCAGACGAAGTCAGACCGGCTCAGAAGGCAGAAGCTCTGGTAGAGGCAGCAACACATGCAAATTCACATTCACAGGATAACACTTCCGTGGTGTTGGTCCACTACGAAGAAGTTGATATAAAAAAACATCATTAAAATAAAAAGAAAAAACAAATGGGAGCACAGAATGTGCAGGAAAGGAGAACATTATGAATTTATGCAGATGTGAGAACGGACATTTTTACGATAAGGAGAAATACCCAACCTGTCCACATTGCAGCGGAGGAAGTGCAATAGATGGGAAACCTACGGAAGCATGGGACGATGGCCCTACCGTTCCTATGAATGAAAATCCACCGAAAGTTCAGCCGAATGTGCAGCCGACTCAAGGCGGTTTTAATCCAAATCCGCAGCCGACAGCAGGAGCCTTTAATCCGAATCCGCAACC
>UMKJ01077096.1_pt1 | contig 15281 bp, 10 predicted proteins | sample 1966301 | NCBI WGS metagenome assembly UMKJ01 (sample SAMEA4836173, study PRJEB28245) | human gut metagenome | biome: gut microbiome; material: fecal sample | place: Denmark | collected 2008
TTCGACCGTTGGTCGTGAATGACGATATGAATATTACGTTGTGTGTGGATAGCCGCAATCATAGTTATTTGTTGAGTCTCGACGGTCGTTCGGTTATGTTGGATACAGATTCGCAAGTCGTGTTGCGAAAGGCTCCGTTTTCCATAAAAGTAGTGAAACGATTGGGGCATAGTTTTTCGGCAACGCTTCGCGCGAAATTGATGTGGGGGGTCGATAAACGGGAGTGACCCGATTTTTCTATAAAGCAAGAACGCCACAAACTGCGGTTTCCCGGCAGTTTTGTGGCGTTCTCTTTCTAATTATGGAGCTTTATAGATTTAATAATGGATATTCGGGAATATAAATGAAAGTAGAGACGAATAGCCCGACCAGAGAAAGTATCCAAAGAACCAGTAGGAAAATGTTGAGTGCCGACGATTGGGCCTTCCAATGGAATATAGATCCTAACACGGCTCGAAGTATGGCATACAAAGGGATACCGAAAGTAAAAAATAGAGAGAGTGTGAATACCACCAGTTCCCAATGTCCGTTAAGAACGTGCATCTCTCCGGGAAAAATCGAGAAGAAGGGGGTCGTTATGGTTGCTGTCCCTAAGAAAAAGAAACCTAGAATACTGATGATGCAGGTAACTAAGGCTCCGATAATGGATATGGCGATAAACCCGCCGATACAAATAAATATGAATTTGAAAAGTCCACGGAATATACTCCCTATGCTTCGCCAAATCGAATTGGCGACACCTCCGTTTCGGGAGACATTTTCTTTTTCTTCTTCTACGGCTCTTTTGATATTGTCGACAGTGGGTGTTTCACCTCGCATTTCGAGTTTTTGAGAGGTCGTGCGGGCTTCGGGAATACATATCCAAAGTAACAGATATATCCATACCGATGAAGCCCATAAGGGTAACAGCAATACCATGATGACGCGAATGGCTACCGTGTCTATACCGAAATAGTAGCCCATACCGGATGCTACACCTCCTAATATGCGATTGTCGGGGTCGCGGTACAGCCGTTTGGTCGATTTATGAGATTCGTTGTTCGAAGTATCGGTCGTTTGCCCAGAGTTATCACCATCTGCATTATTGTCGGGAGCCGTCCCCGAATCGAGTGGGTTTTCTATTTCGTCCGGTTGGCCCATTATGGCGATGACTTCGTTGACCTCTTGTAGGGTGATTACTTGCATGCCGAACCCTAACCTTTCCTTGAAAAGTTCGGAAATGCGGCTTTCGATGTCGTTCATGATTTCTTGCCCGCCTTCTTCTTTTTTGAAATGGTCGTGTAGTGCTTCTAAATAAGATTCGAGGACGGTATAGGCATCGTCGTCGATATTGAAAATCGTTTTGTCGAGATTGACGGTTACGGTCTTTTTCATATAAAAGTGTATTTAGTTTATTGTTCTTTGATGTGGTCGATGACTTGATTCAATTCTTTCCAAGCGCTGTCGAGTTCGTTTAGAAAAACAGTTCCTTCGGGAGTAAGTTCATAATACTTCCTCGGGGGACCTTGCGTGGATTCTTCCCAAACGTAAGTAAGTAATCCGGAGTTTTTAAGGCGGGAAAGAAGCGGGTATAGCGTTCCCTCCACTACAATGAGTTTCGCTTCTTTGAGCGATTGGATAATATCAGAAACATAGGCTCTTCTTTTTTGAAGAATCAACAGGGTACAATATTCCAGTATCCCTTTTCTCATCTGAGATTTAACGTTGTCTGTATTCATGTTTAGTACCTTTTACAACACAAATATAGGTATGGTTTAGTAGTTTGTATCGCATGGTACTAAATAAATATGATTTTTTAACTAATGGGGTGTTATTTCGGTTTTGTTGTGGAGCGAAACTATTTTTGGGGAACCGGTGGTAAATAGATTTTACCGACAATTCTTTTCGTGGGGGGGGAGCGTTTTTGGATTCAATGGAGAATTCGGGGATAGACATGAATTTTAGCGATGACTTGCTTGACGGTAGCTATATTTTAGGCTCTTCGGAGAAGGATTGGGAAGATAATAAATTATGTTTTTGAGAGTTTAACCCCCTCGCCCTGCGGGCACTCCCCCTATCTCATCTGTGGTGAGCAGAGGGAGAGTGTTGATACCTTGATGCGTTTCCTCTGTTGTGGATATTTAGAAGCTGTTTTAAATTTATTCCGAGACAGGGGCTCAATATGGCCGGAAAACATACCTGCCTGCAATGATAATATTATTTCTCAATAAATTTAAAACAGCTTCTTATTTAACCCCTCTGTCACTTCGTGCCACCTCCCCTATATTTTGCGTTACAAAACACCCCGTAATACTACGGGACACGGCAGGGAGGAGTGAGTGCTTTGCAATGCCACAGGGTATAGGTGGGGTGGTTAAAGGAATATTCTCTTTTTTGGTATAAGGATAGATTTTACACTTCTCCCCGGTGTCGCATATGCGTGCGCAGGGCAGGAGGATAATAGTATTCTGTCGTTAACACCTTTTTGTGTTTTTCTTGATTTAGCTCTTCCGCTTTTCGAGCACTCCCGCTATATCTCTGCGTAACACAGTGGGAGAGATTGGTATGAATTTCGCTTTCTTCCCTGCTTCGATTTTTGTCGTTGCAAAACACCTCGTAAGGCTGCGGGACGCAGAAGGGAAGAGGACTTATAATGCTGCTTCAAATATTCTTTTTCATATCTGTCTGTGAATACAAGAGAGAAGTTAAAGGAGAATCGCCTCCGATTTTTTTTAAGCCGATATCCCGACTAATTATCGATCGAGTCATTTTTGTTCGATTTTGTTCATGTGCTCCAATTCCATTATCTTCGCAAATGGAAAAGGAGAAAGTAGATGTTTGTTTATCGAGACGAGGAATTCGGGGAGATTTATATTCGTTCGGATAGTCGGGCGTGCCGTTTGATATTTAGAGTAAAGGATAATGGTTTGCAGATTACTTGCCCGGAAGGATATGCTGTAAACCGGGTGAAATCGGCAGTGGACGATAACCGTGAAAAACTGAGGGTGTTGGTGTCTCGAAGCGTGACGATACGGAAAAATCGAGTTTTGTCTACGGGCGATAGTATTCCTTGTTATGGAGGAGATATATGTTTATTGCCGGGTGTGTCGAATAAGTTTTTATTTCGGTATGAGGGTGATTGTTTACAGGTGTTTTGTCCTCCGGGAATCGATTTGAATGAGACGAATGTACGGAAAACGTTGTCGCGGGGAGTGGGTCGTTTCGTTTACAGAAGGGCGCAAGAGGTTTTACCTCGGAGGCTGAATCAAATCTCGTCGAGATTGGGGTTGCCAGTGGTTTCGGTAACGATAGGTCGCGGGCGGCGAAAGTTGGGGCATTGTACCCGTCGGGGAGAGATACAGTTGTCGTTTTATTTGATGTACCTACCCGAAGAGTTGATCGATTATGTTATTTGCCATGAGCTCGCTCATCTAAAATATATGGATCACAGTCCATTATTTCATGCTTTGTGTAATCGTTATTGTGGGGGCAGAGAACTTTTGTTGCGGAAACAATTGCGTTCTTTCGCATTTTTATTATATTAAATAAGAATATATTTGTTGAAAAATATTTAAATTTTAGGTGCGAATTATCCTATTTTGGTTCGTAGGGAATCTGTGGAGTTGCGTATTATATAATATTGTGCTATCTTTGTGGCGGTTGGAATGGAAGAGGGGGCAATGATGTCCCCTCGTTTTTTTCTTTGCATAGAGTCGTTATGATAGATAAAAAAGAAATAGAGGCATTTGTTGAAGAAGGGTTGACCGGAAGCGACTGTTTCGTAGTCGATGTACAAGTAAAACCCGATAATGTGATTGTCGTGGAAATAGATAACGAAGAGGGTGTGGATATAGATCGCTGCGTGGCGTTACATCGTTTTTTGGAATCGAAGCTCGACCGAGATGTCGAAGATTATGAATTGGAGGTTGGGTCGGCAGGGATTACCTCTCCGTTCAAAGTCCTCGGGCAGTACAAGAAAAATATAGGCAAGGAAGTGGAATTGTTGACCAAAAACGGCATGAAACTTTCGGGGATATTGAAAAGTGCCGATTCGGAGAAATTTGTCGTGACGATAACCAAGAAAGTAAAGAGCGAAACCAGTAAACGAAAAGTGGAGGTCGAGGAAGACCTCGCTTTTGGATATGATGAAGTAAAATATACAAAATATCTAATCAGATTTAAATAATATGGCAAAAAAAGAGGAACCCGTTAGCATGGTCGATACCTTTGCAGAGTTCAAAGAGTTGAAGAACATCGAAATAACTACGATGATTAGTGTGCTGGAAGAATCTTTCCGCAACGTATTGGCAAAGATGTTCGGGACCGATGAAAACTTCGATGTAATCGTGAATCCGACGAAGGGGGATTTCGAAATATGGCGTAACCGTGAGATTGTGGAAGACGGAGCGGTGACCGACAGTAATTTGCAGGTTTCTTTGTCGGAAGCTCGGAAAACCGACCCCGATTTCGAGGTCGGCGAGGAGATGACCGACGAGGTGCATTTCGAGAAATTCGGTCGTCGAGCTATTTTGAACTTGCGCCAAACACTGGCTTCGAAGATTCTCGATTTGCAAAAAGATGCCATATACAATAGATATAAAGATAAAATAGGCGAATTGGTAAGTGCCGAAGTTTACCAGATTTGGAAAAAGGAGATGTTGTTGATCGATGACGACGGTAATGAGTTGCTGTTGCCGAAAGCCGAACAGATACCTTCGGATTTTTACCGGAAGGGTGAGACCGTGCGGGCTGTCGTGTTGGAAGTCGATAACAAGAACAACAATCCTAAAATTTTGGTATCCCGCACGTCCAATGAATTTCTTCGCCGTCTTTTCGAGCTCGAAGTGCCCGAAATTCACGACGGTTTGATTTTGATAAGAGCGATTGCCCGTATTCCGGGAGAGCGTGCTAAAATTGCCGTTGAATCGTATGACGATCGTATCGATCCGGTAGGAGCTTGCGTGGGTGTGAAAGGTTCGCGTATACATGGTATTGTCCGGGAATTGCGCAATGAAAATATCGATGTCATTAATTACACGGCCAATCCATCACTGTTTATACAACGCGCTTTGAGTCCGGCCAAGATTTCTTCGATTCGGTTGAATGAAGAGGAGAAGAAAGCAGAGGTATTTCTTAAACCTGAGGAGGTCTCGTTGGCTATCGGTAAAGGCGGCTTGAATATTAAGTTGGCTTGCATGCTTACGGGTTACAATATCGATGTTTACAGAGATATAGACGAGGAAGAAGAGGAGGACATTTACCTCGACGAATTCAGCGACGAAATCGACGACTGGGTGATCGAGGCCTTGAAAGGTATCGGATGCGCTACTGCGAAGAGTGTGCTTGCGTTGCCTCGTGAAACATTGATCGAGAAAGCCGACCTCGAAGAGAACACCGTGGACGAAGTTCTCGCTATTTTGAAAGCGGAGTTTGAAGAGTAATCCGTTTTCGGGACCGATACAATGCGGTCTTTGTGCCTTTGTCGGAGGCATCTTTAATTCTTCCATTATTTATAAACTAAAACTGAGTATGTCGATAAGGTTAAATAAAGTAGCAAGAGACTTGAATGTAGGAATTCAGACGGCGGTCGAATTTCTTCAAAAGAAAGGTTTTACGGTTGAAGCTAACCCTAACACCAAGATAACCGACGAACAGTATGCACTGCTTGTCAAGGAGTTCAGTAAGGACAAAAATTTGAAACTCGAATCGGAGAGCATTAGTCTTGAACGTCATAAGGAAAAGAGCAAGGCGACATCGGCTACCGAATCGGAGGAGGGGAATTCTTCATCGGCAATAAAGGAAGAACCGAAGGAGCTGAAAACAATTATTCCCGAGACACAACGCCCGAAAGTGGTCGGTCAAATAGATCTCGACGCGTTGAATCGTCCGAAGTCGTCCGAACATAAAAAGGAAAGTCCGGTAGAGAAAAAAGAGCCGGTTAAATCGGAGGAGAACAAGGCCGAAGTGAAAACGAAAGAGGAAAAACCAGAATCGGCGGGGTCGGCCCGTGAAGAAGTGAAGCCTGCCGAAGAAGAGAACAAGCCGGTCGCTGAACCTAAACAAGAGGTTGTCTCTCAATCGAACCCAGAACCTCAAATAGTTGAACCGAAAGTAAAAGAGGCGGTTGTCGAGCAAGAGGTTAAAGAAGAAAAGGAAGTTGAGGAATCCCGTGAAGACGAGGTGTTTACCATTAATCGTCCGGCGTTTACCTCGAATATCAATGTCGTCGGTAAAATAGATCTCGATGCGTTGAATCAACAGACTCGTCCGAAGAAAAAGACGAAAGAGGAAAAACGTAAAGAACGGGAGAGTAAAGAGAAACAGAGACAAGAATCACACAAGGCTGCCGGTGGCGACGATGCTAATCAGCAAGGTGGTGAACGTAGGAAGCGTCAACGAATCAGTAAAGAAAAGGTAGATATATCGAAAAGCATTTCATCGATGGGTGGACAACCCTCCCGTGGAGGAAATGGTAAAAATAACGGAGGAAATAGACCGAATAAACAAAAACAACGTCCTATAAAGGCCGAGGTGAGCGAAGAAGATGTACAAAAGCAGATAAAAGAGACATTGGCTCGCCTTACCAATAATACAAAAGGACAGAAGAAATCGGCCAAATGGCGTAAAGAAAAACGCGAGGCTTTCTCGAATCGCGAACGTGAACTCGCCGAAATGGAGGAAGCTGAAAGTAAAGTGTTAAAGCTGACTGAGTTTGTTACGGCAAACGATTTGGCTTCGATGATGAATGTTCAGGTGAACGAGGTTATCGCTACCTGTATGAGTATCGGCATGATGGTGTCGATCAATCAGCGTCTCGATGCCGAGACGATCAATATCGTTGCGGAAGAATTCGGTTTTAAGACCGAATATGTAAGCGCCGAGGTGGTCGAGGCTATTCATGAAGAAGAGGATAGGGAAGAAGATTTGACATCTCGTCCTCCTGTCGTGACCGTGATGGGACACGTGGATCATGGTAAAACTTCATTGCTCGACTATATTCGCAATTCGAATGTGATTGCCGGGGAAGCCGGAGGTATCACTCAGCATATCGGTGCATATAATGTGAAATTGGAAGATGGACGTCGTATCACTTTCCTCGATACTCCGGGTCACGAGGCATTTACGGCTATGCGTGCCCGCGGAGCTCAAATGACCGATATCGCCATTATTATCGTCGCTGCCGACGACAATGTAATGCCCCAAACTGTGGAGGCCATCAATCATGCTTCGGCAGCCGGTGTTCCCATTGTGTTCGCTATCAATAAGATCGATAAGCCGAATGCCAATCCTGACAAGATTAAAGAGGAGTTGGCTAATATGAACTACCTCGTAGAAGATTGGGGCGGTAAATATCAGTCGCAGGAGATTTCGGCTAAAAAAGGAACCGGAGTACATGAATTGATGGAAAAGGTTTTGTTGGAGGCCGAATTGCTCGACTTAAAAGCGAATCCCAACCGGAGGGCTACCGGTTCGATTATCGAGTCCACATTGGATAAAGGGCGTGGATATGTTGCTACCGTATTGGTGCAAAACGGGACTTTGCATAAAGGCGATGTCGTGTTGGCGGGAACCAATCACGGAAAGGTAAAAGCTATGTTCAACGAAAGAAATGCCCGTATCGAAGTTGCCGGTCCGTCGGCTCCCGTTCAGATTCTCGGTTTGAACGGTGCTCCTCAGGCAGGTGATGTGTTCCATGTGATGGATACGGAGCAAGAGGCACGCGAGATTGCCAATAAACGCGAACAATTGCAGCGCGAATTGGGCTTGCGTACTCACAAGTTATTGACTCTCGACGATATAGGTCGTCGTATAGCTGTCGGCAATTTCCAAGAGTTGAATTTGGTTGTGAAGGGCGATGTGGACGGATCGGTGGAGGCTTTGAGCGATTCGCTTATCAAACTATCCACCCCCGAAATACAAATCAATGTATTGCATAAGGCCGTAGGACAAATATCCGAATCGGATATTACGTTGGCCGCCGCATCCAATGCTATTATCATCGGATTCCAAGTGAGACCCTCCGTGGCTGCTCGCCGATTGGCCGAGAAAGAAGGAGTCGATATACGTCTCTATTCGATCATCTACGATGCTATCGAGGAGGTTAAATCGGCTATGGAAGGTATGTTGTCTCCCGAAATCAAAGAGGAGATATTGGGTACGGCCGAGGTTTTGGAAACTTATCATATCACGAAAGTCGGTACGGTTGCCGGCTGTATCGTGAAAGAAGGTAAGCTGAAACGGTCGAGCAAGATACGTTTGATACGAGACGGTATCGTGATTTATAGCGGAGATTTGGGCTCTCTGAAACGCTTCAAAGACGATGTTAAAGAGGTGACTACGGGATTTGAATGCGGATTGAACATCACGAACTACAACGATGTTAAGATAGGCGATCTCGTAGAGGCTTATGAGGAGGTAGAAGTGAAAAAGACGCTTTAAGAAAGAAACGTTTTTCGGGAATAGAGAGGCTGCCTCGTAGGTACGGGGCAGCCTTTGTTATCGCCTTTGACGGATAATAAGACGGAAATACGGAGTATTCAAAATAAAAAAGTAATTTTGCAGGGTTAAGAATCGGGAGTGTGAAAGATGAATTATGTTGATTTTACTATCCTATTGATCGCCGTTATAGGTTTTCTGTACGGACTCATCAAAGGGGTTATCCGTCAGGTAGGTTCGTTGGGCGGGTTTATCGCAGGTATGGTCGTCGCCCGGTTTTTCGGAGGTTCGTTCTCTGCATTGTTGAGGGAGATGTTCGATTTGCCTGAGGGTGTAAGCCGGGTTATCGCATATTCGTTATTGTTCCTTATCGTTTACATTATATGCGTTCAACTGATGAGGCTGATACATCACATTACGCATCATGTGGCATTGGGGTGGCTCGATAGATTGGCCGGGGCTTTGTTCGGCGCCGTCAAATATTTGGTCATATTGAGTATAGTGCTTAATCTCGTCCATATTATTGATCCTAAGGGTAAACTGATTCCGGAAAAAGAGACGGCTTCGTCACAGTTCTATGGATATACATTGCGTGTAGCTCCGTTGCTCTTTTCGATGGCACAAGAGCAGTTCGTTTCGGAAACCAAACCGACGAGGGGATTGTTTATACCTTATTCGATATGCAACGAGCCGTATCTCTGTTGTGAAAATTGTAAAGCAGATTAAAAATGAAACAGGATAATTCGAATGAAATATTAAACGACGTTACTACTAACGATTATAAATACGGATTTGTAACCGATATAGAGACAGATATTATTCCTACCGGATTGAACGAGGATATTATCCGCCATATTTCGGAGAAGAAAAAGGAGCCGGAATGGTTACTTGAATTCCGTCTGAAAGCATACGCTTACTGGAAAACGCTCGAAATGCCGCATTGGGCTCATTTGAATATTCCCGATATAGATTATCAGGCTATCAGTTATTATGCTGCTCCCAAGACCAAAGAGGCTCCGAAAAGCCTCGATGAAGTGGACCCTGAGCTACGCAAGACATTCGACAAGCTGGGAATTTCGCTCGAAGAACAGATGAAACTGTCGGGTATAGCGGTCGATGCGGTGATGGATAGTGTGTCGGTACGGACGACTTTCCGGGAAAAACTGGCCGAATTGGGTGTGATTTTCTGCTCGTTCAGCGAGGCGGTGAAAGATTATCCCGATTTGGTGAAACGTTATTTAGGCTCGGTCGTTTCGTATCGGGACAATTTTTTTGCAGCGCTTAACTCGGCCGTATTCAGTGACGGCTCGTTCGTTTATATTCCCAAAGGAGTCCGGTGTCCTATGGAATTATCTACCTATTTCCGTATCAACGCCGCTAATACGGGACAGTTCGAACGAACATTGATTGTTGCCGATGACGACAGCTATGTGAGCTATCTCGAAGGTTGTACGGCTCCTATGCGTGATGAGAATCAATTGCACGCAGCTATCGTGGAAATTGTAGTGCATGATCGTGCCGAAGTGAAATATTCGACCGTGCAGAATTGGTATCCGGGCGATAAGGACGGGAAAGGCGGTATCTATAATTTCGTGACGAAGCGAGGCATGTGCAAAGGCGATCACTCTAAGCTCTCTTGGACGCAGGTGGAGACGGGGTCGGCCATTACTTGGAAATATCCCAGTTGTGTGCTGGCGGGCGGTCATTCGGTCGGGGAGTTTTATTCGGTGGCTGTTACCAATAACTATCAGCAAGCCGACACAGGAACGAAGATGATACATATCGGGAAGAATACCCGTAGTACGATCGTATCGAAGGGTATTTCGGCGGGTCGTAGCCAGAATAGCTATCGAGGACTCGTGAAAGTGTTGCCGAGTGCCGAGAATGCAAGGAACTTTACCCAGTGTGACAGCTTGTTGTTGAGTTCCGATTGCGGGGCACATACTTTCCCGTATATGGAGATTCTGAATGATTCGGCCGTGGTAGAGCATGAAGCGACTACTTCGAAAATCAACGAAGACCAAATATTCTATTGTAACCAGCGTGGAATCCCTACCGAGGATGCCGTAGGTCTTATCGTGAACGGATATGCCAAAGAGGTAATGAATAAACTGCCTATGGAGTTTGCCGTTGAAGCGCAAAAACTATTGCAGATCTCGTTGGAAGGTTCGGTAGGTTAAGGAAAATAGTAGAGTGATATGAAAAGGATTGCGTATCGTTTTTTTCTCATTGTGTTATTGAGTGTTTTGGCTGTGGAGGTTTTTCCTGTTTCGGCGCAAGAGGACTCGTGGTTCGATGAAGGGAATTACGATGAAGAATGGCTTGACAAGAATTTCGATAACGATGTGATGATTATTTCCACGCCCGAGGAGTTCGCTGCTTGGGGGGCGGCCATGAATAGATGGTCGTGGAATTATCCGGATAAAACCGTTCGGTTGACGGCCGATATAGATATGTCGGCACATAAATGGATAACACCTTCTGACGGGAAGTTCGGTGTCTATTTTAGTGGTGTATTCGATGGTAACGGACATACGATTAGCGGTTTGACGGTGATACCGGTAGAAGATGTCGGAGGATATGGCGATGACCATAAGCGTATTTCGGCCGGTTTGTTCGGTATGGTTCGAGATGCCGAGATAAGGGATTTGACATTAGATGAGACTTGCCGGGTAGAAGTGTCTGAAATGTATTCTTTTTCTTTCGGGGACTTGGATTTGGAGTTGGGTGCGATAGCGGCATCGGGTTATGAGTCGTGTTTTGTTCGTTGTGTCAATCGAGCCGATGTCGTGGTTACTTCTGTAATATGGGGTAGCGATACCCATGAGACCTTTTGCTCGGTGAGTGGAATTGTGGCTCATGCCGATGGTGTGAAACTCATCGGCTGTTCCAATGAGGGGCATATGACCGTAGATGTTCACAGCGATATGGCCGACATAAGGGTGTCGGGTCTTGTGGGCGGATGCGGGTCGGTTTATGGTAACAAGAATCGTATTGTCTCTTGTACGAACCGGGGAGGTATTCTCGTATCGGGCAATACTTCGGGAAGTGTGTCGGTGGGCGGAATTTCAAGTAATTATTCATTCCGGGTGGATAGTTGCGAGAACCATTCGGTCGTTAAGGTGAATGCCCATGAAGGGAGTGCTTATGTCGGCGGGGTTTCCTCGGCGAGCATGGGTATAACGTACAGTTTCAATAGGGACTCCGTGATTTGTGAAAGCGATGGTTTTGAAGTACAGGTAGGAGGCGTTTGCTCTTATTCCTTTTATAATAGTTCGCAAACCGATTCGTTGTACACTTGTGGCAACGAAGGTGAGATCGAGGTTAAATCGAATGGTTCGATGTTGTCGGTCGGGGGAGTGATGGGTCAGAATACAGATTGCCCGGTTGTAGATTGTTGGAATCGTGGAGGTTTGAAAATCGAAAGTTCGGCTCCCCGCTCTTCGTCCCGTTGGAATGCTATTTATGCAGGTGGACTGGTCGGATATTGTGAAGAACCGGTGTACAATAGCTATAATCGAGGAAATATCTCTTTAATCGACGCACATATAGATGTGGAGGGTTCTTCACAGGGAAGCGTCGGAGGCTTGGTTGGAAAGGCTTATAAGTTATTGTGGAATAGTTATTCGACAGGCGATGTATACAGCGATGTCGCTGGTGTCAAGGTGTGCCGGTTGAGTGAGTCGAACGTGCATTTTTGTTATTATAACAGCGATGCAGTCATAGAAGGTACGGAGGTCGACGAACAAGGCACTGCATATAGTACGGCTGAGATGCAGTCTGCCGGAAGCGGTTTTTTGGAAGCGTTGAATAATAATGCGACGAAAGGTGGCACTTCATGCCGGAATTGGGGATATATTCCCGGGGAAAACGACGGCTATCCGGTGCATATCGACCGTATTGTCGATGGAGTGGATTCACCGGCAGATCATTCGGAGGGTCGAGTGTACGCTGCAAACGGACGTTTGTTCGTACAAAGTGATCGGTCGATGCAGTTGCCTGTTTACAAAGTGACGGGACAAATAGTGAAGATGATGAATGTAGTTGAGGGCTTGAATACCGACTATTTGCCTTGTGGTGTATATGTCGTGGCGGGACAAGTAGTCGCAGTAACGGCAGGGAATAAATAAAGAAAAGAATAAAACGAAATATCTATGTTGAAGATTGAAGATTTACATGCCAGCATAAATGGCAAAGAGATATTGAAAGGTATAAACCTCGAAGTGAAACCGGGCGAGGTGCATGCGATTATGGGGCCTAACGGTTCGGGGAAAAGTACGCTTTCCGCCGTATTGACCGGTAATCCGGCTTATGAGGTGACTCGTGGCTCGGTCGAGTTTTATGGGAAAGACCTTTTGGCTTTGTCACCCGAGGATCGTTCTCACGAAGGTATATTTTTGAGTTTTCAATATCCGGTGGAGATACCGGGTGTGAGTATGGTTAATTTCATGCGCACGGCTGTGAACGAGCAACGCAAGTACAGAGGCCTCGAACCACTGTCGGCTACCGATTTCTTGAAACTTATGCGGGAAAAGCGGGAGATTGTGGAGTTGGACAATAAACTGGCCGGTCGCTCGGTAAACGAGGGTTTTTCGGGTGGAGAAAAGAAACGGAACGAGATATTCCAGATGGCTATGCTCGAACCCCGTCTTTCTATTCTCGATGAGACCGACAGCGGGCTGGACATCGATGCCCTGCGTATCGTTGCCGGCGGTGTGAATAAATTGAAGTCCGAGAAGAACGCGACGATTGTCATCACACACTATCAACGTTTGTTGGACTATATCGCCCCCGATTTCGTCCATGTGCTCTATAAGGGGAGAATCGTGAAATCGGGCGGCCCCGAATTGGCTCTTGAACTGGAAGAGCGCGGGTATGACTGGATAAAAAAAGAGTTGGGCGAAATTTAAGTCGATATGGGTGCAGTACAACAATATATAGATTTATATAGGTCTCAAAAAGATTTGATAAACAGCCATTCGTCGGCCGTGATGAACGGGTTGCGCGAAGAGGCTGTGTCTTTGTTGGAGAGTCGGGGATTACCCTCTTTGAAAGATGAGGAACACCGGCGGACAGATATAGAGTCGGTCTATTCTCTCGATTACGGGTTGAATCTGGGTCGGATAGATATAGAGATCAATCCTTACGAAGTGTTTCGTTGCGATGTGCCTAATTTGAGTACGTTGCTCTATTTCGTTGTCAATGACTCTTTTTACAAACGGGTTCAGCCGGTATCATCTAAACTCCCTGACGGCGTTTTGGTGGGTAGCCTTTGTGACATGTCCTTGCAATACCCCGATTTGGTATCGCGTTATTACGGAAAGGTCGCCGATATGAAACGAGACGGGACCGTTGCCTTGAACACGGCTTTTGCCCAAGACGGCTTCTTTTTGTATATTCCGGACGGAGTCGTCGTGGAAAAACCGATACAGTTGGTAAATATCCTTCGGGGCAATGTCGATTTTATGGTGAATCGCCGGTTGTTGATTGTCGTAGGAAAACGGGCGCAGGCCAAATTGCTGGTGTGCGATCACTCGGACGAGGCCACCGTTAAATTTCTGTCGTCGCAAGTTTGCGAGATATTCGTGGACGACGACGCTGTGTTCGACTACTACGATATAGAGGAGTCTTCGGAGAATACGTCGAAAGTTTCGTCGGTGTTCGTGCGTCAAGGGGAACGATCTAACGTATTGGTCAATGGTATCGTATTGCATAACGGAGTAACCCGTAATAATTACTATTCGGCTTTTGAAGGAGAGCATGCCGAATTGTCTCTCTGCGGTATGGCTATCGCCGATAAAGGACAGGTCGTCGATACGTATACGCATATAGATCATGCCGTCCCTCATTGCCACAGTAACGAGTTGTTCAAATACGTGTTGAACGATTCGGCGCGAGGTTCGTTCAGCGGACGCATATTGGTCCGACACGGGGCTCAGAAAACCGAAGCCTATCAGAGTAATAAGAATTTGTGTGCATCTCCGCTCGCCAAAATGTACACGAAACCTCAACTCGAAATTTATGCAGACGATGTGAAGTGTAGTCATGGAGCCACGGTCGGTCAACTCGACCAAAATGCCCTGTTTTATATGCGGTCGCGCGGTATTCCCGAGTCTGAAGCTCGCATGTTGTTGATGTTCGCGTTTACCAACGATGTCATCGAGTTGGTACGACTCGATGCCTTGAAAGATCGGCTGCGTCAATTGGTTGAGAAAAGGTTTCGTGGAGAGTTGGCGAAATGCTCCGGTTGTCAAGCATGTCATTAAGATTTATGAGAAAGGAGTGCCGTTATGTTTGATGTCGAAAAAATAAGGGAAGATTTTCCTATTCTGAGTCGGGAGATTTCGGGAAGACCGTTAATCTATTTGGATAACGGCGCTACGTCTCAGACTCCCAAGTGTGTGGTCGATCATATTGCCGATACATACTATCGGGTAAATGCAAACGTGCATCGTGGAGTCCATACGCTTAGTCAAGAGGCTACCGATGCCCACGAAGCTGCCCGCCGTCGGGTGCAACAGTTCATCGGGGCCGGTTCGTCTTCGGAAATTATTTTTACAAGAGGAACAACGGAGGCAATCAATTTGGTGGCTTCTTCTTTTGGAGATGAGTTCCTGCACGACGGCGACGAGGTTATTCTCACCGTTATGGAACACCATGCCAATATCGTGCCGTGGCAACTTTTGCAGCGCCGGCGCAATATCAAACTCCGGGTAGTTCCCATCGACGAACGTGGAGATTTGAACGTCGAAACATATAAGTCTCTTTTCAATGAGCATACTCGTTTGGTCGGTGTCGCCCATGTCTCGAATGTATTGGGGACGATTAATCCGGTGCGTGAAATGATCGCTTACGCTCATGCGCAG
>UMKJ01018126.1_pt1 | contig 15181 bp, 9 predicted proteins | sample 1966301 | NCBI WGS metagenome assembly UMKJ01 (sample SAMEA4836173, study PRJEB28245) | human gut metagenome | biome: gut microbiome; material: fecal sample | place: Denmark | collected 2008
CACTTTTGCCTTGTATGCTTTCTTTGTCAGGGATGAATCCTCCTTGGAAATCGCACCTTCCGCAACTGCAAGAATTGTAAATCCTTTTCCTGCTTTTGTTCTCTTGTTGATAGCTCCTATCACTTTATTGATATCATATGGAATCTCCGGAAGCAGGATAATGTCCGCACCACCGGCAATTCCTGCATATAACGTCAGCCAGCCGACTTTGTGTCCCATAACTTCCACGATAAATACACGGTTGTGAGAAGCTGCTGTCGTATGAATGCAGTCGATTGCCTCTGTCGCAATGTTGATCGCGCTCTGGAAACCAAAGGTAACATCGGTTCCATAAATATCATTATCGATTGTCTTTGGAAGATGAACCACATTTAAGCCCTCTTCCCGGAGAAGGTTTGCCGTTTTCTGCGTTCCATTGCCGCCAAGGATCACAAGACAGTCCAGATTTAATTTATGATAAGTCTGCTTCATTGCCTCTACTTTATCGAGACCATTCTCATCCGGCACACGCATCTGTTTGAATGGCTGACGGGAAGATCCTAAGATTGTTCCACCTTTCGTGAGGATTCCAGAAAAATCTGCTGAAGTCAAAAGACGGTAATCTCCATAGATCAGCCCTTTGTATCCATTGTGAAATCCGTATATCTCAAGTTCATCAACATTTTCACTCAAACCTTTTACCACACCACGCATAGCAGCATTCAGTGCCTGACAGTCACCGCCGCTTGTCAACATTCCGATTCTTTTCATACGTAAACAGTCCTTTCTCATTACTATATTAAATGATTCCATTGCTAATCTAGATTATAATATATTTTTTTAACAGGTACAACTATTTCAAAGCTTGCAGATTATAGAAAATATGGTATACTAAACAAGTATTTTTATACAAAAAGAAAAGCGTATCACGTTTTTCTATGGAGATATACCCAAGTGGCTGAAGGGTCCGCACTCGAAATGCGGTAGGTCGGTAAATGTTCCGGCGCGCGAGTTCAAATCCCGCTATCTCCGCTAAAAAAGGATATCGCATGGTAATTCCATGCGATATCCTTTTTATATTAAAATTTGCTTTCGAAAATGCTTTATTTCACATCTGTCACTTCGTAACCTGCATCTACAACTGCCTGTTTTAATGCTTCTACAGAAGCATCGCCTGTTACGACTGCATTTTTGTTTTCAAGGCTTACGGTAACTTCTGTTACGCCTGCGACCTCTTTTAATGCTTTCTCTACATGTGCCTGGCAATGGGCACACATCATGCCTTCGATTGAAATTGTTGTTGTCATAGTTGATTCTCCTTTATCATTGTTTGTTGATTTTATATTATTATCCAGTGCATTGTGCTGGTTAATATCTGCAATTGTACTTGCAACGACATCCTGATACGGTTCACTTTGTGTCTTTTTCGCATCGTGCAGTTTTACCCATCTTAACCGGAGTGCATTACTTACCACACATACGCTGCTCAGACTCATGGCTGCTGCACCGAACATCGGGTTCAATTTTATCTGGAAAAGCGGATACAAAACACCAGCTGCAAGCGGGATTCCGATACTGTTGTAAAAGAATGCCCAGAACAAATTTTCTTTGATGTTGCGGATCACGGCTTTGCTTAATTTTACTGCACCTACAGCGTCAAGTAAATCGTTTTTCATCAATACGATATCAGCGCTCTCGATCGCTACATCTGTCCCTGCCCCAATCGCAATTCCCACATCTGCGGAGGCAAGTGCCGGCGCATCGTTGACGCCGTCACCGATCATCGCTACTTTATGTCCTGCCTGTTTTAAGGCTGAGATTTTCTCCTCTTTCTGTGTTGGCAGAACCCCGGCGATCACCTCATCGATACCAACCTGCTCCTTGATCGCCTGTGCGGTCACTTCGTTGTCACCGGTTAACATAATGACATGTATGCCGTAATCACGGAATTTCTGTACCGCCTCTTTACTGGTCGGTTTTACCACATCTGCACCTGCCACAATTCCAAGGAACTGTTTTTCATCTGCAAAAAGAAGTGGTGTCCTGCCCTGTTTGGCAAGTGCCTGGATCTGGTTTTTCTGTTCTGTGGAAAGGCTGATTCCTTTCTCTTCCATCATCTTCTCATTTCCGGCATAGTAGTGTGTACCGGACACTGTACCTTCGATTCCTTTTCCAAATAAAGCGTTGAAATCTGTTACTTTTTCCAGAGAAATATTGTTTGTCACACAATAGTTTACAATCGCCTCTGCAAGCGGATGTTCGCTGCCTTTTTCAAGACTTCCTGCAATCTGAAGAAGCTGCGTTTTATCTGCATTCTTTCCGGCAGCACAGATAATATCTGTCACGACAGGTTTTCCCTGCGTGATAGTTCCCGTCTTATCTAACACAACGGTGTCGATCTGATGTGCCGTCTCTAATGCGTCACCGGATTTGATGAGGATCCCGTTCTCTGCACCTTTTCCGGTTCCAACCATGATTGCTACCGGTGTTGCAAGACCAAGTGCGCACGGACACGAGATCACAAGCACTGCGATCGCAGTTGACATGGCAAACTCAAACGTTGCGCCGGAGATCAGCCAGATAACTCCTGTGATCAGTGCAATGGTAATAACGGTCGGCACAAAGACTCCGGCAATTTTATCTGCCACTTTTGCAATCGGGGCTTTGCTTGAGGAAGCTTCCTCAACCAGCCTTATGATCTGCGCAATTGTAGTGTCTTCACCGACTTTTGTTGCTTTTGCACGGATGAGTCCGGATTTATTCATGGATGCAGAGACAATGGCATCTCCCTCCTGTTTTGGCACCGGAATGCTCTCACCTGTGATCGCAGATTCGTCAAAAGAGGATTTTCCCTCCAGCACGATACCGTCCACTGCAACCGATTCACCCGGTTTTACAAGGAAGATTTCTCCTTTTCCCACATCTGCTGCATCCACGACCTGCTCCACACCATCTCTTACAACCGTCACGGTCTTTGGTGCGAGATTCAGAAGTTTTGTGATCGCCTCGCTTGTTTTTCCCTTGGACTTCGTCTCAAGATATTTTCCAATGGTGATCAGTGTCAGGATCGTTCCGGCTGACTCAAAATATAAGTCATGGGCATACTGATGTACGACCATCATGTCGCCGTGTCCCATCGCATACCCGATACGGTAAATCGCAAAAATACCATAGAGTATTGCCGCACCCACACCGATCGCGATCAGGCTGTCCATGTTCGGGCTTCTGTGCCATAACGTTTTAAATCCGTTTTTAAAATATTTGTGATTTGCGATCAAAATTGGCAGCAACAGTAAAAACTGCGTAAACGCATAGGTGATTGCATTCTCATTTCCATGCAGAAAGTTCATGGTAAACGGCGGCATCGGAATGTTGAGCCACTGATATATCATATGTCCCATGGACACATACATCAACGGTATCCAGAAAATCAGTGAGACGATCAGCCGTTTTTTCATGTTTTTCACATTCTGCTCTACGGCTGAAAGTCCATTGTTTTCCTGACTACCAGACTGTCCGGACGTTTTTGTCCCGGATTTTGCGTGCCCGTCTTTTACCGCCGCACCGTATCCGGCGTCCTCCACTGCCTTGATAATACCTGCCGTATCAAGTTTATTCTCATCAAATTCGACCTGCATACTGTTTGTCAGCAGATTCACGCTGACATTTTCCACCCCGGTAAGCTTTCCCACACTTTTCTCCACATGGGATGAGCAGGCGGAACAGGTCATGCCTGTAACATCAAATCTCTCTTTCATGTATGTCGTCCCTTCCTGTTATGTTCTTTCCTGTTATGTTCTGCTTTTGAATATCAGAGTTCACTATTTCATCAGTTTCTTCAAAAGTTCACACAGTTCATCGACTGCCTCTTCATTTCCTTCGCGGATATCCTTCGAAACACAGGTTTTGATATGTCTCGCCAGAAGTTCTTTGTTAAACCCATTCAAGGCCGCCTGGATTGCTGACACCTGTGTGAGAATATCCACGCAATAACGATCGTCCTCCACCATCGCCCTGATTCCACGCACCTGTCCTTCAATACGGCTCAAGCGTGTCATGAGTGCTTTCTTCTCCTGCTCATCACGCTGTTTATGTTTTACATTTTCATCCTCATTGCCTTTACAACAACATGTCATAGCTCCACATCCTTTCTGTCCGCCGCACTCTGATTTTGTTATCTGAGTATTATTTTTACCACTTATGATTTTGTCATTCATCATATTTTATATACCCCTATGGGGTATTTTGAATATAGTACAGGATAACAGAAAAGTCAAGCATCATTATTTACTATTTTTCTCAATAACATAATTGCTAGCCGCTTAACTTAACAATGCAAACAATATAAGTTCATGCTATAATGTGCGTAAGCAATGAGCAGTGCCATAGACAGAGAAAATATTTTCTGACTGCTTGCAGGCAAGGGAATATTTTTTCTGTCTATGATAGGGCGAATGCCCGACAGCCAGGAAAATCTCTGATTTTTCTGGCGTGCACTGCGGACTGTGCTTCATGATATAAGAAAGACTATAACGGATAATTGCGAAACTCCTAAAAACGTGAATGAAATTGTTCAAAATTAACAAAAGCTTGAGAAAACACTGGGGAGCGGTCGGCACTTAGAAGGCAGGTGCGGCATAAGCCGTGACTGGCTTCTTAGTACCGCTACCAGCGACACGTAGCGGAAGCGTGTTTTCGAAAATTTTGTTAATTTTGAACAATTTAAAGCAACTTTGCCAGAGTTTCGCATTTCCCAAAAAACCAGAGAAAGGACTTCCCTATGCTTTTGAAAAAAGAAAAACCCGCCCAGATCGATCCCCTCGAAAACTGGCCGGAACATTATTATGAGATAGAAAATGCCAAAGAAAGAAAAGAGATTCTCGCTCAGGCGATCAGCCGGGGGCTGGATCTTCCAAATGATAATTACCGTATGAAATTGTTGGAAAAACGTTATGGAAAAGACGGCAAGAACGATGCCTTCATGAAAGCATGGATGATGATCAAAGCATCCGGTGCTGCCGGAATTTCTTTTTTCAACAAGCGGCATCTGCAAAAAGAATTAAAACAATATATGAAAGATCTCTGTCTGCTCGAATACGCACCTGAGAATGAAACAGAACAGGCAGTTCTGCTGACAGAGTGGGAAAATTTTGCGAAAGTTCTGCTTGCCTCCTGCACGGGAAGCAAAACTTATTGCTCCACTCTTTTTGGCATTGTGCCGATCAAAGATGCATCCGTTGCAAGAAAAATCGCGGAAGAGATCGACTTCGTCACAAGAACTTACCCACAAAAGCTCGAACTTGCTGACGAATTCGCTCCGTTCCGCGAAGTGATGGTCAACACCTACTGTAATATGATAGAAAATGGTTCTTCCTACTGGTACGAAGTTGTAAACTCCTGATCAGAGTAATCCCTGATGAGAATCAATAAAATCAGATTAATCCCTGGATTAGGATAAATAAAATCAATACCGGAAGCACAAACTGGAAATATGGTTTTAATCCTTTTGCGATCTTAAGACCTTTTCCAGTATTTGCTTCTTCCAGATAGTTATCAAATCCCCATCCCCATTTTGTGACGCAGAATAACAGGTAAATAAGGGAACCACCCGGAAGCAACAGATTGCTCACAATGAAATCCTCACTGTCTAACACATCCCTGCCACCGATCAGGTGCAGATCACTCCACACATTATATCCGAGTACACATGGCATGCTGGCGATCAGTATGATCACACAGTTGACCAGTGCCGCTTTTTTCCGATTCCAGCCAAACATATCCATACAAAATGACATGATGTTTTCAAATACCGCAATAATCGTGGAAAAGCTTGCAAATGTCATAAACAAAAAAAACATTGTTCCCCAGATACGACCGCCTTCCATATTTACAAATACGTTTGGAAGCGTGATGAAAATGAGTTTTGGTCCTGCCCCGACTTCCACGCCGTAGCTGAAACATGCCGGGAAAATGATCAGTCCTGCCATGATCGCCACAAATGTATCCAGTGCACAGATTCTGGCACCTTCTCCTGCAAGACTGTTATCACGACCCATATAGCTTCCAAAGATCTCCATGGCTGCAACTCCGAGACTTAAGGTAAAGAACGCCTGATTCATTGCCGCTGACACAACATTTCCAATCCCCACTTCTCTCACCGTTTCCATATTTGGGATCAGATAAAAACGTACACCCTCGCCCGCACCGGACAATGTAAAACTGTGTACCGCAAGGATCACGATCAGGCAAAGCAAAGCACTCATCATGACTTTGCTTATTTTTTCCAGACCGTTCTGCAATCCTCTGCTGCACACAAAAAAGCCCAGAATGACCGTGAGTATCATCCAGAAGCTCATCTGCAACGGGTCTGCAAGCAGGTTGGAAAATACTGCTCCGGCAGCCTCCGCATCCATGCCAGCCTGAAATTCACCTATCAGAAATTTGTAAAAATAAGTTACCATCCACCCGGAAACTGTCGTGTAATACATCATCAGCATATAACAGCCGAATATCGCTGCCCAGCCGTGAAGATGCCACTTGCTTCCCGGTTTTTCTAACGCCTTGTAACCTAACACGGCACTCTTACGGCTTGCACGTCCCACGGCAAGTTCCATCGTCAGAACCGGAAGTCCCATGGCGATCAGGAACACGAGATAGAGCAGCACAAATAACCCGCCGCCGTTTTCGCCCACGACATAAGGAAATCTCCATACATTTCCGATTCCGATGGCACATCCGGCACTTACCAGAATAAATCCCAGACGTGATTTGAAAGATTCTCTTTTCATGATCTGACCCCTGACTAGATGTTTAACAGATCACTATAAACTTTTAATGCTCCGTCTGTGTCATGTGCAAGAACACGTTTTGCAAGAACTTTTCCAAGCTGAACGCCTTCCTGATCGAAGCTGTTGATATTCCATAAGAATCCCTGGAACATAACTTTGTTCTCAAAATGAGCAAGTAAAGCACCAAGTGTCTTAGGATTTAATTCCTCACCGATGATGATGGAAGATGGACGTCCACCTTCAAAATTCTTGTTGCGGTCGTCGTCTGCCTTACCACATGCAAATGCTACGATCTGGGCTGCAACGTTTGCGCAGAGTTTCTGCTGGCTTGTGCTGTCCTGTATCACAACATCCGTTCCGATCTGGCTGTTCTTAAATCCGATGAACTGAAGCGGAACAATATCTGTTCCCTGATGTAATAACTGATAGAAGGAATGCTGTCCATTTGTACCAGGCTCACCGAAGATCACCGGTCCTGTCACGTAATTTACAGACTCACCAAAACGGTTTACAGATTTACCGTTAGACTCCATGTCTAACTGCTGTAAATGTGCAGGGAAACGGCTCAAAGCCTGGGAGTATGGTAAAACGGCTGTAGCCGGGTAGCCGAGTACATTACGCTCATAAACTCCGATCAATGCGTCGAGCATTTCCGGATTCTCTAACATATTTTTATTTAAAGAAAGTTTATCTTCTTCTGCTGCACCGTCTAAGAACTGTGCAAACACCTCCGGTCCGAATGCCAGGGATAATACAGCTCCGCCAACTGCTGATGTAGAAGAGAAACGTCCTCCGATATAATCATCCATGAAAAATGCTGCCAGATAATCATCACTCTTTGCCAGAGGAGATGTCTCACTTGTAACAGCGATCATATGCTTAGAAGCATCCAGTCCTGCATTTTTCAATGCATCTTTTACGAAAGACTCATTCGTCAATGTCTCTAATGTTGTACCTGATTTTGATACAAGTACGAAAATGGAATGTGCAACATCAATAGAAGCTAATACTGCTGCTGCATCATCCGGGTCTACATTGCTGATGAATTTTGCTTCCATCTTGAATGTGTTGTTTTTCTTTGCCCAGTTCTCCAGTGCAAGATACATTGCACGTGGTCCAAGGTCACTTCCGCCAATACCGATCTGAACTACAGTTGTAAACTTTTCACCTGCTGCATTTGTGATCTCTCCGGCATGTACCTTGTTTGCAAAATCTGCAATTCTATTCTGCTGTTCTACATAAAAAGAACGTTTGTCTACGCCATCTGCCTCGACTGCATCACCCAGCTGTCCGCGTGTCATATGATGAAGCACAAGACGTTTCTCGCCTGTATTCACAACTTCACCATTATAAAGAGCTGCAAATTTTTCAGAAAGCTGTGCTTCCTCCGCTAATTTTGCAAGTGCTGCAAGTGTGTTATCATCCACTTTTTTTGCAGCATAATTATATGCAAGTCCCTCTGCCATCGGTGTGCTGTATTTCTTCACACGCTCTGCGCCGTTTTCTCCGGACATTACTTTTGTCAGGTCAACCTCTGCAACCTTTGACAATTCTTCAAAAGAAGTAAGGGTATCTAAATTCTTCCACTCCATGATGTTATCCTCCTTGTTTTGCGAAGCAAAATGCGACTGCCCTTGCAGGAGCAGAGGATTTTACTCCTTGTTTTGCCTTTTATTTATACAACCGTGAAAAATTATACTATTAAATGTAATCGAATTCAAGTAGCGCAATACACCAAAAAAAGAGTCTCTTTCGAAATTTTGCTTAAAAATTTCACAAAAGAGACTCCCTTTTTATTATCTATTTCTGATTTGCCGGTTCCATATTGACGGAACGTCCTTTGATCTTCACATTCTTCATGGCTTCTAATACTTCTTTGCCATACTCTCTCGGCACTTCCACAAAAGTGTATTTATCGTACATATCGATCGCACCGACAAGTTTTCCAGGCATTCCTGACTCTCCAGCGATGGCACCTAAGATATCGCCCGGTTTCACGCGGTCTTTTTTACCGATGTTAATAAAGAGACGAACCATACCTTCTTCGGCTCCGGTGTTATCCCAGTCGATCTCGCCATTCTCTCTGTCATTTTCCAGATTCACCTGACCGAGTGCCTGTTTTAAGAAAGCTGCTGCGATATCCATTGCGGTATAATCGGAATCATTGACCTGCTTTTCGATGATCTCGATCATCTCTTTTAAATCCTCATTCTCAATGATCTCACCGATTCCCTGCATTACTTTCTCTGCCTTGATCTGTGCCACATCATCCGAAGATGGGATTGGCATTGCAAGGATCTTGGTCTTGCAGTAACGCATGATATCTTTTAACTTGTAAACCTCTTTTCCTTTTACAAAAGTGAATGCACGTCCGGTACGTCCTGCACGTCCGGTACGTCCGATACGGTGTACATAATACTCATCATCCTGTGGAATATCATAATTGAATACTGCTTCCACATCATCAACGTCAATTCCTCTCGCAGCAACATCTGTTGCGATCAGGATCTCCACACGTCCGGAGCGGAATGCTTTCATGACACGGTCACGCTGTGCCTGCTTCATATCGCCGTGAAGCCCCTCTGCCATATAACCGCGGCTCTTTAACTCCTCGGAAAGCTCATCTACCATTTTCTTGGTATTACAGAATACGAGGGAAAGCTTTGGATTGTAGTAATCTAACAGTCTTGTCAGGACTTCGGTCTTGTCCTTGCGTTTGACATCATAATAATACTGCTCGATGCTTGGCACGGTCAGTTCTTTTTTTACCACCTTAATGGTCACTGCGTCATGCTGATATTTCTTTGTGATATCTAAAATTGGCTTTGGCATGGTCGCAGAAAACAGAACCGTCTGTCTTCCCTCTTCCGGGATATATTCCAAAATCGTCTCGATATCCTCACGGAATCCCATGTTCAGCATCTCGTCCGCCTCGTCTAAAACGATCGTATTTACTGCCTCGCAGCGGATCGTTTTTCTGCGGAGATGATCCATGACACGTCCCGGTGTACCGATAATGATCTGTGCACCACCTTTTAATGCCTTGATCTGACGGTTGATATCCTGTCCGCCGTATACCGGAAGGATTTTCACACCATGCATATATTTGCTTAATTTACGGATTTCTTCCGACACCTGGATCGCAAGCTCTCTGGTTGGTGAGAGGATGATCACCTGTGTCTTTTTATTATTTGGGTCTACTTTGTGAAGCACCGGGATACCAAAAGATGCTGTCTTTCCGGTTCCTGTCTGTGCCTGTCCGATCACATCGACTCCTGACATCACAACCGGGATCGCCTGACTCTGGATCGGAGTCGCCTCTTCAAATCCCATCTCTTTGATAGCACGGAGTACCTGTGGATATAAATCTAATTCATCAAATCTTACTGTTTCCATATATTTTCCTTTCGTGCGAATGCGCAGTCGTATACGTTAGCATATTGTCGCCATTTTGTCAACTATTTTGTCAGAATACCCGTATCACATCCGGCACGATCTATGTACCCCGGCTTCCATGAAAAAGAAAGCTGGGTTAATATGAAAAGCAATCGAATACTCCCTGTTTTTCATCCATATCCAAGCAAAATCCAGTCGTCGTACACTCTACATGTATTTCTGTTTTTCCCCTGTAAAAATGTGATATGCCCGTCACCTCTGAAAAGAGCTGCCATAGCAATAGTTCGATTGCGGATTGCTCATTATAACTTATGCCAATTTTCCTCTAAGGTTCCACTTTTTCCTGTTTTGAGGATAAATCCAGCTCCTGTCCGCGGATATCCGCAATACAGATATCATTTCTGCTTTTCTTCTTTACCTGATATAACAGCATATCTGCAGTATGTAGAAAATCCCAGCTCCTGTTTCCGTTCTCCGGAACTCCATACGAAATTCCCTGGGAGATCGTCACGATTGGCAATGCATTGGAATACAAATGCTCCAGTTTGAGATTCATAATATTCTGCCGCAGCGCGCCTGCCTTCGCATGCACTTCCTCCACACTTATACCCGCATAAATGATAATAAATTCATCTCCGCCATATCTCGCGCAGAATGTCTGCCCATCTTCCATTTTTTTCAGCTCATCTGCAATTGCTATAATGCACTCATCGCCCTGCTGATGTCCATAATTGTCATTATACTGCTTAAAAAAGTCAATATCTAAAATCTCCATTGCAAGCGGAAGCCTGTGCTCATAACAGTAATCTAATACTTTTTCCGAATAAGCATTCAGGCGGTAACGGTTTGCCAGTCCGGTCATCTGATCTGTCTCCGACTGTTTCAGCAGCTTCACATTGACTGCTTCCATCTCCCTGCGGCTCTCATTTGCACGTTCGAGAGAACTTCTGACATAAAGCATGTTGACGATCATATCTTTGTTCTCGCGCTCCATGATCTCGGAAAGCTCATAATACAGACCAGCTGCCTGCAGATAACCTGCATTGTCCTGATTCTTGCGGTAGCCTTTGATCTTAATGGAAATGACTCTGCGCTGCAGATTGATCACACCTGAATCTTTCACGATCCGATCCAGCTTCTCAACGATCATCCACAACACATCATCCCGGCCGATCTCCAGCATCAGCCCGCAAAAATCACAAAGGTCGTCAAACACCTCCATGATCTGCACATTTTTATTGATTATTTCTACAATCTCCTGGATCTGTGCATCTCGTCTCACATAATTGTGGATCAGATGATAATACCTTGCCTTCAGGCAGTCCACATATAAAATATCTATGTCCTCATAATAAGACGCACATTCCGCATCCAGTTTTTCTATATAAGCATGTGTCTTATCTAACATCCCCTGCAGCATATAGCAGCGTGCCAGATTCACGTAACTGGCCATCAGTCCGACATAATTTTCCTTCACATCCGGATTACTTCTGCAGTATGAATAAGCCTTTTCGAAATAACTTTGCGCCTCGTGATACACACCATTTTCCATGTACAGATTACCAAGATTCTGCATGATGCTGATCTCCATCTTAGTAATCCCATATTTGCGGCAGTAATTCAATCCTGTCAGATAGTAATCCATCGCTGCAGACACATTTCCCTTGTTGACAGAAGAGATTGCCATCAGGTTGTAAGACCTTGCGATCAGCTCCCACTGTCCGGTCTGTCCTAGCAGATGGATTGCCTGCGCAATGTTGCGGAACATGTGCTCCACATCATTCAGCAGATAGTAAGTTTCCCCACTGTAAAAATATGCAAAACCAAGAAGTGCCGCATCTTTATGTTCCTTTGCATACCGTTCTATATCAAGACAGCATTTGAGTGTATGCTCTGCGTCCTTTCCTCTGCTGTTCAAAACTTCCTGTTTCCATGCGTTTACCACGTCATTTGATCCATGAACTCCCATGCAGTCTCTTCCTTTCTGCCTGTTTTCGGTATTTCAATAAAATTTATTATAATCCAGAAATTCCGTGTGTTCAAGAAAAAGGAAATTTTTGCTATTCAAAAAATTCGATCGGATCGACCGGTACCCCATCTTTTCGAAGTTCAAAATACAGGTTACTGCCCTCAACAGAATAATATTTTGTCGGTTCTGTCACATAACCGATCACATGACCTGCCTCCACATAGTCTCCCACTGCAAACTCCGGTTCCTTAAGCTGTCCGTAGACTGCGAGATACCCATCTCCCAAATCTTCTGTCACGGTACATCCTGTCACTTCATTTGTCTCAATACTCTGGATTTTTCCTTTTGCTACCGCATAAACTTTGCTGTTGACATCCCCGGCAATGATGACCGCCGGATTGTATTTGTACTGGTCTAACGTCGCAAAATACACCGTCGAGTCCATGCTGTAATCTAAGATCACATTTCCTTCCATCGGCCATAAGATGCCATCTTCCGCAGCAAAATGAAGTGCCTGGGAAGTGTTTCCTGTCGGTGCCACCTCTTCCTGTCCACTGTCTGCTTCCTCACTCTCCTTTTCTACCTCTGCTGTCTCTGTGCTCTGTGTCTGCGGTTTTAAAATAGAAGCAACCTGATCTGCCTCTGTCTCTTCCTCCATTGCCACATTCTGGTTCTCCGTGTCCATCTCTGCTGCAATTTCCTGTTCTAACTGCTTTCTCTCCTGTTCCTGTCCTCTGCTATATAAAACAGTCATGCCGACTGCTGCAAGGATTACCAGCGTGCCTGCAATGATATACTGTTTTTTCTGCCAGAAGGCTGCCCATCCGTGATTCTTTCTCATATTTTTCACCGTCCATTGTTTATTTAGCAGAATACATTTACTGCTATTAACAATAGTGTTGCCACATTCAGACGGTTTATTCACAGTAATTGGAATCGTTTTTCATTCCACATTTTCCAGCTCTGTACCGGGAAAAAAATACTGTAAAATTTTTCTGTAATCCTCCCCTTTTTCAGCCATTTTCTGTGCTGTATACTGGCTCAGGCCAAATCCGTGTCCATGTCCCTTCGTTACGATCCGGATCTTGCCAGGTTCCAGTTCTGTCACGTTGAAATTTGCGGATTTTAACCCAAGTTCCCCACGCAGTTCCTCTCCTGTGTAGGATTTCCCATTCATCTGCGCCTTTGTGACATACCCGGCACTATCCTTCTCTTCGATCGTGATCTCCTGATCCAGATACAGCACCGAAAGATAATCCGGCGCCTGTGCATCCTCATAACATGCCACACCTGAAAGATAGGGCATATCCGAATTCGGATATAATTCTTCCATATTTCTTGTATTGCCTGCGCTCACTGCATGGTATGCCGCATATATGTAATGGTTCCGGTACTGCAGCGTCTCTCCGTCTGTCTCCTGTATCGCCTCCTTTATCTTCCCTTCCGCCTCGGAAAAATAGTCGCCCCACAGCTCCTGTAATTCGCCCATTGTCATACTCCCCGGAAGTTCTGTCCCCATCTCCTCTGCTGCCTTAAGGTTTGTGCGGGCGATCACACACTGGGCTTTGATACATTCCTCCGGTGCATCTGCGCTTATCTCCTTTGCGACAATGCAAAAAAGCATGTCCGCATCCTCCTCTGTTTCCGCTGTCCGGTTTACATTTCCCAGCAATTCTTCCAGCTGCATTTTCTGGCAAAAAATGGTGAGAAAAAGTGGTATGAGAAGCAAGAGCAGAAGTATGGTCAGCATCGTGTTTATTCTTTTTGCCAAGTTTTTTCTGTGCATAAAAAATCTCCATCCCATATACAAGTATATGAGACGGAGTCAGCTTTTATGAATCAAATTTTATCAGGAGTTCCTGTGGAAAGTTTATGCCTGACCTCAGGGATTCTGTTGTCTGCAAAAAGTTATGATACACCGATACGAATATGGCAGGTGCTTTCGAATGAAAATGTTCGGCTTGTTGATTTGTCTGATGTCATGTTTGGACTTTCTGATTATTTATGTTCATTCAGAGCTGGACACTTCACGCCAAATGTGCGCCCGGGACAAACTCATTGCGAAAGAATCGTGCAGGAGTTAATACAGCAATATCAGCAGTTGTCCAGTCAAAAATTATCTGAACAGCTTAATTTTTGACTGGTTATAAACAATGCTGATAGCTGTATTTACTCCTGCCAGATTCTTGAGTTGAGTTTGTCCCGGGCGCACATTTGACGCGGAGTGTTCAGCTATGAATGTACATAAACCGTCAGTCCAAACATGACATCGGACAAATTTACACAATCCTCACGAATTTTCATTCGAAAGCACCTGCCATATTCGTATTGGTGTATTTTTACGTTATGATCAGACAACAGAATCTTTGAGGTCAGGCATAAACTTTTCACAGGAACTCCAGACTTCTATTATATTTTGCTGCCGATGATGTTGCTGAGCTGTGCGAACTGCTGAAGTGTCAGTGCTTCGCCACGGATGGTGACCGGAACACCAAGTTCCTCAATGCTTTCCTGAATCACTTCTTTGGAAAGATGAATGTCCGGCGCATTGTTCAAGCCATTGGCAAGCGTCTTTCTGCGCTGATTGAAGGATGCACGGATGATCTTAAACATTAATTTTTCGTCATTCACCTGCACCGGCACTTCTTTATGTCTTGTGAGACGGATCACTGCGCTTCCGACATTCGGGCGAGGCATAAAACAGTTCGGCGGAACGATCGCAACAATCTCGGGTTTCGCATAATACTGCACTGCAAGGGAGAGCGCTCCATATTCTTTCGTTCCCGGTCCCACCTGCATACGGTCTGCCACTTCTTTCTGCACCATGATCGTAATGCTGTCGATCGGCACATGGCTTTCAAATAATCCCATAATGATCGGTGTCGTGATATAATATGGAAGATTCGCCACAACTTTGATCGGCTTTCCTCCGTTTTTTTCCTCTGCCAGCTTATTAATATCTACTTTTAAAATATCATCATTGATGACTTCCACATTGTCGTATGCGCTGAGTGTGTCTGCCAGGATTGGGATCAGATTTTTATCAATC
>UMKJ01078340.1_pt1 | contig 14785 bp, 9 predicted proteins | sample 1966301 | NCBI WGS metagenome assembly UMKJ01 (sample SAMEA4836173, study PRJEB28245) | human gut metagenome | biome: gut microbiome; material: fecal sample | place: Denmark | collected 2008
CTTCGTTGCTGGATTCATCGGATCACCTCAGATGAACCTTATCGATGCAGAAGTTAAGGCTAATGGTTCACAGGTTGACCTTGTACTTTCTGATACAGTTACAATTACTCTTCCAGTTGAGAAGAGCAAGAAGCTTATCGATGGCAACTATGTTGGTAAGACAGTTGTAGTTGGTATCCGTCCAGAGGATGTTAAGGATGATGCAGAATTCATCGCTAAGAATGCAGATTCTAAGTTTACAGCTACAGTTAAGGTATACGAATTACTTGGTGCAGAAGTTAACCTTCACTATGAAATCGGTGATGTAACATGTACAGCTAAGGTAAATCCTCGTACAACAGCAAGACCTGGTGATGAAGTAACATTTGCTATGGATGTTGAAAGACTTCATGTATTCGATAAGGAAACAGAAATCGTTATCACACACTAATTATTAAATGAATCTTAATTATGAAGGGGAAATGCAATAAATTTGCATTTCCCCTTTTTTTTTTTGCCGTTTTGCTTTACAATAAGATAGAATATGTACGAATAAAAGGTAAGTGGTAGACAGAAAGGGATAATAATGATATCTAATAGAATTTTACAGACAACTGTAGAGGGACTTAAGGCTATTTCACGAGTGGATTTGTGCATTGTGGATGCAGATAAGAATGTTGCAGCCAAGACTTTTGATAATGTTTCAGAATGCCTTGCGGATGCGATTAGTTTTATTGATTCGCCAGCAGAGAGTCAGGCAGTTAATGGTTTTCAGTTTTTTAAGGTTGAAGATGAAGGCAACCTTGAATATATAATCATGGCAAGAGGAACAAGTGATGATGTATATATGGTTGGAAAGCTTGCTGCATTCCAGATACAGAATTTGCTTGTAGCATATAAGGAGAGATTCGATAAAGATAACTTTATTAAGAATCTTCTTCTTGATAATCTTCTTCGCGTTGATATGTATACAAGAGCAGAGAAGCTTCATATTGAAACTGATGTTAAGAGAGTCGTATATATTATTGAGACTAAGCACGAGAAGGATACTAATGCTTTAGAGACAGTAAGAACACTTTTTGCTAATAAGACAAGAGATTTCATTACAGCAGTTGACGAGAAGAGTATAATTCTTGTTAAGGAAGTTAAAGGCAATGAGTCATATGATGAACTTGACAAGACAGCTGATGTTATAATTGATATGTTAAACACTGAGGCGATGAGTGCGGCACATGTTGCTTATGGTACAATTGTTAATGACATAAGAGAGGTTTCAAGATCTTACAAGGAAGCTAAGATGGCACTTGATGTGGGAAAGATTTTCTACAGCAATAAGAATGTTGTTGCTTACAACAGATTAGGAATAGGCCGTCTTATATATCAGCTTCCTATACCATTATGTCAGATGTTCATTAAGGAGATATTTGAAGGAAAGGCTCCTGATGATTTTGATGATGAGACTTTGTCAACAATTAACAAGTTCTTTGAGAACAGCCTTAATGTTTCAGAAACATCAAGACAGCTTTACATCCATAGAAATACACTTGTTTACAGACTTGATAAAATACAGAAGATAACCGGACTTGACCTCAGAGTGTTTGATGATGCAATAACATTTAAGATTGCTCTTATGGTAGTTAAGTACATGAAGTATATGGAAAGTAAAGATACATTTTAGTGATTTTTGGAGGAAATGATACATGATAATCATGGAAGATGTTACGAAGACATATTCCACTGGCGTTGCTGCGCTTAATGGAATTAATCTTCACATCCAGAAAGGTGAATTCGTATTTATAGTAGGTAAGAGTGGTTCAGGTAAGTCGACTCTTATCAAACTATTACTTAAGGAATTAGATCCTACATCAGGTAAGATATATGTTAATAAGAAATATCTCAATAAGATAACAAGAAAGAAGCTTCCGTATCTTAGAAGAGATATTGGTGTAGTATTCCAGGATTTCCGTCTGTTACCAGACAGAAATGTATATGAGAATATCGCATTTGCACAGAAGGTAGTAGAAGCTCCTAACAGAAATATTAAGTCAAGAGTACTTGCGATGCTTTCCATGGTAGGACTTCTTGACAAATATAAGGCTTTTCCTAATGAGTTATCAGGTGGTGAGCAGCAGAGAATCGCAATTGCAAGAGCGCTGGTTAACAAGCCGGCTATATTGTTGTGCGACGAGCCAACAGGTAACCTTGATCCTGCCAATTCTAATGAAATCATGAAGATTCTTAATCAGGTTAATAAGCAGGGAACAACAGTACTTGTAGTTACCCATAATATGGAGATAGTTCAGCAGATGAAGAAGAGAACTATTACTATGAGTGAAGGAAAGATTATCAGCGATCAGGAAAAGGGTGGTTATTTCTATGAAGATTAGGTCATTAGCATATCATATTAAAGATGGATTTAAGAATATCCATCGTAATAAGATGTTCTCACTGGCATCAATAGCAACAATTACAGCATGTATATTCCTTTTTGGAGTATTCTATTCTATAGTGGTTAATTTTCAGTATATGATTAAGAAGGCTGAGACAGAGGTCTGTGTAACAGTTTTCTTTGACGAAAATCTCAGTGAGACGGATATTAAGAAGCTTGGAGATGAAATCAGCAAAAGAGAAGAAGTATCAAGAGTTCAGTATGTATCAGCTGATGATGCATGGGAAAGCTTCAAGGGTGAGTATTTCGCCGCATATCCTGAACTTGCAGAAGGCTTCAAGGATGATAATCCTTTAGCTAATTCTTCTTCTTATGAAGTATATCTTAAGGATGCAAGTAATCAGGGTACACTGGTTAAGTACCTTGAGAATAAGGATGGAATAAGACAGGTTAACCGTTCAGAGGTTACAGCAAGCGGACTTGCCAGTGCAGCAAGACTTGTAAGTTATGTTGCAGTTGCAGTAATTGTTGTTCTTCTTGCGGTATCTATATTCCTTATTACTAATACAATTGTAATTGGTATTACAGTACGAAAAGATGAGATATCAATCATGAAATATATAGGAGCTACGGATGCATTTGTTAATGCACCATTCTTCGTAGAAGGTATCGTTATAGGACTTATAGGTGCTATTATTCCGGTAGCAATATTGAGGTATATTTATGGTGGAGTTGTTAATTTTGTTCTTGGAAAATTCTCTGTTTTACAGAATATATTAGCATTTATGCCAGCATCAGAAGTATTTGAGGTACTTATTCCGGTAGCAGTTATTCTTGGAATTGGTATTGGTCTTATAGGAAGTTTCTTCGCTGTAAGAAAGCATGCCGATGTATAGTTTCGGATAGTTTTTGGGGGCTTTTGCAAACGGATGCAGAAGTCCCTGTTTGTTTTTAGAAAACATTTTAATTATGGTAAAGGAGTGGCTGTATGGAGAAAGCACTGTTTTGGAACAATTTAATAAAGAAAATAACAGCGGCACTCATGATTGTAATGCTGCTTATACCGTATTGTTTTGCACAGGTTACATTTGGAGATAATAAGTCGGATCTGAAGAATGCCCAGAACCAGCAGAATGATATACAGAATAAAAAGAAAGAAACAGAAGACAAGATTGCTCAGCTTAAGGCGCAGAGTTCAGATCTTACATCTCTTATTCAGGGACTGGATGCCCAGATGGGAGAATTGTCAGCGTCATTAGATGATATTAATACCCAGATTGCAACATTAGAGGCTGAGATTGAGGAGACACAGGCACAGCTTGAGCAGGCTGAGGCTGATAAGGAAAGCCAGTATGAGGCTATGAAGCTTCGAATCCAGTTTATGTATGAGCATAATGATTATACATATGTTGAAGTGCTTTTATCATCACAGAGTATGGCGGATATGCTTAATAAATTTGAGTATATTAATAAGATATCAGAGTATGACAGACAGATGCTTGAGGAATATCAGTCAACGATTAATCTGATATCATCTTCTAAAGTAAAGCTTGAAGAAGATAAAGAGACTCTGACTGCCAGTCAGGAGGCACTTCAGGCACAGGTTGATGCACTTGAGGTTGTCCAGAATGAGAAGACTGCCCAGCTTAATGCTTTGAGTAAGAATACGGCTGATCAGGTGGCTTATAAGAAACAGCTCGAAGCTGACGAGAAGAAGCTCGATTCAGAGATTGCTTCTATAACAGCCAAGATTAAGGCAGAGGAAGCAAGCGGAGTTACTCCGTCTAACAGATATGATGGCGGAACTTTCAAATGGCCAACAACAAGTACAAGAATAACTTCTCCATACGGAGATACATCTGACAGAACTTCACCGCATAAAGGTGTGGATATTGGAGCGGTCAGGGCAGGAGTTTCAGGTGATCCTGTATATGCAGCTTATGACGGTAAAGTTGTTATTGCACACAGACAGAGCGAGGGTTACTCAACAGCGGGTAATTATGTGATGATTTATCATGGTAATGGACTGTATACGAGATACCTGCATCTTGATAGTTTAAATGTATCAGTAGGAGCCCAGGTGACGAAAGGACAGAAGCTTGGTGTTATGGGTAATACGGGTAATTCATTTGGCGCACATCTGCATTTTGATGTAAGGCTCAATGATTCATATGTTAATCCTATGCCATATTTTAAATAAATAATTCAACTTAATAGGAGGACTCAATGGAATATGATAATAACAGACCTTTTTCTTCGGAAGGGGCCGCACAGGAACGAAAGAGAAAACATGCTTTAGGCAAAGGCGTTATTATTGGTGTTGTGGCAACACTGCTGGTTGTGATACTGGCGTTGTCATGCGTATTCATGGGACTTATAAGAAGTGGTAATCTTCATATTGGAATTGACGGACGTATATATGTCCAGGATGTTGGAACAAGTGATAATGAAGGAATCGGAACTAAGGTTGAAGGTAAGCTGAATGCTCTTGATTCGCTGCTTGGAGATGGATTCTACTTTGATGATGTAGATGATGAAAAGGCTGCAGACAACATTTTTAAGGCATATCTTGCTGCATATGGTGATAAATATACTGTTTATTATACGCCTGAAGAATATAAGTCGATGATGGAGTCAACATCAGGTTCTTTCTATGGAATTGGTGCGGTATGCCAGAAGGCTGATGATGGTTCAATACTTATATCTGAGGCATATGAGGATGCACCGGCATATAAGGCTGGTATCAGAAATGGAGATAAGGTAACAGAGGTTAATGGTGAGGATATTACAGGAATGGACCTTTCTGTAGCAGTTGCCCTTATTAAGGGCGAGAAGGGTACAGATGTTAACCTTACTGTTATGAGAAATGGCGAGAAGCTGAGTTTCACAGTTACAAGAGACAAGATTGATATTAAGACTGTTTCATCAGAGGTGCTTGAGAATAATATAGGTTATATTTATATTTCACAGTTTGATGATGTTACAACAGAGCAGTTTGAATCAGCTGTTGATGACCTTCAGAAGCAGGGAATTACAGGACTTGTAATTGATATAAGAAATAATCCTGGTGGAGTTCTTAAGACTGTGGCTGATATGCTAGATTATATTCTTCCGAACGGACTTATCGTGTATACAGAGACTAAGTCTGGTAAGAGACAGGAATATTCAGGTTCTGATAATCATGAGCTTAATATTCCGATGGCAGTTTTGGTAAATGGCAATAGTGCAAGTGCATCTGAGATATTTGCCGGTGCAATGCAGGATTATGATAAGGCACAGATAATTGGAACACAGACATTTGGTAAGGGCATTGTGCAGACAATCCGTCCGCTTACTGATGGAAGTGCGGTTAAGTATACAATTGCCAAATATTTTACTCCTAAGGGACAGGATATTCACGGCAAGGGAGTGACACCTGACAGTATTGTGGAGCTTCCGGATGATGCGACTGAAGATGTGCAGTTGAAGGCAGCAGTAGAGTATCTCAATGGAAAAATGAGTGTCAGCGCAGCAGAATAACGAATATAGAGGTATGGAATAAAGTACAGGGCAAATCGAATGTTTGTTCTGTACTTTTTGGCTGTTATATTGTATAATGAGGGAAATGCATTTTCTTTCAGAAAACAAGGAGGGCAAAATCCCTCTCCTCACCAAGGGGTTCGGATTTTGCTTCGCAAAATAGGGAGGGCTTTATGGACAGATTTGTATTACATTCGGATTTTAAGCCGATGGGCGACCAGCCGCAGGCTATTGAAGCACTTACAAAGGGCTTTGAGGAAGGCAATCAGTTTGAGACTCTGGTTGGTGTAACTGGTTCTGGTAAAACATTTACAATGGCGAACATTATACAGAATGTTCAGAAACCTACACTTATTATAAGCCATAATAAGACACTTGCAGCGCAGTTGTATGGGGAGATGAAGGAGTTCTTTCCAGAGAATGCGGTTGAGTACTTTGTCTCCTATTATGATTATTACCAGCCAGAGGCCTATGTACCTCAGAGTGACACTTATATTGCGAAGGATTCATCTATTAATGATGAAATTGATAAATTAAGACATTCGGCAACAGCGGCACTTTCTGAAAGAAATGATGTTATTATCGTTGCTTCGGTTTCATGTATATATGGATTAGGTGCGCCGATTGATTATAAGAACATGGTTATTTCGCTTCGTCCGGGAATGGAGAAGGACAGGGATGATTGCATAAGAAAGCTTATTGATATCCAGTATGTAAGGAACGACCAGGATTTTAAGCGAGGAACCTTCAGGGTAAGAGGCGATGTTGTTGAAGTGTATCCATCATCATCATCAGGTGATGCCATAAGAGTTGAATTCTTTGGTGATGAAGTGGACAGAATAAGTGAGATAGATTCCCTTACAGGCGAAGTTAAAGGCGTTCTTGAACATATTGCGATATTCCCTAACTCACATTATGTTGTTGAGAAGGAGAAGATGGACGCTGCGATTGAGAATATCAAGGCAGAGCTTGCCGAGAGAGTGAAGTATTTCAAGAGTGAGGATAAGCTTCTAGAGGCACAGAGAATTGAAGAGAGAACGAATTTTGATATAGAGATGATGCAGGAGACAGGCTTTTGTTCAGGAATAGAGAATTATTCAAGACATCTGGCAGGACTTCCGGCAGGGTGTCCTCCGTATACGCTGATGGATTATTTTCCAGATGATTTTCTTATTATTGTGGATGAGTCGCATATCACTATTCCGCAGATTCGAGGCATGTATGCCGGTGACCAGTCAAGAAAGACTACGCTTGTAGATTATGGCTTCAGACTGCCATCTGCGAAGGACAACAGACCTCTTAATTTCAGCGAGTTTGAGAGCAAGATTTCACAGATGCTTTTTGTATCAGCAACACCAAGCACATACGAGGCAGAGCATGAACTTATGAGAACCGAGCAGGTTATCAGACCTACTGGACTTCTTGACCCGGAGATAACTGTTAAGCCGATTGAAGGACAGATTGATGACCTTATATCAGAGATTAATAAGGAAACTGCCAAGAAGAACAAGGTGCTTGTTACTACACTTACCAAGAGAATGGCGGAGGACCTTACTGATTATCTTAAAGAGGCAGGAATCAGGGTTAAGTATCTTCATGCAGATATTGATACGCTTGAGCGTCAGAAGATTATAAGAGATATGCGTCTTGATGGATTTGATGTTCTTGTTGGAATCAACCTGCTACGAGAAGGTCTGGATATTCCTGAAATCAGCCTTGTTGCAATACTTGATGCTGATAAGGAAGGCTTCTTAAGAACAGAGACATCGCTTATACAGACGATTGGTCGAGCTGCAAGAAATGCAGAGGGACATGTTATCATGTATGCAGACAAGATTACTGAATCTATGGAAAAGGCTATTTCAGAGACAGAACGAAGAAGAAAGATTCAGCAGGAGTATAATGATGAGCATGGAATTACTCCACAGACAATCAAGAAGGCAGTAAGAGATCTGATAAGTATAAGCAAGGCAGCGGAGCCGGGTGATGCTTCCGGAAAGCTTAAGGTTGATTATGAATCTATGAGCATCAAAGAGCTTGAGAAGGTTAAGACGCAGGTTGAGAAGAACATGCGTAAGGCAGCAGCAGAGCTTAACTTTGAGGAGGCTGCACAGCTTCGTGACAAGATGATTGAGATTAATAAATATATTTATGAAGGAAAAAAACATGGCTGATAGTAAGTTAAAGAAAGAGATAGAAAGAGGCAGTTACAAGAACTGCATAAGGATAAAGGGCGCAAGAGAGCATAATCTTAAAGGAATAGATGTTGATATTCCAAGAGACAAGCTTGTTGTGCTTACAGGACTTTCAGGTTCGGGAAAGTCGAGTCTTGCATTTGATACAATATATGCGGAAGGTCAGAGAAGATATATGGAATCACTGTCTTCATATGCAAGACAGTTCTTGGGACAGATGGAAAAGCCGGATGTTGACAGTATTGAAGGACTTTCACCGGCTATATCTATAGACCAGAAGTCAACTAACAGAAATCCGCGTTCTACAGTAGGAACTGTTACAGAAATATATGATTATTTCCGACTTCTCTATGCAAGAATTGGTATTGTGCATTGTCCACAATGTGGACGCGAAATCAACAAACAGACAGTTGACCAGATGGTTGATGTTATTATGGCACTTCCTGAAAGAACTAAGATTCAGATTCTTGCACCTGTTGTCCGTGGACGAAAGGGTGAACATGTAAAGCTATTTGAACAGGCAAAGAAGAGCGGATTTGTGCGTGTTATTGCTGATGGAAGCATGTACGAGCTGACAGACGATATTAAGCTTGATAAGAATAAGAAGCATAATATTGAGATTGTTGTAGACAGACTTTCTGTAAGAGACGGAATCCAGAAACGACTTACAGATTCTATTGAGACAGCTCTTAAGCTTGCCGAAGGTCTTATGACAGTAGATGTTATTGATGGTGAGACACTTAATTTCAGCCAGAGCTTTTCCTGCCCAGACTGTGGTATAAGTATTGATGAGGTTGAGCCAAGAAGCTTTTCGTTCAACAATCCATTTGGCGCATGCCCGGACTGTTTCGGACTTGGTTATACAATGAAGTTTGATGCAGAGCTGCTTATACCGGATGAGAGTCTCAGCATTGATGAAGGTGCTATTGTCGGAATGGGATGGCAGTCATCTAAGGATGAGGGCAGCTTTAGCAGGGCGATTCTTGATGCACTTGCAGAGGAATATGGATTTTCATTAAAGACACCATTCAAGGATTATCCTGATGATATTAAGGATATTATTATCAATGGTACTAAGGGACATTCTGTAAAGGTTAAATATAAAGGCCAGCGCGGAGAGGGTGTATATGATGTCGCATTTGAAGGTCTTATTAAGAATATGGAGAGAAGATACAGAGAGACATATTCTGATAATACTAAGCAGCAGTATGAGGAATTTATGAGAATAAGACCTTGTTCTGCCTGTCACGGACAGAGACTTAAGCCGTCTTCACTTGCTGTTACTATTGCAGATAAGAACATATATGAGATTACTAACATGTCTATTATAAAGCTTCAGGAATTCCTTGAGAATATGAAGCTTTCAGAGAGACAGCTGTTTATTGGTGCAGAGATTCTTAAGGAAATCAAGGCGAGAATTAAGTTCCTTGTAGATGTAGGGCTTGATTATCTGGCACTTTCGCGTGCCACAGGAACTCTGTCAGGCGGTGAAGCGCAGAGAATCAGGCTTGCTACACAGATTGGTTCAGGTCTTGTAGGAGTTGCTTATATTCTTGATGAGCCAAGTATCGGACTTCACCAGAGGGATAATGACAAGCTGCTTGGAACTCTGACACATTTGCGCGATCTTGGTAACTCAGTTATTGTCGTTGAACATGATGAGGATACTATGTTTGCAGCCGATTATATTGTGGATATCGGACCAGGCGCAGGAAGAAATGGTGGAGAAGTTGTCGCAACAGGAACTGCTGCGGACATTATGGCGTGCAAGGACTCACTTACAGGTGCATATCTGTCGGGAAGAATAAAGATACCTGTACCGGCAGAGCGTAGAAAGCCTGCTGGCTGGATTAAGGTAAGAGGCGCAAGGGAGAATAATCTTAAGAATATTGATGTAGATATTCCGCTTGGAGTTGTCACATGCGTAACAGGTGTGTCAGGCTCAGGCAAGAGTTCACTTGTTAATGAGATTCTTTACAAGCACCTTGCAAAGTCGCTTAACAGGGCGAGATGTATTGCGGGCGACCATGATGGAATTGACGGAATAGAGCAGCTTGATAAGGTCATTAATATTGATCAGTCACCAATTGGACGAACACCAAGGTCTAATCCGGCAACCTACACAGGTGTATTTGACATGATAAGAGACCTGTTTGCAACGACTAAGGACGCGAAGGAGCGAGGATATACGAAAGGCAGGTTCAGCTTTAATGTTAAAGGCGGAAGATGTGAGGCATGTTCAGGCGACGGTATTATCAAGATAGAGATGCATTTCCTGCCGGATGTGTATGTTCCTTGTGAAGTCTGCGAGGGTAAGCGTTACAACAGAGAAACTCTTGAAGTAAAATACAAGGATAAGAGCATATATGATGTTCTTGACATGACTATTGAGGATGCAGTTGATTTCTTTGAAAATGTGCCAAGTATAAGAAGAAAGATTGAGACTCTCAACGAGGTTGGCTTGTCTTACGTCAAGCTTGGACAGCCATCAACTGAGCTTTCAGGTGGTGAGGCACAGAGAATCAAGCTTGCAACAGAGCTTTCAAGAAGAAGCACAGGAAAGACTATATATATTCTTGATGAGCCTACAACCGGACTGCATTTTGCCGATGTCCACAAGCTTGTCAATATCCTTCACAGGCTTGCAGAGGGTGGCAACACTGTAGTTGTTATTGAACATAATCTTGATGTTATTAAGACAGCAGATTATATTATAGATATGGGACCAGAGGGGGGCGACCGCGGCGGAACTGTTATTGCCAAGGGAACGCCTGAGGAGATTGTTAAGGTTAAGAAGTCTTATACCGGACAGTATGTTAAGAAGTATCTGGAAGAGAAGTAAGATTAAGAAGTGAATGAACGTATATCTGGGAAGTGTATGCAAGGGATGTCGGTTTGATATTTTGGGGAGTATAATGGAGGCAGTTATGATAAAAGGGATTATCTTTGATATGGACGGAGTTATGATTGATACGGAAAATCAGTCTAATCTTGGCTGGCTGTGGGCAGCTTCCCAGAAAAATGTAGAGATGCCATTATGGCTTATCGACAGTTTTAAAGGTGCACCGGCAAAGCTTAGTCAGAGCTTTTTTGATGATTATTATCATGGAGAGCAGGATTACTGGGAAATGCGGACAATGCGCACAGACCATGTTTACAAAATCAGGGAGACAGAGGAAGTTCCGGTTAAGCCGGGGCTTCATATGCTGCTTGATTATATTAAGGATAATGGACTCAAATGTGCTGTTGCAACTTCAACACAGAAATCAAGTGCTGAAAAGAGTCTTCACAGAATAGGAGCATGGGATTATCTTTCTGGTGTTGTATATGGAGATGAGGTTGAGCATGGAAAGCCTGAGCCGGACATATTCTTAAGGGCAGCAGGCTTTATCGGATGTGAACCGTCAGAATGTGTAGTCATTGAGGACAGTATTAATGGCATTAAAGCAGGATATGCAGCAGGCATGAAGGTGATTCATATACCTGATACTATTGAGATTAACGATGACATCCGAAGACTGACTTCAGTTGTGTGCCATTCTTTATCTGATGTGCCTGATATTATAGACACATGGAATGAGGGAAAGGTTGCTGATGTTGAAGGTTATTATGAAAATGCCAAGATAAACCGTGTGTATGTTGACAGAGTGCATGTTAAGAAAGCATTTGCAGAATACACAGCAGCTTATAATGCAGATGACCCTAAGATTAAATTAAAAATTGACCACACTTACAGAGTTGCAGCTTTGTGCGAAAGAATTGCAAAGGCAGCTGGAATGTGTGCTTATGATGTTGAGCTGGCATGGTTATCCGGAATGCTTCATGATGTTGGAAGATTTGAACAGATAAAGCGTTATAACACATTTTCAGATGCGGACTCTGTTGACCATGCAAAATTCGGTGCAGACCTGTTGTTCAAAGATGGTCTTATCAGTACTTTTCTTAATGGAATGGTCAAATGTACAGGCTACAAGCCAGGAGCATTAGAGGATCGATATAGTTCTGATGGAGTATTTCTGTATGACAGATTGAATAAATCGGACATGGAAATGCTTGAACTTGCAATAAGGTGTCATAATATGTACAGAATTCTGCAGGGACTTAATCGCCGCGAGCAGGCATTCTGCAATGTGCTTCGTGACGCTGATAAAGTTGATATATTTAAGGTTAATATTGATACTCCGCTTGAAGAAATATATAACACTACGACTGAAGAACTCATGAAGAGTGATATTACAGATGAAGTGTTAGAAGCGTTTGATGAGGAACACTGTATACTCAAAGCAATAAGACGCACACCGGCTGATACTGTTATTGGTCATGTATCACTTGCTTATGAGCTTGTGTATGATGAGAGCGTGCGGATTACTGTGGAACAGGGCTATCTTGCAAAGCTTATGCATTTTCATTCTGATAATGAGGAGACCAACAGAAAGATGGTGATGGTCAGAGAGAAGATGGATTCTTATGTGAAGAAGAGAATTGGGGAGAAAGATGCATAGATAAGGATTGTCTGGAGGAGAATTAGCAAGATAGGAATTGGGGAGAATTAAGGCTTGTCATAAGTGGCAAGTTTAACTATAATGTATATATAAATACACAAGATTGGAGATTGATCATGGATCAGGAGAAAGTTATTGTCATTGACTTCGGTGGTCAGTACAACCAGCTGGTTGCGCGCCGTGTCCGTGAATGTAATGTATATTGTGAGATCTATTCTTACAAGACAGACCTGGCGCAGATTAAGGCCATGAACCCTAAAGGAATTATCCTTACGGGTGGTCCTAACAGCTGTTATGAAGATGGCGCGCCAACATGTACTAAAGAACTTTTCGAACTTGGTGTACCTGTACTTGGTCTTTGCTATGGCGCACAGCTTATGCAGCATGTGCTTGGTGGCAAGGTTGAGAAGGCACCAGTAAGAGAGTATGGAAAGACAGAAACATTTGTAGATAAGAGCAGTGCTTTATTCTCAGATGTCTCAGAGAAAACTATTGTGTGGATGAGCCATTTTGATTACATCTCACAGATTGCACCAGGATTCAAGATTGTTGCCCACACAGCAGACTGCCCAGTTGCAGCAGCAGAGTGTACAGAGAAGAATCTTTATGCAATCCAGTTCCACCCAGAGGTTCTTCATACTCAGGAAGGAACCAAGATGCTTCACAACTTTGTTCGTGGAGTATGCGGATGTGCCGGAACATGGAAGATGGATGCATTTGTTGAGAATACAATTAAGGAAATCCGCGAGAAGGTTGGCAGTGGCAAGGTTTTACTTGCTCTTTCAGGTGGTGTCGATTCATCTGTTGCAGCCGGACTTCTTTCAAGAGCTATTGGAAAGCAGCTTACATGCGTATTCGTAGACCACGGTCTTCTTCGTAAAGATGAAGGTGATGAAGTTGAGAGCGTATTTGGACCAGAAGGACAGTTCGACCTTAACTTTATAAGAGTTAATGCACAGGAAAGATATTACTCTAAGCTTGCAGGCGTTACTGAGCCAGAAGCTAAGAGAAAGATTATTGGGGAAGAGTTTATCCGTGTATTTGAGGAAGAAGCCAAGAAAATTGGTGCAGTTGACTTCCTTGCACAGGGAACTATATATCCAGACGTTGTAGAGAGCGGACTTGGCGGTGAATCAGCCGTAATCAAGTCTCACCACAATGTAGGAGGACTTCCTGATTTCGTTGATTTCAAGGAAATCATTGAGCCACTACGCAACCTTTTCAAAGATGAGGTTCGTAAGGCTGGTCTTGAACTTGGAATACCAGAACATCTTGTATTCCGTCAGCCATTCCCAGGTCCGGGACTTGGAATCAGAATTATCGGCGAGGTAACAGCTGATAAGGTTCGTATCGTTCAGGACGCTGACTTTATCTACCGTTCGGAGGTTGACAAGGCCGTAGCTGAGTACAAGAAAGCTAACGGCAAGGCTCCAGCATGGATGCCAAACCAGTATTTCGCAGCCCTCACTAACATGCGTTCCGTTGGTGTTATGGGTGATGAAAGAACTTACGATTATGCGGTTGCACTTCGTGCAGTCAACACAATTGATTTCATGACAGCAGAGAGTGCAGAGATTCCATTCGAGGTTCTCCAGACAGTCATGAGCAGAATTATAAATGAGGTGCGTGGGGTCAACAGAGTATTCTATGATTTGACTAGTAAACCACCTGGAACGATTGAGTTTGAATAGTAAACAGAGCTTCATAAATGGCGTAAACAAGCCATTTATGGGGCTTTTTCTTTTATTGTGATACCTATATGATACCTGTTTTGATAGTACCACAGATATTAATAAGTACTAAACAGAAGTGTCATAGGTATTTTCTATTATCACATTTCTTTTTATTTTCAAAAATTATCCCAATTATATGAAGCACCAAAAACTGGTGCAAATTAGTGAAAATACACCAGTGGTGTCACTTCCGTAATTTGTGGGTTGGTTATAGAATTTATCTCACAGAAAGTTTTTAACACACAATGTGCCAGTATTGCCACAATGTTACCTGATGACTCCGACAGTGTTTGTAGAGATATCTTTATAGGTTTAAGTATGGATTAATTGTACTTAAAGATAAAAAAGTCCGTCAGAGAATATGTTTTGACGAAAAAAGTCCATGAGAGAATATTTAGCAAATTCATGTTTTGAATTAGAATGAGTGATGTAATCAAGAGACAGGGATGCTGCTATATTTGTAAAAAA
>UMKJ01060818.1_pt1 | contig 14508 bp, 10 predicted proteins | sample 1966301 | NCBI WGS metagenome assembly UMKJ01 (sample SAMEA4836173, study PRJEB28245) | human gut metagenome | biome: gut microbiome; material: fecal sample | place: Denmark | collected 2008
GGAAAAATCAAGTGCGGAAACTGCGGGTATGCTCTTATGAGCATTAACAATCCTGTGGGAAAGCAATATCTCCGCTGCACAAAGCGGCTGGACAATAAAAGCTGTGCCGGGTGCGGGAAAATCATCACTTCAGAGCTGGAAGCGGTTGTTTATCAGCAGATGGTGAAGAAGCTGGCAAGCTACAAAACGCTGACGGGCAGAAAAAAAGCGGCAAAGGCAAACCCGAAAATCGCCGCCCTGCAAGTGGAGCTTGCCCATGTGGACGGCGAGATTGAAAAACTGGTGGACAGTCTGACGGGCGCAAACAATGTGCTGCTCTCCTATGTGAATGTGAAGATAGCGGAACTGGACGGACGCAAGCAGGAACTTCTGGCGAGGATAGCGGAACTAACGGTGGAAGCCATCAGCCCGGAACAGGTCAGTCAGATTTCCGGCTACCTCGACACTTGGGAGGATGTATCCTTTGATGACAAGCGGCGTGTGGTGGATTTGATGATTACCACCATAGCCGCCACAAGCGATAGTTTGAATATCACATGGAAAATCTGACGGGTGGAACCCCTCCCGTCAGATACCTACCCTGTGTAGTCCCTTGTAAACTGTACTTTATCCCATTGCAAATCATACTTGCGCTTGTCAAACGTTTCATTGGTTTCAGCAGTGTTTTTGCTCTTCATATGTAGACGCTCCTTTTATTCAAGTAACGAAGGAGTTTTTAGCTGTCCGCTTAGCATTGTCCCTTCAGTATCAGCCTTTCCATCAGCCTCAACCCCATCTCCGTCCGGAAAATCTTCTCCCGTCCGCACTGAATCGCGTCCGCCTTCATCCCCTCCTCAATCATGTTGACGAGGAAGTCCGCTTCCAGCAGAATCCGCCAGTCCAGCGCATCCACGCCGTCAAGCGTGTGATGGTGTGCAATCAGGAAGCATACCCGTTCCGTCACATCCGGCGCGAAGCCGAGCGAATCCAGCATCTTCTGGGCTTCGGGCGGGCCGAGGCGCTCTTGCAGCTTGCCGCCGCACTGCCCGTACAGGCGCTCTGCTTCGCGGATGCCAATGTCGTGCGTCAGGGCAGCTGCTTCCAGCAGGAACAGCGTGTCCGCGTCCAGCTGCTCCGCAAGCCCGATTTGCCGCGCGTAGGCGTGCACCTTCACGAAGTGGTTGATGCGCGCCGGGTCACCCGCGTAATAGTCGGTCATGGCGGAAAAGAGGTCAAACAGCTGCTGCGTCTGCTGCGCGGAAAATACGGCGATGCTCATGCGTTTTCCTCCAAGGACTTGCGCCCCTCGTCAATCGCCGCCTGCACCATGTCCGGCGCGGGCGCACCCGGAATCCGCCGCTTCTCGACGCAGGAGAGCATCGACAGGTCGTCAAACACATCCGCTTCAAACGCCGGATGGAATTGTTTGAGTTCCTCCAGCGACAAATCCAGCAGCGCCTTGTTCTCATTCAGGCAGTGCGCCACCAGCCGCCCAACGACCGCGTGCGCATCCCGGAACGGCACGCCGCGCTTGACCAAATAATCCGCACAGTCCGTCGCGTTCGTGAAGCCGCCGGACGCGCCCTTCTCCATCACGTCCTTGCGGAAGGTGACGGTGCGCAGCATCGCGGTGAACACGGTCAGCCCCTTCACAAGCGTGTCGCGCGCATCAAAAAACGCTTCCTTATCCTCCTGCATATCCTTGTTGTACGCCAGCGGCAGCCCCTTCATCGTCGTCAGCAGCCCCATTAAATCGCCATAGACGCGCCCGGTCTTTCCGCGAATCAGCTCCGCGACGTCGGGGTTCTTCTTCTGCGGCATGATGGACGACCCCGTCGCAAAGGCGTCATCCATCTCAACAAAGCGGAACTCATTCGTGTTCCACAAAATCAGCTCCTCGCAGAAGCGCGAGAGGTGCATCATGCAGATTGACGCCGCCGAAAGGTATTCTAATAGGAAATCACGGTCGGACACGCCATCGAGGCTGTTCATGCTGATGCGGGAGAAGCCCAGCAGTTCCGCCACGCGTTCACGATTGAGCGGATAGGTCGTGCCTGCCAGCGCACCGCTGCCCAGCGGCATCACGTCCGCCGCGTCGTAGGCGTGAGCGAAGCGGTCGAGGTCGCGCCGGAACATCTGGAAATACGCCATCATGTGGTGCGCCAAGGTGATGGGCTGCGCCTTTTGCAGATGGGTGTAGCCGGGCATGATGGTGTGCAGGTTGTCCTGCGCGATGTCCAGCAGGACGCTGAGCAGCTCGCGGAGCAGCTCTTGCGTCTCCTGACAGGCAAGTTTGGCGTACATGCGGCAGTCCAGCGCCACCTGATCGTTGCGGCTGCGCCCGGTATGCAGGCGCTTGCCCGCTTCGCCGATGCGTTCAGTCAGCAGCGCTTCCACGTTCATGTGGATGTCCTCCGCGTCCACCATCCAGTGGACTTTGCCCGCCTTGACGTCCGCCAAAATCCCGCGCAGGCCTTCGACAATCTTGTCCGCGTCCGCCTGCGGGATAATGCCCTGTTCGCCCAGCATCGTCGCATGGGCAATCGAGCCGGTAATATCCTGCTCCGCCAGCCGCTGGTCAAAAGAAATGCTGGAATGGAAATCGTCCACCAGCCCGTCGGTTGCCTTGCTGAAGCGTCCTCCCCAGAGTTTCATTGCGTTCCTCCTGATGCGCGGGCAAGTCAACCGTCCGCGCGAAAAATTTCGATTCAAAAGTATTGTACCGTGTTTCCCGGCGCGTGTAAAGTCCCGCGCGTGTATTTTCTGCGCACTTATAGCAACTTTGAATGCTGTTTCACTGACATTTTCGTAATTTTCGACAATTTTCGTTAGGAATCCATTTCCTTTTCCATTGACTTTTTGGTACGAAAACGTTATAATTATAGCAAGAGTGCGTAATGTCTGCTGGAAACGCGCACAAAATTCTCGCAAAACAAAGGAGGAGTTTTCCCATGAAGCGTCTTTCTCGTCTGACCGCGCTGCTGCTCACGCTTGCCATGCTGCTGAGTCTGGTCAGCATTGCGCACGCGGAAGAAAAGCAGTCCGCCACCGCGTGGCTGCTGTACTTCGCGTCGAACCACGAAACCGATTCCTCGAAATTCCCGTGGTGGCCGCAGCATAAGTCCGCTGATCAGCCCTCGTCCGAAACGGGCGTGGAAGCCACGAACGCCGAAGTCACCGGTCCCGGCATGTACACGGTCGGGCTCAAGTTCAACTGGCAGAAGGCGGAGGGCGCAGTTCAGTTCAACCTCGTGCTGGACAACGCGGAGAGCCTCTTCCCCGGCTACTATGTGAAGATTACAGACATCCGCGTCAACGGCAAGTCCATCGACCACAAGCCGAACCTCTACGGCACCTTCCACGACGACCCGAACGCAGGCTTTGCGCCGATTTACAACAACTACTGGGACAAGAATTTCTCCCCGGATTCCACCGGTCCGGACGGTCTGCGCGCCTTTGACAGTGCGGACGAAGCGACCTACGAAATCATCAACCCCGACGACATCGTTGCAGGCGACACGATTGAGGTAGACTTCATCGTTGCGGCGAACGCGGGTGAAATGCCGGAAGACATCGGCGAAAAGCCCGGTAAGCTGACCTCTCTGGTTGCGCCGCCGCCGGTGCTGGAGGACGGCGCGGAAGCGTGGCTGTTCTATCAGTCCGGCAGCTGGTGGCCTGCCAACACGAAGCCCGAAGGCGACAGCGCAGGTCATGCCAGCAGCACAACGGCAAAGATTACCGGCGACGGGTATTACACCGCCAGCCTGTCCTTTGACCGCGATGGCTGGTCGTCTCCTGTGAACGGCGCGAAAAAGCTGCTGCTGGTCGTCTCTGACGGCACGAAGAAGCTTCCGAACAGCTACCTCAAGATTACCGACATTCGCGTCAACGGCAAGTCCATTAACTTCACCGACGTCGGCTTCGGCGCGCACTACGGCGACCAGTACATCCAGGCGACGGACGATTACTCTATCATTTATGACGACTGGATGGTGGAAAACAACTCCGCGCCGTGGAATCACAAGGACTGGAACGGAAATGTGACCGACAATGTTTCCGCCATCAATCCCGATGACATCAAGAATGGCATGACCATCGACGTAGACTTCTTCATCACCAGCACCGCCGGCAAGGAGCCCGCGAAGGACACCAGCAGCGACCCCATCTGGTTCCCGAACAACACGGCTTCTCTGGCGGGTCTGACGCTGAAGGATCTGGGCATTGCCGACGACTGGCACGCCATCGTTCCCGTTGACCTGAGCAAGACCGGCTGGCAGACTTTCCCGCTGCTGGCGGCGAACTTCAAGCAGGTTGGCACGGCGTATGTCGCGGTGAACAACGGCTCTGTGACCGTCACCTGCGAGTACAACGGCTTCTATGTGTTTGAGAAGAGCCAGTGCATCAAGTGGTTCACGAGCCTCGACCAGATTTCCAAGGCGGAACTGTTGGATATCTCGAACGGTCTTGCCTGCGGCAGCGTTGTGAGCATCGCTGATGACCTCGGCGGCGCGCAGATGGCGTACCTGTCCATCAACAACAAGATTACTTGGCGCAATCCGGTCGATGATTTTGGCAACAGCCTGCCGGACTACTGGAAGAACCTGCCCCAGTGGAAGGAATACCGCGCGAATCTGATGGAAATGATTAACGCGGCGAACGCGGAATAATTCTGCCTCCCCTGCCCCTTCTGGCGAAAGTCAGAAGGGGCTTTTCGTTTGCCTGCGGATTGGCTGGCGGGAGAGCATACGAATCCTTCTGCACCAAAAGGACCGTCAACTTTTCGCACACTGCGACCAGTCAACGGTCTAATGTTCAGTATAGCAACCTAAAATTTACAGATTGAAAGTTTTCTTAATCAATCTTGCGACTTCATCAGGTTCTATATCAGAATTATCAATCCTCAGGTAGTTATCAAAAGGAATCTCGCCTTCATAACTAACACACCGATGGTTTTTGTCGTCATTGATTAAGCGCTGATTGGAAGCCTCGATATCTCTTTTGGACGCTTTATTTTTTAGTCTGTTTTCAGAAATATTCCTTTTCAGTCTTATCTCCTGCGGCGCAATCAGTTCAACATAATAGAAGTCCGTCCCGTATGGTTCAAAGATGCCTTTGACATGCTCCAGATACGCCCATTCTGATGGCAGATTGAAATCCATCATCATTGTAAAAATCATCCCATCATTATCGGAAGCTGCATAGTTCTTGAAAATAACGTCTCGGATTTCTGCGATTGTCTTGCCCTCGTATCGACCGAAAATCTCTATCACTGGTTCGATGGTCATGTGATTGTGAAAGAGCCTTAAATCCGTTATTTTCATCAATTCCTGACCAACTGTCATTTTCCCAACAGCTGCATCGCCAATGATAAACAATAGTTTCATAAAGCACCTCAACAAATTCTGTGCAGATTCTAAGGTAACACCGCGCAAATGAGGTGGTCGGCTGGCGAATGGATTTTTCGTCAGATGCAAATGCAAATTTCGAAGGTTTACTGGATGTAAATCGAGAAATTTGCATGCCGCAGATGGCGGAAAAGACATCGCCAGACGCGCCGCCGAATTGTGCGGTGGTGCCCTAATATTCCCCTGCTTCGCCGTTGAGAATCGCATCTGTCAGCGTTCCCAGCAATCCACTATCCTCCATCGCGTCCATTGCTCCCTGCACAAGTTCCGCCGGAAGTGCCGCAAGCCACTGTGTCACCTTCCGCACCATCGGCTTTCCAATCCGCCCCATCAGCTCCGCCAATGCCGGGCCATCCACCGACAGCACATTCGTGCCCTGCACATCCTCCGGCGCATACTTCACCGTGCCCTCCGCCACCTGAATCACCTTGACCGTCAGCGTCATCATCGTGGCGCTATGGTCAGGCTGAATCCGGCGGATGGTGATGGTATCGCCCTGCGCCTCACCCTCAAAGGCAAGGTGGATGCCGTCGTCGCCCGCAATCATGCCATCCGCGTCGATTTGCGCGTAGAACGGCAGCGTGACGGGATAGCTTGCGGGCAGTGAGAATGAAACATCCGCATTCAGCACGTCCGATTGCAGGGAGAGCGCACCTGTGAAGAGCAGCGCATCCCGGCGGAGCGTCGCGGAAAAGTCCACCAAATCAGGCAAATGCAGCGAAACAACCTGCGTGCCGTCCGCATCCGCGTACGAAAAGACGGTCTCCTCGCCGTTTTGCCAGCTGACGCCGTTTTCGGTGTGTTCGATGCTCAAGCCATCCGGAAAGTTCGCTTCGACGTACTCCGGCAAGGTCGCCAGCGCGTCAAAAACATCCGCATCCGCGCCGCTTTCCAAGCCGAACGCTTCAATATAGTAATACAGCGCCCTGTCATCTTCGGACAGGCGGGCGATTTCTTCTGCGCAGGTTATCAGCGCCGTGTTTTCCAGCCGACCATCGGTTTCCTGTGCCGCCAAATCGGCAATCGCCTGTCGGACACCCGCCCATGCGCTGGTGTGCGCGTAGGGTGACAGCCACAGGAACACCCGCTGCAAGGGCAAGTCAAGGTGATTGTACGTCTTGATGGCAAACTCCAGCCACGCCAGCTGATTGAACATCAGCGTTTCGCCGCCAAGGTCAGTCGCCTGAATCCCCCAGTGGCTGTCCAGACCGAAGAAGCGGATGCGGGTTGCGGTTTTTTCCGGCGCATTCGTCAGGCCAAGGTCAATGCGCGCGTCAAAGCTGCCATCCGACGCCACCACGTCGCCCTCCACCGTCAGCAGGCGGAAGAGCGATTTCAGCCCCTGCGCCAGCTTTCGCTCCTGTGCGGGGTACTGCACGGGGTCAATGTCCGCACTCAGGCGGAATGTGACGCGTTCGCCCAGCGCCGTGGACAGCAGAAGCACCACCGCCAACGCCGCCGCCGCCAGCCGCCGCATCAGCCCCATAGCAACGCCAGCGCCGGAACAATCTGCTTTTTCCGGCTGACAACTTTCGGAAGCCACACATGGTGACTGGAGGTGTCCTCATTGAGGTTAAACGCCTGCCGCACCGCGTCGTCGCCGCCAAGGAAAACTAACTCCGTGCCGCAGCGCAAGACGTCGGTCAGCATCATGAGGAACATATCGTAGCCCTTATTGTCCTTGATTTTCTGCATTTCGGGCAGAATTTCCGGCAGACGCTCCAGCATTCGGTCAGTGTCAAGGCAAGTAATCTGGCAGATGCCGAGGTTGTGCCCCGCGATGTGGAATTCCTTGAAGTCGGTATTCAGCAGCTGTTCGACGGGTTTGTCCGCGCCGCTGCCGGCGGAAAACATCTCGCGGCCGAGCGTCTCCAAATCAATCCCTGCGATTCGCGCCAGACGGTCAGCCATGCGGCGGTCGCGCGGCGTGCACGTCGGGGACTTGAACATGACCGTATCGGACAAAATCGCCGCTGCCATCAGCCCTGCCATCTTCTCAGAGGGCTGCAGGCCGCGCTCTTGGAACATCGTCGCGACAATCGTCGTTGTCGAGCCGACGGGCTCATTGCGCATGAACACCGGCGCGCCCGTCTGAATATCCGCCAGCCGGTGATGGTCGATAATCGCGATAATATCCGCCTGTTCCAGACCGGGGATGGACTGGCTCTTCTCGTTGTGATCAACCAACACAACGCGCTTGCGCCGCGGCCGCAGCAGATGATAGCGGCTCAGCGTGCCGACGACCTTCTCGTTTTCGTCCAGCACAGGATAGGAGCGGTAGCGGCTTTGCAGCACCGTCTCGCGCACGTCGTCGATGAAGTCGTTGAGGTGAAACAGCACGACCCCCGTATGCTGGGCAATGCGCTGCACGGGAATCGCCTGATAAATCATCCTTGCCGCGCGGTAAGCGTCGCAGGGCGTGGCGATAATGCACGTCTTGCTGGACAGACCGAGGTACTTCTCCGACAGCGAGCCTTGGCAGATAATGACGCACGATGCGCCGATTTCCAGCGCCTTGTCCACCACGTCCTTCTGCTGCCCGCAGATGACGATGCTGCCGCTGCCTACACCCTTCAGGCACTCGCCGGGTGTCGGCAATGCAATCACGACTTCGCCGGAAATGGTATCGAACGTATCCTCCTCGTTGTTGATGATATGGCCTTCGAGCGCGGACAGAAGGTTGAAAATCGGCACGTCGCGGACTTCGGGCTTCGTGATGCTCTCCATGTCCTTTTCGGCAATGCCGCCCGCGGTCAGCATCCCGTAGAGCGTGCCATCCTCGTTCGTGACCGGCACCGCAGACAGATTTTCATCCTCGCGCAGCACTGCCCACGCGTGACTAATCGGGACACTTGTGCCGAGCGTCGGCGGACGGTCGTAGTCAATATCGCGCACCTGTGTGCGGACATTGGTGAGCAGCGTCGGTGCCTGAAAGCCGAAGCGGTCGAGCAGGAACTGCGTCTCGTCGTTCGGTGCGCCCTGCATGGCGGCGACATAGGCATTGTCGCCCAGCGCATTATGCAGCGCCGCAAACGCCATGGCGGACACCACGGAATCGGTATCAGGATTGCGGTGTCCGCAGACATAAATCGGATCCATCTATGTATTCTCCTTTCACGGGGGAAAGCTGTCGTCAAAAGCACTTTCTGCCCTTACCAGTCCAAATCGTCATCTTTCTCGTTGTCATCCACGACCCCCGCCCAAGCATTGGGGTCGGTGTAGAGGCGCAGGCGATACTCATCGTTCAGCGCTTTCTGTGTGTCAATATTCGCGATGCCCAGCGTTTTCAAGCCCTTCTTGCCCTGATACGCCTTCACGGCCTCCACCGTCGCCGCACCGTAGACGCCATCCACCTTGTCCGCCGCCAGATAGCCCAGATACGACAGCTTCTCCTGCAATTCGCGTACCTTCTGCCCGCTGTTGCCGCTGCGCATCGTCCAGTCGGCGACGTCATGCACCGTGCCGTAACCCAGAATCCGGTTGTACGTCAAGGCGTACTCCGCGCGCTTAACCGCAACGGGTGTGTTTCCCTCGATGACATGCACGGTGATGTTCCCCATTGCGTCCTGTGAGCAGTATTCCACCATGGCGACGTGGTCGGTGTCCGTGCTGCTCGTCCAAGTGAAGAACACCCAGTCGCCGGGCTGCGGGATGTACGTTCCGGTGGTGATGTAGGTGTCGTCGTCCTTCATCCACTGGTATCCCCAGTTCGCCAGATTGCCGTTGCGGGTAACATACCGTCCCTGCCGGATGAACCAGTCGCGCCCGACGTTCTGCCCGGAATACATGGGGTAGACGTTGCGCAGCAGCTCCGTGCCGTGCTGCTGATCCACCTGATCGACGCACCAGCAGAGGAACTCAGCACACCACTGCGCGTAGGCATCCCCCGCCCATTCGCCGTACTTGGAGTACCCGTGCGGCCCTTCCTTGTAGCCGATTTCGCCGCGCGCCACGTCCAGCAGCCACTGCACATAGTCCGGCACATGCCAGAGCGGTTCAAGCACCGTGTCCTCCGCCTTCGCGCAGGGCAGCAGCAGCCCCGCCGTCAGCAGCAGGGTCAGCATCAGCGACAGCAAGCGTTTCATCGGGTGATTTCTCCTTTCAAGTGGAAGAGGTAACAAGTTTACATTCGACCTCGAGGGGCGAAATTCCTGCTGATTTGCCGGATTTCCCGCTTTTCCCATCCGATTTCATCAAAAAAGAGGCGATTGCTCGCCCCTTTTGCGTGTGGATTGCCTTATTCCCCGTCATACACCCGGTAAATCAGCATACACAGCGCGCCGTCGCCGCTGGTGTGCGCTTCGACGCGAATCGGGAAGTCGTAGTCGTTGCGCCAGCGGAGGTTCTGCGTTTTGTTGCCGACCGCCGCGTCCACACCGTGCGGCAGGTACGGCGCGGCATTCTCGCCATGTGCACGGCGATAGAGGATGTTGATTCCAGGCAGCTGGAGCAGCGCGTTGTAGAGCGTCGAGGACACCTGACAGGTGCCGCCGCCGTAGCTGGTCGTAGTCGTGCCGTCAGAGAGCGCGCCTGCGGGCAAATAGCCCTTTCCCTTGTTGTATGGTCCCATGATCTTGTTGCCGTCAAAGACGTCGCCCGGCTGGTAAATACCCGAAATCAGCTCGCTTCCGCGGGCAATATTGAAGATGCGGTTATGGTTTTTTTCCGTGTCCACCATCGTATAATACGAGGTGTACGCCGCAATCGGGGTATCCTCGCGCAGGGGATTATCCGTCGGTGACACCGGCGTCAAGTCCGTCAGCTGCTCAAGATTGATATAGCCATAGCTGCGCATATAGTTGACAACCGCCCAGCCGTCATACATGCACCAGATGGAAATCGTCGTGCCGGGATTCAGCACCACCCAGCTTTCGTCCTGATCGCTCATGGACTTGCGGACGTAGCATGTCGCGGCAGTCTTGGCGACATAGGCGTGCTTCTGCGTGCCGTAGGGCGGCGTCGTGGAAGAATCCACCGGCGTGACGCTGAAGATGCGGTGGCGCTTGACATACGCAAGGTTCCCCTGATAGCGCATGATGACCCACGTCGGGTCAACATACAGCACTTCGCCGCGCGCAGAGGTATCGCCGACGCGGAAAACGCGCGTGCTTTCGATGTCGCGTTCCACATAGCCGCTGGTATACGCGGTCATGCGGGCAGTATAGAGCGCCGGAGAATTGCTGTCAAAATCCGACAGCACTTTATCCGGATAGACCGCCCCTACCACATGGACGGTCGCATCCTCGTTGAACTCCGAGTCGTCCACTTCCTCATACAGCTCATCTTCCGCCAGCGCCATCCCGGTCAGCGCAATGCACAGCATCAGCAAAAGGGCCATCAGACGTTTCATCTGTTATCCTCCCCTGTCGAAACAGTTTCCACTTCTCATTATACCATTCCTTTGGCAGACAGGCAAGGGGGCGGATGCAGAATTTACAAGTTTGGCGTATATTCTGACGCTTTTATACGGTTTTCGGATATTTTCCCTTTCTCCCGTCCTTATTCACCACGCTCCTGATAAACCATCTCAAAGTAGCGGTTGCCTTCCTGCGTGAACGCCTCCACCGTCAAATTCCCCGTCGACAGGCGCTCCACCAATTTCTTTAAATCCGCCGTGAAGTAATTTTCCTCCGGCACGACGATATTCCCCGCAACCTGCTTCCACGCGGCAATGTCCTCCGCATCAATCGTGTAGCGGTACTTCTCCGCTTCCGCCTTGCTTGCGCGAAGCTCCGACAGCTGCTCTTTGACTTCCGCCGTCTGCTCCTGCGTCTCCAAGGATGCAATCTGCGCCGCCAGTTCCGCAATCCGCTGTTCCTGATAGGTGTTCACCAGCGGTTCGGTCATGTCCGCGAAGATGCGGTACTGCGTTTCATCGTAGACGTTCTGCGCGCAGTATTCCAGATAGCGGATGGCTTCCTCCTTGTGCTGGGAGTACGGGTTCACCACCAGCACATAGACCGATGCCGGAATCGCGGCGGGCGACGATTCGCCGACCTTCATCGGCATGTGGCAATCTGTCGTGATAGGCATGGAGACGTCCATTTCGTAGAGCGAATACCCGTCCTCATTCTGCGGGAAAGCGTCTTCATCCTCCGGGACGTTCGCCACGATGTAGGTCAGCAGCTTCTGCAATTCGGCGTTGTTCAGCGTGATGCGATTGCCGAGCAGCTGCTGCTCGTTCAGGTAGCGCTCGATACTCATGTTCAGCATATTCAAGCGACTGTAACCGGGGTAGCCGAGGGGTGCCATGCCTTCATCCGCGAAAACGCCCTCATCCGCCAATTGGGTAATTTGCTGGAACATCTCCAGCAGCGTATTCGCAAAAGTCATGCCGTTCTGCTCCAGCACATCCATTGCCGCATCAGGCAGATAGGTTTCAACCGTCTCATACCAGCCGATAATTTTGCCGTCGTCGGTCGTGAGACCCTTCTGCAAGCCGGGATAGAGGCGGCTGACCTGCTTGGAGAGGATTGCACTGCTGCTCAGGTCGGTGAAGTAGCCCTTGGTTTTCAGCAGCTTCAAACTCACCGTATCAAACGGCGTGATGCAGAGGATATCCACATCGCTGTTTTTCGTGTTGAGGATATCGGCGGTCGTCAGATCATAGACGCTGCGGAAGGTAACGCCGTTCTGCAGCATGTAGTCAGCCGCGTTGTGCGCTTCCGTCTGGCTCAGGACAAGCGTCACGGATGTCTCGGAGACAATACGGCTGCTCATCAGCAGCGTACCGTTGGCGAGCAGTACGTCATCATCCGTCACCAGCAGGATGCTGTCCATTGTCGTCAGCGGCGACGCGATGCACGTCATGGTTTCCAGCGTTTCGCCGCTGTACAGCCCGCGCACATTGTCGTCATACATCAGGGCGTAATAGTGCCCGTTCACATAGCGCAAATCGTCCGCCGTCCAAAGCGGCACGGCGTCCGACGTGTACGTTTCTTTGCCGACTTTGCCCGTCGCGGGGTCAAAGGTGTGCAGCGTCAGCATCTGCTTGTCATAGTCTCCTTCGGGATTGCAGAGCGTATCGCCGCGTAGGAACAGCTTCACCTCGCTCCACTCTTCATCGCTGAAACTGCCGATTTGCCGCACTTCGCTCGTTTCCAGATTCTCGTAAATCAGCTGCTGCGGCTTGCCCTCCACGCGCAGAGTAAGGTAGATTGCCTTGTCGGACACCAGCAAATCGCCGACACCCGCGTTTTCGTCATCCAACGCTTCGCGCACATCCCAGCGCGACGTCAGTTCCCACGCGTTGTCCGCATTCAGCGTGTAAGTCACGAGCAGTTCGTTCCAGTCGTCATCGTACCCGATGCCGGTTAGCGTCAGTTGCCCTTCCGCGTCGCGCCGCAGCACCGGGTGCATCACATTATCCGGCATATCCGCCAGCTTCTCCGCGCTGCCGTCCGCCAGCAACACACGGTAGAGTGCCTTGCCGCCCGCAAGCAGCAGCGCATCCCCCTCGCGCAGGGGCGTTGTATCGCCCAGCCACGCCCCTTCCGGCAGCTCACAGCGGAAATGCTCCGCCATTGCCGCGCCGCAGAGCAGCACCAGCATCGCCAAACATGCGCACAAGACTTTCTTCATGATATTGACTCCTTTCGTTCTATCCTGTCTATAAACGAATTCCACGCCTCCGGAAGCGCTTCACCCATTAGACGCGCGACAGGCGGAATCGGTTGCGCGGAAATTGCATTTTCCGCAAAAAATCCGGAACACCGATTCGTACTGTCCGAAGGGGGATTATTCGTTGTTGTCCGGATGCTTCATGATGATACTATTTCCAAATGAGAATGCGCCGCGGAAAATAAGTTCAGCATCAGAAGGGCAAGGAAAACGCTCGTCAGTCTCTTCATCGTTAGCTGCTCTTTTCTTCTACCAGTTCATTCATGTTTTCGTGCAACAACAGCATCAAAGGTATAACAATTTCCTCCAAAAAACGCGCAAGGGCGGAAGACGTTCCCGTCCTCCGCCCCAATGGTGGTTATGATTCTGGTATTATTTTATTCCGCCGCAGCAGGTTCTGCGTCCTCCGGAACAGCTTCCATCAGGAAGTCCATTGTGGTGTCGCCCTGCACAAGTTCAAACAGCAACGTGCCGTCCGTCAGCTTCGCCACGCCGAACATCTGCTTCGTGTTCTCGTCCACCGGCAGCGTCACAGTGAGGATGCCATCCACAAACGTCATCGGAATCGGAATCTCCGCCAGCGCCGTCTGACCAACCAGATTCAGCAGATACAGATTGCTGTCCTTCACTTCAATGATGCACTCCTGACCCACCATGCTCATCGGCACGCTCATGCCGTTCATGATGACGCTCGTCGCCTGCCACTTGCCTTGCAGTTCTTCTTCCGTCGTCTCCGTGCTGATGGTCAGCTCTTCGTCCTCGGCAGGCGCTTCACGGGTGAAGTCAATCTTCATGCCATCCTGCTCGGTGCTCAGGCCCGTTTCGGTCACGGTCACAAGGCCTTCGCCTTCCGTTCCCTTGTCCATCACGAGGTTGCCGTCCTCATTCTTTTCCCAGACGCCTTCCTCCGAATCCATGCCCGCAATGTCCATCTTGTAGGTACCGTCAGCGTTGATGGTCAGCGTCACCTGAATGCCAAGCAGCTCGCCGTACCATTCGCCGGTCACATCCGCCGTTTCCGCGAACGCACCCACCATCATCGTCAGCGCCAGCAACAGCGCCAGAACCAAGGAAGTCAACCGTTTCATGTGCCTTTTCTCCTTATTTGGGGATTTTCCCCGTGTATTTTGCGGCATGTTTTTTCTCTCGAACGCCGCTCTCGATTGCGTTTATTTTATCATTGTTTCCGTGATATGTCAATGGAGGGGGAGGAATTTTACAACTGCTGTGATTAAAAAGGGATTGAAACGATGTTATCCACCGCTTTTGCACATTGTTATCCACAAGGTTATGCACTTTCTGTGGATAATCCGTGCGAAACATCCCCCTCCACGTCTCCGCATGAGACATGAAGGGGGGAAATGTTATGAAATTACTTGTCGAACCCCTTGACCTCGTAGTCGTTTTCTTCGACCACCGCTTTGAGCAGGGGCTTCAAGGCGTTTTCATCCGCATCGGCTTTCAGCGTCACGACCGCCGTGCCCGCTTCGTGGCTTGCCGCCGC
>UMKJ01017189.1_pt1 | contig 14442 bp, 6 predicted proteins | sample 1966301 | NCBI WGS metagenome assembly UMKJ01 (sample SAMEA4836173, study PRJEB28245) | human gut metagenome | biome: gut microbiome; material: fecal sample | place: Denmark | collected 2008
ACCTGATTAAGGCGGCTCAGGAGTCGGCCCATGCAGCAGTGCAGAAGCCTGATGAGGTGACAGACCTGAGCTATATACAGGAAATGATGAGCGATGAGGTTTTCTTCGTGCGCCCCGATAGCGACTTTCCCGGTGCTGTCGGTGGCGACGGTTCTTCGTGGGAAAATGCTCTGAAATTCGGCGACTGGGCCGCAAAAATCAGCACATACGACAAGGGAACGACGTTCCGCTTCGCCGGAGGACTATATGTTCCGGCCGAGCCTATCACTATCAGCAACGCCATTAATATAACAGGCGGATTCGACCCGGCCACCGACGGAACCGAAACAGCCGCTCCGGCATATCCGGGCAAGACTCCGACAATATTCTCAGGAGACGTAAACAGCGATGGTGTCGCCAACACGGGTGACCTTGCGGCTATAATAAAGGTCGACATGACAAAGTCGGCAAAGAACACACTGCCCATACTGATACAGGGCATCGACTTCACTAGCGTATATTATAACTCATCTAACGGCAGCGGAGAATATGGAGCGCTGTACATGAAAGACAGTCAGAACATGACGGTGAAGAACTGCAACTTCTACGGTAACGTGGCTGGCGGATATGGCGGTATAGCCGTGCGTTCGGAGTATAGCAAGGCACATTTCATTGATTGCACATTCTATCAGAACACTGCCAAATCGCGTGGAGGAGTGGCACGAATATCATCCAAAGCACCAAGCATGAGTGATATTACTTTCGAGCGTTGCTCGTTCACCGACAACAGCATAGCCGAAACTACAGGAAGCGTAATCTGTGTACAGCACGCAAAGGCTCTTTACATCATCAACTCAACCATCGCGGGCAACACGGCAGGTGGCGGTGGCGGTGCTGTTTACGTAAACGGAAAGAATAAAGACTATGTCAACGCGCTGTATCTGATAAGTTCTACCATCGTGGGGAACAACAAGAACCAGCTTCAGATGGCACAAGGCGCAAACCTTTTTATCGCCAACTCCATCGTTACAAGCAACGAAGACAACGCCACAACTGCCGATGCAGCCATAGCTGTAACAGGCACGACAAACACTCCGGTACTATTTACATCACTTGGACATAATGTCCTGGGCGGTTATGCCAATCAGTTGAGTACGGTGGAAGCCCCCGTATGGCACGCAACCGACATTACAGGAGAAGCCAACACCACATCATCGGTGTTCGGAAGCAACAGCATTGAGAACGGAGCGATTGTTCCAGCGAACATCTCAAACGGTGCAACGGAAGCCACACTGGCTGAGATTGCCGAGGCATGGAGCATCACCGGCTGCGACCTGAGCGTAGACCAGCACAGCAACAAGCGTGGCGACACCGTGCCGGGAGCCGTAAAAAAAGACACAGACAACGCCATCAGCCAAATCGTTGCCGACTATAAGACAGACGAGACAGCATACAACCTCGCCGGACAACGCATAGGCAAGGACTTCAAAGGCATAGTGATAAAAAAAGGGAAAAAAGTAATATATAAATAATTCAAGGGTTATATATAATATAATAAGGTGTAGGAAAGACCTCACCAAACATTCTGCTAAATTATAACCATAACGATTATGAAAAACTATAAATCAACGATTATCTGTCTTCTGTCGGCTTTTGCCATCGGCATCAACGCCAACGCAGCCGACAATAAAGGCACCGCGAAAACGCAAAAGAACAAGAAAAACAAGGTCACGGCTGTGTATAAGGACGCAAACGCACCCATAGAGGCTCGCGTGGAGGACCTTCTCAGCCGTATGACTACGGAAGAGAAGATAATGCAGCTCAACCAATACACGTTGGGACGCAACAACAATGCCAACAACGTGGGCGAGGAAGTGAAGGACATCCCTGCGGAAATCGGCTCGCTGATATACTTCGACACAGAGCCGGAACTGCGCAATATCATGCAGCGTCAGGCTATGGAGAAGTCGCGCTTGGGCATCCCCGTGCTCTTCGGCCACGACGTCATTCACGGATTCAAGACTATTTTCCCGATTCCGTTGGCACAGGCTTGCACATGGAACCCTCAGGCAATAGAGGCCGGTTGTGCCGTGGCTGCACAGGAAGCGCGTATGTCGGGTGTCGACTGGACATTCTCGCCAATGGTCGATGTGGCTCACGACCCACGCTGGGGACGCGTGGCTGAGGGCTATGGTGAAGACCCGTTTGCGAGCGGAATCTTCGGTGCTGCGGCGGTAAAGGGCTATCAGGGCAATGACCTTACAGACAATCAGCACATCGCCGCGTGCCTGAAACACTATGTGGGATACGGTGCTTCGGAGGCAGGACGCGACTATGTATATACAGAAATATCACGTCAGACACTCTGGGACACGTATCTTCAGCCTTTCAAACGGTGCGTGGAGGCTGGCGCGGTGAGCCTTATGTCGTCGTTCAACGATATCAGCGGCACGCCGGGTTCGGCCAACAAGTACACTATGACGACTGTGTTGCGCGACAAATGGAAGTTCAACGGCTTTGTGGTTTCCGACTGGGGAGCCATCGAGCAGCTTTGTAATCAGGGCTTGGCGAAGGACAAGAAGATGGCAGGCGAGCTTGCGATAAATGCCGGGCTGGACATGGATATGATGTCGCACTGCTACGACAAGTATATGAAAGAGTCGCTGGAAGAGGGCAAAATCAGCATGGCAACGATCGATGAAGCCGTACGCCGCGTTCTGAGAGTGAAGTTCATGCTCGGCCTTTTCGAGCATCCCTACACGGCGGAAAATAAGACTAAGGACCGTTTCTTCCGCAAAAGCAGTATGGAAGTGGCTGATAAGGTAGCGTCAGAAAGTATGGTTCTGCTGAAGAATGACAAGGGAGTGCTACCTATTACGGGCAATAAGAGGATAGCGGTAGTTGGTCCTTTGGCTAAGACAGATTTCGATTTGCTTGGCTGCTGGCGCGGTCACGGCCATGCAGAAGACGTAGACATATTCTGGAACGGACTGGAACGGGAGTTCAAAGGAGCATCGGAACTGCGCTATGCAAAGGGCTGCGACTTCGACGGCAACGACGAACAGGGATTCTATGAAGCTGTAGAAGCTGCGAAATGGGCTGACGTCGTGGTGGCCTTTTTGGGTGAACGGGCGAGTTGGAGCGGTGAGAACACATCGCGTTCGAGCATCGCCCTGCCGGAGATACAGCACAAGTTGCTCAATGCCGTGGCTGAAACCGGCAAGCCGGTGGTACTGGTTCTGTCGAACGGACGCCCGCTTGAGCTGTGCAATATGGAGCCGAAGGCAACGGCAATCGTCGAGGCTTGGCAGCCGGGTATCAACGGAGCCAACGCTCTTGCAGGCATCCTCTCGGGACGTATCAACCCAAGCGGCCGCTTGGCTATCACCTTCCCCTACTCCACCGGACAGATTCCTATCTACTATAACCGCCGGCACAGCGGCCGCGGACATCAGGGATTCTATCACGATATCACCAGCGACCCGATGTATCCGTTTGCTCACGGACTGAGCTATACAACCTACGAGTATGGCGAACTGAATGCTACGGCAACTAAGGTGGGCAGGAACGGCAAGATGCACGTGGAGATTCCTGTGAAGAACGTAGGTAAGATGGACGGACAAGAGACCGTATTCTGGTTTATCCGCGACCCGTGGAGCAGCGTCACCCGCCCCGTAAAAGAACTGCGCCACTTCGAAAAGCGCATGATAAAGGCAGGCGAGACAGAGGTCTTTGCGTTCGATATTGATGTGAAGAAAGACTTTGGCTATCCCGATGAGGACGGCAATCAAGTGATTGAAACAGGCGATATAGAGATTATAGTAAAGGACAAGAAACTCACAATAGAAATAACAGAATGATGAAAAAGATATTATTGACAGCCCTATTGTGCCTCGGCATCACTGCCAACGCACAGCAGATAACCGAAAAAGACACACAGCGCGCACGCCAACTGGTGAGCCGGATGACGCTGGAAGAAAAATGTTCGTATCTCTCCGGACTCACCTCGTTCTCGCTTCGGGCTATCCCCCGTCTCGGCATTCCAGAGATTTGGCTCGCCGACGGACCGCAGGGAGTACGCAATCACACGGAGCACAGCACGCTGTTCCCGTCGGGAATACTCTCGGCGGCGACCTGGAACAGGGACTTGGCAGAGCGTTATGGCAGTTCATTAGGCACCGATGCACGCGCCCGTGGCATAAGTATCATGCTCGGACCGGGCGTAAATATGTATCGCTCGCCACTCTGCGGACGCAGCTACGAGTACTTCGGCGAAGACCCGTATCTATGCGGTGAGACTGCGAAACATTATATATTAGGTATGCAGAAGCAGGGAGTGATGGCGACGGTGAAGCACTTCGCGCTCAACAATCAGGAGTGGAGCCGCCATCATGTAAGCTCCGATGTAGACGAACGGACGCTCTTCGAGCTTTATCTCCCGGCATTCGAGAAGGCTGTCTGTGAGGCCGGCGTAGGCGCGGTGATGGACAGTTACAACCTCGTGAACGGTGTTCATGCCACAGAAAACCGCTATCTGAACATCGACATACTGCGTAACAAATGGGGATTCAAGGGTATATTAATGTCTGACTGGACCTCCGTCTACAGCGTAATCGCGGCAGCCAACAACGGATTGGATCTCGAAATGCCGAAGGGCAAGCATCTGAACTACGCCAATCTGAAGACGGCAATAGAGCAAGGAACGGTGGATGAGCGCACAATAGACGAGAAGGTGGTGCATCTGTTGCAGACTTTCTCGGCTTTCGGACTGCTCGACCGCGTGCAGAAAGACGAGTCGATAGAATGGGACAACGCCTCATCGTGTGCCACAGCATTGGATGTTGCGCGTGAGGGTATCGTACTTCTGAAAAACGAAGGCAACCTTCTGCCGCTGAAAGGAACTGTCGCCGTGCTCGGACCTAACGCCGACCGTATCCCCACAGGTGGCGGAAGCGGATTCGTATCACCTTATCACACGGTGACGGTGGCGGCTGCATTGAAGCAGAACAACCGCAAGACCATCGTCCTGACCGACGACAGAATCTATGACGATATAACCAAAGAGATGTTCACCGACGCATCTCTCACACAACAGGGATTCGCCGGCGAGTACTTCAAGAACAAGAGTTTCAAGGGCGAGGCAGCCATGAAGCGCACCGACGCAAGCATCGCTTTCGACTGGGAATACAAGGCTCCTGCCGACGGTTTCCCCACGGATACATTCTCCGTACGCTGGAACGGCTATCACAAACCGCTCCGCGACGAGCGCATAAAGATTAAAATAGGCGGCGACGACGGCTATCGCATCAAGGTGAACGGCAAGACTATCGCCGGCGACTGGGGCAATCACTCGTATTCAGAACGCGAAGTGCAGATGAATCTGACGAAGGACACGCTCTATAACTTCACCGTTGAGTACTTCGACAATATCTCTTCGGCTAACGTCAACCTACAGGTGAAGCGTCTGAACGAACGGCTTCTGCGCGAAGGAGTGAAGAAAGCGGACGCCGTTGTCTACTGTACGGGCTTCAACAGCAACAGCGAGGGCGAGGGTTTCGACCGTCCTTTCGCTATGCCTGGCTATCAGGAGGACTTCATCAAGGAGGTTGCGGCACTCAATCCGCGCACGGTGGTAGTGCTGAATGCTGGCGGCGGAGTTGACATGAGCCGCTGGATAGACTCCGTTAAGGGTCTCGTCATGGCGTGGTACCCCGGTCAGGAAGGCGGAACGGCTATCACCGACATCCTCACGGGAAAGGTTTCGCCGAGCGGCAGATTGCCAATCTCTATCGAAAAGGACATAAAGGACAATCCGTGCGACGGCAATTACTATCAGAACACAAAGGAAAAGGAATGCAGGACGGTGGAATATCGCGAAGGACTATTCACCGGTTACCGCGGATTCGACCGCAATGGCAAACTGCCTCTGTTCCCGTTCGGCTTCGGTTTGTCATACACCACGTTCCAATACAGCAACATCAAGGCAACAGCCAACGCCGACAAGACAGTCAGCCTGAGCTTCAACATCAAGAACACGGGTAAGCGTGCGGCCGCCGACGTGGCTCAGATATACGTGAGCGACAACGAATCGAGCGTTGTTAGACCTAAGAAAGAACTGAAAGGATATGAGAAAATCTATCTGAAACCGGGTGAGCAGCGCACCGTAAGCATCACTTTGCCGAAGCGCGCGTTCATGTATTACGACGTGATAGCACACGACTGGCAGCTCGAACCGGGCAAGTTCACCATCACGGTGGCACGCTCCGCAGCCGATGCCGACGTGCAGTTGAAACAGGAAATAACTCTCTAACAACTATTCTTTTTATCCGGAAATTAAAGGGAAAGACGTATCTTAGCCCTTAGTTTCCGGATTTTTTGTTTACCTTTACACCGTAAAAATAATCACGAACCAATAAGAACAAATATGAGAAAGACTATCTATTCCCTACTGTTGACGCTCACCATAAGCGCGGCGGCGACAGCGCAGCGTACCGAGACGACACTCACCGACGGCTGGAAGTTCCACCGTGGCGACGCTAAGGGGGCGCAATCTGCACAGTTCGATGACCGTAAATGGCAACAGGTGAGTATCCCTCACGACTGGGCGATATTCGGTCCGTTCGACAGAAACAACGACCTGCAGGTGGTGCAGGTAATGCAGGACATGGAAAAGAAAGCATCGCTGAAGACCGGACGCACCGGCGGACTGCCTTATATGGGCATCGGCTGGTACCGGAACACATTCAGCGTGGCTGCGGGCAAGCGCGCATGGCTCGTATTCGAGGGTGCGATGAACGAGCCGACGATATTCGTCAACGGCCAGAAGGCGGCGTTCTATCCCAACGGCTACAGCTCGCGGGCTGTCGAAGTAACTCCTTATCTGACGCAAGACGGCAGCGCAAACACCGTAGCTGTGCGCTTGGAGAACCGCGCCCACAGCAGCCGATGGTATCCCGGAGCCGGCCTTTTCCGTCCCGTGCGCCTCGTAACGACCGGCGGCACATATATTCCACGCTGGAGTCAGGTGATAACGACACCTCACGTGAGCCGTGACAATGCCACCGTAGCCATAACAACGCCCATCGAGGGCTTCACAGGCGACAGCATAACGATAAGCCACGAACTGCGGGCAGACAATGGACAGGTGGTCGGGACATTCTCCCACCGTTACAGTTTGCGCACGGGCAATACGCTGAAGACATTCGTCAAGGTGCAGAATCCGCAGTTATGGTCGCCCGAATCGCCGTCGCTCTATCGTCTTTCCACGACCCTCAGTGACTCTGACGGCACCGTTCTCGACAGCATCAGCAGCACGGTGGGTATCCGCACCATCGCCTACGTACCCGAAGAGGGCTTTTTCCTGAACGGCAAGCACCGCAAGATACAGGGTGTTTGCGTGCATCATGACCTCGGAGCTTTGGGCAGTGCCATCAACCCGGCAGCCATTTCGTACCGTCTGAAACTGCTCAAAGACATGGGATGTGATGCCATTCGCACCTCACACAACATTCCGTCGCCCGAGTTGGCACGCCAATGCGACAGCCTCGGCTTCATGCTCTTGGTGGAACCGTTCGATGAATGGGACATCGCGAAGTGCGACAGCGGCTATCATCGGTACTTCAACGAATGGGCAGAGAACGACGTTGCGCAGATGGTCAGGGTGTTCCGCAATCACCCGAGCGTAGTCCTTTGGGGCATAGGCAACGAGATTCCCAACCAGCTCGACAACGATGGCTGGCGCACTGTGAAGAGATTGCAGGACGTTTGTCACCAGGAAGACCCGACAAGACCGGTCACCGTGTGCATGGATCAGGTGGCAACAGTGCTGACAAACGACTTCGCACGCGACATAGACATACCGGGAATAAACTACAGGACACATAAATATTACGATGCAAAAGCCACTTGGACGCAGGGAATGATACTCGGTTCAGAGACGGCATCAACGGTTTCGTCACGCGGCGTGTATAAGTTCCCCGTGAAGATGAAGCTCGGGGCGACATACGACGACCATCAGTCGTCGGGCTACGATGTTGAGGCGTGTCCGTGGAGCAACGTTCCCGACATCGACTTCGAGCTTGCAGAGCGCAACAAATGGTATCTCGGCCAGTTTGTATGGACAGGCTATGACTACCTCGGCGAACCTACGCCATACAACAACGACGCATGGCCGAGCCACAGTTCGCTGTTCGGAATCATCGACCTTGCCAACATTCCGAAAGACCGTTACTATCTCTACCGCAGCCGGTGGAACCGCAACGACCGCACGCTCCACGTGTTGCCTACATGGAATCACGAGGGAATGGAGGGCAAGAATGTTCCTGTTTTCGCATATACCGACGCTCCCGAGGCCGAGCTTTTCGTTAATGGCAAGAGCTACGGACGGGCACATAAGTACTCATTCGACGAGGTCAGCCGCGCCAAAGAGGCTGGTGACGAACTGGCATTGCTGCGCCGCTACCGCCTCATCTGGGACAATGTAACATACGAGCCTGGCGAGATTGAGGTCGTGGCATACTACAACGGCGGTAAAGAGACACTGAGCCAAAAGGTGAAAACGGCAGGAAAGCCTTACGCCCTGCGCCTCGAAGCCGACAAGAACACACTGAAACCCGGTTGCAACGACCTTGCTTTCGTCACGATAACGGTTGTTGACCGCGACGGCAATCCTTGTCCGAATGCCGATAACATGGTACGTATCAGCGTGAAGGGTGCCGGAAAGTTCCGCGCTGCCGCCAACGGCAATGCCGCCGACGTGCATGAGTTCCACACCGGAATGATGCCGGCCTTCAGCGGAAAGTTGCAGGCCATCATCGAGAGTGGCAACACTTCTGGCACAACAACGATCGAGGCGACAGCCAAAGGACTAAAGAAAGGTGTCCTCACGCTGAAGTAATCACAAGTCGTTTTGAGATAAGGCACGAATCTTTTTGATGATAAAACAAAAACGGACGCGCCAGTCGGTGCGTCCGTTGTTTGTTTATAATGTTGCCGTATCGATTCAGAATTTCAATTCAAAATCTCCAGACAAGGCTTCACAAGGATTAGGATTATCCTCCAGATATAGTTCGATAGCTTCCTTCATATTAGCCTCTATCTCCGCCATATTACTACCTACCGTAATTACAGGAGCATTCTCAATATACGCACTGAGGTTCTTCCCTGCATATTCTACTATAACTTCTACCGTCCTCATATATCGGCAAATATACGAAGATTTTATGTAAATTCTATTGTTTTAGGAAAGATTTGTAGTTTTTCATTGCATTATTTTTCGTTTACAGTTTCTCATTTGCAGGCGCAACCCAAACAAACACCGAAACCGTAAGGACGCAATACCCAAAGAGTGTAATCACTCCCCTCTCTTTTGGAGAGGGGGCGGGGGTGAGGCTGTGTCTCGTGTAGCTTATATAAAATAAAGTGCGGCACGGGAGCAATCCCATACCGCACAATTGAAAGTTCATGTGAATTACTCATTCACAATTATGGTTCCAACCACGTCTCTCACGAGACTCCGACTGTCTACTTGCGGACACTTCCGCAATCGCTGCCGGACGGTAACAGACACTCAGTTAACCAAGTCTGCTAACAGGAACCAATGCTTGTTTTTCGTCAAAAATATAACTAAAACTACTTACATTCACTCATTACTCAGTCTTCCCACAGGTTCTTGCTTGTGAAACCCGGCTGCTCTTCCTCGTCATTCGAATCCCAACTATCGAAGAAAGAGTTGTGGCCTTTAGAAAGTACATTTGATCCATCAAGATTTCCCTCTTCCTGAGAGGCTCCAAGCAGATGAAACTCTGTGGTTATTTTAGATATTTCTATCTGTGGTTTTATATATGTTTTCATTTCTTATCCTTTCTAATTCAATTATTTTATAACAACCTTCTTTCCATTGTGGATATAAATACCCTTAACAGGAGTTGCAACCTTAATACCTTGCAGATTGTAATAGCTATTGTCTCCGTTGTTGCCAACTTCGGTAATAGTATCTTTAATGCCAGTTGTTTCAGAATCATCGAAGTCATTAAAGCCCTCAAATACAAGAGCAAGTTTTGAATTCATTGTTGCACCTTCAAGCTGAACCTGATCTGTTGTCTGACCGAATGCCTGAGCATTATTTGCGATTACATCAGTACCATACTGCAAGAATGCCTTGTTATTACCTACATAGTTTATCAATCTGAAGAAACCGATATAGTCATCTGCATCTACATTTGTGAAGATAGTTGTCGTAGAGAACAATCCCAAACCGAAGTTACGCTTAATAATTGTCTTACCATCCTCTGCAAATACGCTCGGTCCGAATGTCTCCTGCACCAATACCGGTTGCAAGTCATTATGATATTCCTCACTTGAGTGGTCGTATGTCCAACGGTCTTTCATCTCTACGATAGGATAGTTCTTCGTGTTATAAGCATTAGACGGAACGAAGTTTACGTGCTGCTCGCCAGTCTTGTCTTTGCAGAACAATACCACACCAGTATTTGCCGGAACATAATTAATCTCATAGAGCTTAACCTGACCAGTGCTAAGTTTCTTGCCATCCTCCGGAGTTGCACTGAAATCGTGTGCTACATAGATATGAACACCTGCATCAGTAGGAGTCATATCTGCACCATAACTGAATGTGCGCAATACATATCTCTTACCATCCTTTGCCGGCACCTCTGGAATAATAACGGTGAAATTGTCCTCACCATTAATAGTATAGTAATATGATGTTGTTGCGTCAGCATGGTTTACGAAATAGAATTTGATAGTCCACTTACCAGCAGGACGGTTGAAAAGAATATTGTATGTTCCCGGAGTCCTGATTTCTACATCGTTAGGGTCAGCAACCGTAGCAGCGTGTCCCGCTTGTGTCTCGTCATAATAAGGAATACGTGCGATTTCGCCAGTCTCACCCCAGCTATTAGTATCAGTCTTGTCCTGTACGAAACGGAACTCTTTGCCTTCCTGGGCTTTCGTTGTTGTGATGGTAATCTCGTAGCAGTTCTCCTCATCGTTATACTTCATAACGTTCTCACCGTCTACTGCATAATCCCAATTCCAAGTCTCGCCACTTACAGAGTTCTCTACGAGCGGACCGACAATAGTCATGATAGACTCAGCAGAACCACCTTTCCTAACTTGAATCTGTCCTCTCATACCATAGCGATTGTTATATAGTGCACCATCATTATCACCATTACTTGGATTATATTCTACCTTACAAAGACCTTGCAAGTTGCTACCTGCACTCATCGGCTCAGAATCCGGCGACATCTCATTAGCTTTATGTACGTTCGCTGGTGTAAAATCACTCGTGCCATCATCTCTAAATTTTTGACCTCTATTACCCATTATCATCAATTTATTGACAGTAGGATTACCATCTGACAATTCAACCAATGTCGGGTCTAACTGTTTAGCCTTTTCTATAGTCTCGTATGTCTTCATAGTAACATTACTGATGACATAATATTTTGCAGTACCTGTTGGGTCGAAATAATTATAACCTATAAACTTATTGGATGTAATATCACTATAAACAGGATATGCACTTGAATTTTCTGCAGTACTGAAGAAGTAAGCTACACGTCTTGTAGCGTCATGCTTGAATGACCACTTACCAGGTTTTCCATCCTCGCCCAATGTAAGAGTAACAGTATAGAGACCGTCGTTCTGTCCGCTACGGTCTGTCATTGCCCAATAGTTCAAGTCTGTTGCTAACTTACCAACTACCTCGCCATTGTTCGCAGGCACAGAAGCTGAAATCGTTTTGTTTGAAGAAGTAGGATAATATGCTACAACATTATTATCTTTATCAACTTCCTCTATATAGATGTCTCCGGTTACAGTAGCTGGAATATCAATAGTATAAGTACCATTACCCTTATCATCGAATCTCAGAATACGGTTGTACTTAATTGTATTTTCTGACGGTTTTACATAAGTCTTGTTAAACAAGTTACCGTCCTTAGAAGCCAAATAATATACATGGCCATTAGATGTAGCACCCGGAACAAAGCCAGTAAGGTCGTCATCTTCACCTTCTCCTCCGCTACCAGAAGTAACGCCTTCTACTTTAATATATCGACTTCCATTATCTGGTATAGTTACAGTAAATTTATATGAAGAATATTTTTGTTTGCTTTGCTCTATTATAAAACATCTTTTATTCCCATAAAATAAACTTGTACCATATTTAACCTCATAACTTGTGCCTAATGTAAAAGTAGCATTTGTGGTACTTTCATCAGATTCTCCATAAGGACACATATCATTGCTCCAACCTTCGACACCTATTCTAAAATAGATATCCTTGGTTATATCTGAGGCATCAAGAGTAAAAGTATAAACGTTATTACCTTCATCCTTGAATTTATACTCACTATGATTACTCCAAGAATAATAGGCATTGCTTTCCGTCGCATTAACATCGCTATGCAAGTACACGTTATGCGCCCTCATCTCCGTTGGCAACAGCAGCACCATTGCCATCAGTAAAAAGAATGTTGTTGTAAACTTTTTCATTTTGTTTTTGTTTAATTGTTATTGTTACGTTAATTGTTCGTCAAGTTTTGTTTCCCTAAGTGCAACGGAGCGGTTGGGTCATGCGGAGACATGGCCACAGGGTACGCAAAAAACTCTGCGGGCAAAGCACACAGAGTCATACACAACATACGAATAATCGCGTGCTGCGTAAAGGGAATGATTAAGATTTAGATATAATGTGGACTCAACGGAGACATCGGCTAAGGAGCAAAGCGAGGTTCTACCCCCCCTAATCCTTGCGGAGCGTAGCTACCCACCATGTTGAAACACCTTGCGGAAACAAATTGCAAAGGCCGTGTTAATGCGATATGTCTGAATGTCAGCCTCATAGACACTAATGGTCTGAATGATTCTTGAGCCTAAAATAAATTGAATAAAGCGATATTACTGATCGCAAAAGTACTATTGTTTTGCTTTCTAAGGATAAATAATAGTAGGAAAACGGCTAAAGTTTTTGCGCAAACGATTGCACACCGGTGAGGTTTTGCGGTCTTAGGTCGCTTCGCTGCCAAGGCATAAGGTGAGATATGTCTTTTGCTAATTTCACCTTACAACCTTAAACCTCCAACCTCATAACCTGAAATCAACCTTAAACCTCCAACCTCACAACCTTAAATCAACCTTAAACCTCCAACCTCACAACCTCATAACCTGAAAGCGAAGCGACCTTAAAAGTATTTTTTCTTTACATTTGAAAAACGATTCTCTCGTGCTAAGGAGTGTTAAATATAGGTCTCGTTACTCATTTCTGATGATTTTTCCACCTCAAAAATCCCCACTCAAAACTCAAAATTCGTAACTCAAAATTCCAAAAGTGCCTCCGTTAGGAAAAAATCGGGTCGTTTTTTGTCGAAATTTGGCCTTTGGGAAAACGGGAAAAAATGGCATTTTTGAGCGATTTAACGTTTGTTGGCTTTCAAAAGTGGCACTTTTAGAGTGCGTTTTAGGCCGTTTTGGAGTGCAACGGAGGCTCCGTTGAAGTCCAAAAGTGCCTCCGTTAGCGTCTAACGGAGCCTCCGTTGCAATATAACGAGGTCTAAAACGCCTTCTAAAACGGCTATTTTTACGACAAAACATAGTAAGTACTTGAGTATCAGAGCTTTAGATTAAAATCAACTAAAAAGCCGTATTTTCGCGTTTTTGAGAGCAGGAGAGAGTTTGTTTCAAAAAACGCGAGTTTTGAAGAGGATTTTATAAGTTTTTTTACTAATTGTCTCCCGTATATTTCTTCCCCCCTTGGGGGGATTAGAGGGGGGCTTTATTTTCGCTTTTTTAAGAGCAAGAGAGAGTTTGATTCAAAAAACGCGATTCTGAGAGGCATAAATATCATATTTTTGCATTAAGTATTTTCTCATCCACGCCTATTTTGTTGCCCTTTCCTTGTTCGGTTACGAATAAAAACTTATCTTTGCATAAGATAAGCTACGCCTCAGCAATTAAGAACAAGCTCTATTGCGTTCGGCTTGCATTATCTTTGCATAAGATAAGCTGCGCCTCAGCAATTAAGAACAAAAAACATATAGCTATGATATACCCTATTGGCATACAGGACTTCGAGAAACTGAGAACTGACGGTTACGTCTATGTAGACAAGACCGCGCTGATCTACAAACTCGCGACAACGGGGAGCTACTACTTCCTGAGCCGTCCCCGCAGGTTCGGAAAGAGCCTGCTCATCTCTACGATGGAGGCCTACTTCCGCGGCAAGCGCGAGCTTTTCAAGGGGCTGGCCATCGAACAGTTGGAGAAGGACTGGAAGGAATATCCCATCCTGCATATTGACCTGAACACTGCGAAATACGACTCCGCAGACGCATTGCTGAATGTTCTTAACGACATCCTCTCGTATTGGGAGTCCCAATATGGCACGTCGCCGACTGAGGTCACGCCTGAGCTGCGTTTCAAGGGGATTGTGCGCAG
>UMKJ01048545.1_pt1 | contig 14075 bp, 5 predicted proteins | sample 1966301 | NCBI WGS metagenome assembly UMKJ01 (sample SAMEA4836173, study PRJEB28245) | human gut metagenome | biome: gut microbiome; material: fecal sample | place: Denmark | collected 2008
GATTTATGCCAATTGGTACACGAAATGTATTCCTGAAGTATTATACAAACTCCAACACAGAATCTTCATTCATTGATGCGATGAGATGGAGCAAACCAGATATGGATGGTTATATGAAAGAGATTCACAATACAGTTGATACTATTTTTAATGTTGTTAACGCTAATCCGACTAATTCAAATGAACAATAATATAGATAAAATGTGCTTTGCTGACCTTATTAAAAAAGGGGTAATTCGAATACCCCAAATACAGCGTGACTATGCGCAAGGACGTCAGCATAAAGAAGTTAAAGAAATTCGTAACCACTTTGTAAGAACACTTATGCTTGTGATAACAGGTAAGAGTGCAGAATCACAACTTGACTTTATCTATGGTAGTGACAGAAACGGAGCTTTTGAACCTCTTGATGGGCAGCAGCGTTTGACAACCTTGTTTCTGTTACACTGGGTACTAGGAGTAAATCTACTGACTGAGGATGGTGAGTCAATATTGACTTATGAAACCCGCAATACGTCTGAGGCATTTTGCAAAGAGCTTGTTTGCCATAATGCAAAGCAGTTTGTGGATGAAGCTTCAGCGAAGACCACAGAGTCAAAAAAAAATGCAAAAAAAGAAAAGAGCAAGCCAGAGGAAGAACGCAATCTGTCTAAAATGGAAATACATGAATACCAACCGTCGGAGATTATCATGAACCGCGATTGGTTTCAATGGGGATGGCGTTTTGATCCAACAATCAATTCAATGCTAGTAATGATAGATACAATATGTAGTCAGATGGATTGGACACTAGATTTAAATGAATGCCAAAAACGGTTAAATAACATTACATTTAATCATCTTGATTTAGGAGTAATTGGAATGTCTGACGAATTGTTTGTAAAAATGAATGCACGAGGTAAACTGCTTTCAGATTTTGATAAGTTAAAATCTACTCTTGAAGAAGAGATTCAATTACAACAAAATGAGATGAATGAAAACGGAGAACTTCTTGCAGATACATCTATTGAACATGACTGGCGTGAGCATGTAGATGGAAAATGGATTGACCTATTTTGGCAAAAATATGCAAGTAGTGTAATGACAAAAACTCTTGATGATCAAAATAAAAAGGAAAGACTGATTGCAGCAAAAGAAACAGAAAGAAGATTTAAAATCTTCTTATTAAGAATGATAGCGATGCAATTATTTGCAAAAACACCTATTGCAAAAAGTACTGCAACAAAAGATAAGCCTGATGAACAAGATGAATTCAAAATGCATCTTTATGAGCAATCATTATCTCACATTGAAAATCTATACGAAGCTTCATATAAAATGAATGAAAACAGTATAGATAACTTGTTGATTGCATACCAGAATCAATTAGTTACATGGAGGAGTAGTGATAATAGAATTAAGCCAACCTCTTGTACCGTAATAGATTTTAAAGAATTGCTTGATAATATGAATCTATGGATTGTTGACAAAGGTAACGGCAAATATACGGATATAACCACATTACTACCTAAAGAGTCCTATTATGACACCGATGACTGTACATATTTTTCTCGCTTGGTTGCAGATGATATAAGCAATGATGTTATTGCCATATTATACTCGATACAATGGTTTCTCAAATATTATCCTCGTCAAGAAAATTCACAAGCTTGGCTGACAAACTTTGATGAATGGGTTCGTATGTCTCGTAATGTATTTAAACTTGACAATAATACAGACAGAATTAATAAGCGTGTCGATGCTGCCGATGCTTTTGAAGGTGTATACAATATATGTAATGATATGTATCAGTATTTTAAAGAATTAAATATTGATGTATACTCAAATGAGTCAGCAATCTTACTGTTCTTAAAAAATAGGGTAAAAAGGTATAAGGGTATTGACAATAAGTCAATAGAAGAGGAAATAGAAAAAGCAAGGCTTCGTCTCATTGATGATCAAGGGAATACTGATATTTGTTGGACGACTGCTATTCGGGAAGCAGAGAAGAATCCATATTTATGGGGGCAAATTCGTTGCTTAATAAAATGGGCCAATGGAAATTTAATTTGGTTTAAAAAATATTCCGACTGTCTTACAAAATGGATAAATCTGGATAAACAATGGAAAAAGCAAGAACTTTATTATAATGCCATGTTATGTTTGCAACCAGAATGTTGGAAATCAAAAAATCGTCTCTATGAATTCAATAAAGACCGAGATAATAGTATGAAGCGTTATTTGCGCGAAGATCCTGATTATGGAAAATCTATTCAGGTATTTATTAAAATATGGATTGATTGGAATGAAGATGCTTCATTTGAAGAATTCTGCCAACACGTGATTAATACGACTAGCAATAATGGTTGGGTGAAATATTTTAAACAACGTTCTAATATCATTTGGGAAGCTTGGCGTAAAAGAATATTTGAAGAAAATGGGCATATCATCTTTGCTCAGCAGAAGACGACCGATAGTCATTGTTATGACCCAATGTTGATATATATTAAATCTCTTGCTGAAGATGTCTTTTGTTTAGAAGAAAAAGGAATATGGAAAGAAGGTGTCACAGTTGATTTATATGATTCAAAATCATTGGGTTCACATAAACTCGTAATTACTATTCCCAATAATGTTTGCGAGATTCGCTGGGGAGATAAAAATGGTGAATATATTCTAACGAATAATACCGATTCATATATTATCCATGATGTTGATACATTAGTATCAACTGCAAAATCTATAATTGATGATTACAAGATACAATATAAGAATAAATAAAACAGGCATAATATGACTAACGACAACATACAATATTTCGTCAAGGAAAGTCTGTTTGAACAGGCCTTAGTTGATCTTCTCCCCCATCACGGTTGGGAAAAGGAAGTCCTTGTACAACCCACAGAAGAAGATTTGATTCAGAACTGGGCCAAGATTCTCTTTGACAACAACCGTGACATAAACAAATTAGGCAATTATCCGCTTACCGCAAGTGAGATGCGCCAAATCATCGATCAGGTGAATCTGTGCGACAGCCCATACGCCATGAATATGTTTATCAATGGCGGACAGGTATGCATCAAACGCGACAACCCTACCGATACTAACAATTACGGTAAGGAAGTCTATCTGAAGATTTTCGATGCACGTGAAATCAGTGCCGGACAAAGTCGCTACCAGATTGCTCGCCAACCTCGTTTCAAGGCTTCGCACCCGTTAGGCGGTGACCGACGGGGCGATGTGATGTTGCTCATCAATGGTATGCCAGTGATTCATATCGAACTGAAGCGTTCCAAAGTAGATGTAAGTCAGGCTACCTTCCAGATAAAGCGTTATACTCACGAAGGTGTATTCGGCAACGGTATCTTCAAGATGGTACAGATTTTCGTGGCCATGACTCCGGAAGAGACACTCTATTTTGCCAATCCGGGAAAAGAAGAGAATTTCAAGCCGGAATTCTATTTCCATTGGGAAGACTTTAACAACACCGTCATACGAGACTGGAGACGAATCGTATCCGATTTGCTCAGCATCCCCATGGCACATCAGCTAATTGGTTACTATACCATTGCCGACGATAAGGATAAGACACTGAAAGTTCTCCGCAGCTATCAGTATTTTGCAGCCAGCAAAATCAGTGACATAACGCATAAAACCAACTGGGATACTCATCAGCATCGTGGCGGATACGTGTGGCATACCACCGGTTCCGGAAAGACCATGACCAGTTTCAAATCGGCACAGCTTATAGCCAATTCTGGCGATGCTGACAAAGTAGTATTCTTGTTGGACCGTATCGAGCTGAGTGTGCAATCGTTGGACGAATATCGTGGATTTGCTGGAGAAGACGAAGCGATACAAGATACGCAGAATACAGCTATCCTGTTGAGTAAACTCAAAAGTACGGATAACGACGACCGGCTTATTGTAACCTCTATTCAGAAAATGTCGAACATCAAAGCAGGGAAAGATATTTCACAGGAGGATATTGATTTTATAGACCGCAAACGACTGGTATTCATCATAGACGAATGTCATCGTAGTGTATTCGGCGATATGCTGATAGGTATCAAGAACACGTTTAAAAGAGCTTTGCTTTTTGGCTTCACGGGCACACCAGTGTTCAAAGAAAATGCCAAGCATGAAATCATGACCGAAACCATATTCGGCGACATGATTCATAAATATACCATTGCCAATGGAATCCCCGACCACAACGTATTGGGATTCGATCCGTATATGGTGAGAACTTACGATGACAATGAACTTCGCGAAAAAGTGGCATTCTCCCAACTGAAGGTAAACAGCATCGAGGAGATTGAAAATGACGTGCAGAAAATGGCTATTTACAACAGGTTCATGAATGAACTGAAGATGCCGGACACTTATAAGGAAGGAGATGAGACCTTACACGGAATAGAACATTATCTGCCTAAAGACTTGTATCAGTAGCCTGTTCATCACCAGGCTGTCGCAGCCGACATCGCAAGCGGAAGGGATAAACTGAGCAAGAACGGTAAATTCCACGCAATTCTGGCTACAAAGAATATACCTGAGGCAATAGCTTATTATCGGATATTCAAGGAGCAATATCCTTCCCTGAATGTGGTAGCCGTATTCGACAACAACATAGACAATTCTGATGGCGGAATTGCCAAGGAAGATGCCTTGCTGGAGATGCTGGATGACTATAACCGGAAATATGGAACAACGTTCCAGCTTTCCACATATGCCAAATACAAAAAGGATGTGGCCAAAAGACTGGCACACAAGAAGCCTTACCTCAATATAGAACATGATCATGCACAGCAGATAGACCTGCTAATTGTGGTCTCACAGATGTTGACAGGTTATGATTCCAAATGGGTAAATACGCTGTATGTGGATAAGGTAATGAAATATGTGGACATTATCCAGTCGTTCTCACGCACCAACCGCCTGTTTGGTCCGGATAAGCCTTTCGGCATTATCCGCTATTACTCTTTCCCTTACACCATGGAGCAGAATATCAACGATGCACTCGATGTATATGTGGACAGGCCGTTAGGTGTTTTTGTCGATAAACTGGAAAGCAATCTGGAAAATATAAACCAGAAGTTCTTGCACATAAGGGATATATTCCAGGCACAGAAAATCGAAAACTTTACCAAATTGCCAGAATCAAGAGAAGACAGGAATATGTTTGCCAAAGATTTCAGCCAGATGACTCATCTGCTGGAAGCAGCCAAGCTGCAAGGATTCACATGGGATAAGGATGAATATGAGTTCCAGCATGGCGATACCTATACCTACGTCAAAATGGAACTGGACGAACAGACTTACCTTATTCTGCTGCAACGATACAGGGAACTGTTTGAAGGTAATGGAGGTGGCAGTACGGAAGGAAATGATTTTGACTATCCTATTGACACCTATATCACAGAAACAGGTACGGGTACGATCGATGCCGAATATATCAACTCCAAGTTTGTGAAGTTCATCAAGAACCTCTACATGTCCGGTCCGGGAAGCGAACTAACCAAAGAAGCCTTTAAAGAGTTACACAAAACCTTTGCTTCTCTTTCACAAAAGGATCAGCGTACGGCAATGATTATCCTGCATGACCTGCAAAGTGGAGATTTGCATCTGTCGCCGGGTAAGACGATCTATGATTATATCGCAGAATACCAATTCCGCGAATTGCACAAACAAGTTATGATTCTGGCCGAAGCGACTGGTATAAACGCCAGTCAACTGGAGCACATCATGAGTCGTAATGTAACGGAACAGAATCTGAATGAGTTCAGTCAGTTTGACAATTTGAAACTGACATTGAACATGGCCAAAACTCGTGAGTTCATTGCCAAAGTAGAAGGTACAGAAGTTCCGGCTCGTCTGGTTATTCCCAAAGCAGACAAATTACTTCGAGAGTTTATTTTAGACAGCAGTTGTAGAGAACGTATTCTGAAAGCGTACTTGAATATGGAGGAGAATTATCAATCCGAAGAAGAACAGGTGCCGCAAGAGGAAGACGTTATTACTGGCGAAGTACAGCATGTAGACATAGCCGTCATAAAAGATAATATTCGGAGCATTCTGAAAACAACTTTGACCGCTGTGCTTCCACAAATGCGTCCTGTCGATGAGATTATAGACAGCGTATTCTATGTAATAGACACACCGTCAATTGACTCTTTGGATAATGTAGGCATGTTTATCCAGCGGGCATTTACAAATCTGTACGGCAAGAAAGCAACTATAGTAGATAAGTTTGTGGCATTTAATTTATTAGTCACCAAGTTTGAAGCATATCTGAAGAAATTGTATTATCTGATGAAAGGCCATGAAGTTCCTGCCCAAAATCCCGGTGAGGATGTAACTTGGAAAAACGTGATTTATGCCCATAAATGTCTATGGAATCTGAAATACAGCACGGATGAAGGAAAGCAGCAGCTATATCAATACCTTATGCTCATTAAAGGCTGGAGAAACAGTGAATCACATATTTCTCCTACTGCTTCAGAACAGGAAGTTGATACCGCAATCAGCATCATCTTGACCATGTATTTCTATTCCACGGGTTCTTCTATTACAGATTTGGAAATGAATGGACATGAAATACAAAAATCAGAAAGTGTGCACAAAGAAAATTCTTATGCCCATAAAGTAATTCAGTTGCATCCATATTATAATGAAGAAAATGATGATCAGCAATTAGTCGCTGAAGCGGACGTAAAGGATTGGCCAGAAGAAAAACGAACCGCAACTCTGAAAAAGAGCATTTGCCAGCTTATTGGATATGAGCCTAAAAAGTCACCTTTGAGCAAGCAAAGACATTGGATTGCGATTTATCGTATAGCAGCAGATAAGGGATTTATCATAGAAGGTGATTTTGCTTATTTCAAAAGAATCATTGATGATATGCAAATAAGTAATCTTCCTGTTCCTCTTAAAATCGAATCGCTACAAAGCTCCATCAAAGATGTGTATGCAAAAGATATTGAGGATTGGACAGACAATAACCTTAGTGGAAAAAGATTGGCAGAGTATGAAGATATTAAGAAATGTGCTGATGCGTTTGTCAAGATTGTAGAAAATAATATTAATACGAAATAAGACGATTATCATGAAACATATATCAATCCGTGTGCCTTGGCACGATAATAAATGGAATGGAACAATTTGTCAATGTCCGAAAAATAATCCATTCTGCATGATGCTTCACAATATATCTGAAAGAAAAGATGAGAACAAAGAAGAAACGTATGCAGGAAAGGATTGGAATTCTCTAAAGCAAGATCAATTACCTGCTTGTGTTGGCGAGAATGGTGGCTTTATGAATGAGAAGCCATATAAAAGAATCTTCAAACATGTTTATGCTTTTGGAGAAACACCACATACAAAACTATTACCTACAACAGTTGAACTTCAGCCATATAGCTGTTATGGAATACCTTTTAGATATCTATCTAAGGATTTTCAGGAAAAACTGAATCATAAATATCCTAATATGTCCAATGACGAAACAGCACCGTTTACTACACCTTGGGTATATGGAAGAGAACGACAGTTTGAAATCTTGAATTATTTCAAATCAAATATTGAGGCAGGTAATTCTCTTGGAGTTTTTTATTGTACAAAAGGCAATCCTGTTGATGAAGATGCAAAATTAATTGTTGGTATAGGTGAGATCACTAAAGTTCTGGATGTACAAAAATATGAGACAACAGCCGATTATACATATCCTTTTTGGGATTTGATCTTTGAGCATGGCATAAGAACTGATTTGAAGAAGTCAAAAGGATTTCTTTTGCCATACCATGAATATATGTCACTTGATGAAGACTATGTAAAAGCCCAAACAGGTAAATCGAAACAAGAAGTAATTGATGAAATAAAAATTACTATCCCGAAGTTAGGTAATAGCCAGATTATCTTTAATGAATTATCCTACGGTTGTGATTATGTTAGCAATCACAGTATGCTGATTATTCTTAATGTTGCCAGAAAGTGCTTGGAATCGGTTATTAAACATGGGCTGGTTGGAGGAAACTGGAAACAACAAATTTTGTGGATAGATTCCCAAATTGCAAAGGTGAAGGATATGATAGGTCCGTTCCCTGCTTTCGCCGAGGCTCTATCAGTAATAGGAGTAAATTATGCATTTATAATTGAACAGGATTTACGAAATAATGGATATTGTGGGGTTAAAGATAATCCATGGGAAGCCTTTGATAAATTGATGAAAGGTGAATTGTCTCTTCCTGATTCCGTATATAAAAGTGAACTTACTCATTATCGTATTCTTTGGAAAAATACTCTAAGTAACCAAAGACAAGTGTTGGAATTGCTATCACGTTTTGAAATAAATTCGGAAGTAATAAAATGGTGGTTTGATTGTCCTGACTGCTACGATGAATTATTAAATAATCCATATATTATCAGCGAGGAGAGTCTTATTGAAAATTATCTTCCGGTTACAACCGAAATGATTGATCTTGGCGTAATGGCTGACCCTAAGATTCAAGGGAAATGGACTCCAAAAGCTCCTTCACTAGTGGAATCCGTAATTGATAATAGAAGGATCCGCTCATTTATCATTTCAAAACTTGTGGCAAGTCTCTGTGATGGTGATACATTAATTTCTGCAAACGAGATTGAGTTATATATAAAAGATTGTTTGGCTGCGGACAATCATCAACTGCCATATAATTATTTAATGTCAAACAAAGAGTTCATTGAAGAAAAAACTGTATACCTTAATACTGATGACAGGTGTGCATTGCAGTTGAAGGAATATAAAGAAATTGATGATTATTTGCGTAAGATATTCAAAGGTCGTGCTTCAAAGGACGTCAAATCACCAGTAAAAGAAGACTGGAATACGATCGTTAAAGCATCTATTGATGATTACAATGAAGCAAATGAGCGATGCCGTAATGCTGTGGCCGACCAGGTAAAGGCATTGGAAATGTTCTGCAGTAAGCGCCTTTCTGTGCTGGCAGGTCCAGCTGGAACAGGCAAAACTACAGTTGTCAAAGCTTTCTTAAAATCGCCACAAATAAAAGCAGAAGGTACGCTCCTTTTGGCTCCTACAGGGAAAGCACGAGTTCGCTTAGGCAACATGTCAGCAGGTATTCAAGCCCTAACTATTGCGCAATTTCTGACGCGTCAGGGTTTCTTTGACTGGGCTGCAATGACACCTTATGTTCCTGAAGATGCAGAAAAACGTAAATATTGTGGAGCAAAAAATGTCATTATTGACGAGTGTTCCATGCTTACATGTAAGGACTTTTATGTCTTAATGAAAGCATTGGATTTAAAGAACATTAATCGAATAATTTTAATTGGAGATCCATTTCAATTACCTCCTATTGGCCCTGGCAGACCATTTGCAGACTTATTTAACTACCTAAAGGATAATAAAGACGAATATTTAAGATCGGCAATAACAAAATTGCGATATGTTGTAAGAACTATTAATACAGGAGACTCTGACATATTGACTTTAGCATCATGGTTCTCTGGAGAAAAACCTGCAAAGAATTCCGATCTCATTTTTGAGCAAGTTGCCAAAGGAAACCTTAATAATGACTTGGTTGTTTATACTTGGAATGATGAAAACGACCTTAAAGACTGCTTGAAAGAGGCCATTGAAAAAGAGTTGCCAGAAGAGGAAGGTAAATCTTTATCCGATAAGATTCGTAAATCTATAGGACTTGACGATGTAAATAAAGCCTTAAATGATCCGTCAAAGGTTGAAAGATTTCAGGTTTTGTCCCCGGTAAAAAATCCGGTATGGGGAACATTCCAGATTAATTCGTATTTCCAAGAGTGGGTTGGTATAAATAAAAAATTTTCAATAGAAATAGCTCCTATTACCATATCTGCTCTAGATAAGGTCATTCAATTAAAGAATGAACGCAAGAAATCTACGAGTAAAGAAGAATGTCAACTTTCAAATGGTCAAATAGGTTTTGTTAATTATGCAAATAAGTGGGAAAAGAAATCGACAGTTGTTTTTACCGGGTTACCCAACAAGAGATTTTCATATTATTCTTCTAAGTCGGATGAGGCTGATAATACAATAGACTTGGCTTATGCTATAACTATCCATAAGAGTCAAGGGAGCGATTTTGATACTGTGTTGGTTGTTCTTCCTAAAAGCGGACGTATACTTTCACGTGAACTAATCTATACAGCTTTAACACGAGCAAGAAAGAAATTAATTCTGTTGATACAAGATAATATATCGTGGTTAATCGAGTATACTAAACCTCAGATGTCAGTTTTAGCTAAGCGAAATACAAATCTTTTCTCTACATCTGTTCGTGAAGATATTTCAAACATTCCATATGTGGAAGGATTGATTCACACAACCTTAAAGCCAGGTTTAATCGTACGTAGCAAGTCTGAAGTAATTATTGCTAATATGCTATATGAACGAGGTATTGACTTTGAATATGAAAGAATGATAGAAGATAACGGCCGCAGATGTATTCCTGATTTTACTTTTGAAGATGCATCTGGAGATACCATCCTTTGGGAACATTTAGGAATGTTAGATAATCCTGCCTATAGGGAATCATGGGAAAAGAAACGAGATTTTTATAAATCAATCGGTTACATCGAAGGAGTAAATTTATTTACTACAGTTGACCATGAGAACGGAAGTATTGATTCTACAGAAATTGCTGCAATAGTAGATAAATTAGAAGATTTAATATAAAAGATTATGAACAATGCAGAAAGACTGCATTGTTCATAACTAGCTTTGTATTATTTGATAAATAGTATTGCCTATGCCAACGAATAAGAATGCGCAGTTAAGATACCAGATTATAGATAAATGCCTGAGCAATTGGTCTAGGCGTTACTATATTGAGGATTTAGTAGATGCCTGCAATGAAGCGCTCTATCTGTACAATGGAGAAACGAAAGATGGTTGCGGAGTAAAAAAACGTCAAGTGCAAGAAGATCTAAAATTCATTGAAAGTGAAGAAGGATATAGTATGGAGATAGATGCCATTCGAGATGGGCATAGAAAATATTACCGATACCATACCAAAGGGGCTTCCATTAAAAATCAACCTATCAATCAAGAAGAGCTCAATTTGATTTATGATGCATTGATACTTCTTAAACGTTTCGATGGAGTACCACAATTTGAGTGGTTAAACGACCTTGAAAAAAGGCTATATACGACCAGTAAATTAGGAGATAGTCTGGATTCAGTTGTAAGTTTTCAGCATAATCCCTATCTCAAAGGAATGGATTTATACTATAAACCCATTTTTAATGCAATTGTTAACAAAAGGGTAATTGAAATTATATATCATCCATTTGGGAAGGACGCTAGAACTGTAATTGTTACTCCTTATCATCTTAAACAATATAATAATCGCTGGTTTCTGATCGGCAAACATAAAGACTCGGATTATCTATCAAACTTTGCAATTGATAGAATCGAAGGAGTAAAGGAAACATCTAAACAATACATAATACAACCTGAAGGAATAGATTTTAAAGAATACTTTAGCGATATCGTCGGCGTTTCGCGTTCAAATGCTCCTGTAGAAGAAGTCATTTTAAAGGTTAGTGATAAAGCCATTGGATATATTGTGACTAAGCCACTTCATGAATCTCAATCAGCTGTGACAACACCTCTTGAAGATGGATATTGGAAAATAACCTTAAAAGTCCAAAATAATTATGAGTTACGTTCTTTGCTCCGTTCGTTTGGTGCACAAATAGAGGTTATTGCCCCTGAGTCATTACGACAAATAATGAAAGAAACAGCCGAGACTGTGAGTCAGATATACGAGAAATAATAAAATCACGATAACCAACGACTTATAATATAAATATGAATATGCCCGAAAATTTATATTTAGAATTTGATGCTTTTTTACGATCAATCAAACAAAATTTAGATGGGTCATTTGGTGTCCTATTAGGTGCCGGTGCATCCATATCATCTGGTATTCAATCGGCAAATGATTGTATATGGGATTGGAAATTTTTAATATATCAATCATTATCAGGTAATCAAAAAAAATTAGTAGATCCCAAAAAATCTGATTTAAGTAAAGACATCATTCAGAAATGGTTAGATGTGCAAGGGAAATATCCACAATTGGGGAGTCCAGAAGAATATTCTTTTTATGCCGAAGCTTCATATCCAATAGATGCGGACAGAACTAAATATTTTGAAAGCCTTTGCAATGGAAAAAGTCCATATGTAGGATATAAATTGCTATGTCTGTTGAATAAATATGGAATTGTAAAATCTGTTTGGAGTACAAATTTCGATGGACTCGTGGAAAGAGCTGCACAACAAGCTAATATAACACCTATAGCTATAAATCTTGATTGCGTTGATCGTATATATAGGACAGAAAGTTCAAGTGAATTACTTTATATAGCATTACATGGAGATTGTAAATTTAGAACACTCAAAAATACAGAGAAAGAACTAGATTCACAGAATAGTGAATTTGTTTCAGCTTTGCGACGTTATTTTGTTGACAAAAATTTAATTATCATAGGATATAGTGGAAGAGATAAATCCCTTATGTCTGCTTTGAAAGAAGCTTTTACGGATAAGGGAGCAGGAAGATTGTATTGGTGTGGCTACGGCAAGGATATTACACCAGAAATAGCAGATTTGATTCAAACTATTCGATCTGCTGGTAGACAAGCGTTTTATATTGACACAAACGGATTTGATAACGTCATGTTATCTCTTGTAAAATTCTGTTTTAACGAAGATTCTAATAAACAAGAGGAAATCAATGAAATACTTAAAGTAATAAGTATAGACAATACAACAACTCCATTTTCCATACATGATGGAAGTAGTACAAAAAAATATCTGAAAAGTAATCTAATTCCGGCTACTTTTCCCGATGAAATATTTCAGTTTCAAATTTCATACGATAAGAATGAAAACAGATGGAAATATCTTAGAGAAAAGATTAAAGAAAAACCCCTTATTGCTGTACCATATAAAGACAAAGTATATGCCATCTCAACTGTATCTACTATCAATGAAGTTTTTGGGAAAAATTTAATTAGTGAAATTGAACGTGTTCATGTTTCTATTGATGAAATAGAAAAAAACAGCTATTTTAAAGAATTATTCCTCAAAGCTGTACTTTATGGAATCTCTCAAATTATAGGATTAGGTGTTGATTATAAGCGTTCTATGCTATATAAAAAAGATATTTATGCAAATAAAGATAATGTAACAATACATGAAGCTATTGAATGTGGATTATCATTTGTCCCACAAAAGAAATATGTCTTGTTTTCAATCACTCCAACAGTCTATTTTATTTCTAATGACCAAATTAAAAAGGAGCTCAAACAACAATACTCTCATGAATATTTGGATAAAATGAGAAATCAGCAATATGAGAAGAAATTACAAGAATGGTGTAATATAATGTTTAATGGTAAAAGATTAAGTTTTGAGATTCCTGTTAATTCAAGAAGTGGTTTTATCTTTAAAATATCCAATAATCGTGGTTACGCTGAAATACACCATTGCGGACAAGGTAACATAACGATATATTCTCCGAAGGGATATAATATAAATCAAACATTATATCATGGCATACACATTAACGAACCCAAGCTTGAATTTATAAATCCATACGTTAATAAACCAGCATATGATGACAATCCGATGAGAGGATTATCAAAATACAGACCTTTCGATGCGAATTATTTTGATGTATTCCCCAAAGACGTATGCATTGGCATTATCTGTCCTGCTTCTTATTCTTCAAAATTTAGTGAATTTCTAAAAAGGCTAAATTCTACAGTATCTGCAGATAATTTATCCGACTATGTACATCATTATACAGGTTTTAGTAATATTTATAACTGTAGACTTGATATACCTGAAATACATTCTGAAAAATGGGTATCAATAAATGACAATCCTAAAAGTGCCATTGATTTAGCAAAAACGATTTGTGCAGAAGGGCAAAAACTCTCAGAACAGTTCCCAGGAATTGTGCTATTAATATTTATACCTAATTCATGGAGTAACTATAGGCAATTCAATTATCACGGAGAAATATTTGATCTACATAATTACATTAAAGCTT
>UMKJ01047392.1_pt1 | contig 13943 bp, 7 predicted proteins | sample 1966301 | NCBI WGS metagenome assembly UMKJ01 (sample SAMEA4836173, study PRJEB28245) | human gut metagenome | biome: gut microbiome; material: fecal sample | place: Denmark | collected 2008
CAGCCGATAGCTATCCTTGGAATAATCCCGATTTGTTTACGAAGCATGGAGCATTGTTCAATGCGGACAAGATTAATACCCCTCTGTTGTTGCTGCATGGCACGGTAGATACAAACGTGCCTATCGGTGAAAGTATCCAATTGTATAATGCGCTGAAGATATTGGGTAAGCCGGTGGAATTTATTACCGTAGATGGTGAAAACCATTTTGTACTTGATTATGCAAAACGTGAATTGTGGCACAATTCAATTATGGCTTGGTTTGCCCGCTGGCTGCAGGATAGTCCGGCATGGTGGAATGACCTTTATCCGGAAAGACATTGGTGATGTTTTAATTAACAATTGATAATAAAAAAAGCCGTTTCCCAGAATAGACAAGGAGGAAACGGCTTTTTTGTTGTAGTGTGCTTACTGTTATTGGGCCACTTTTGCTGTGTCTTGGACGTTCTCGGCTTTCTGCAAAGTATCCGTTACCACAGTGTCGTTAGACAAGGTTGTTGTCTTACTCGGCTGTTCTACCGGAGCCTTAGCTTGAGCCAAGAACGTTCCGCCACAAACAAACATAAACAGGGCTGCTACTAATACTAATTTTTTCATAATTCATTTGCTTTTAGGTTGGTATATCTTATTGTTAAGTCTAAGTGCTTGCTTGTTGTAGCGCTTGTTGCTTACGTCTAATATAGGTCAAATGGTGTGCCAGAAAGAGTGTGTGTTGGATAATGTTCTGATAGTTAGTGATATATGTTTCTGTGCAAAGTGTGGCATAGTGTGGAAAAGTGTGGAATGTGTGGAGGGGAGTGTGGAATAATTCCACACCTTTTAGTCGGATATGTTATAAAGCTTCAACTTGTTGTACAGCGTTTTGCGGTCAATGCCCAACAGTTGTGCAGCGCGGCTCTTGTTGTTTCCCGTCTGCCGCAAGGCTTCGATGATTTGATGCTTCTCTGCCTCCTCATTGCGGAGAGGGATACCGATGATGCCCGGTGCGGGTCCTTTCAGTTCATTCAGTTCGTTGATAGTAATGAATTTGCCTTGTGCCAGCAAGGTTGCACGGCGTACCATATTCTTCATTTGGCGTAGATTGCCGGGCCAGGGATATTCCAATAGGGCGCGGGATGCCTTGTCATCAAAGCCGGTCAGTTGCTTGTCCATTTCGCGGTTGGCCTGGTCCAGAAAGAAATTGGCAAAGAGCAGGATGTCTTCACGGCGGTCTTTGAGTTGCGGCATACGTAGGGTGAATTCATTGATACGGTGATATAAATCTTCACGGAACGCCCCTTTTTCGATGGCTTGCTCCAGATTTTCGTTGGTGGCGGATACCAGACGTACATCCACGCTTATCTCTTTGTTTGAACCTACCGGACGTATCTTGCGCTCTTGCAAAGCACGCAGCAACTGTATTTGCACTTCATAGCTCAGATTGCCTATCTCATCCAGGAAGATGGTACCGCCGTTGGCTTCGACGAAAGCGCCCGTTTTGTCGGTCAGTGCGCCGGTAAAGGCACCCTTTATGTGCCCGAAGAACTCCGAAGCGGCCAATTCTTTGGGAATAGAACCGCAATCGATGGCTACAAACGGCCGGTCGGCACGCTTGCTGAGCTGGTGGATGCGGTGGGCTACGTATTCTTTGCCCGTTCCGCTGGCACCATTGATGAGTACAGACATATTGGTAGGTGAAACCAGTTTCACATAATTGTAGAGTTGTTTGGCTGCGTCGCTCTCTCCCTCGAGGAAGTCGGAGGAGGACAATGAGCCTTCTGCACCCTTCAGAGGCTGATTTTTCATCTTGTCGGAATGCATCGTCTGTTTGGGTGAAACGGATGGTCTGTTTGGGGTAAACGCATCATCTGTTCGGGACGAATGCATCATCTGTTTCAAAGCGGAGGATGATGCATTCAAGGCTTCGCCTATTTTTTTCAGTAATTCGTCCGGGTTCACAGGCTTGGCAATGTAATCGCAGGCTCCCAGTTTCATGGCTTGGACGGCCGACTGTATGTCAGCGTATCCCGTCATGATGATAAGCGGTATTTGCAGGCCGTGTTCGCCCAGCCATTTCAATAAGTCAATGCCATCCTTGTCGGGCAGGCGCAGGTCAGACAATATCAAGTCTACGGTTTCCGACTCAATATGTTTTTGAGCACGGGCAATGCTGCTGGCGGAGGTTACTTGGAAACCTTTTTTGCCGAGCCATGTTTTTAGCATCATGCCGTAAGTAATATCATCTTCTACAATTAATATGGATGTCATTGCTTTAGCCTTTTATCTCTTTTATGTAGGCAAAGGTAAGTGCTTTTGTCTGATTTTAGTATATTTGCAAACTTAAATTAAATAAAAAACAAAATGAAAAGAAATCTTATTGTATTATTAACTATACTGGTTTGCGGTCTGACTGCTTGCAAGCCGGGACAAAAGAAAGAGGAAGATATGGAAAAAGAAACGAAGCTGAAGATTGAAACAAGTGCGGGTGACATCACCGTGAAACTGTATAATGAAACCCCGAAACATCGTGATAACTTTATCAAGCTGGTGGAAGACGGCACGTATGAAGGTACGCTGTTCCACCGTGTCATCAAGGACTTTATGATACAAGCAGGTGACCCGGAATCGAAGAAGGCTCCGAAAGGCAAGATGCTGGGGGCAGGCGACGTGGGTTATACCGTTCCTGCCGAATTTGTTTATCCGAAGTATTTTCACAAAAAAGGTGCTTTGTCGGCTGCACGCCAGGGTGATGAGGTGAACCCTGACAAGGCATCATCCGGCTGCCAGTTCTACATTGTGACCGGAAAAGTGTATAATGACTCTACCTTGCTGGGGATGGAACAGCAGATGAATCAGATGCGCTTGAACAATGCTTTCAACGCGTTGGCGCAGAAACACATGAAGGAAATCTACAAGATGCGTAAGAATAATGACCAGGACAGTCTGATGGATTTGCAAGATTCCTTGATTGCGCAGGCAGAGGCTCAGGTTGCCAAGGAACTGGAGTTCAAGTTTACCCCCGAGCAGGTGAAGGCTTATACTACCGTGGGCGGTACTCCACATTTGGACGGTGCATATACCGTGTTCGGTGAAGTGCTGGAAGGTATGGATATTGTTGATAAAATACAGAAGGTCAAGACTGACCGTAACGACCGTCCCGAAGAGGATGTGGTTATTAAAAAAGTGACAGTGATAGATTGATGATAGATTCTGTCATTCCATTTTATGAAAATAAACAAAAAGATATTTGACAACGGTCTGCGGTTGGTGCACAATGAGGACACCAGCACGCAGATGGTTGCCTTGAATATTGTTTATGACGTGGGTGCCCGTGACGAACATCCCGAGCATACGGGCTTTGCCCATCTGTTCGAGCATCTGATGTTCGGAGGCTCGGTGCATATTCCTGATTATGACGCTCCTTTGCAATTGGCAGGCGGGGAGAATAATGCATGGACCAATAATGATATAACCAATTACTACCTGACGGTTCCAAAATCGAATGTGGAAATCGGCTTCTGGCTGGAGTCCGACCGCATGCTGGAACTGGCATTCAGTGAGCAAAGTCTTGAAGTGCAGCGTGCGGTAGTGATGGAGGAATTTAAACAACGTTGCTTGAACCAGCCGTATGGTGATGTGGGACATCTGCTTCGTCCTTTGGCTTATCAAACGCATCCTTATCGCTGGCCTACTATCGGGAAAGACCTCTCTCACATTGCCAATGCCACGCTGGACGAGGTAAAGGAATTCTTTTTTCGTTTTTATGCACCTAATAATGCAGTGCTGGCCGTTACCGGAAATATTTCGTGGGAAGAAACGGTTAGGCTGACAGAAAAATGGTTTGCTCCCATTCCCCGTAGGAATGTGCCCGTAAGGCAATTACCGCAAGAAGTTGTGCAGACGGCGGAACGCCGGCAGACGGTGGAACGGAATGTTCCTCTGGATGCTTTGTTCATGGCTTATCACATGTGCAGCCGTGAGGATGCCGATTATTATGCCTTCGATATTCTGTCGGATATTCTGAGCAATGGACGTTCCAGTCGCTTGACCCGCAGGCTGGTGCAGGAGCAAAAGCTCTTTTCCAGTCTCGATGCCTATATCTCTGGTACACGGGATGCCGGACTGCTGCATATCAGTGGAAAACCATCTGCAGGCGTATCTTTGGAGCAAGCCGAGGCTGCTGTCCGGAAAGAGTTGGAAGAGTTGAAATCCGGGTTTGTTGGAGAACAAGAATTGGAGAAAGTAAAGAACAAGTTTGAGTCTACACAGATATTCGGCAACATCAATTATCTGAATGTTGCCACGAATCTTGCCTGGTTTGAACTGACCGGACAGGCAGAAGACATAGACCGTGAAGTGGACAATTACCGCTCTGTGACGGCAGAACAGCTTCATAGGGTCGCCCAACAGACCTTCCGCGATGAAAACGGGATTGTGCTTTATTACCAAAAAGAAAACCTTTAGTATGAAAAAATTATTTGATACGTATAAGCAGCACTATAAAGCATTGCTTCTCCTGGGGCTACCCATTGTGGTGGGGCAGTTGGGAGTCATTGTGCTTGGTTTTGCCGATACGCTGATGATTGGGCATCACAGCACGGAGGAACTGGGTGCCGCTTCTTTCGTAAACAATCTGTTTACTCTTTGCATTATTTTCAGTACGGGCTTCAGCTACGGGCTGACACCGGTTGTAGGGGGCTTCTACGGTAACCGCCGCTTTGCCGAGGCAGGGCAGGCGTTGCGGTGTAGCCTGGTTGCCAATGTGCTGGTGGCTTTGTTGCTGACTCTTGTCATGGCTGTTCTCTATTTCAATGTGGAGCGGCTGGGACAGCCCGGAGAATTGCTGCCTCTAATCAAGCCTTACTATCTGGTGTTGCTTGCTTCACTGGTCTTTGTCATGCTGTTCAACGGTTTCAAACAGTTTACGGACGGCATCACCGAAACCAAGACGGCCATGTGGATTCTGCTCGGAGGGAATGCGCTTAACATCGTAGGAAACTATATACTTATCAATGGAAAGCTGGGCTTTCCGGAGATGGGACTGCTTGGTGCGGGTATCAGCACCTTGTTCTCCCGCATTGTGATGGTGGTGGTCTTTGCGGCGATTGTGCTTCGCGGCCGCCGGTTTATCCGTTACAGGCTCGGCTTCATGCGGCTGGGGTGGTCGATGCCGATGTTCAGGAAGCTCAATGCACTGGGCTGGCCCGTGGGTATGCAGATGGGTATGGAGACCGCTTCCTTCAGTCTGAGCGTCGTCATGGTGGGCTGGCTGGGGACACTTGCCCTAGCATCGCATCAGATAATGCTTACTATCTCTCAGTTCACCTTCATGATGTATTATGGCATGGGCGCTGCGGTTGCCGTGCGTGTCAGCAACTTCAAGGGGCAGGGAGACGGGCAGAATGTGCGCCGCTCGGCGTATGCCGGCCTTCACATCATCCTGTGTATGGAGGTGGTGTTGCTGGGTATCGTCTTTGCGCTTCGCGGTCAGGTAGGGGGATGGTTTACGGACAATGCGGAAGTGTCCGGCATGGTTGCCGCTCTCTTCTTCCCGTTCTTGATTTACCAGTTCGGCGATGGGTTGCAGATTAACTTTGCCAATGCCCTGCGCGGCATCTCGGATGTGAAACCGATGATGATTATTGCATTTATATCCTATTTTATTATATCTTTGCCCGTAGGGTACCTTTGCGGTTTCGTTTTCGGTTGGGGGCTGACGGGAGTCTGGATGGCTTTCCCGTTCGGACTGACCAGTGCGGGAGTGATGCTGTGGTTGAGGTTCCGTAAACAGACCAGGGAAAGGATTTGATAGTATGAATAATGTCTCCAAAGTAAAGATTGCCGTAGGCTACACTTTGTTGCTGGCGGTATTGTTTTTTTCCTTGTTTTTCGTACACCGGGAAATGGAGAACCTTATTCTTACTGATGACCGCGATGTACAATGGACAGACAGCGTGCTTGCTTTGATACGCGAGAAGGATACCAATACGATAAAAATGCTGCGCACGCTGAGTGAGGCGAATGACAGCATGGTATCCACCAGTGACATTGAGCAGATAATTGCCCAGCAGGACTCGGTAGTGACCCAGCAGCGTGTGCAGCACCGTATCATTACACATCGGGATACCGTCGTGACACGCCCTCGGAAGAAGGGGTTTTTCCGTCGTTTGGGTGAAGTGTTTGTCCCCCCAAAGAAAGATACGGCTATCCAGGTAAAGACCTCCCTTGAATTTGCAACGGATACGGTGATTGAACCCTATAATCCGGCCGATTCTTTGCATGAGAAACTGCGTGCCGTGGCCCAGCAGAAAAAAGCTGTAAACACTGTTATACAGCGACGTAAACGCTATCTGCAACGCTTGGACCATATGCTGACCGCTCGTATTGACAGCTTGCTGAAAGATTACGAGACGGAAACTCTGCTGCGTGCACGGACGGAAGCCGAGTATCAACAAGCGGTCCGACGCCGTTCGGCCAAGATTATCAGTGGCATTGCCGTAGGTGCGGTGTTGCTTTCCGCTTTTTTTCTTATTATCATCGGCCGCGACATAACCCGAAGCAACCGTTACCGTCGTGAGTTGGAAGAGGCCCGTCGTCGTGCCGAGGATTTACTCGCTGTCCGTGAAAAACTGATGCTTGCCATTACCCATGATTTCAAAGCCCCGCTCGGTTCTATTATGGGCTATGCCGACTTGCTTTCCCGTCTGACGGTGGATGAGCGTCAGCGGTTCTATCTGGACAATATGAAAACCTCATCGGAACATCTGCTGAAGCTGGTCGTTGATTTGCTCGACTTCCATCGTCTTGATTTGAACAAGGCCGAAATCAACCGGGTCACCTTTCATCCTTCCCGCCTGCTTGAAGAGATACACGTCAGTTTTGAACCACTTACGGCTGCCAAAGGACTGGCGCTTCATTGCGACATTGCCCCGGAGCTGGGCGGTACCTATATTTGCGACCCCTTGCGTCTGCGCCAGATTATCAACAATTTGCTGTCCAATGCCGTGAAGTTTACGGACCAAGGCAGTGTTACCATGACTGCCCGTTACGAGGACCGTCGACTGGTAGTTGCCATTGCTGATACCGGTAAAGGTATGGAACCTGCCGACCGGGAACGTATCTTCCAGGAGTTTACCCGCTTACCGGGTGCTCAGGGTAAAGAGGGGTTTGGACTTGGACTTTCCATTGTCCGTATGCTGGTACAGTTGCTTGAAGGCACGATTGATGTAGACAGTGTGCCAGGCAAGGGAAGCACTTTCACCATATATATTCCTATCTATCCCGTAAGGAGTGAAGGACGGAGAATGAAGGATGAAGAATCGGGATGTGCTGCCACGCCGAATGGCAATTCTTCATTCCCCGTTCCTCATTCTTCACTGAAGAATGTCCTCCTTATCGATGATGACCGTATTCAGCTTACCCTTACTGCCGCCATGCTTCAGCAGAGTGGTATAAATTCTGTCTCTTGTTTACAACTGGATGAACTGCTGGATGCCTTGCGCACTGCAACCTTTGATGTTCTGCTTACTGATGTGCAGATGCCTGCTATTAATGGTTTTGATTTACTGAAACTGCTTCGTGCTTCGAACATACCGCAGGCACAGTCTGTTCCGGTGATTGCTGTCACTGCCCGCAGTGACATGCAGCGTGAGGAATTTACGGTGCATGGATTTGCCGGATGCCTGCATAAGCCGTTTACCGTCAGTGAATTGCTACATGAATTGAATATGGAGGACAAAGGGATGGAGGTTATGGAAGTTTCGGAAACTTCGGCTTGCCCGGGGTATAAATTCTCTTCGCTCACTGCTTTTTCGGTCGATGACCCCGAGGCGGCAAAGTCCATTCTGGAAAGTTTTGTGGCTGAAACCCGCCTCAATGCGGAGCGTTTGCAGAAGGCTGTGGAGAATGAGGATGTGGACGAGATGGCTGCTGTCTCCCACAAAATGATTCCCCTCTTTACTTTAATTGGAGCAGCGGAACTGGTTGCATTGCTGAAACTGTTGGAAACTTCTCATGGAGTGCCTTTTACCGGAGAGTTGAAAGAACACGCCCTTGCCGCCCTCGTTTTGATAGAGGATGTCATTACTCAGGCAACAGCTTTTCCGTAATGGGGGAACAGAGAAGAATACGTGATTTTTCTCTGTCGGGAACCAAATGTCGAAAGAAATTGTTTACTTTGTAGGACTTTTAAATACGATGAAAGATTGACGTTCCGATGAGAAGAAAATGGTTGAGAATAGCACTGTGGGTGCTGCTTACTCCTATTATACTGTTTATAATATTGATGATATTGCTTTATGTGCCTCCCGTACAGAATTTGATACGGAAGCAGGCTACGGCAATTGCATCAGGTGCTACGGGTATGGACATATCCGTGGAGCGGATTGACCTTCGCTTTCCTTTGAATTTGTTGGTCCGCGGTGTATTGGTGGTACAGCCTGCCGACAGTGCTGTTGATGTGCAGCATCCCGATACCTTGCTGAATCTTGGAAGTTTGAACGTACGGGTACAGGCATGGCCTTTACTCAAAGGGAAAGTGGAGGTGGATGACATTACCTTGAAACAAGTTGCTGTCAACTCCTCCAATTTAATGGAAGGTATGTGCATCAAAGGAGTACTGGGGCATTTCTTTTTCGAAAGCCATGGCATAGACCTTACAAAAGAAGATGCCATCCTCAATAATATAGAATTGAGCGATACCCATGTGCAGGTGATGCTTGCAGATACCACTGAGACTCCCAAGGACACTACTGACACTGCGTTAAACTGGAAAGTCACACTCCATACTCTGAAGTTGAAGAACGTCTCGGTCGATTTACAGATGCCATTGGACTCCATGGGGCTGAAAGCCCATATAGGAGATGCTGAGATTGCGGACGCTGCTGCCGACCTGAAACACCAGTTCTATGGCTGGAGAAAATTCCTGCTGACTGGAACTTCTGTCAATTATGATACCGGTGGCCCGGGGAGTGCGATAGGCTTCGACCCCTCGCACATTGCTCTTCGCGACATTCGCCTGGGCATTGATTCTGTGATGTACTACGGCAGAGATATGAATGCCGTTATCCGGGAATTTTCCATGTATGAGCGTTCCGGTTTGAGTGTAACTTCCCTGACCGGGCGGTTGTTTGCCGATTCTACCGTTATCCGTATCCCTTCTTTGAAGTTGCTGACACCTCATAGTGAGATGAACCTTACGGCACAGACTTACTGGGAACTGATAAATATACCTACCACCGGCCGTCTGACAGCCCGTTTCAATGCCCGTATCGGCAAACAGGATGTACTGCTTTTTGCCGGTGGCTTGCCGGAAGCTTTCAAGGAAGCCTATCCGTTCCGTCCGTTGGTGATTCATGCCGGTACGGAAGGAAACCTGAAGCAGATGCAGATTTCCCGTTTTACGGCTGAGCTGCCCGGAGCCTTTTCGTTGAGTGGGGGAGGAGAATTCTGGAGCTTGACCGACAGTGTGAAACGTAATGGAAGCATGGACTTCGAAATGCATACGCAGAACTTGAACTTCCTGACCGGACTAGCTGACATTGCTCCCGATGGCTCCATCATTGTGCCGGACAGTATGCACCTTGCGGCACGTCTCGGTATGGAGGGGGCGCAGTGCACTGCCGCCCTGAAACTGAAGGAGAAGGAAGGCGCCTTGAATTTGGACGCCGCCTATAATCTTGCTACGGAAGCCTACCATGCCGACCTTGCCATCAACAACTTGCAGGTGCATCACTTCCTGCCCAAGGACTCTATCTATACTCTTACGGCAAAGATGTCCGCTAAGGGGCAAGGGGTGGATGTGGCATCACGAAAAACTGTGGCCGCTTTGAATGCCTCCTTGGAAAAACTACAGTATGGCCATTGGGACATTTCCGGTGTAGATGTGCATGCCGGACTCAAGTCATCCGTTGCTACCGTCCGTCTTGCCAGCGATAATGTCCTTCTCAAGATGCAGGGAAATGCGGATATGCGTCTTGACCGCAACTATCTGGATGGCGCTTTGGATTTAAATGTGGAAGAGGTGAATCTGCATAAGCTGGGTTTGGTGCCCCGACCATTGAAACACCCGTTTGCCTTTACAATGGGAGCGGAGGCACGTCATGATTCTCTCAAGTTGAGGCTTGATGCCGGTGACTTGAATCTGCGTTTCCGCGCTCACAGCACGTTGAAGAAGTTGATGGAACAGTCGGATAAATTTGTCTCTATCCTGACAAAGCAGATTGATGAACGGCGTTTGGACCATGCCGCTTTGCGCCAAGTCCTTCCTTCAGCGGGCATGCATCTGGAAGCCGGTAACCAGAATCCCGTCAGCTATTTCCTGGCTGCAAAGGGTATTTCCTATAATGATTTCAAACTGAGCTTCGGATTTACTCCGCAAGTCGGCATCAATGGACGTACAGCTGTTCACGGATTGCGCATGGACTCCTTGCAGCTCGATACGATATTTTTTACAGTAAAGCAGGATACTGCCCGCATGAAGTTGCAAGGTGGTGTCATAAACGGTCCCAAGAACCCGCAGTTTGTGTTCCGTAGCACACTGACGGGTGAAGTCCGTAATGAAGATGCGGAACTGACTGTGGATTATGTGAATGGAAAAGGGCAGACCGGTGTTCTATTCGGTATTAATGCCCGTCCGTTGACCGAAGGACACGGTCGCGGTAATGGTGTGCTGCTGAACCTTATTCCTGCCGAGCCGATTATCGCTTTCCGTAAATTCCACTTTGCGGACAATAGTAACTGGATTTATCTGCATAAGAATATGCGCGTCTATGCCAATATTGATATGGACAGCGACGATGGTCTGTGTTTCCGTATGCAATCCGACAAGAATGATACCCTTTCCTTGCAGAATATAAACGTAGAACTGAGCCGATTGCGCTTGGATGAACTTACGGAGGTACTTCCTTATATGCCCCGGCTTACGGGATTGTTCTCCGCCGAAGCAAATTATATACAGACTGCCACTTCCCTGCAGGTGTCCGCCGAAGCCAATGTAGAGAAACTGACCTACGAACGCCAACCGGTTGGAGACATCGGCCTGGGGGCTACCTGGTTGCCGGGCGACAAGAATACGCACTATCTGAATACCTATTTTACATATGATAATGAAGAAGTGATGACCGCCGACGGTATCTTGACGCAGAAGAACGGAAAGGATACCCTGGAAGTGTCCACCCGTTTCGAGCATTTTCCATTGAAGATGGCCAATGCATTCATCCCTGACCAAACGGTGGCCTTTACCGGAGATATTGATGGAGGGCTTTATATTTATGGTTCGCTGGACAAGCCTCAAATGCATGGTGATATTGTTTTGGACAGTGTGTCTGTCTATGCACGCCAGGCGGGAGCACGTTACTGGTTCGACAACCGTCCGGTACAGATAAAGGACAATCAGTTGATATTTGATAAGTTTGCCATTTATACCACCAGCAAGAATCCGTTTACGATTGACGGTAAGGTTGATTTCCGGAATATGGAGCGTCCTACTGCCAACCTCAATCTGCTGGCAGAGAACTATACGTTGCTGGATGCACCGCGTACTCGCGAAAGTCTGGTGTATGGAAAGGTGTTCGTCGACTTGCATGCCACGGTGAAGGGGCCGCTTGACGGGCTCACGATGCGTGGAAACATGAATTTGCTGGGCAATACCAACGTAACCTACGTGTTGACCGATTCCCCTTTAACGGTGGAAGACCGTCTCAGTGGGCTGGTTACCTTTACCTCGTTCACCGATACGACGTCGGTAAAAGCAGATGAGGTTCCTGCCATGTCTTTGGGAGGATTGGAAATGTATATGTCCGTCCATATTGACGATGCTGTCCGTCTTCGTGCCGATCTGAGTCCCGACCGTAGCAAATACATCGAACTGGAAGGTGGCGGTGATTTGAATATGCAGTATACTCCCCAAGGGGATATGAGCCTTACCGGACGCTATACCCTTTCGGGTGGCGTCATGAAATATTCGCTGCCTATCATCCCGTTGAAGGAGTTCCAGTTCAATCCCGGCAGTTATGTGGATTGGCGGGGGAATATTATGAATCCTACGCTGAGCCTGAAGGCTACGGAACGTATGCGTGCTTCTGTGGCCGATGGTGACGGGGACGGTTCGCGCATGGTGAACTTCGATGTTTCCATTTCCATCAAGAACAGGCTTGACGCTCCCGATTTGATATTCGATATTTCGGCGCCCGAAGATGCCGCAGTAGAGAATGAGCTGCAGGCAATGGGTGCAGAAGAGCGTAGCAAGCAGGCCATTGCCATGCTTGCCACGGGTATTTACCTGAACAGTGGTGCCAAAGGAGGAGGTTTGTCAATGGGAGCCGCCTTGAACTCAGTACTTCAGAGCCAGATAAACTCCTTGGCGGGAGGTATAAAAGGGGCCAATATCAGTGTAGGTGTGGAAGACCGTACCTCTGCTGAAACGGGTGACACGCAGAAAGACTTCAGTTTTCGTTATTCCCAGCGTTTCTTCAACGACCGCGTACAGATAGTCATCGGTGGAAAAGTGTCCACCGGGGCCAATGCCACGAACGATGCGGAATCATTCATTGACAATATATCGCTGGAATACCGTCTTGATGCGTCGGGTACTCGATATGTCCGTGTATTCCATAATAAAAACTACGAAAGCATACTCGACGGTGAGATAACCGAAACGGGTGTCGGCCTTGTGCTGCGCCGGAAGATGGACCGATTGAGTGAACTCTTCATCTTCAGGAAGAAAAAGATAAAACCGGAGGCTGAAAATAGCGATATGAAAAAGTAGGAATGTGATATGAAACGACTGATATTATATATTGCAGGATTGATATTTCTGGCAGGTTGCTCCACCACGAAGCACTTGCCCGAGGGGGAGATACTCTATACCGGCCAAAAGCCGATGATTGTATTGAACCGCAGTGAAACGTCTGTTGGTGAGATTGCTATGGAAGAGGTGGAAGCCGCCCTTGCTACGGCACCGAACAATTCGTTGCTGGGAAGCTCTACTATCCGCTATCCCTTTCCTTTCGGACTGTGGATTTACAATGGTTTCCAGAAGTATGAGAAGGGATTCGGAAAGTGGATATTCAATAAATTTGCCGCCACTCCGGTGCTTATGTCTACGGTGAATCCCGATATACGCCAGAAGGCGGCGGTTAACTTGCTGCGCGATTATGGCTATTTCAACGGAAGCGTCAGCTACAAGACATTTATCGACCCGAAGGACTCGCTGAAGGCAAAGTTGCAATATACGGTGAACATGCGTAACCCCTACTTTATAGATACGGTATATTATCGTGGTTTCAGCGAGCGTACCACTCGCATTATGGAGCTGGGACGCCGACGTTCCCTTATCAGTTCGGGAGAACAATTCAATGTGGCTGATTTGGATGGGGAGCGTACCCGTATCAGTACCCTGCTGCGTAATGTGGGCTGTTATTATTTCCGTCCCGACTACCTGACCTATCAGGCCGATACCATGATAGTTCCCAATGGGCATGTCCAGATGCGCTTGATTCCCGTTCCCGGTATGCCAAAGGTAGCCGAGAAGCAGTTCCGTGTGGGGCGTAAATCCGTCTATCTTCTTGGAAAGCAGGGGCAGGAACCCAATGACAGCATGGATTACAAAGGCTTGACCATACATTACTACAACAAACCACCGGTACGTCCCAACATGCTTTACCGTTGGTTGAACTATCAAGGTTATCGGCGGAAACGTCAGATACAAGACAGCGCAGGTATTGCCCGCCAGCGTTCTATGCAGAGTTTGTATAGCTTATACCGTCAAACCCGTATTCAGGAGCGTCTGGCAAGCGTCGGTATTTTCCGTTATGCGGAGATGCAGTATATACCGCGTGATACGGCGTTTGTGTCTGATACATTGGATGTGAGGGTCATTGCCGCGCTCGATAAACCCTACGATGCGGAGTTGGATTTTAATGTCACCATGAAGAGCAATAACCAGACGGGACCGGGTGCCGCTTT
>UMKJ01018863.1_pt1 | contig 13927 bp, 18 predicted proteins | sample 1966301 | NCBI WGS metagenome assembly UMKJ01 (sample SAMEA4836173, study PRJEB28245) | human gut metagenome | biome: gut microbiome; material: fecal sample | place: Denmark | collected 2008
GAAGATACTTACGAATATCAATTTCATAATTCTTAATATCCACCTTATTTCTCCTTTAGCTGGATTCCATGTTGTGCAAAAGATGTGCGAACCCATGTAGGCATATTTTTCTTGACTTCTTGGACAGTCAGGTACATAGGTGCTTGGGCCTTTTGACCGCAAGTGAAAATGTGCTTTTGACCTGTTTTGGGGTCTGTGTATGGCATATCCCCGGGTGGAATCCACTGCCCGTAAGGAACGTGCAGTATCTTTCCGTTTTTCATGGTAATATATTCGTCCTTGCCGGAGTGTTTGCCGGAATTGTAATTCCAAGTACCGCCCTCTGGGTTCGGATTTCCACCGGGGAATGTACCAACGCCATTAAGACCAGTGCCATACTCAACAAACTTTGCGTTTATGTCGTGATTGTAAATTCGTGCGCGGTAACTCTTACCAGTTGACTGCCACTCAACATCCACGCCATCCGCGTCCGCAAGTCTGCCGGAGTATTCAGCTTTAGCGCGTTCTACAACATAATCATGCGCGGATTCAGTGTATTTCTGAATATCCTTTGCCATGATGTCATATTGTTTCACAAGCTCTTTTATGCCCTTTGTTCCGAGCCATACTCGCCTTACACTAGGCATTGGAATCACCTATGCTTCAAACCGATTCTGACTTGATTTATGCTATCCGCAACTCTGTCAACAATCAAGTTAGCAGAGCCGTCCTGCGGTGTCTTATTGTGCCATACAAGAGTTTTCCCCTCTACGAAATTCAGTAACCCAAACTCTTTGCAAGTCACAGTTATGACATAATCATAACCAAGCCACATGCCGTTTTCCGTTCCGTATGCGTAGCCCGTTGGCGCGGAGATGTTGAGCATGGCGTGAATCGGGTCGCTGTATGTTAATACATCGTTGCCCGTTTCATCTTCGCCAGACACAACAGGATTGGAGAACCAGACGCTACGCTTGTTCTTTTCAAGACTGCGCATCTGTTTTCACCGCAGGAACGCCGCAAAAAGCCACAACGTTGTTTCTAATGAAGTCCTCGATGCTTTCATAAGTACGATGAACTCCGTTCTCGATGTGCTCTTTCTCGCCTTCCGCACCTCTCAAGTTGTACATACGCTCCGCAACTTCTAGTTGCAGAAAACCGTATCGGGGCGGCAATCCAACGCCGGATGTGTCTTTGTACGGATACACCGCCCCTACGATTCTATCACTAGCTTGAGTGAGCAACAGAATCAGGAGTTCATCTTCGCCTGTGCCATCAATGCCGAGCATGATTTTCAACTGTTGAAGTTTTTCTTCCATAACTCTGTTCTCACTCCTTAGTTCCGACTTAGATTAGCCGTTAGAGACAATCTTAGCCAGCTTGATGTTCTTTGCGTCCCAAACCTTAGTCCAGTTAGCAGCAGTGCCAAGCTCTGTACGGGTGGGAGAGTTCTTTGCAATCTGGGTCGTGTCAATAGACATGCCCAGCGGATGCAGAGCCATACCCCACTTGCTGTACAGCTTGTTCACGCCGCCCTTGCTCTCGGGGTCGTAATCGACATAGTTCGGACGGTCAATGCGGACATTCCGAGCAGTAGCGATAGCGCCCTCACCAAGCAGGTAGGTGTTGTAGGTGGTCAGGCCGTCCTTAGTGCCAGTTGTCAGACTGTCATCGACCATAACCAGATACTTGTTCAGCAGCAGACCGAATTGAACGCCACGGCTATAAGCACCGGGAGTGGTAGCAATGTTGTTGACCAGTTGCAGCTTCAGCAGGTTGGTGTACACGCGAGAGTGCATAGCAACCATGGTCAGGTCATCGAAGTTGTCACCCAGAGCTTCCTGCGCAGCATCAAGGAAAGTATCGCCGGACAGGCGGTTTTCGGCAGTGGCAGTGGCAGTGGTCTGGCTACCCTTGCTTGCGGAAATGTCCTTGACGTGAGTGTTCATGCCGGAAACGCCCAGAACACCGTCAACAACGGCCAGCAACTCTTTCTGGTTGTTCTTCTGCTGGTAGTAAGCAACCTTGCGAGCAACATCGCCCAGAGGGTCAGCGCCGGTCAGCTCACGGGTAAAGTCTTGGTCTTTCCAAGCAGCCATGCGGCGGAAAGCCATGCCGGTCTGCTTGTTAGCAGAAACCTCAACAGGAGTGTTGTCGGTCTCGCCGTCATAGTTCTTAGCATCGCCGGACAGGGGCGCGTAGTTAGGAACAGTGAAAACATTGTTCTTGTCGGTCAGAACTGCGGAAATGTCAGGAGACACGCGCAGAACGCCAGAATTGATGATTGAAGTGTGTACGGGGTCTACCTCTTGGATGTAATCAGTGAAAACATCGGGGTCGAAGTAGAAACCACCAAAAGTACCAGTAACAGCCATTGTCTGATTCCTCTCTTTAACTTAGATTTAGAAGTGTTTCGCCAATTTCGCGGATTCGGCTTTGTACAGTTCCGGGTTTCTCTGTTTAAGCTCCATCCGTTCCTGCATGGTCATCTTGGAGAACTCTTTCTGACCATCGCCAGAACCGCCACCAGAGGGTTGTTTCATGCCTTGCATGAGTTCCTGCCGAATTTGAGTTGTGATACTCTCCTTCTCGGCGTTGTAGGTGTCGATGATGGTTTGAGCGCCAGCCATCGCATCTTCATCTTCCATGTCGGAGAACTTGTCAATCAGCTTGGAATACCCATCTGCTTTAATGCCGTTCTTCGCAAGTTCAGATTCAATCTTACTCTTGCGCCGGTCTTTCATGAGCGCTGCGTTTTGTGCCTTGATAGCAGCAATGTCAGCGGCTTGCTTCTCTGCATCGGTCATTTTGTTCTGTTTCAGTTGGTCTAGTTCAGATACAGCGTTCTGATACTTGCCAGCGTCAACATACTTGCCAGTGCCGAGGTCTGCCAGCTTAATGCCCTTTTGTTGAAGCGCGGTTTCAAGTTGCTCTTTGGTCATGCTCTCTGCGTCGCCAAAGATTGCGGTAAAGTCAAATGCCATAAGAGTTTTCCTTTCCACTGTTTAAACGTGTTGTGAATCCACAGTCTCTTGCAGTTAAGCGCCAGCAAGATAGGCGAAATATTTTAAATCAGAGTTATTGCTCTGATTTAGCCTTGTTAATTGCGTCGTTTTCGGCGTTGTTATCGCCGGAAGTTGTCGTATCGTTGGCTTTAGCATTGCGCTGTGCGTTCTGCGCGCTGTCAGCGTCCTGCTTTTTATTTGTCATGTCATCAGTTCCGGTGCGTTCCTCTTGCTGCGTGTTATCTACTTTCCACTTAGGAATAATAAATTCCTCGCTCATTGCATAAAGGTTCTCCGGGTCACTGGTGATGTCGCTAAGGGAAATCGCACCGAGCGGATGCACGCCAGCTTGAAGCAGATTCAAAAGCACTTGGCTCTTGTTCAGCAGATTGTCGGTTCTGTTCCGAGTAAACTTGATGTCAATATCTGCTGTTTCAAGACCTGTAACTTTGAATTGCGGATAGCTTTGCAGAATCTTCAAGGTGACAAGAATGGTTTCCCGCTCGCTCTTGAAGAACATCTTCTCAAAGCTCAACGCACGGCTCTCTGCGTTCGTCCAGCCCTGACCAATGATAAGCGCTTGACCAGTGTTACCGCCAGCAGAAGCGCGTCTATCAGGCACACCGGCGATGGCAAGAACCTTGTTGTACATATCCTCGACAAGCGTCTGTGTCTGGTCTTGATTCAGTTCGCTTGTGATGATGTCAACATCCGCGGTGTACTGACCATTTGACTGAACCTTGATAGCGCCAAGTTCTTTCATTGCCTTAAAGGTATCTTCGTCAATATCGCAGTTAATGAACTTGATAAAACTCTGCACAAACTGCTCTACACCATCAACGCGGTTTGAAACTGTTTCGTTCAGCGCGTCAAGGAGTTCGATAACAGGCTCAAAAGAACCCAATCGTGAAGTGTTAGCGTCATACTCAACAATCGGGTTAATCCCCATAGGATTGGGCGCAACTTCAAATTGGGTTGTCCCACTGACTACAATGTCCATCCAAGATGTTGACTGGTCACTGTCATCAGTAACGGGCATTGAATACGGAAGCGACGTTGTGTACACATTATCATCCGTATAAGCAACGATTTCAACCGTGTCAGTCTGACCAGAGCCATGCTTCCTGTGATAACTGCAACTTAACAGTTTTGAGTGCTCCATGTTTGTGCTATACACGCAGAAAGTGTTCCGAGGGTCAAGCACAGATGTGTGGAACGGCGGTGCAGACTTTTCCTTTCTTCGCATAGCAGAAGCGGAAAGCGGGAAAGTAGCCTTGTAGCCAACGCCACACTCAAAAATCCAGTCAGCAAGCTCCCTGTCTGTATTCGGCTTGTCATCGTTAAGGCAAAGCGTGTTCAGCTTGTTCACCTTGTCCTCATTGCCGCGTTTGCGCAACTTAGAGGACTGTTCTGACGGTTCTTTTTTGTCGGTAGTATAATCTGCCGTCTGAACCCTGTCATCGTTTTTAGCCCTTGCTACATAGGTTACAGGAGAACCAAAGCAATAGCCGGTCTTAAACTCGACAATCTCATACGCATGGTTCTCAACAATTTTATTGTTGATTTCCGGGCGTACTTCCTTTGTGCGGTCAAGTACAGGCTGAATACCCTTTGTATAATTATGCAAATAGTCAATGTCTTGAGCATTGTTAAGGTGAACAGGAATCGCATCAGCCAGAATCCGGGCAACTGCAACAGCGTCAATCTCATCCGGTTCATAAGAAGAATAGATTCTATTTCGGCCTTTATTAAGCATTAGTTCACCCCCATTTGCTTGCTTACATAATAATTTATTTTCGGCCTACGCGCAACAATCTTGCCATAGTTTGCCCTCGCACTTGAAAAAGTTGCCGTCATAAGTTATAATTAAGCCATAAACATCATGGAAAGGGGTTGACAAAGTGGAAATTAAGCCACTCACGGCCAAGGAATTGACTTTCAAGGGCTACGGTTCGAGAACAACAATTAGCAAGTATGTTGCAATGGGTATGCCAAGGCATGGAGTTAGAGGTAACTACTGGTTCATTGAGGAAGAAGTAAAACAATGGATTCTTTACCGTGGCGAAAAGCTGTTTATAGCTTGTCCGCATTGCGGAAAACTGATTCAAGTTCCTAAAGAGGTGGTTGCAAATGCAAAGACAACAACAGATTAACGACCATAAGCGAATTGCTTCGTTCTCCAAGTTGCTGAAAGAGAACCCGAAAGATATTCGCCTTGCGGAAGCCTTGCTTTCTGCCTGTGCAAACGCAACCGCAAAAGATGACGGCAGTTATGAAACAAAAACAGTAGAAGCGGAGTACGCATTTAAGAAAGGCATGGAAGTTTACAACGCCTGTCTGTTCAACGCGGCAAATGCGCGAGACATTGACGACAAACGAAAGTGGCTTGTCCTAACTAAGAGTTCGCTTCTGTTTTTGGCTCATAAATATTTTGACAGTTTTATGCTATACTTGGAGTTTGACCGCAGGCCGGATAAACGTTTTTATGCTCCAAGAAAGAACCAGTTAAAGCCTATCGTTGAAGGTTTCCAAGATGTTGCAGACGGAAAGATTGACTTACTCACAGTTAGCCAGCCCAAGCGAACGGGCAAGACGACCCTTGGACTATTATTCGTAATTTGGCGTGCTGGTATGCAACCGGACAAATCGTGTTTTCTTGTTGGACGCGGAGATTCACTCGCAAAATCTTTCTATGATGGTTGCCTTACGTTCTTGCAGGATAAGGCAGAGTATAATTATTGGGATGTTTTTCCGGGTCACGCTCTTTCTGCAACGAACGCCGAGCAAAGAACGATAGATTTGGATTCTAGGCACAGATTTCCGACAATTATGTGCAATTCTATTGATTCTCAAATTACGGGCCGAACGGAAGCGTCAAATTTGCTGTATTGTGACGATTTGGTGATTGGCGCTGACGACGCAAGAAACAAAGACAGACTTGACAACTTGTGGGACAAAGTGCGTTCGGATTGTCTTGGTCGCCGTAAGGAACACGTCCCAATTATTGCCCAAGGTACTAGATTCAGTATCTACGACCCAATCGGCCATTTGATTGATATTGCACCAGAAATGGGATGGAGAACAAAAGTAATTGAAGTCCCCGCTCTTGATTATAAAACAGATGAATCTAATTTTTATTACAAATACGGCATGGGCTTTAGTACAGAGTATTACAGAAATGAACGCAAGCTCGTAACGGATTTGCAATGGGAAAGCGAGTTCCAGCAAAGACCAATCGAAGAAAAAGGTGTCGTTTTCGGCAAATCAGACTTGCAATATTACGACAAACTTCCAGAGAATGTCGATTGGGATGCAATTTTGGCGGTTATCGACCCATCAGAGGGCAAAGGCGACTTTACATCAATGGTCGTAGCCTTTGTTAGTGGCGTAGATGTTTACATTGAGGATGTTGTTTACTCGCAAGCGCTTCCAGAAGTAAACGCACCTAAGTGCGGAATTATGTGCGTTAAACACGGAGTTAAAGTCTGCCAAGTCGAATCTAATGCAAACGGATTGTTGTTTGCGGAAAAGGTTGAAAACCAGATTAACGGCATGGGTGGTAGAACCAGCGTTCGCACAAAAAGAACTACGGCAAATAAGCAAACCAAAATCATCCTTGCGTCTGATAATATCCGCAACCATTTCTGGTTTAAAAATCCAAACTATTTAAGCAACGCAAGCGAATATGCGCATTTTCTTCGTGATACATGGTCTTATAGTCAAGTATCTCGCAACCAGCACGATGACAGCGTTGACAGCTTGGCAATGATGGAAAATATGATTGCCAATTTGACAACAGGAAAAGTTCAAGCGTTCAAAAGACCTTTCTAAACCTATTGACTTTTCCGTTTCCATCTGCTATAATACAGATATGGGTTCTGTTCGGAAATGCGGTCTGAACAAGGCCGCAAAAACTGAATAGAATCTATCAAATAAGTCATTACGGGGCGTACCGCATTTGCGTCCAGTAATGGCTTTTTTGACTATTTGGAGATATATCAACATGATGAAATTCGTAAATGGTTTTCCGCAAGAAGAACTTGCGTGCATGGTTGACGTTATGATTGGCAAAGACAAAAAGCCGCACGAAGTTAGAATTGACGCGGCTGACACGCTTATTCTTCAATGGCTATTGCACTTTTATCCCAGAATGAACAAGAAAAAGGTAAATGATGAAGAATACGCATATATCAGCTACAAGAAAATCGTGGAAGATTTGCCGATTCTGAACACAACCAAAAGAGCCGTTGCCGCAAGATTTAAGAAAATTGAGCACTTCGGACTTGTTAAAATGCTTGTAGAGAAAGACGAACTTGGAACTTACACATACATTCATCTGACGAAGAAGTATTTTTCTTTGCTTGAAACAGCAGATGGGGGTTGTCCCTCGAAGAACAACGGGGTTGTCCCTCGACACGCAACCAAAAATAGTAAGTTAGAAAACAGTAAGATTAGAGATAATATTTCTCAACAAACCGATTCAAGCGCAAACGATGCACCAATTCCTGCGGAATCGGTGAGAAATGAAAAAACAAAATCTCTTTGGGATATTAGCAGAGAAATAACAGGGAATGACCCATTTACTTTTCCCTGTCAGCCTACGAGCGATAGCGAGGAAATCAGCGCCGCAGGCATTGTAAAGAAAAAGCCGCTTGTTAAAAATTTAACAGATATGGATGATAAGGACATCAAATTGTTGAGAGCAGCGCTTCTTGGTAAGGCATACGGCATGGCGATTATAGATGATGTACCGTTTTCGATGCAATGTGGCACAGACCACGGAGTTGCTACTCTCACAATGGAAGGAGCGTTTGACTATTGGCTCGACCATGCACTATATCGTGAGAGCGCGAGAGATGCCTATTTAAGCAAGTTCCTTGAAGCGTGGAAAAATATTTGCGATAACTGCGCAGACCGTTTTTGGATGCCTGCGCGGGGCTGTGATGGCTATGTGTGGCAGAATGTAATCAAAGGTTATGCAAATAACTGGAATCCGGGTACTCCAAGCGAGCGCCGGGAAGCTAAAGCAAAGGGGATTTTTGAATGAGCGCTGAAATTTTTAAGGCAATTTCCATTGCTGGCTTTATGATATTTTTGAATTGTCTTATTCTCATGCTCCTGTGCATTACTTTGGACTTGATTGGTGAAAGAAGCGGGTACGGAACGAAATTTTGTGACTTGATGAAAAAATGCGATACGCTGCTGATTGTCATTGGCACGTTTGCTATTATTACAGGTATAAATTGCGCAATTCTGTACGCATTGTTTTCATAATCCATAAATTTTGCAACATCTGTCCATTCACATACTGCGATGGAAGCGGTATAATCATACCAGAGCCAGAGAAAGGAGATTAGCCAGAGAAAGGAGATTTGACATGGACGAACTGCTTAAAAATTGCAACACTGACCTTTTCAAGGTCGGAGATAAAGTCAGAATAAGGCAAGACATTAAAGGACTGTTTGTTTTAAGGACTACAGATATTGGAAGATACTCAAGGATATTCCCGAATAAAATTCAAACTGGGGACTCACGCTATAAAATTACTGGTGGCATGGTTGCGTGCGCTGGTAAAATAGCAGAAGTGACAGAAATTATTCAAGGCCCACCAGAATCGTTACTTTTAAGCACTCTGTATAGGCTTAAAATCAATGGAAGCTATTCTGAATGGTGTTGGAAACACGCTCTGCTTGAAAAAGTGGAAGAAGGCAATTCCGACAATTCTGTTGAAGTCGATGGCGCTAAGTGGGAATTACCGCTGAAAGTCGGTCAAAAAGTTTTAATCCGCAAAGATTTAAAAGAATGCTTTGACAAATTTTGCATTTGCGGCACGGAGTTCGGAAGTGCTGGTGTTGTGCACCAAATGGAGAAATTTGGCGGCTGTATTGCTACTATTACAGAGGCTTTACCAAATGAGTGCATTGTAGGCGGTTACGTTTACAATCTGGCTGTTACTGACGTGGATTATGGTTGGCAATGGGATATTTCAATGTTTGACGGATTTAACGCTTGGAGAGACAAACAGGAAGCAAATGCAAAGCGTAGGACAGAATCTTCCCCATCTTTTCCTCTCAAGGTCGGAGATACAGTAACAGTTAGGCGCGATATTGCCAAAAGGCGCGATAAAAGCGGGTATATATGGTCTACCGTGAATGGCCGAAAAATAAAATCGCCTTTAGTAACAAGCAGTATGGTTAGTATGGCGGGTGAAGTTGGTAAAATTACAAGTATTTATTCCGAAGGAGAAGATACCGTTTACACATTGGCGTTTTCCAATCCAACGTATGATGGATTTCTTTGGAGCCTAAGTTGTCTTGAAGAATTTCACGACTACAAGGCTTATGTCGAGGGAAATAGCGGCAAAAAGAAAGTGCCACAGAAAAAATCGGAAAAACACGGAGAAGATTACTACGGAGACAGTAAGTATGAAGAAATAGACATATCTGGAATCAAGGCTTACTTCTTTGCGTATGATTACAAAGGCAGGAAGAAAATGTTCCCGGAAATTGACGGATTTATCACCAAGATTGACGTTACAATCATTTCTGGCGATGAAACAGGTCTGGTTTACTTCGTGAAAGACGGCAAAGCGAATAGAGTTGCGTTTGATGCGAGTGTTGGAACTCGGTTCATATCCTATGACGACGGCACTTACACTGTTGAGGGCAAAGACAACATCAAGAAGTGGCTAAGTTGGAGTTACGACAAAGACAAAGCCAAGAATGTGAACTACGCAATTCAGCACATGACGGATTTCTTGGACGGTGACAAGTGATGCCTTATGCCAACACGGAAAAGCGACTGGCGTACCACAGGAAGTACAACAAAGAAACACGGGAATGGGCTAAGAAAAACGGGATTTGCGTTGTTTGTTGCAAACAAAAAGCCGATGAAGGTTATGCTACTTGTTTGCAATGCCGTATGGCCGACAGAGAGCGGTCTAAAAAGCCGAGAAATATCACAGCTGATAAAGTTGCCGAACAGAAAAACAAACGCGCACAACGCCGCTTAGACCTGATAGAGCAAGGTATATGTACGCAGTGCGGGAAGCGGAAAACGGGCGAATATCAGATATGCGACGTTTGCAGAGCAAAAATAAACGCAAGGCGCAAGAAAAAGTATAACGAATCAAAAGAAATTCCAATCGTTCTTTACGGAGAACATGGAATGTGTGCAAGATGCGGGAAGCCTACTTACGCTAACTCAAAGTTGTGCAAGTTCCACTACGATGTTGCTGTACAGAACCTAGGCAAAGCAGAGAACCGAGGTTCTGAAACATACAGAAAAACGAATCAACTATTTTTTAAACGAAAAGGAGCAGACAAATGAAAGTTTTTCTTGATGTCGGCGCATATATGCCGACATACGCTCACGATGCAGACGCGGGAATGGATTTGCGCACACCGGTGGCGTTTATCGTCCCGGCGCATGGTGATTACACAGTTGATACTGGCGTTCATGTGCAGATTCCTGTCGGAAATGTTGGCTTTATCAAGTCAAAGAGCGGTCTGAACGTCAATGCCGGTCTGACTGCAACTGGCGTTGTGGATGCGCTCTATGACGGCAGCATCCGCGTTAAGCTGTACAATCACAGTGACGAGGATTACGTGTTCAGTCGCGGCGATAAAATCACGCAGATGGTTATTCTGCCGATTGCTAAGTTCGACTTAGAGTTAATCGACACACAGGAGTGCTTTGAAAAGTCAGAGCGCGGTTCGGCTGGCTTTGGTTCTACGGGAAAATAATAATGCACGAACAATTCGGAAAAGTCGAACAGTTTGAACTGTTTGGAAAAGTTGCGAAAGAAATGGAGAATTAAAGATGAAAGAACTTACGATTACTGCTAAAGACTTTGCGGAGCTTTTTGCCAATGCTGACAAAATGGTCGCTTTGCGCGAGATTGATGAACATGGTAGAGAGACTGGGCGAAAGGTGGTTTGCAAGGTCGTTTCCGCGTCAAAGTCTATTGGCGGCAAGGAAGTCAAAAAGGCAGACGATGGCCTGATGATTCGTCCCGGCTATTATAACCCGAATTCCGCTTACGAGCCGCGCAAGGTCATCAAGGCTTGGGGCCTTGACTGGAATCTTGGCACTGCTCTGAAATACATTGAGCGCCGCGGGAACAAGCAGGGCGAAACAACGCTGAAAGACCTCAAGAAAGCACTTACTTACATTCACTTCGCAGTTGAGGACGAAGAAGAACGCCTTGCGTCCGAAAAGGGGGATAAATAATGCAAGTTGAACTTATCGCTTACTCCACGCTGATTAAGGGCAGATGCAATCCCATGGCCATTGTTGAACAGTGCGCAAGCGTTTGTTATGACAGTAAACCAGATTTCGACAAGTTCCGCATTTCTAAGGGCTGTGCAAAGACCGGGCACATGAGTGTGTATGAGCACGCATATTTCACGTTCCACGTAAGTGGAATTAGCCGCGCATGTCTGGCACAGTTGTCAAGACACAGACATATAAGCCTGTCAGTTCGTAGCCAGCGCTATTGCGATGAAAGCAGCAACGGTGTTCTTAGCTGTATCATCCCCAAGGCTTTCAACGACGAGCAGTTTGAAATCGCACTGCAAGCTTACTGTGAGGACATCGACAAGTATCAAGTCCTGCTGGCAAGCGGAGCAGTCAAAGAAGATGCTCGAATGGTGCTGCCTAACGCGATGGAAACGGAATTGTACCTGTCAGCCAACGCACGAGCGCTGATTGAAGCAAGCCATTTGCGGCTTTGTAACAGAGCGCAAGAGGAAATCAGAACGATGTTCGGCAAGATGAAAAAAGAAGTCGAACAAGTTTCTCCCGAAATTGCAGAGATGATGGTTCCTAAGTGCGAGGTAAATCCGAGTTATCCGTTCTGCACGGAGCGGAAAAGCTGTGGAAAGCACCCGCAGCTAAGCGAGGTTTACGGCAAGTGCAAGTGCAATGGGAATTGCGGGGTGAAAAGCAAATGACACCGATGACACAGAATGAGAAGATGGCAGAATCGCACTGCGAGTTCACAATGTCCAAGTACGGTTGCGACGAGTGCGCCAAGCATTGTGCTCTAGCGGACATCTGCAAGGCTTGTGACGGCGATTTCAGCCGTAGTATGGGTGAAGATACAATCGCGGCAGACAAGGCCGTACAAGCGCTGGAAAGGCAGGAAGCGGACAGCATTGCAAACTCCGTAATGGTTGAGTATTACAAGAAACAGCTTGAATCCGCGAACGAGGAAATCGCAACGCTGAAAGTGATGAACAAGATGCTCACGGAAAGCATCAAGAATCTGACGGCAAAGGGGTGAGTTCATGATTTTCAGAATCCTGTGGTTTGTGTTCATGTACTTGGTTGCTGGAACTGTGATTGCTGGTGTTTGCGTTGCGATTCTCGGTGATGATGCAGACAAATATGAAAACAATGTTGTTACGCTTGTAATTCTGATTTGGCCTGTTATGCTTGTGATACTTGTCTTTGGTATGCTGACAGAAATTGCAATCAGAATCGGCAAAAAATAATCAGTTTTGCAACAAAAGTCCATTGCAATGCAACATGAAGTGTGCTATAATAAAGACAATCCAACAGGGAAGCCATTTGAACGATTGCTTCATCTGGGGACGAACTGCTGTGTGAGTTCCAAGTCTTAAAGCACAGATTTCCTGCTGTTGGGAATACGCTAAAGCCATTAGAGCAAGGCACAACAGATTTTGCCTGTGATGGTTCAACGATTACTTGAATACCAGCGGGCATTATATTGCGGGTTAGCCAAGCGGCAAGGCATCGCACTTTGACTGCGACATTCGTTGGTTCAAATCCAGCACCCGCAACCACCGTATAGTATGGGCTGTGTCCATAGTATACCTCCTTTTGGCGTGATTGGGTTTGCGATTTTTCCCCGATTACCGACCCGAGATGCTTATTCAGCCGATGGGTTTCAAACAGCAGTCGGCTATTATGGTTTCTTAGTTTAAGCAAAGCAGTTGTCCATGGCAACAGATGATGGTGCAAATCCATCAGAAACCGCCACGAGCCTCGGAAAGGGGCTTAGCATGTCTTTTCTCCTAAAAAGTCACAGCTTAAAGTTAAGACCGCAGACTTATAGCAGTTAGGTAACTTGGGCATTGCTTAATTGTGAGTTATAAGCGGTCATTCTTATGCAGAATAAACCCGCGAGGTGCGGGAGCGGTCTTGAAAGCCAGCTGTCGCAAAAGGCGATGGGGTTCGCGTCCTCTGTTCTGCGCCAGATGGCCGGGTAGCGCCCGGTCTGTGTGAGAGTGTGCGGTATACCTCACAAATGATGACAATGGTCGTGCAAACGGCAAGCCGCACATGCTGGATTAGCTCAACTGGTAGAGTATCTGTTTTGTAATCAGACGGCTCGGGGTTTGAGTCCCCGATTCAGCACCAAGGCCGATGATGCTGGTAAATAGGCTAGTGCAAGCGCATTCCGTTCCCAGCTAGGCAACCGCCACGCGCCTACTAACAGTGCGTGCCATGTGGCGGGTTATGTAATACAGGGTGAGCCTTGCCGTGGAAGTCGGCAATACCAACGGTTCCGCTAAGTTCCATTGTGATTGTGGCGAAGATTAAAGCGTGTGCAGATAAGGGGACACCGCCGTTGAGTTATCCAGCACAGCTAACTTTATGCCGGTGGAGCAGATAGCGCAGATGTCGGCATAATGGACAAGAGCGGCTCGTTCCGAAGAAACGGCGAGTAGTCAGGAGCAAGACCTGCGTGTGGGCTTAATTTGAATTTAGAGGTGCAGATAGTGAACATGCTGGCGAATTGCATCCAAGCTGTAGCAGTCGTAATCATCATGATTCTATGCTTCATTGCTGGCTACGAAGCTGGAAAAAACGATGCCACTATGCACAACAAATGCCGTGAATATCCCATCGTTATGGAGCATAAGCACGGCGAATAAACTTAGACATTCACTTGGTTTTCCATCATATCCTTTCTC
>UMKJ01016838.1_pt1 | contig 13687 bp, 9 predicted proteins | sample 1966301 | NCBI WGS metagenome assembly UMKJ01 (sample SAMEA4836173, study PRJEB28245) | human gut metagenome | biome: gut microbiome; material: fecal sample | place: Denmark | collected 2008
CCTATGACTGTACAATTACTATAATCCACTTTCACATCCTTTAGGTAATGAATGTCATGCACACTTAGTTGTGCATACGATATTTGTCTATTAAAAAGTTTGGTCACCTTTAATTTACTAAATATCAACAATATGCACAACTTTTTAAACATAAATCTTTTATAATTTAATTCCGCCAATAGGTAATCTATAAGATTTTTACTTTCGCAGTCCCATTTTGAAACAGCTCAAAGTGCCTAGCGCAAAATGTATACAGCCACTTGCCTTCACACCCGTCCAGCAATAAAAAAGTGAGGGCTACCCCTATCACTAGGAATAGCCCTCCAATGATTCTTTAAGAGAGAAATTAATAGAGAAAATTATTATTATTCATGATAACCAAACGGAGTTTCCTGATTGGTTACAACGATTACATTCTTCGTATTGCCAACTTCAGTCAGCGTCATCTTTGTTGGATTTACCGGATCGTCAGCAGTAACTGTAAATGTAACACCACCGTTCAGGTATGCAATCGGACGAACCACAGTGTTAAATCCGGCATTCCACAAATCAAGTCCTGTCTGGTCACAGTTACCAGGCAAGTTCAGGTTAATCTGATTGTCAGACAAAACAGTCGTTTCCAAAAGCATTACTCCATAATAAGGTCCATAAGCAATGTTTACAGCATTATCTGCATAGAAATAACTACCAAGAATCAAATAATCCAAAGAATTATTACCCGAAATATTGCTGCTCATCTTCTCCAATCCAGAAGTCACATAACTCTGTCCGTATGAACTCATACCGTCGTAAGTAACAAACCACGGACCACCGTTGGCAAATAACAATGCCGGAGGAGTAGTTTCACCGCTCAATACAGCTTTTCCATCTTCAGACTTCCAAGTACCAGAAGCACTATCGTAAACCAATTTCGATACTTCCATTCCACCCAGTGTAATCGGGCTGTAGAATTCCATACCTTCCTTGGTCTGAATGTATGAAAAGACCTCTGTTACATTCTCACCGTCAACTTCATGCGAGATAGCCAGTGTTCGATATGATTTTGTTACGTCATATTTCTCACCATCAACAGCATAAGAGAAAAGTACATAATTTGCTTTTTGCTCAGCTTCCTTGATATCAGTGAGATATGCCTCCCAAGTTTCATTTTCCGGCATCGGAGTCATGGTAATGGTATTACCAGTCTTTTTACCTCTCATCACAATCAGTTCCGGAGTAGCCGACTGAATAGTAAATTCATAGTCACCTTCCATACCCAGTCCGGTAGTACCTACACCCGAAGCCGGATCAGAGAAGAAGTGGAAAATTTCATTATAAGTATCTACAGTCAGTGTAGGACCAGCCTGTTCTTTCAAACGGTAGAGACTTGTCGATTTAGCACTGGGATCAGTGATATCAGCACTGACCGTAACTTCACCTTCTGCAGTAAACGACATCAGCACGTTGTATCCGCCAAAACTCTGCTGAGAAGAAGGATAATATTTCATCAACCATCCGTTCGGTGCCTCAACCAAAATCTTCTGAGCGTTTTCCATTGCTTCCTCCACACGGTTCGAAGCCGATTCACCGAACAAGTTTTCCGTTTCTGAAGTACAGCCCGCCAGCAAGAACGAACTGATCAGAGTAAAAATATATAATAACTTTTTCATACTCATTCCGTTTTTATCATTTTAATGTTGTCCAATCCATTTCCAGTATATGCGACTGGCGTTCCTGCACTTCTTCATGCAAAGCCTGAATATCAATTCCCCATGAGTCACTCAGATATTCGGTAACCATATCCAGTTTTTCCTGAATCAATGCACCACCTACTGTTCCGGCCTGGCTCATGATGTTCTGCCATTCAGCATCCGATTTTACTATATAGTTCGCAATAGTTTCTACGAAATCTTCATCCGGCTGACTAGAACCATAGGCTGTAACAAATCCTTCCTTACGGACATCCGCATCCTTCAGATTCACCCAACCTTCACCCGAATACTTACCCGGAGTAATATCGTTGAAATCGGTAGAATAATTCTTTGTCTGATGCAGGATATGAGCAAACTCATGGTGCATGGTCTTGAAGTACCATTCATTCAACACATCTATATTCGGATTTTCGACATCCAGTCCGTTTACATTGAACAACGTAATCTTCATACCACCTTCCGCAGTACCCAATACAATGGAACCGCTGGCTGCGTTGTATTCCGGTGAACCTACAAAGTGCATAATCTTCGGACAGTAAGTAGGAAGAAACTCTGGAGCAGCCAGTTTGGCATACACTTCCAACCACAGGTATTTCACCATCTGCGCCAGAGCTATCGACTTGTTATAATCGGCTGGTATCACGTTATAGTCCATATCCGATTCGATATCTTCAAAACGATATTTCAAATCGATATTATATGGAGTTGTATAGTTCGTAAGAATCCAGTTATCAAACTCATTGCGCTGAGGAGCCGTCGTATCAAAAATGCTATCAGGCGACAAATCATCTTCGCTGCATGAGGTAGCAGTACACATGGCTACCAATATTAAAAATAAGTATTTTATCTTTTTCATAACAACTATCATTTTAAAGTTCATTTATCGAGGATTAGCCTCCAGACCAGCTTCTATAACATCCTGCGGCAACTGGAATGCGCGACGCGGATCGTCTTTTGTCAATACGATCGGGTCCATACCATCACGGTTATGAGTAATTTCAATACCGTAGCGTTTTACATCCATCCAGCGTGAACCGTCGTGAATAGTTTCGATACGGCGCATCTGCAACACACAGTGGATCATGTTTTCCTGTTTCTTGTTTACAAACGAGAAGCAAGGATTCAGGTGTTTCTTCACTGTACGCTTGGTTTCATCGGTTACAGGTATCGGTGTATATCCCACACCTTCATAGAAGTCTACAATTTTATCTTCTGTCAGTGTTTCCGGATATCCGTATCTTCCGTCACCCTTCTGCGACTCCAGCCAGTAGTTCATGTATTCTACAGCTGTAGCATAATCGGGCTGAGCCTTCAGAATATTAGCCTCGATGCAGCAAAGCAATGTTTCGTTGGTACTGAACGGAACGATTACAGCGTGACGAAAACCGATACCGTTTACCTTATCTGTATACTCAAAATACATGCGATACTTAAAGAAACACAACTTCTGTTCCATACCGTTCAGGCTGGCATAAAACAACGGGTTGTTCCATGGAGCGCCTGCCCACAAAGTTTCTGTTTCAGTCACCGTACGGTTCATACCATAACGTTTTGCCATGTTGTAAGGACCGTAAATGTAAGGCCATGAACTGTTGATCGGAGTTATCAGCAAGTTAGCGTCTACCGATGCAGAGATATACGCATCACCTCTTTCATCCAGTTCGGTAAGAGGACCCAGGTCAGCCTGCAACTGGCGAAGTGATCTTGCCGGATTTGTACCCAAAACTTCCTTACCATATTCCAGCACCTTTTCATAGTTCGACTTATCTTCTTTTACATAGAACAGGTAGAAACGTGCGGCAAAAGCATTGGCAGCCTTTTTGTTGAAGTGGTATTTAGGAACCGAATACAAGTTATCATTAATCAGTGGAAGTCCTTCCAGCAAATCAGCCTCAATATGCTGATAAGTTTCTTCCAGCGTACCTCTGGTATATTCAGGAGCAACTTCTGTTTCCGGTTTCGTAGCATAAGGAATACCCAATTTGGTTGAAGCGGTAGCCGGATCGTAAGCTTCACAGAAGATATTAGCCAAGACAAAATGTGCATATGCACGGCACAACAGCGCTTCACCTTTCTGAGCGTTCAGCGAAGCCGGATTTCCCATCTGTTCGATAGCCTGCAGTGCATGGTTTGCCGAAGCAATCGCCATATAAAGTCCGTTCCACATTCCCTGCGGAGAGTCCTGATCCGTATCTGTCTTGATATCATTCCACAAATAGGCATCCTGCTCCTGCTGGTACTCAAAAGCATACATTTCACCGTTATCAGCCGTATTGTCCGAAGCTTTTTCAAACATCATTATCGGATAATAGCTAGGATAAGCTGAAACCAACAGACTAGTAACCTTCGATTCCGTATCTATTTCTGCACGATTATCAGGCACTGTATCAAGGAAATCGCTACACGAAGCGAAAGCCCACGCCATCAATAAAGCAGCACTGTATGTTTTTATATTTTTCATCATAATTTTCTCTTTTAAATCAAATTAAATACCCAATCTCAAAGTCAAAGTAAACTGCTTAGGAACAGGAGCAGCCACACCACCGGTGTTGAAGAATTCCGGATCCTGACCGTTCAGCTTCTTGTCAGCATAAATCAGGAACAGGTTGGTTGCCTGAAGTTTCAGTGACAGGTTGCTCAGTTTCATACGGCTGGCCAGTGATTTCGGGAAATCATAGTTCAGTGAAATTTCCTTCATACGGATGAAGTCACCTTTGGCAATACGTTCTGTAGAGTAGTTGTATGCATTGTATGCGCGGCTCAACTGAGAATCCTGACGGTTCATACGTGTATCGGCGATAACCGGTATGTTGGTAATATTTTCGTCACCCGGCTTAGTCCAGCGGTTTACAAACTCTTTCGGTGTTGCATCCAAGTCAGTATATTTATTGCTGAATACCGGATCCAGACGGATTACATTTCCGAATGAGTAAGTGATAAATACATTCAACTTAAAGTTCTTGTAGGTAAATACGTTACCGAAACTACCGGTAATAGTCGGATCGGTCGGACCTTCGTAAACCAGATGATCTTTAAGGTTACGTTCCTGGAAGTTGATGTCACTTACAGTCACTTCACCTTTTTCATTGATGAATGTCGGGAGACCTTGTCCGTTCAGTCCCTGGAAGTCCATAGAGAACAGTGAACGTACCGGATAACCTTCCAGAGCAAAACCTGTACCTGCAATCAGGTCGATAACACGTGAGTTAGCATCCAGTTCGGTAACTTCGTTCTTCGCGTTAGAGAAGATAAAGTCGGTATTCCATTTGAAGTCGCGTGTTACAATGTTTCTTGTAGACAATGTAAATTCCACACCGTGTGACTTCATGCTGGCAACATTGGCATATTTTGAAATCTGTCCACCTACACCCATTGTGTTGATGATACCGATCAAGTCGTAGTTGTTACGCTTGTACCAGTCCATAGCCAGATTGATGCGGTTATCCAGGAAACCGATTTCAGCACCGATATTCAACTCATGTTTCTTTTCGTAAGTCAGCTCACTGTTTTCCAGTTCTGTAATCTGAAGACCAGATTCACTTACACTGGCAAACGGGCGGTAAGAGTTATAACTGTTGATGATTACGCGTGAGTTAGAAACCTCAGCCGGACCACGGTCGGCAGTCAGTGAGTAAGAAGCCTTCAGAGTCAGGTTAGACAAGGCCGGTCTCAGGTTTTCGAACCAGCTTTCTTCGTGTGCGTTCCATGCACCCGAAACGTTCCATGTAGGAAGCCAGCGTGCCGAACGGCTCTTACCCAGCTTGTTAGAACCTTCATAACGGACTGTACCGTTTATTGTATATTTACCTTTCCATGAATAAGTAGCTGTACCGAAGAAAGCCACGTCACGAGAGCGGGTTGTAGACACACCGTAGTAAGCAGCATTTTCCTCATTACCCTGTTTGAAGTACAAATAGTCGTAAGAAGGAAGCATACCCATATCATACTGCAAACCTACACCCTGGAACCAAGTCTGTGTACGGTCGGTAGCGTTCAACTCCATACCACCGAAGAAGTTGAAGATATGGTTTTCATTAAATACGTCATTGTAGCTGGCAGTAGCACGGAAGTCGTAGCTGTTCATGCCATATTTAGTTTCACGGTAGAAACCTCCCACCGGAAGAACCGATACCGGCAATGCATTCGATACATCCGGGTCAGTATACAACCACGGGTTAGCGTCACGGATAGTAGCATCATCCATTGCACGGTAAGCCCATGCCTGGTTAGAATAGTCAGTAATCTTGTGAGCCTGAGTAGTAGTAGAATACTTGTAAGCACCCAGCACACTCAGTTCTACCTTATTGATAGGTTTATATTTAAACTCACCCTGGAATTTCATATCTACTACATCCAGGTCCATATAGTTATTGTCCAGTTCATGCAAGATATTGAACGGCGCATAGTTACGTACGTAGTATTCATTCGGGTCGAGTGCACGTGAAGTATTCAGCGCGTAAGAATACGGGTTGATATCGAAGTCACGTTTTACTTCACCACTTACAGGGTCCAGATTTGAGCTCAACGAACCCGGCGCACGCTGTTTACGGTAAGAAGCGTTACCGATCAGGTTCAGTGAAACTTTCTTCGAAATATTATACAGTGCATTCAGGTTGGCAGTGTAACGCTGTACCTTGCTCTGTTTGGTCCATCCCGGGTCGTTCATCACACTCAGTGAAGTATAGTACGAAGCCTTTTCAGTACCACTTGTCATACTGATTGCATGGTTCTGCGAAATGCTGTTGTTGAACAAAACATCAAACCAGTCTGTATTTCTGTATTCAGCCTCACGCAGATAAGCATTTCTTGCTTCCGGAGTGTTTGGCATGCCAAATCTTGTGTTTTTTGCGTCGTAACTGTTGATCAAATGATACATCTTACCATATACACCACTGTTAGAAGCACGGTATACATCGGCAAATGTCAGGTAACCGTTGCTTTCCAGTGTCTTGTATACGTCCATCTGTTCCTGAGAGTTCATGATGTTGAAGTTACGGTAGTTCGGTTTCAGACGCATGGTGAATTCACCTGTATAGCTGATCTTGTTAGAACCTGCCTTACCTTTCTTGGTAGTAACGACAATCACACCTGCCATGGCACGAGCACCATAGATAGAAGTAGCCGAACCATCCTTCAGAATCTGGAAGCTTTCGATATCGTCAGCATTCAAACCAGAGATAGCCGAACTGATCAGTGTAACGGCATCACCCGAAGACAAATCGTCAGCACCTACTTCCGTTACATCCTCCATGATGACACCATCTACTACCCACAACGGTTTAGAGCTACCGTAGATAGATGTGGCACCACGTACACGGATTTTCGGAGCTGTACCGAAAGTACCTGATACGTTCTGAACCGATACACCGGCTGCACGTCCTTCCAGGGCACGGCTGATTTCCGGCACACCGTCAAGTTTAGAGTCTTCGGCAGATATTTTTGTTGACGCACCTGTAAATAATCGCTTGTCCATACGCTGCATACCGGTAACTACGACTTCATCCAGCACTTCTGTATCCGATTCCAGTACCACCTTCATATTATTTTTGGCAGCTACTGTCTGCGATTTCATACCGATATAGCTGATTTCAAGTTTATCCCCCTTGTTAACTTTCAGTATAAACTTTCCGTCGATATCCGTAATTGTACCATTAGAAGTTCCCTTAACCAAAATAGAAGCTCCCACGACAGGCATGTCATCCTCCGCAGACACCACGACACCTGTCACTTGTACAGCCTGAGCTATCGCCAGACTTATGCCTATTAACAAAAAGGCACAAAAAAGTGTAATTCGCTTTTCCATATTCTAATAAAATTTTAATAACGGACGCAAATATACATATCATTTCATTAAAAAACAAAAAATTAAAGCAAAATACATAAATATTCTTGCATATTCTATAAATTATCAAATAGACAGTTTCAGCTTTATTTTTTACTATAAATACCAATATTTTACTAACACATTGAACATTTTTATACCCTCTTCGAGAATCTATGGATAAAACCATATAAAAACAAACAATAACAAATATTTAAAAAATAAGGGACTCCTCAAAAGAGTCCCTTAATACAAATTACTATAAACCAAAGATTTATATAAATGTTAAAATTTAATAACACACATATTTATTTTACATATTACATTTTGATAGCTTTTTAACACAAAAACATATCATCACAACACTGTACATAAATTTTCTTATAATTCCGTCCCAACATCAAAGCAGGGACACACCTTCGTCCACTCTTCCGGTTCTATCACCCCGTCACCGTCCAGGTCCGGACTCAGGTCGCGATGTCCTACTATCCGGCGTGTCTGGAAGTCCATGGCAAGCACTCTCACCAGCACCCTGAGCGAACGCTTCTGAAGTTCCGTACGTGTATCGGCAGGACGTCCCTGCTCGTCCAGTCCTCCTTCGTAGCACACACCGATACTGTGCCGGTTGTATCCTTTGGCATGCGCTCCGGGGCGGTCTACCGGACGCATCGTACATATTTCTCCGTCGCGCCTTACATAATAATGATACCCGCATCCGTCGAACCCGCGCTGCCGGTGCATTTCATCCAGCTGGCGGGGCGAGAGCGGAACATCCGCTCTCGTTGCCGAACAATGAATGACAATCATGTCAATCTTTCTCATCACATCCTCCTTTCTTTCCGGTCAGTATGCAATACAGACACTTGATTATCCTGATCAGAATCCATTTTACCTTTCCAGTCATACATTCCTCCTTGTTTTTTATATTTCACATCTGTCCGCATCTCCCTTCCGGAGTCTTACTCCTCTTTTTTAGGCTTTACCGGCACACGTTCGTAGCTCAGCGAATTCAGAATGTCCGACAGATCGGCTCCCGGACGGAAGTTGATATGCGCCTTCTTTATCAGTCCGGTGTGATATTCTTCCTCCGTGACACTACCCTCACCGTTCAGACCGATCTGAAACGAACCCAGGTCGCCCAGACGCACGATTTCTCCGGCACACAGACCGTCACGCATCACCGTACCCAGCGAAATCAGCACCGCCATCGTATCGGCACGTGTCACCGTACACATCTGCTGAATACGGTCCGCCATTTCACGGATTCCCATCTCGCCGCGTGCCTGTGCCAGGGCATAATATTTGGCACTACCTTCCAGATCATTAGGTTTCTTTCTTGCTACTACCGAATAAGTCACTGCTCTTTCCATAATCTTTTTACTTTTTAAATGATTAAAACGAATACCTGTTGAAAGCTTTCAATCTCTTTTCTGTATCACAAAGATACATAGCCAGTTCCGGGCAGTGTCCGTCACCGTCCGCCTACAGGATTGCATTGTTACGATAAAAATAAAAAAACCACAGGCCGTACAGCTCGACGCCTGCCGGTGGAAAACCGTCTGCGTAAATGCTGTACAGCCTGTGGAACCTCTCTGCTACCGCACCTGTCAGTTGGCGCGGCTCAGTTTGATATTGTCGATAAACCAGCGGCGATATACACTGCTGCCCGAAGTAGCGGCAGTTTCACACCGTCGGTCAGCATGTTCAGCGTGTTGCGCACATATCCGTCTACGGTAATGTTCAGGCGGTTCTTCAGCATGGTCAGGTCGAAACCGAAGTCCCACTGCTGGCTGGTTTCCCAGGTCAGGTCCGATGCCACCGGCGCACCCAGTGTAGCATATTTCGCCATCGAGCTGCCCTCGCCGAACGTGAAGCCGGCAAAGTCGCTTACCGAAATCAGACGCATGTATGTATAGTAAGAAGAAACATTCTGGTTACCCAGGCTACCGAACGAAGCACGCAGCTTCAGGTTGTCTACATATCCGCTCAGCGGCTTGAAGAACGGTTCTTCCGAGATACGCCATCCCACAGAACCCGAAGGGAAGAATCCCCAGCGGCTTCCGGCAGCAAAACGCGATGTACCGTCGTAGCGTCCGCTCGCCTCAAACAGGTAGCGTCCCTTGTAGTCGTAGTTCACACGGCCGAAGAAACCAGCCAGCGCATATTCACTCTGTCCGCCGCCCACTTCGGTCAGCACTTCACCCTCGGCATTCTGTCCCACCAGGTCGAGGTCGTCCAGCGAAGTAGAAGTCAGGTTCTGTCCCGCAGCCGAAACATTCTTCAGATACATGCGTTCGTAGTTGAAACCGACCACTCCCGTCACGTGATGTGCTTCGCCGAATGTATCTTCGTAGTTGGCAAAAACGTTTGCCGAATAATAGTTGCGTGTGTTCACCGATTCACTCAGCTTGTTCAGACCGGCTCCGGTAGCATACGACAGCAGCGGTCCGTCCGGATATTCGCGGTAGAACAGGTTGTTCGAACGGTGTGTATTGCGTGTCTGGTACAGACGGTAGGTAAAGTCACCCGTCAGACTCAGCTGTTTGATCGGTGTGATGACCAGTCGTGTAGTATTCGAGAAGTCGTTCGTGCGGTTCACGTTGCGGTGCGATCCCTCACCCAGCATGATATGACGTCCGTTGCCCACCTTATAGTTCAGGTAAGGAGTACCGTACAGCCATGAGCCGTCAGGGTTCTTCATCGGGAAACATGCCAGCGCGTGACGTCCGCTGTAACCGATGGTATCGTCGATGCTTCCGTTACCCTGGAAAGTATACTGCGAGCCATAGAACGAAGTATTGTTGCTCAGCGTAGCATAGCGGTTGATGGTAAAGTCAATCTTCGAACGCAGGTTATACTTGCGGTAGATATCCGGATTCATGTTCAGGATACCTTTCTGGTAATCGTATGCCCCGCTCACCAGGTATTTCACATCCTTCGTACCCCCGCTCAGCGAGATGCTGTGCTGCTGGGTAGGACGACGGTCGTTGTACATCATGTGCCACCAGTCGTAGTTGCCGTAGTACACCCACTGACGGCGACCGTTTCTTGTATCTTCCACTACCCACGGGCGGTCGGGGTTCTCCGTCTTGTCGTTCACACGGGCCAGCAGCTGCTGCATGTCGTAGTCGGTATAATCCACGTAGTTCGTACCGTTCTTCGCACGCCAGAAGGTATTCACCGTATACACCGACCAGTAACCGGTTGTTTCGTAATCGGTAGTCGTGGTAGGAGCCTGCCATCCCAGACGGCCGCTGTAACGCACGGTAGCCTTTCCGTCCTGTGCCGAGCCCGACTTGGTTGTGATCAGAATCACACCGAATGCCGCACGCGCACCGTATACTGCCGCAGCCGACGCATCCTTGATGACCGAGATAGACTCCACGTCGTTCGGGTTCACACGGTCCAGTTCACCCACCGCACCGTCTATCAGCACCAGCGGACCGGCACTGTTGATAGAAGTCGTACCACGCACGTTGATGCTGGGCGAGCTGCCCGGCACACCCGACGAGGTAGTGACATTCAGACCGGCTACCGAACCTTGCAGCATGTTTGCCAGCGACTGCGTCGCACGGTTTTCCAGCTTCTCGCTGCCCACCGTAGCCACGGCTCCCGTCAGGTTCACCTTCTTCTGCGTACCGTAACCGATAACCACCGCCTCATCCAGCATGATGGCATCTTCCTGCATATATACCACAATATTTTTCTGTCCCGGTTTCACCTTCACCTTTTCGGTAAGATAACCCACATAAGAGAAATTCAGAGTAGCCCCACCGGCAGGTATCTGAAGCTCGAAGGCTCCGTCTACATCAGTAATGCTTCCCTGGGCAGTTCCGTCGATGACGATAGACACCCCGATAAGCGGTTCCTGCAAGGCATCCAGTACCTTACCCGATACTGTTCTGTTCTGCGCCGACAGCGTAGAAACACTGCCCGTCAGCAACAGCAACAGCAAAAAAACATACGAATTGAAAACTTTCATAAATAAATATTTAGTAAAACATTAAGTAGCTTGTCAGTGCATCCCCGTTCAGCGAGGCAGGTAAGCATCCGTCGAGAACGCCTTCGGACGTTGCATCTGCTCGGTCCATTCGTGTCCGAACTCATCGCGCACGGTGATGGTCAGATCCACGTCGGCATCCGCCGCCTTCACCTTGAAGAAATGCGTAAAGTTTTCGGTAATGAAGCTCGGTGTAGAGCTCAGTGTCGACGAGTTGAAACGCTTCACACTCAGCGCTGCCACATGCAGCGGATCGTAAGCCCATACCTCCTCGGGAGCAAGCTTGTTGCCCTTCTCGTCGGTCACCGTCAGCGTCCAGCGCGGATTCCAGTTCCAGATGTTTATCAGCACCTCATTGTCCTTGTTCACCGGATAAGCATCCACATAGCGCTGGAATTTCGCCTTGACCGAAGCCGGTACACTGGCCGGCATCTGCGGCACATCCGCCATCGAGAAATGCACATTGTTCAGGTCGTAGCTGCGGAACTGGTAATCCTCCGTCCATCCCGTAGCCTTGTATATCCATTCGATGTCCGTTCCGTTCACATCCCATACCGAGTATCCGCCCGGTGTTCCGTCGGGACTGATGTGCACACCCGGAGTAAGGTAGCCCGACCACCACCACGAAGCGCATATCGCACCCGCGTTATGTTCGTACACCTCGCGTCCGCCCGTTACGTCATCCTCCGGAGTCACGTTGAAACTCAGGTGCGTATGTCCGGTCACGAAATGCACCTTGTAGCCGTCCAGCACATCCAGCAGCTGCGTAGTGTTCAGCACATCATGGTCTATCTTGAAACCTTCCGTCTGCGACGGGTAGAACAGCTGTGCGTGCATCACCACTACCAGCGGTGTCGACTTGTCGACATATGCCAGATCCTTCGACAGCCAGCTCAGCTGTTCGGCCGACACACGCTTCTCGTAGTCGCGTGAGGTAGTGCCGTCGTAGTTGCTGCAATCGATGTCATCCAGCACCACGTAGTGCACCTTTCCGATGTTGAACGAATAATATGTCGGAGCGATATAATCCATGAAACGGCTTCCCGCCTCCTCGTCGCTCGTAGCCTTGTAGTCGTAGTCATGATTTCCGATAGTATGGAAAATCTGAAGTCCCTTCACCTGATTGTTGATGGTATTCAGGTACTCAGGCAGCGCATAACTGTTCGAATACCAATACAGGTCCCAGGTCATGTCGCCCAGCGTAATGGCATACATCTTTTCGTGCTGATGCAAGGCACGATAGCTGTTCAGATCCTCGGTAAAGTCCATAAACTGTCCCAGGTCGCCCGTACGGTTGGCCAGATGCATATCGCCCAGCATAAACACCTTATAGCTATCCTGTCCTTCCACCTCAGTCAGCGAGAAATCTACACGCTCCGTTGTAGCGGCATCCCCCTTCATCACCTGGTAGAACTGAGGCAAGACTCCCTCGGCAGGAACTTCATATCCCGAAGGAACGGAGATAAACACATACCCCCATTTCTTTTCCGACTGAAGCTGGTAGATACCCCGTTCGTCGGTCACGCTCACCTCTACACCGTCCGATACCACAACACCCTGCACCGGACCGTCGGCTGTCGATACCACCCCGTACACCGTCGTTCCGGCATCCGGCGTGAAACCAATTCCCTCTACTATATTAATATAGGTAGTACCAATCTGTTTCTTGCGGTCACCACGCTTGATGAACACCCGGTACGTACCGCTTTCACATCCGTCGGCAAGCTTTATGGTAAAACTGTTTTCCGAAACACTCACCAGCAGACACGTATACGAGATTCCCCCTGTCGATTCCAGAATAATCACATCCGATTCCGCCGGCTTGTTACTTCCGGTCACCTGGAACGTATATTCCCCTCCCTTGGCCACTTCTATCAGCGAAGGGCATTCAAACTGTACCTCGAAGCTGCCTGCCACAGCCTCCGTCATTCCATCGTTGCTGCACGCCATCAGCGGCAAGACAGCAATCAGCAAAAACCAAAGTAAATACGCTGCAAATTTTTTCATTTTATTTTTAAATTGTAAATTTTCCCAACCTGTTCCTTACCTTTTCACTACCAGCTATCTACATGACAGCCAGCACTTTTCAAGCAATTAAAAATCCTTGATTTTCATTGCGCAAAATTAAAGACAGCGTATTTCAAAACAGAAACGCGCATGTGGCAATCCTGTTTC
>UMKJ01060034.1_pt1 | contig 13637 bp, 19 predicted proteins | sample 1966301 | NCBI WGS metagenome assembly UMKJ01 (sample SAMEA4836173, study PRJEB28245) | human gut metagenome | biome: gut microbiome; material: fecal sample | place: Denmark | collected 2008
ATGCCGTACTGGTGACTGTCGTAGCAGACGGGGAACGAAAACGCTGGCCGGAAGCCGCCCAGCACGCTGCTGACGGCGGTCAGGTCGTACCAGAAGGGTTTTGGAGTGTACAGCATCAGGCTGCAGCGCGGGTCCGGGGTGTAGCTGGAAAAATAGGGCGTTTTTTGCAAGGCGAACCGTGCGAAATAGCGGTCACCGAAGTAGAGGGTGCCTTTTGTGAAGTACGGCAGGCAGCGGGTGAAAAAGTTCGCGTTTTCCAGCTTGTGCGCACCCCAGAATGTTACATCCAGCGTACGGGACACGCCGGAGACGCTCTGCCGCTCCACGGTCGTGCCGGTCTGGTTGATGCCCTGAGCCGTTTGCAGGTCTACGTCGGTGCCATTGAGCGGGTCGAGGAAGTAGGGCATGTCGTAGTCCCAGCCCAGATGCAGGACGGCACCGGCGTCGGTGACGATCTTTAAGTGATCCTTAAAAAGCACAGTGTCCCTCCTTATCCTCTGCGCTGGCGGCGGTCCTTGTCGGCCTCCCAGCGGGTCTCGCGGGCAAGGTCAGCCGCAGACTGGGCCTTGCTCTGGATGTACTGATTGATGGTGGTGTCGCCCTCGCGGTGGTAGCTGCTGGCAGCAGCACGCACCTGCGCGGTGCCGGACGCGGCCACGGTGCTGCCCAGCCGCATATTGTCGGACAGCACCAGACTGCCCGCCTGCCGGATCATGTCGGCAAGGGCGGCGTTGGTCTTGGTCAGCGCCTTGGTGTTGGCGTTGATGGCGTCCTCCAGACTGCCGGTGCCGGTGGAGATGTCGATATCGCCGCTGATACCGCCGGAGCCGCCACTGCCGCCAGAAACGCTGCCGCCGCCGGACACGCCGGAGCTCTTTTTAGAGCCGCCCAGCTTGCTGACGATGGCCGCGATGGCGATGCCCAGCGCCACGGCTGCACCCGCCACGATGACGCCCATCGGGATGCCGAAAACGGTTGCGTTCAGGGCCGCAGAGATGGCGGTCATCATGCCCTCAAAGGCCGCGCCGATGGAGCCGATCATGCCAGCGACACCCGCGTAGATGCTGGGAAAGCTGGAAAGCAGCCCGCCCTGCAGGCCCTGACTGATGGCCGTGGCCGCGTTGCTCAGGGGGCCCTTGAGCCCGGTGAAAATGCTGGTGAGGGTGCTGCCCAGCTGGGACGCCTGCTGCCAGACGTCGGCAAAGCCGTTCGTCAGGCCGCTGCAGATCTGGGTGCCGATCTCCCACGCCTTGGCGGCGATCTGCTGCTGGTACTGGCCCAGCACGCCGTTGATCTTGCCCACGAGCCCGAGGGCGTAGTCCTCGATCTGCTTCTTCTGGTCGCCCGTCAGGCCGCCGTAGATGGTTTTTGCCACCCACAGGCCGATGCTTTTCCAGTCCTTGTCTTTGACGGCGCTGTACAGGTCGTCAAAGGTGCCCAGCACGCCCTCGTTGGCTTTTTCCTGCAGCTCTTTCCACAGGCCGTCCAGACTGTCGGCGGCAGACTTCTTGATCTGTTCGGCAGTCTGTTCGGTGCCGTCGGCGGCGATGGTCTTGACCCGCTCGATGGTCACGAGGGCCCCGTCCACCACGTCGTCGTAGGTCTCGGTGATGACCTTTTTCTGGGTCTCCGTGCCGTCGGTGAGCGTCTCGGTCACGGTCTGGGTGGTGGTCTTGACGCCGTCCACCAGCGTGTCAAAGGTCGAGGTGACCGTTTTTGCCGTCTCCCGGACGGTCTCCATGGTCTGCTTGACGGTCTTCTTGCCCTTCTCGTCGATCTCGGTGATCGTCTTGATGTCCTTGAGGACACCGTCTACTATCTGCCGGGAAGTCTCGGTGATGGTCTGCTTTTGCTGCTTCTTGCCGTTGGAGAGCACCTCGTTCACGGTCTCCACCGTGCGGGTGACGCCGTTCTCAACGGTGGTGTTCGTGTCGGATAGAGACTTCACCACCGAGGCGGTAGCGGTTTTGGCGGACTTGCTGGCCTTTTTGCCGGAGATATCGACTGCAGCGGCGGCCTTACCGGCAGAATCGGTGACGGAGGAAGCCGCTGCCTTGGCGGCGGCCGCTTCTTCCTGCGCCTGCCGAATGCGTTCCTCGTGGCGCTTCTGGCGGCGGGCACGATCTTCGTCCGTGGTCGTGTTGCTCTTGCGGGTGGTGGTGTCTGCCGTGCTGTCCGTGATACCGGTAACCGCAGCATCGCTGGCCGTGCCGACAAGGTCAGCAATCAGGCCGGAGAGCCACGAAGTGAGCTTGCCCCACATGCCCGCAATGCCGTTGATGATGGCCTGCACAATGTTCTCGCCGATATGGCCGAACTCGTTCATGTTGCCATCCCAGACACCCACCAGCTTGGCAATGCAGGCAAGGGCGGCTTCGGCCAGATTTTCGATGCTGCGGATGATGCCGTCCACCAGTGTGGTCAGGAGAGCGGCACCGCACTTGAGAGCTTCGGGTAGGTGCGAGATTATGGCAGCCGCCCATTTGGCGATCAGTCCAGCCGCCGACGTGATGAGCTGGGGCAGCGCTGCGGTGATGCCGATGATAAGGCTTTCCACAAACTCGAAGCCTTTGTCCATGATGTCGTCGGCATGGTCGCCGAGGTAGTCCGCCAGCTGCGCAATGATGCGGGCCGCGCAGACGATCAGCTCCGGCAGGTTGTCAATGATGCCCTGCACCAGCGTGCCCAGCACTTCGCCCGCAGTGTCCAGCATGGCAGGCATGGCGTCGGTCAGGCTCTGGGTCAGCTGGGTAATGATCTCCACACCGGACTGCATCAGCCCGGGCAGCTGCGTCGCAATGCCCGCTGCCAGATCGGAGATGATCTCGCCTGCAGCCTGCAGCATAGCTTCGGGGCCGCCCTCGTCCAGGGCCGTGGTCAGCTGAGTGATGATGTCGGTGCCCCACTGCGCAGCCTCCGACAAGGCCGGTTCCAGCGAATCAAACAGGCTGATACCGAGGTTTTCTGCGGCCGTCTTCAGGGTGTCCACCTTGTGCTCGAAGGTGTCCGTCATGGTCTCGTAGGCGGTCTCGGTCGCGCCTGCGCTGTCCTGCATCTGGCTGAGCACATCGTTGAAATGATCTGCACCGCCGGATGCCAGCGACAGAGCGCCGGTGCCTGCTTCTACGCTGGACCACAGGCCCGCGAACGCGGTGCTGCTGCCGCCAACGCTCTTGTAAAGGACCTGCAGCACGTCGCCCAGGCTCTTGCCCTCGGCGTTCAGCTGGGCAAAGCTCTTGCCGGTCTGCTTCTGCAGAATTTTGCCGACGGAGGAGCCCGTGTCGCCCAGCTCATTGAGCATGGACTTGGTGTAGGTGGTGGCTTCTGCCGTGGCAATACCGTTGGCGGTCATGACGGCCAGTCCGCTGGAAAGGTTCTCCACGCTGACGTTGTAGGCTGCGGCCAGAGGGATGACCTTGCCCATGCTGGCGGACAGCTCGTCCACGCTGGTTTTGCCCAGATTCTGGGTCGTCAGCAGGACGTCCGACACATGGGTGGCCTGATCGGCGCTCAGGCCGTAAGCGTTCAGGGCGGTGGTCAGGATATCCACGGCGGACGTCGTGGAGGTAAAACCTGCAGCGGCCAGCTGGGCGGCCTGCCCAGCAAAGGCAACGGCGTTTGCCGTATCCTGACCGGCGCTGATGGCCTGATAAGTCGCTTCGGCGATGTCAGAGGCAGCAATGCCCATATTGCTGGATGTGCTGAGGATTTGCTGCTGCAGCTTATCCACCGACACAGCGCTCGTGTCTGCAATGGTGCTGACCTTTGCAAGAGACGTCTCAAAGGCAGAGCCGACGCTGACCGAATCCTTTGCCAGATTCGCCAGCTGACTACCAGCCGTTTCGACCAGGTCGGCAATCAGTTTGCCGGCAGCCACCGTCATGCTGGATATGCCGCTGGTAAAACCGCTGGTGTCAAGCTTGGTATCGCCAAAAACACTGAAATCTGCTGCCACTTATGTCCACCTCTCAATCGGAGCGCGGGCACAAGGGCACAGGCTTACAACTTTATCTCAATTTCCCGGCGGCAGGCCGGATTTTTGCATTTGACCCAGACGCCGCTTGCACTGGCATCCGGGACAGCCCACACGGGCAGCGCCCGGCCGCAGTAAGGGCAGGGCACCGGCGCACGGTCAGCGCCGGAAGCGCGCCAGGAAGGCGGCGTCATGCTCCTCGACGGACACGACACGGGCGGCACCTCCTCTCAGCTCGGCAGGCAGGGCAAAACGCTCCTGCAGGTCGGCGTAGTGGTCACGCATGGAGCCTTCGTATTCGGACAGATCCATGGTACGCCAGCTCATGATCTTCGCCATGAGGGTGTCCTCCGGCAGGGCCGCGAACAGTGCCCGGAAACGGAACCAGTGCACTTTCTCGCGGGTCAGGTCGATGCCGTAGGCCTGCTGGAACGCTGCCACGATGTAGGGCGCGTCGCAACGATAGTCAAAGGCGGGGCTGGCGGCGGGTTCGCTGGGGCCGTCATCCGAACCGCCCGGCGCCTGCTCTCCGGCGCGGTAGAAGTCGATCATGCTGCTGTAGGCGGCGACGGACTGCTCCTGCAGCACCGGTTCGCGGTAAAACTGTGCCATAATCGCGAGAGCAGTTTCCGGGTGGTCCCCGTCAAGTTCACCGTGGGCATAGGCGCTGGACAGTCGTACCATGTGCCGGAAATCCGGGTCGATGCGTCTGCCTTGCCAGACCGTCGGCAGAGTTGCTGTCAGCAGGTCAGCCATTTTCCAGAGCCGACAGTTCGGCAAGCAGCTGCTTGCGGCGGGCGGCCTTGTCCACACGCTCCACCATCTGAGCGGCAGGCGTGAGCTGCGGAGCAAAAACCTCACTGCGGGATGCAGACTGCGCCGGGTAGCTCATGGGCGGCTTGTTTTTGTGCTTGCCGTTCTTCTGTGCCCGGCGCTGCTCACGGTTCATGGGCACCGCTGCGGCCTGCTTTACGGTGGCCTGTTCTGCGGCGATGGCTTCCTTGATGGCGTTCGTCACACGGACACATGCGCCGAAGTTGTTTCCGTCCAGGCCCAGACGTTCTGATGCGCCCTCGCCCAGCAACTCGTCGAAGTAGCCCATCATAAGGCGGCACTGGCCGCGCAGGATGTCGGCGGGGCCAGTGTGCGCGCGCTTGCTCTCGCGGTCAGAAGCCGCCTGCATGTGCTGCTGTGCCGCGTTCATACGGTCGAGGTCGTTAGCGTTCAGCGCCGAAAATTCAAATTCCTGCCCACAGATGATCATGTATCTGTACCTCCTATAAAATGCGCCCCTGCCAGAGGTGACAGGGGCGATATTGGTTTTATGTTACGCGGTGACGTCGGTCAGGTAGTCAAAGGCTTTGGGAGTGCCCACCGCCTTGACATCCACCGCAAAAGTGGCGGGGGCGTTTGCGGAGCCGCCCACATCGCTGGTGACGACCAGAGAAGCATTGCCCGTCTCGCCCTTGCCGGTGCGGACGCTGAAGTAGACGTAGGGTACGATCACGTCCTTACCGGTGCCGTACTTGATTTTGTGGCTCAGCACAAAATCCTGAAACGCGTCGCCTACGCAGCGGTTGCCGTTGACAGCAAGGGTGCGCTGGGTGCCGGTCTTGGTGGTGACGGTACCGGTGCGGATGAACGCCTCGTCCGTGGTGGAAGCATTCAGGGAGCCGGAGTGCTCCTTCACGTGGTCGGCGCAGACGATCCATGCGGATTCTTTGGTCTGCTTGGTTTTATCAGTCTGAATGGCGAGGATGAAGTCGTCGGTGTTCTCCTCGCCTGCATAGTCGGCGCTGGGCTCAATGTCCTTCTCAGACTTGAGAGCGGCCAAAGTTTCAGCAACAGTCATAGGTTATCTCCCTTTCTGGTAATACTGGAGTTGGAGTTGAATCTGAAAGCGGCAGCTGCTGGCATCCTGACTCATGATATAGCCAGGGGACAGGCAGACCACCTTTTCGGCGGTTTTATCGCCGGACAGCACCGGGAGGTTCCGCCGTCCGGACTGTCTCTCTACCCACTCGGCAAATTCATCCCAGAAGGCGCTGTTCGCAGCCTGCTGGACCGCCTCGGGGGAATACTCCATGCGGGATGCGAGAACATAATTCTTCGCCCGGCGGCTGCCGAGGAAAAACTGTTCCAGTATCGCTGCCGTGGGGGTGGATTCCAGCGAGAACTGTACCTGTGTGGTCTCTGCACCCAGGTACTCGATGGAGAACACCACGTCGTCGCCCAGCGCCGTTGCCAGCGGGCAGGAGGCCAGCCAGTCCAGCATGGCTTGGATGTCTGCGGTCTGACTCATTTGTTGACCTCCTTGGCGCGGGTTTTGACGAAGGACACGAAGTCCTCTTTGTGGTCGTTGACGCAGCGCTCACCCCAGTGCGGGCCTTTGCCGTCCTCACGGACGCCCTGCCCGCAGGGTAAGCGGTAATACTGTGCCGCTGCGTAGGGCGTGGTGTGTCGGATGAGACCGCTGCCCAGCACCGTGCTGTCCTTGGCGCTGTCTGCCAGAGCACCAGTGCGCAGCGGAACGTAGGGCGTCACCAGCCGGATGAACTCGCCGTCCGCTTCCTTCTGTAGGCGCTGAAAGCCTGCCTCGGTGCGTGGCTTAAAGTTCGGGTCCCAGCGGATGCCGAGGCTGATCGGACCGCTCATCACGTCACCTCCACATACCAGTGCGGGCAGCGCCCGTCACGGTTGTCCTGTACGCTGGTGACGGTGCCAGTGCGCCCGCTGGGCAGTGCTACCTTGTCCTCCGGCGCCAGCGTCCAATGGCAGGCCCTTGCGGCTTCGTCTGCGGCCTTGAAGGCGGCAGGGTCGAGAAAGGTGCTTGCCGCGTCCAGCGGCGGTTCTGCTGTGCTCTGCGGGGCTGCGGTGGAGTGGCCCGGAAAAATGCAGATCTCGGAGCTGCTTTTCGGGGCAAAGCCGGAGCCTGCACCGGACTGTGCGCCGGGACCGGCTGCGGCCACCTCGCGGCAGCTCACGCCAGACAGCACCGTGGTGTAACTGGTGCTGCCAGTGCCCTGCCGGATGCAATGCACCAGCGTGACACTCTTTGTTGCGAGAAGGGGTTTGCGCATAGGCAACCCTCCTCTCAGCGTCTGCGGGGCGGGCGGTAGGCCCCTCCCTGGTACAGCATCCAGCGGGTGACCGGTGCAGAGAGCACCTCGGTCACGATCCACTGCTGCTGTCTCCCCAGATAGGCCTGCTTGTCCAGCCCGGAGGCATAGCTCTCGGTGTAGCCGTGATTGTTCACGCTGGTCACGCCGTCCCAGGCGGTGTCCAGCCCGGACGCCAGATACACCAGCCTGGCCTGACACTCCCGGAGCTGGTTGATCTGTTCTTCGGTGTCAGCCAGACCGGCGCACCAGCGGGTAGCACCCAGGATGAACAGAGCTGCGTCTGCGGCAAGCGGTGTGAAGTCCGCCTCCGTCAGCGCCGCACCGGGATACCGGGCGGTAAACTCAGGGTAGGTGAGCCAGCTGTTCATAGCTCATTCCTCGGTAAAGTTCGCCTTGGGAATGCTGATCTTGCCCATGCGGACATTCTTGTGATCGAACTTCAGGGCCCAGTTTGCCTTGTTGGTAAATTCTTCATCCGTGGGGGTCGGCTTGTTGATCTTATCGCCGTCAAAGGAGATGCCGTTCGGGTGCAGGATGAAGGAGCGGTTGTTGTACAGGATGTCGGTGCCGCCTGCCTTGGCCGCGTTGTACTCGGTGTAATCCGGGGTGACGACCTTGGGGTCGGCGGTCAGCACAGAGCCCTGGCCCAGCAGGAGGGTGTTGTAGTTGGTGCCGTCGTCGGTGCCGCGGTCATTCTCGATGACCACCAGACCGTTGATGGTGGGCAGACTGACTTCCTTCTGCAGCACGTTGGTAATGACGTACTTGTTGTAGTTCAGCAGGCCCATCTTCTTGTACTCGGCCAGGATCTTGGAATGCACCACCAGCAGACCGAACTTGCCGGAGAAGTCGCCCAGAGCGCTCTGCTGCACATCGATCAGCTGGTTGGCGGTGACGCCGCCGGTCTTGACGGTCAGAGAGTGGCTTTCCAGGCCGGAGACGCCCAGTGCTGCGTTGACCAGCTTGACCAGCAGGCTCTGCTTGTACATGCGCCAGTAGCGGCCCGTGTTTCGGGCCACCGCTGCCATGGGGTCGGCTGCGGTCAGCTCACGGGTCAGCTCGGTGGCCTTCCATGCCTTCATGCGGTCGATGCGGATCCAGGACTGCTTGCCGCCGGAGATCTCGGTGGGCACGTTGTCAGTGGTGCCATCACGGACCAGCGGGGCATCGGTGTCAGGGTCCAGCGGGTTATAGAAACGGATGGTGCCCATCGTGCCGCCGTTGTCCAGAGAAGCGGCCAGGCTCTGGTCGCTTGCCAGAATACCGGAGGCAAGGATGGAATCAGAGAAGGTGGCCTCCTGATCCACGAAGCCCTGGTAGACCTCGGGGTCAAACGGAAAACCGCCAAAAGTGCCGGGAATAGGCATAGTTTAGTTACCTCGTCAGTGTCGAGCAGCTCTGATCTGTGCGGAGAGCTGCTGGAAAAGCGCCGGGTTGCGGGTGCGCAGGGCCATGCGTTCCGCGCCGGTCATCTGCAGAAACTCCTGCAGGGTGGGCTGTGCACTGCCACCCTGACTGCGGGGCTTCGGGACGATGATCGGGTTGGCGGGCTCCTGCGGCTCGGTGTTCGGCTGCGGGCCTGCGCCGTCGTCCTGCGGGACGGGAGCGCCCTGCTGGAACAGATACGGCTTGCGGGATTTGAGGTCAGCAAAGGCTGCCTTGACGTCCTCGTCCTGGTTCTTGCTCTCGCGCAGTGTAGCTCTGTCCGGCAGCAATGCGATAGCATCGTTCTCATCCAGAGCACCCGCCTCATGAGCGGCAGCGCGCAGCACACCGGTGAAAGTGAACTCTGCGGCCTGCTGGTTCAGCTGATTGGTCAGGCTGGTGATCTGACTGCGCAGATCATTGACATCCACGCCCTCGAAGGCCGCCAGACCCTGCTGTGCGGTGGTCAGCTGCGCCTGCAGGCCCTGTACGGTGGCCTGATGGGCGGCTTCGTCCAGACCGTGCAGACGCATGACTGCGTTGATCTGCTCCTCGGTCAGACCTTCGATGGCTTTCAAATCCTCACGTCTCATGTTTTACCTCCCGTTGGGCCTACGGCGTTGGTGTCGCGCTGCCGTGCGCGGGCCCTCTGCACCTCTCTGACACCGGGTGCGCGGTGTGATCTGGGATTATCCTATCACATCCCGGGGAGCAAAAACGTTACGAGTTGGTTTGACTACAAGCATACATTGACTACAGAAATTCCATAAAACCCTACGCGTGCGGGCATCAAGCGCGTTCTCGCATGTATATACTCTTATTTTCTTCTGTTCAGGGTCAGGATAAGAGTTTGAGTATGTTCTGTATGTTTTGCCCCGAAAATCCGCATGAACACTCACTTTTTCGTGCATACAAAGTTTATATGTCGTTGAATGTTGCAATCGCAGAGATAAATGTTGCATCTTTGGGCAAAAGGAAACGCCCCACCCCGGGAGGTTTGTCCTCCGTGAGGCGGGGCGTTTTGCTGTGTAGCGGTCACTCCTCGTCCGGGGCGAGGATAAGCTGGGAGCCATCCGGGAGGATGAACGCCAGCCTTGCGCCGCAGATCTCGGCGGCTTTGGCGAGGTCTTTTGCCGACCAGCTGTCCCTGCGCAGCTTGTTGCTCATGGCCTGCGGAGTGGTCATGCCGAACGCTGCGGCAAAGCTGCCTTGGTCGGTTTCTGTCAGTTCCAGCAGGGCTTTTACCCTGGATGATGTGGTCATGTCTGGTCACTCCTTTCTGCCACAAGCATATGACGGTCCCTGGCAAAAGTCAACAGCAAAAAGAGATTAAAAAATAAATCAAAAACAACTTGACTTTGTGCTTGCGCAGAGGTAACATACAGCCATCGAAAGAAAAGTAACGAAAAAACAACGGAGGTAAACGTAAAAATGAAAAAATCTGAACTGTTTGCATTGGCTGAGAAGCTGCACATGGAACCCCTGATGGTGGCCACGGATGTTCGAGAATGTTACGGTGAGACGGTGGTCGTGAACAGCTACCAGACTGGCTTCCAGCTGGACACTGACGACCTGGTCCCCGAGATCGAGAACCTCATGGATCAGGACACCGGCTTAGTCACACCGGTCCGCACGTATGCGGGCACGAAGGTTTATCAGTACCAGCTGTTCGCGCCGAGCAGCTGGTTCAAAAAGGAGGACTGAGCTATGGAGCGCATGAGCATTGACGAGATCAAGGCGGTCGCCGACCCGGTGGCTGCCTGCAAGGAGCAGCTTCGCCGCTGGAGGATCTCCTACTCTCGTTACTGCGGCTCTCGCCGTGGTGGCCGGTACTACGAAGAAAATATTGCAGCACTGGAGAACCTGCTGCACGAGCTGAAGGAGGACTGAATCATGGCAGATCGTGCATTGACCTACGCGGAGCTCATGGCTCTGGCCCGCGAGAACTACAACAAGGGCGGCGACGGTTACGTCGAGTGCTGGGATGAGCGCACCTTCGCGTACTTCGTGAAGGAGTTCGGGCCTATCACCAAAGCCAGGGCGCTGCAGATGTTCGCTGCGGCGTTCGACGAGGAGAAAGAAGAACGGGCAATTGCTCAGGCGGCTATGAAGGGAGAATGGTAATTATGAAGACACTGAACATTACTTACGACACCGTGGAGATCGAGAACGGGGAGAAGATCGTCGGGGAGACCTGCTACCCCGTCAAGATGCAGGATGTCTTGGCGGATCAGCTGCTGCGTGACCCGGGTGAATGCGGGGCCATCGACATGGCACACCTCGAGTTCCTGCTGCAGAGCGTGGAAATTCTGCAGGGTCGGAAGTTCGTGGACGGTAGCATCAAGCATTACGAATTGCTGAGGGAGGGCTGAATCATGAAAACAAGTGCGTTCAACCGCATTTATGCGGAGGCCCAGCGTGTCAACATCCAGAGCAGCGAGTGGTTCAACTTCGCCGGGTTTTTCTGGATGCAGTGCTCCGAGCGCCAGCTGCAAAAGATGCGGGGGTTACTCCGGGCGCAGGGCTGTAGAACTGTTCAGAAGGACGACGGTGAGTGGTTCGCGCTGGACAATGGCATTCTGGTCAAGGCAAACTGAGGAGGGCTGAACAATGAAGAAGGTCAACGTGAAAGTGTACGGCGCGGCGCTGGATGCGCTGCAGGAGCAGTTCTCTGCGGAGGACGGCATCCGGATCCACAACTGCAATTTCGCCCGGCAGGGCACTCCGGTGAGGATGGGCGTCCAGTGGGCGTCCTTCGGGACCAAGAGCCCAGCAGAAGCGGCCGAATATGCAAACCGGATTCTGGATGCGGCCATGGCAGCGGAGAACTTCGTGTACAACGGCTATGTGGTGGACTACGGCGGAGGTGAACAGTGATGCTGGGGAACTTTTACAATGCAAGCTGCCCGGGCTGGGACGCCCCGGTTCCACAATGGCACCGAGGCCGGGTGGAAGTAGACGGGCACAGCTTCGAGTGGGAAGCTAAGGTCTACCCGACCGGCAGCCCGCTCGGCATCGACGGCGGGCGCATCTTGAAGCTCTGGGTTGCAGAGCTCGACAAAAGCGCACCGATTCGCCGAGAGGTCGCCCTTTACGAGCGAGGCTGGTGCACGGAGCCTGCCACGCCAGAGGCAAAGCAGGCGGTGGCTCAGGTGCTTGAGATGTTCACTCAGGCAAGTGGTACAAAAGAACAGGAGGATCAACGATGAGCGTGAACGAGGTAGTAAGTTATCTGGACAGCATTTTGCGCGGAGACTGCGATGTGGGGTGCACCCCATTGAATGGGTGTGAAGTAAACGTCTGCCGGACCGGTGAGGAACTGGCAATCACATCTCCCTCTGGGAAAGAGCAATTTCTTCTCTCCATCCGAAAAATGAATTGATGCAGCAAAAGCCCTGAAGGTGCATTCCTTCAGGGCTTTTGTTCTGCTCATTTGTCAGCGGATCTTCTCAATTTCGCCGGTCTCTTTATCCACAAAATATTCGGCCAGAACGGTGCCGCTGCCCAGGATATTGGCGTCGTGCTCCTCTTTGGAGACGTAGTCCTGCACGGTCACATCCAGCTGGCCACCTACCACCATGATCTTCGTGGTGGTGTTGTAGTTGAAGTTCACGATGAAGTGGATCTCACTGTCGTCGGTGAAATACTGCTTGTAGTAGTCCAACGCATACTCGCTCATGTCGATGTTCTCTGCGATCAGCGAAATACGCCAGTTGCCGGTGCTGTCGTTGCGCACTTTGCTCACCGTGAACTTGATGCCGTCCAGGGGTGAGGATTCTGCAGGCGCCTCACTCTCTGGTGCGGCGCTGGTGCTCTCTGCGGCGCTCTCGCTCACAGAGCTGGCGGGGGCGCTGGATGCCGTGCTGCTGGCAGTACTGGATGCGCTGCCGCCGCAGGCGGTCAGGCCGAGGGCCAGGGCAAGCAGCACGATACCCGCCCGGATTTTATTCTTGATCTTCATAGTGTGAAACCTCCTTTATTCTGGCCTGAATTATAACACGGCCATTTCAGGAAGTCCAGCGCGGTTCATTTCTTTGCCTGGGCTGCGGCACTGGCGGCCTCGCTGCGGCCAAAGCCCGGCACGCTCTCCCGCAGCTGGTACTGCTGCAAGCCGGTCTGGTGAAGAAAGTCTTTCAGCTTCGCACGAGAGGCCGCCAGCTTTGCGGCTGCGGCCTTTTCGGCGTCCTTCTGACCGCTTTCCTTCGCCACAAGAAATGCCCGCTTGTCGGCCCGGATTTGCCGCTCCTGGGCACGCTGCATCTGGGTGGCCTTATACCGCCCGATGTCCTTACCGTTGTAGGTCACGGTAGCGGCATTGATCGCGGCCAGCCGTTCGGGGGTGTAGCTGCGCACGCTGGCGCCCTCCCAGTACATGGCCCAGTTGTGAGCACAGTTGGCACCCATGAAGCCGCGCACGTCACCGTAGCCGATGTCATCCAGCGAGAGGTAGCCGTGCCGCCCGCTGCGGCTGACGATCTGGCCCTGCCACCAGCTGTGGTTGGTCAAGTCCTGCCCGCCATCGCCGGTGCGTGCACCGACGTGGGCGTCCAGCTCCATCAGATCGCATTCCAGCTGATCAGCGTTGAAGCGGGTGATCTCTCCGGCGGTCTGGTTGATGCCGGTGCGGGTGGCCCGCAGCACCACCACGTCCAAGCTGTCCACATGCCCGCTGGGGTAGGTGATGGCTCCGACACCTTTTGCGGCTAGGGCGTTCAGTGCCCGGCGGGCTGCGTCGTCGGAACTGAATGCCCCGCTGGCAGCGTCCATGTGGGCCATGTCCAGGTAATAGGCCAGCTGCCGCTGGGTAGTCTCCACCATGTTCTGGTTGCCCATCACCGCCCGGGTCTGGGTCAGGTTGTACAGGGTGTTCATGGTGCGCCGGTAGCCGCTCTGGACGATCTGCCGCGCCTCCTCGTTCTCCCCCAGTGTAGGGAGTACCCGGCCAGCCTTGGCGGCGTCATTCACGTCAATCCCGTAGGCCTGCTTCATGGCTTGCGCGAAAATAGCAGCCTCCTTTGGGCCGATCTGCTGCACGATCAGGTTCATTTGCTGGATCAGATACGCCTTGCTGGCGCCCAGCGCCTGCGCCCGGTAGCTCTGCCACTCGGCTGTGGCGG
>UMKJ01001445.1_pt1 | contig 13612 bp, 8 predicted proteins | sample 1966301 | NCBI WGS metagenome assembly UMKJ01 (sample SAMEA4836173, study PRJEB28245) | human gut metagenome | biome: gut microbiome; material: fecal sample | place: Denmark | collected 2008
TATGTTTTTGCACCGTATGCATCATAAGATGCGATATCTGCCCTGTCCACATTGATCGTTAATGTCTGGGACTCACCCGGAGCTAAAATATCTGTTTTGCCGAATCCGCATAACTGTACTGCAGATTTCTCTACAGAATTCTCTTTGTCATACTCTGTATATGGAGACTGTGCGTAAATCTGAACGGTCTCTTTTCCTGAATAAGTATCACCTGTATTGGTAACTGTCACATTAAAGTTATAAGAATCTGTCGCAGCATCATAAACGCCCGTCATGTCACTGTACTCGAAATCTGTATAGCTTAATCCATAACCGAATGGGAATGCCACATCATCACTGTATACATAGCTTCCTGCATTTCCGGTTCCCATAACCGTGTCTTCATAACGTGTTTCATAATATTTGTATCCAACGTAGATACCTTCCTGATATACCATGTAGCTTTTTGCTTTTTCAGGGATCAGTTCTTCTGTATAGCCTTCATAAATCATTGGCGTGAAGTTCGCCATGGCTGGTGAAGAGTAATTGTCGTAGCAGTAAGTATCCACAAGGCTACCGGATGGATTGACGTTACCTGCAAGGATATCAGCCACTGCATTGATACCTGTAATTCCGACATCGCCGATCCACAGACAGGCATCTACATTATAAATATTATCTTTTAAGAAATCTAACTGTAAGGTGTTTGCGGAGTTGATCAGCACGATAATTTTGCTAACAGTTCCGTCTGCTTTCATTGCTGCCACATTGGAAAGCATTTCTTTTTCATTGTCATCTAATGCAAGATAATTGACATCACCGTATGCAAGGTCAGCACCCTCACCACCTACACGGGATAATGTAACGATTGCTGCATCACCATAAGAAGTGACAGAATCTTTCACTTCGTCTGTGTACTCATTCCATGGAACCTCTGTTACAACGGCACTTGCAGTTGCGATCGTACCACCATTTCCACGTTTGTACATTCCCATCTCTTCGGATTCATAGAAGTTCCAGAGTGTTTCATTTACATTGAAACCTGTTTTTTCCATTGCAGTTTTTAATGTATCTGCTGTGGAAGCATCAATGTTACCGGATCCTGTACCACCATAAACAAGGTTTACAGATGAATTGGAAAACAGACTGACATTTGCACCTTCTGCTAAAGGAAGTGCATTGTTCTCATTCATAAGAAGCGCTGCACCCTCTGCCTCCACCTGCTGAACAAGCTGTAATCCATAGTCAACCATATCTTCTGTAGACTCAAAGTCAGAGGTAAAGTACTGTGCGCTTTGATCCTCATTCTTTAATTTCCAGAATGTTCCTCCGACGAAAATGGCCAGTGAATTATCAAAAACGTTTAATAAGCTGTACAGTGGCACAAAGATCACTGCCAGAATTGCACATACAATTGATAATCCTTTCCATGGACGGATCGCTCTGTGTTTTGCTTTACGGAAAGCCTTCTTGCGGGCTTTCACTTCTTTTTTGTTCTCTCCCATAATTTTTCTCCATTTCTTTTTTCAAATTCCGTCATTTTGACGAACTTTGTTTACTTTGTGTTTTCATTTTATTAAAATTTTGTTAAAAAATCAACAAACCCGCCCTAGTCGGTTCTTTTTATGACGTAAGTGGTCATTTGAATTCTTCCGGCACATCCTCATAAGTTTTCCATTTTTCCATGGCTTCTTCCAGTGACATTCCCTCACTTACCGCGTGTTTTCTCACAGCATTGACAGCCTGGATCTCTTTCATTCTGGCTCCTGTTAAAGTGTAGCCCTTCATGGCCCAGAGTGTTGCAAGCCATGCGATCATCGGAACGATACAGAACAGGATCAGAACAACTCCATGCATTCCGGAAGAATATGGTGTCTTGCTGTCCGGCAAGGTCTGGATGCCGATCATTGCAACGGCTGCACCAACGATGGTGGAACCAAGAGAACTTACCAGTTTATCTACAAGTGAAAACAGTGTTCCCATAATTCCCGGCACATACTGTCCGGAACGGTATGTCTCATAATCGGAACAGTCTGCAACCATCGGAATCGGCATATCTGCTGTCGCATAATATGCACCATAACCGATACCAAAGAATAACACAAATAACACCGTGTATACATTGATGGATCTCAGGCTTAAGTTAAATGCCGGAACCCCCTGCTTCCATAACAACAACAACACTAAAACTCCAATGTACATGACCAGTGCAAGCATTGTATAGCGCACCAGTGAAGCTTTCTGTCCATGCTTCTGTGATGTCTTTACCGTCAAAAGGAAGAATGGAACAGAGAAAATATATCCAACGATCATCATTGGAAGATACAGTCCGCCATAATCTCCCATCATCGCTCCGTAAAGCATACAGAGTACTGTCATATTCGTTGCGATGGAGAAAGCAAGCTTACATCCTGCTCCTGCAACCATAAGACGCTGCAACTCTTTGTTTGCTTTTAAAATTGCAACATATTCTTTTAATTTTACTTTTTCCTGTTTATTGCCAACACCGAAGAATTCCGGTCTGTCTTTCTCCCAGATACCGATCACTGCAAGAAGTGTCAGCACTGCGGATACCACGATGGCAAGTGGTATCATAAAATCAAAAAAGTTAGCGCTGTTATAGCCGCCAAGACGGTCACCTAAGATCGGTGCCAGAAACTGTACAAGTCCCATACCGATCAGGCTGGCGATCGTATTAAAAATAGTAAACATCGGGCGCTGTTTCGGATCGTTTGTCAGACAGGTCTGTCCGGAACGGGTACAGGCCGTCTGGAATGTGTATCCGATAACATATAATGCATAAAATAACACAAAGCATACATAGCGCAGCCACTGCATGTCCGGTGCGATGATCCTCGTCCCAAAATACAGTAAAATGGAAGAAACGATCATGATCGCATTTCCGATTACCATGTATGGACGGAATTTACCGAATTTTGAATTTGTCCGGTCGATCAAAGCTCCGATGATCGGATCCGTCACGGCATCAAAAAGACGCATGACGGTTACCATTGTCGTTGCAAACATAAGCGCAAGTCCTAACACTCCGTTTGCATAATATGCGATAAAATTCATGGTGAGGATATAATATACATTTGTCGCACCATTGTTCATCGGAAACAGCACAAGCTGATACGGTTTTGCCCGGTTCATTCCGGCTGCCTGTGCAGTGGTTTTTTCTTTTTGATTACTCATTATTTCTTCTCCTTTGGAATATCCTGCTAAAATCTATACCCAGTTTTCACTCTTTTTCGCTTCTTTTTTCAGCTTATAATCCGGATTCTCTTTTTCTGTGTGATGAAGTACCATCGCATCCTTCACACTTCCGGCTACAGCTTCGATCTTATTCTCTTTTTCCATAGGAAGCTGGAAGGTAAAAATATGATTTCCGCTCTTCTGCTCGATCAGCTCTCCGTTATTATATAAGGATACGACCGGCTGTTTTGTATAAACTTTAATGGTCGTTGTATCCTCAGAACGGTCGCTGCGGCGGGAACCGCACAAATGAACAAAAGGTTCCTCGCTCCAATATGCTTTATATAAGAAGAAACTGTCTTTCTTTGTCTTGCGGTCAAATGTCACCAGTCCCTTATGGTTCATGCCCGGCTCGCCGCCCTGATTTCTAGCATCTGCCGCAAAATCAAACATATTCCACACATAAGTGCTCCACATAAATGGATGACGCTCGAAACATTTGATCATATACTCATGATATTTTGCCTGATATTCCTCAGTATGGTCTCCACGTCTCGGTCTTCTGCTGTGAAGGTTTGGCATACCTTCTGCGCCGTACTCGGAATAACCGATCGGGCGGTTCGGGAATACAAGGTGGAAAAATCTTAAGAACAGATCATTTAAGAAAAATCCCGGTACATACCATCCCAGATATAAATTCCATCCAACCAGATCTGTGATGTGTGCAGAACGGTTAAATGGTCCGCACATTGCATAACATGCTAACGTTGTCAGTCTTGTTGGGTCCATCTTGTGGCAAAGATCATTTAACACATGATGATTGTCCAACATATCTTTTTTGTCCTTTGTACTGATGGTAATCTCATTGGATACACCCCATACTACAATTGACGGATGATTGTAATTCTGAACGATCAGCTCTCTCATCTGGCTGATGGTGTTCTCTCTTCCGCCCGGCATATGTTCCGAAATGTATGGAATCTCTGCCCATACGACCATACCTCTCTCATCACAGAGATCATAAAAATACTGGTCATGCTGATAGTGTGCGAGACGAATCGTATTTGCCCCAAGTTCGCAGATCATATCCATATCTTCATCATGGTTTTTTGTTGAAATCGCATTTCCTAATGCTTTAAAATCCTGATGTCTTGAAACTCCGTGAAGTGGATAATGCTCTCCGTTTAAGAAAAATCCCTTCTTTGGATCTACCGAAAAAGTACGGATACCAAAACGGTTCGTGATCTCATCCTTCACTTCCCCATTTACGGTCAGCGTTGCAACTGCCGTATAAAGGTATGGATTTTTTCTTCCATGCCAGCGGATTGGATTCTGGATATTAAGATTTACGTCACATCCGTTCCCTTCTGCAACTACTTTTCCGTCCTGATCTTTGATCTGAACGTTTACCTGTGCTTCCTCTGTATTGGTAAATGTTTCGATATGAACATTCGCTTCGTTCTCTTTTACTTCCGGTGTGATCTTAATTCCGTTACTTCCGAGGTAATCTAAGTCAAAATGCTCTTTTGACACGATCAGGAAACGGACATCGCGGTAAATTCCGCCATAGAACGTAAAATCGGCTTTCTGCGGATATACTTTTCCATTGACGGAGTTGTCCACGGTCACTTCCAGTTTATTCCGGTCTTCTAAAACCTCTGTGATATTGATGCGGAATGTGGAATATCCGCCATCATGATGTGCAAGTTCTTTTCCGTTCACAGTCACATCACTGCTTGCATTTACACCAAGAAACTCCAGATATACTTCCTCTGCCTCCGGATCAAATTCCGGTTTTTCAAATGTTTTCTCATAGTGGCAGGTTCCTCTGTAGTAATCATTTCCTCCGTCCTGTCCGTCTTTTGCATTCCATGTATGTGGCAAGTTCACCTGCTCTTGTCTGTTGTCAGGTCCAATGAAAAGCCACTGCTCCATCAGATTTTGAATTCGTCGCATATAACACATCCTTTTTATTATTTATGGTGCCTGTCACTTTGTATCGTTTCAGGCTATTTTTATATATTGTTCCAATTTCAATACATAAATAATAAATAAAATTCGTTAATTTTTCAACGAACCTGACTTAGTCGGTGCTTTTTGTGACGTAAGTGGTGTTCCCTTATTTATTTCACCGGGAGCAGCACTTCCAGATTGAAACAGTTCATCTCTGTGGATACTGAGATATCCCCCCCGTATTTCTCTGCAATGTGCCGGATACTCTTTAACCCGATCCCGTGATACTGCTTGTTTTTCTTCGTGGTCTTTGGCAGATCATCCTCATACTCCGGTGCCCGCTCGATTGGATTCGAAAAACGGATATATAAAAAATGCTGCTTTTCTGCAACACAGATATCGATAAACCTCATCTCTTTCTCTGAAAACTTTTCCACACATTCGATGGCATTATCTATGGCATTCCCAAACAGCGCATAAATATCAATGGAATCCATGAAGAACAGCTTCTTTCCATCGATCACACAGTGCATGGTAATATCTCTTGCCTCACAGATCAGGCTCTTCTCTGAGAGCAATGTATCCAGAATCTCATTTCCTGTTTTTACGATAGAGTCGTAAATGCGGATTGACTGTTCCAGTTCTTTTAAATTTTTCTCCCGTTCTGTCGGGTTTTCAATATGCCGCATTGCAGCCACCTGATACTTCAGATCGTGACATTTGCGGTCGATCACCTGCATCTGGTCTTTCGCGATCTCGTACTGCTTCTTCTGCTGGTACCACATGCGCTCCATCAGCGCATACTCCTGCTTTACTTCGCTTTTTTTGAAAAGCTCTGCCTGCAGATACAAAAAAGTCACGCAATATAACTGAACCAGAACCGCAAGATTGGATTCTCCACGGTTCTGGTAAAAATTGTAGTAAGAGAACAAGGATAAGAAAAGCACTGCTGCTGCTGAGAGTGTTCTTCTTGGTCCTGCCTGGTAAAATCCATTTCTTGGAAGCCAGCGAAACAGTGTGATGGACAAAAGCAGATACATTGCCGCAAAAAACAGGAGAGAAAAGAGATATTGCAGCACCCGCGGCTGCTGTTCAATGGCAGAAACGCGATGTAGACTGTTCCAGATAATATTGATACAATGATATACAATGAGCGGCCAGACCGTACAATAAATCATTTCCCAGCTTATTTTTTTGCTGATCAGTCCAACAGCGATCATCGTGATCACAAAACGCATGAAAAACTCTGCGATCAGATGTTCCCCGATTGCCGGAATGAGCAGTCTTGCTGCAAGCATGACACACCAAGCCCCACAAAGTATCAGACCGTTTTTTATTTTTTTCTTTTCCATGACATGCAATGGCATGAGAAACAGATACACACATACCAGCAATAAAAAATCCTGAAAAATCATGATACCAAAATCACGAACCATTCTTAACTTCTCCCTACACTGCGGATGAGTGCCGTCATAAAGTTTTTCTTACTGCGGCGGCTGATCTGCAGTTCCTCTCCTTCTACGATCACCGTGTCATCCTTAATCTCTGCAACATGTGTCAGACCTACCAGACACCAATTGCTACATTTTGCAAACAGCCCCTTTGGAAGCTCCTCTTCCACATTTTTCAAGCTTCCGCGCACCTCAAAATTGCCCTGTTTTGTGTGATAGCGCAACACATGATTCTGGATCTCCACATAAAAAATGTCTCTGGAATCAATCTTTTTGACGCCGGTTCCCGTCTGGATCATCACCGGTTTGCTTCCTCGGTTCTCCACCAGCTGCATGGCACGATCCATCTTATTGGCAAAATTCAGGTACTGGATCGGCTTTAAGACAAAGTCCAGTGCGCCCACTTCATATCCTTTGATCGCATAGTGCGCCATGTTCGTGATAAACATGATGACTACCTGGGCATCCTTTTTACGGATCTGCTCTGCTGCATCCATACCGTTTGTTCCAGGCATCTCAATGTCCATCAGGATAATGTCATAATCTCCGTTATAAACTGCCAGAAAATCATCCGCTTTCTCAAAAGGTGTCGCCTCAAATGCTGTATCACGTTCCTGTTCATATTGTTTTATATAAATAAAAAGTGTGTCACGATAACCCTGATCGTCTTCCACAATTGCTATCCTGTTCATGTCTGCTCTGCTCCATCTTTATGAATCCTGCATTTTACAGTGTATCTTATTTTCCACCGTAACTTTTATTATAACAAGTCTGATTTCCAGTGTCCAGTGTTCCATGCCGTCAGTTTTCTTACGCAGTAAAACAGCAAGTGTTTTACTGCTGATTAATCTTGCTCCCACAAGCAGGATAACGGACGGAAGGTATATCCCATGTCCTCCCATCTTGTGAGCAGCTCATCTAAAATTTTACCATTGGTGGATGATGTATTATGTAACAATACAATTGCGCCCGGATGGATGCGTCCGATCAGTTTTCCATAAGCCTCCTCCTCTGTCGGCTGTGCATCCGCATTCCAGTCCACATAGGCGAGGCTCCAGAAAAAGGTCTTATACCCCAATTCTTTTGCCATCGCAAGATTCTCTGTGCTGTATTTGCCCTGCGGTGGTCTGTAATACTTTGTCATCTCCTGTCCGGTCACTTCCTGAAACAAACTGCTGACCGCATCGAGCTCTTTCTGAAACGACTCTTTGTCCGAGATTGCCGACATATCCGGATGATGATAGGTGTGATTTCCCACCGTGTGTCCCTCTGTAACCATCCGTTTGACCAATTCCGGCGCACTCTCCAAAAAATGTCCCACGACAAAAAAAGTTCCCGGTGCATTGTGTTTTTTGAGTGCATCCAGAATTGCTCCTGTATTGCCATTCTCATAGCCGCAGTCAAATGTGAGATAGATCACCTTTTCCTCTTTACTTCCTATATAATAGGTATCATACTGCTTTAACTCATCCGCCGTGGCATTTCCTGTCGGCTGCAGTTCCTTTCCAGACTCGCCAAAGCCAAGTCCCCAGTTATCGACTGCCGCCTCGATGTGCATCGTCTCCTCTGTTTCCCTGTCAGACTGCCACTTTGCCACGACGGCTGCGCTTCCCCAGCCGAATAAAAACATCACTGCAAACAGCAGCAGGCTGGAATGGTATTTTAATAAGAATGCTTTCATTTTCTGCTCCGCATATCTTCTCTTTTTATGTATACGAAGCCAGACGTTGTCCTATTCATTTTGTTTATAACCACAGCGAGGACACACACCAACGCCCTTATAGATGTAACCGCAACGGTAACAGCAAATCGTATCGTGTTTTTCCTTTGCAAGATAAGATTCTTTTCTGGAAAATGGTTTTTCCTGCAGATAGCGCACAAAATCTTCTAGCACCTTTGCAAATTTTTCCATCTCTTCATGCTCCACTGCCAGCGGAAGTTTTGTCTTACTTCCATTCTTCTGATACACATAAATGCCCCGGTTTAATAGTCCTGTAAAAGCCTGGATAGACTCAATATCCATCACCGGAATGTAATAGGAAGTCATCCATGCGCTGTAGTAAAGATTCTCCGGTGTCAGAAGGACTCCCTCTTTCCCCGACTCATCCTTTGATTTGTCTACCAGAAGCACCGGATACTCAAACTTTCCGATTCCGTTTGCAAAATTATCCACTGCTCCCTCAAAGACAGCTGTCTCCTCCGGTTCCGCCTGCTTCTGCCACACTCTTTTTGCCGGATAAAAATGACACCGTTTCGACTCTGTCACTCCGGCTTCGTCAAATGCATTCAGCAATTTGCTGACTAAAAGCCCGCACTCCTCCGTTTTAATCTTGGACATGCGCTGCTCCAGTTCTTTTAATGCATCAAATTTCAACTGAGGAAGGAAATCGCCATCCTCTAACTGCTTTGCTGCTTCGCTGGCATCCTCAAAATCCATCCTGCCGACATCTCCGCAGATTTCCTTTATTTTTTTCTCATCCATAGCACGAATCCTGTTCTCCACTTGTTCCGTGTACGGTCTGACAATATCCTGACTGATGTTTTCTTTTTTTATGTCATCCAGCAGAGAAACCAGTTCCTCTCTTGTTTTTCTTCCCGGCTGGTTGACAAGCCGCTGCACCTGCGTCAGACGCTTCAATTCCTCCTGGCGGGCCTGTCTGTCTCTCTCAGCATTTGTGGATGTGTCTGCACTGCCTGTTGATGCGGCATACTTTGATGCGTTTCCACTGTCTACTGATGAGCCGTATTTTGATGGAATTCTGCTGTCTGCCGGTGTTATATTTCCGGATGGATTCTTCCTTCCTGTTGTTGACGCATTTTCTGATGATTTTGTATTTTCAACCGATTCTGTCTTCTTTTGCGGGCTCCTCTCAAATGTCTGCTCTGCATTTCTTGCACGCCCTGTTTTTTCTTTTGCAGATTGCGTTTCCTCTACTGACGTACCGTTGGTTTTCTCTACCGTTTTTTTCTGTGTTTTGTCTATAACCTTTTCTGTGCTCTGCCGTGGATTTTCCTTACTGTTTTGGTTGTTTTCCCACACTGCGCCCTTATTTTCCTGCGTTTTTTCTCTTGCTCTTCCTGTAATTGCAGAGGAATCTTCTCTTAGTTTTTCCACAGTTGTTGTGGCATTTTCTTTTGCTTCTTCCAGATTTGCATAAGATATTCCACTTGATTTTCCCGCAGTTACAGGTGCGTTTTCCCTCGGTTTCTCCGAATCTCTTCCCGGCTTTCCAAATGTTCTCTCAGAGTTTCCATCCGATTTGTCTACATTTTTTTTCGTTTTGCCTGTTTCTTCTGCATTACGTTCCAATTCTGTATCCGGCTCATCTTCCGCGGCTCTTTCCGTATCTGCATCCTTCTCATCATCTGCATCGCAATCCGCATCTGTTTCTATCTCATCCTCGCCGCGGATTGCTTGCTCCAAACGTCTTACACCTTCGTCCGAATAAAATCCTTCTTCCATTTTCCGCAGAGTGTGAAACAGTTCCTGCTCTGACACTTCCGGCAGATGCTTGATCAGTTCTGTAATTTCCTGTTCCTCATCCTGTAACGAAGATGCGTCTGCACATTCCATCTCCATTGCCATTTTTTTGTCCACATACTCATTGTATTTTGTATTCACATTCCGTCCGGCAGTACGTCCCAAAAGTTCCTGATAATCCTCATAGGCAGCCTCATCCCGCTCAAAGTCCATTTTGTATACATCCCCATCCACCAACAGACGCTTTGGTCTTGGCGTATACATGCAACAGCACTTTTTACAACTGTAAACGCGGGCAATGCGGACTGCCCCCTCTTCTGTCTCAATCTGAAATTCCCTGCCTTCCGGGTAAACTGCCATGTAAAGCTGGCTTCCACACTTCGGACACAGATATCCGGCCAGATAAAAGTTATTTCCGATCCGGTTCCGTCTCCGCTCTGCAAGCGTGGTATCCCGCATCAAAAAACTGCTCGCCGCCTTTTTCCAGACCAGCTTATGCCACAATCCCTGCGGCTCCTCTTCCTCCGGCAGTAAAACCTCCTCGGGTTCATCTGACAGCACTGCCTCGATCACGTCCTCATAGGTCAGACGGATTTTATTTTTATAGAAGCGGAAATGTTCCGGTCCATACTGCGATTCCACCTGAAATTCCCCAAGGATCTGCGCAAACAACCGGTTCAGCTGCACATAATCTTTGTCCACACGGAGTCCCTTGATATTTCCCCACTTTCCAAACGCATAAAGCACCATATTCAAAATATCCCGCACATTTGGGTGCTGCTCCACGGCAGCGATCATCTGCTCCTCTGCTTTCAGTTCAATAATATTCGTCACCACAAGCTTCGTATCAAAGTTGAAAAAAAGTGACCGCACGCTCCCCTGCAGAATCAGATAATCCCCAATCACAAAAAACATGCCGTTCCACTCCACAGGCACATCCATCATTTTGATCAGTTTCTGAAAGGTTAAATTCAATTCTTTATCCGCTTTTAAAACTATCATGTTATCCTCCGTTCTCTTGTGGTTATTATACCATGAACTTCAATTAAGTTTATAAAGTTTTTATATATTCTGTAAACACCTTATTTTTCTGCTTTCGCCCGTTCATTGTTAGCACTCATTTAAAAAGAGTGCTAATTTTCTATTGACTTTTGCAGACAAGGGTTATAAAATCCTAGATATAAGTTGAAATGCAATGATTCAGATATTTGATAAGTGCATTTTATAACAGAGTATAAAATAATTAGTTTTACTTATGGATAGAAAAAGGAGTGTTATATTATGGCTGAGAAACATGGAAATCTTTCAATCAACAGTGATAACCTTTTCCCGATCATCAAGAAATGGTTATATTCCGATCACGATATCTTCTATCGTGAATTGATCAGTAATGGCTGCGATGCCATCACAAAATTAAAAAAACTGGATATGATGGGCGAGTACGAATTACCTGCTGACTACAAGGCAAAAATCCAGATTATTGTAAACCCGGACGAAAAAACATTAAAATTCATTGATAACGGTCTTGGTATGACAGCTGATGAAGTAGAGGAATATATCAACCAGATCGCATTTTCCGGTGCTACTGATTTCATCGAAAAATACAAAGACAAGGCAAACGACGATCAGATCATCGGTCATTTCGGACTTGGTTTCTACTCTGCATTCATGGTAGCGGATCAGGTGACGATCGATACTTTATCTTATAAAAAAAATGCCACACCTGTCCACTGGGCATGTGACGGAGGCACAGAATTCGATATGACAGACGGCACAAAAGAAGGTGTCGGTACTGAGATCACTTTATACCTGAATGAAGACTGTCTCGAATTTGCAAACGAATACCGTGCAAGAGAAGTCATCGAGAAGTACTGCTCTTTCATGCCAACCCCAATCTTCTTATCTAAGGCAAATGCTGAGACAGAATATGAAACCATCGATGCAGCAGATAAGTTAGATACTGATACCGTTGTGGAAGAAATCCACGAGGAAGCAAAAACAGAGGAAAAAGAAAATGAAAACGGTGAAAAAGAAGTCGTTGAAGTTTCCCCTGCAAAAGAAAAATTAAAAATTGTAAAACGTCCGGTTCCATTGAACGATACCAACCCATTGTGGGCAAAAAATCCAAAAGACTGCACAGACGAAGAATACAAGGAATTTTACCGCAAAGTATTCTTAGACTACAAAGAGCCTCTGTTCTGGATCCACCTGAACATGGACTATCCGTTCAACTTAAAAGGAATTTTATACTTCCCGAAGATCAATACAGAATACGATTCTATTGAGGGAACCATTAAGTTATATAACAATCAGGTGTTCATCGCAGATAACATCAAAGAAGTCATTCCTGAATTCTTAATGTTATTAAAAGGTGTGATCGACTGCCCGGATCTTCCACTGAACGTATCCCGTTCCGCTTTACAGAACGATGGATTTGTAAAGAAGATCTCCGAATATATCACCAAGAAAGTTGCGGACAAACTCATCGGCATGTGCAAGACCGAAAAGGAAAGCTATGAAAAATACTGGGATGACATCAGCCCATTTATCAAATTTGGCTGCTTAAAAGATACAAAGTTCTGTGACAAGATGAACGACTACATCCTGTTCAAAAACTTAGATGACAAGTATCTGACTCTTCCTGAATTATTAGTGAAGGAAGAAGAAAAGAAAGACGATGCGGAGGTATTAGACAAAGATGGTAATCCAATTACAAACACTGGCGATGCTGCTGCATCTGATAATACTGCTGATGGCAGCGACACTTCTGCTGACAGTGAAAAGGATGAACGTAAAGTTATCTACTATGTTACCGATAAAGTCCAGCAGGGTCAGTACATTAAACTCTTTAAAGAACAGAACATGCAGGCAGTGATCTTAGATCACAACATTGATACCTCTTTCATCACACAGTTAGAGCAGCGCAATGAAAAATACAAATTCATGCGTATTGATGCAGATGTGACAGAATCCTTAAAGGATGAGACTTCTGCAGAAGATCTGAAAGCAGAGACAGATGCTTTGACAGAAGTATTCAAAAAAGCTCTGAACAACGATAAACTCACTGTGAAAGTGGAGAAGCTGAAAAATGAGAACATCTCTTCTATCATCACACTTTCCGAAGAAGGAAGACGTATGCAGGATATGATGAAGATGTATGCCATGAACGGTATGGGTGGCATGGACATGAATATGTTTGCTGCTGACCAGACACTTACTTTAAATGCTAACAACGAACTTGTAAAATACATTTTCGAGCACAAAGATTCCGAGAACGTTCCGATGTTCTGCGAGCAGTTATACGATCTGGCTGTGCTCTCCAACCATCCGTTATCTGTAGATGAGATGACAAAATTCGTGGAGCGCAGCAATAAAATCATGATGCTGCTGGCTAAATAAATCGAAATATACCGGAGTTTAGCCAGCGTAGTGTCGCAGATTCTGCAGTGCTTTTATAGGTTGTGAAGGGCAGATATAAGCGCCCTCTCACAAGGCAAATTTATATGTAATGAAAAAGAAAAATGGTATAAACGAAATATTATGTTTCTGTTCG
>UMKJ01075622.1_pt1 | contig 13330 bp, 13 predicted proteins | sample 1966301 | NCBI WGS metagenome assembly UMKJ01 (sample SAMEA4836173, study PRJEB28245) | human gut metagenome | biome: gut microbiome; material: fecal sample | place: Denmark | collected 2008
TTGAGGGCGGCACAGGCAGCGAATCGCTGCGCCAGAGCATGCCGGACTTTCTTCCCGACCGTCTGGAGGCAGGGACGCACAACGTTCCTGGCATCGCGGGGCTCGAAGCGGGCATCGCCTTCGTGCGCGCGCAGCACCCGGAGCGCATCCTGCACCACAGCCGCGCGCTCATCCGTCGAGCAGGAGAGGGCCTCGGCAAAATTCCAAATGTACACGGATTTCTCTCGCTGGAGGCAAGCTTGCAGGCAGGGGTCTTATCGTTCACGGTGGACGGCCTTTCGCCAGAAAGTGTCGCCGAGGAGATGGCAAAGCGCGGTATCGCGCTGCGCGCGGGGCTGCACTGTGCGCCGTTCGCGCACAAAACGGTGGGCACTTTGCCCGATGGAACGGTGCGGCTGAGCGTTTCCGCCTTTAATCGCGAAAGCGAGATCGACACGTTTCTTTCCTCTCTGCGCGCGATCGCGGCAGGTCAGGCAAAAAACTGAGATTTCATAGAAAATTCATCGCTCTACCGTTGCAATTTGGAGTGTTTCATATTAGAATAAGTAATAACTATTGCTTAGGGGGAGCGTGCCTATGGAATTTGTCATGCCCATCCTGGAAGGCGCGTGGCGCTATGTGCTCACGCTCAGGATCTCGGACTATCTTGATATCGCGCTGATGGCGTATGCGATCTATTGGCTTTTAAAGCTCGTCGGCACGTCGAAGGTCGAGAGCGTCGGCAAGGTGATTTTGCTGTTCCTGCTGGCGCTGATGCTCTCGGACGCGTTCTCGCTCAACGGAATTTACTTCCTTTTGAGCCATATTCTCTCACTCGGTGCGTTGGCGCTCATCGTGCTCTTCCAGCCCGAGATCCGCCGCCTCATCGATCAGCTCGGCTGGAGCCGCTGGCGCTCGTTCAACCCCTTCGCGCGCACGCAGCAGGTCTCGGCCATTGAAAACGCCATCGCGCAGACGGTGCTCGCCTGCACGGAAATGTCCAAAACGCGCACGGGCGTTCTCATCGTCTTCGAGCGTGAAATGGCGCTGGACGACATCGCCCGCACGGGCACGATCGTCGACGCGCGCGTGAGCAGCGAGCTTCTCAAAAATATTTTCTTCGTTAAGGCGGCCATGCACGACGGCGCGGTCATCATGCGTGACGGGCGGCTGCTCGCGGGCGGTTGCATGCTGCCGCTCTCGAAAAACGTGAACCTGAGCCGCGACCTTGGCATGCGTCACCGTGCGGGCATCGGCATGAGCGAGAATTCCGACGCGGTCGTCGTCATCGTCTCGGAGGAGACGGGGACGATCTCCGTCGCCATCGGCGGCCTCTTAAAGCGCCACCTGATGCCCGAGACGCTCGAAAAGCTGCTCATCAATGAGCTTGTCCCGCAGGAGCCCACCGAACAGGACGACAAGCTCCACATGAAGCTCTTGAAGCTCCTCAGTGCCGGAAAGGGGGACAAGGACGATGAAAAGTAAGCGCCGCAAGATCTTCTACGTTGCATTGTCCATCCTCATCGCGGCAACGATCTGGTTCTACGTGAACAACAAGGAATCCGTGACCGTGTACGTCCATGACGTGCCGATCGAATTTCTCAACGAGGACACGTCGCTTGCCGACAAGGGCCTCATGCGCATCAGTGGGGACGAGGATATCACCGTCGATTTAAAGCTCCAGATGCCGCGCAACGTCGTCTACGACTTTGACACGAGCGAGCTGCGGCTCGTGAGCGACCTTTCGACCATCACCTACGCGGGCAAGCAGTCCGTCAGCTACACGATCCTGTACCCTTCGAAGGTCTCGTCGAACAGCGTGAAGGTCGAATCGCCGACCATCCGCACCGTTCAGGTCGAGATCGGCGAGCTCAACAAGAAGGACATCGAGATCCGCTGCAAGGTCGTCGGCAATGTGGCCGAGGGCTACATCGCCGGCACGGTCGAGATGCTGCCCGAAACGCTCGAGGTGCGCGGCCAGCAGGCTGACATCATGCAGATCAGCTACGCGCAGGTCACGCTCGACATCGAAAATGCATCCTCCACGGTCGTGAAGCTGCTCGACTATGAGCTCTATGACTTCAACGACCAGCTCATTGAGAGCAAGAACATCCATCCCATGAGTGAAAACGTACAGGTGACAATGCCGGTGCTCAAGGTGAAGGACGTTCCGCTGACCGTCAACTTTATCGAATCCGCGGGCTCGCGGCTCGAGAATTACACCTATACGCTCAGCCACAGCAGCATCACCCTTTCCGGTGATGCGACGCAGATGGCAGGCATCAGCGAGATCTCGCTCGGCACGCTCGCGCTTGAGGACGTGCAGGGCTCGGAGACGCTGACCTATGACATTCTCATTCCCGACGGGGTGAACAACTTAAGCGGGATCACAAGCGCTACGCTCACGATCAGCAGCGGCGACATCAGCACGAAAGAGGTCGAGGCGACGCACTTCAGCTACGAGAATTTCTCAGGCGATCACACCGTCACCGTCGTGACCTCGTCACTGCCCGTCACACTGCGAGGCTCCGCAAGCGACCTTGAGGCCATCTACGGCAGCGAGGTCCACGTCATTGCAGACCTATCCGACATCGCCGCCGACAGCGGCAGCTACACCGTTCCCGCCCGCATCGAGGTGAGCGGCTACGACGTGGGCGCGGTCGGCACTTACGAGGTCACCGTTCACATCAGCTAAGCCAATTCACAAAAGGAGACAGCATGACTCAGATTGCAACAGTAGAAAAAATCCTTCCCGGCGGCATGGCGGAGATCTCCGTCCCGCGCAAGTCCGCCTGCGGCCACGACTGTGAAGAGTGTGCGGGCTGCGGCGTATCGGGTGCAAGCGTGCGCGCTGTCGCGCGCAACGACGCCCGCGCCGAAGTGGGACAAAAGGTCGTGGTCGAGAGCAGCACGAAGAATCTGCTCGGCGTGATGCTCCTCGTCTATCTTCTGCCGATCGTGCTGTTTCTTGTCGGCTACTTTGCGACCGGCGCGCTCGAAAGCGAGGGACTGCGCTACGCCGTCGCCATCGCGGCATTTTTGATCGGCATCATCCCCGCGATCATCTGCGACCGCCGCACGAAGAAAAATGGCAAGCTGACGTTCACCATCGTGCGTCTTTTCTAAGGCATGTTTGGTTACATCAGGCCGTCCAAGCCGCACCTCAGCGAACAGGACGAAGCGCGCTTCCAGTCCGTTTACTGCGGGCTGTGCCACGAGCTCGGGCGAAAGTACGGCTTTGCCGCCCGCTTTGTGCTGAATTTCGACTTCACGTTCCTTGCTATTCTGCTCTCCGACGCGCAGGAGCCGGAATGCGAGAGCTGCCGCTGCGCGGCGCATCCGTGCAAGGCACAGTGCGTCATGGCGCACACCGGCGCGCTCGAAACGGCGGCAGACCACAGTCTGGTGCTCGCCTGGTGGCAGCTTCGCGACCATATTGAAGACCACGGCTTTTTCAAAGCCATCCCATACCGGCTCGCGGCGCTTTTGCTGCGCGGCGCTTACCGCAAGGCGAGGACGTTCGTGCCGGAATTTGACGCTTCCGTGCAGCGGCACCTGAACGATCTGCACGAGCGCGAGCGGGAGCACTGCGCCTCGCTCGATCAGGCCGCCGAGCCTTTCGCCGCGCTGATGGCGGACATCGCCGACTGTGTTGATGACGAGATGCGGCGGCGCGTGATGAAGGAAATTTTCTACCACCTCGGCCGCTGGATCTACTTGGTCGACGCGGCAGATGACTTTGAAAAGGACGCGCACTCGAATTGCTACAATCCGCTGCGCTATCGCTATGAGCTTGATGGCGACAAGCTGGACGAGCAGAGCAGGGAAGCCGTCGCCGCCTCGCTCGACCTCTCCGTGCACCGCATGGCGAGCGCTTACGCGCTGCTCTCCTGCGGCGTGTGGACAAGCATTTTAGACAGCATTTTTTACGAAAGCCTTTATGGGATCGGCAATGCCGTTCTCAAGGGCACGTATCATAAGCCCCCGCGCAGAATACACTTCCGCATCAAGGCGGAGAAAAACGAGGAAACCGTATGAATGACCCCTATCAGATCCTAAATATCCCGCCGACGGCGACTGACGAGGAGGTCAAGCGCGCTTACCGCGACCTTGCCCGCAAATACCACCCGGACAATTACCACGATAACCCGCTGGCCGATCTCGCGCAGGAAAAAATGAAAGAGATCAACGAGGCCTATGACCAAATTCAGAAGCAGCGCAAGGCGTCTTCCGCCGCCTCGCAGAGCCACTCCTACGGCTACGGCAGCGGGAATAGCTATGGCAACTCCGCTTACGGCGGCGCCTATGGAGTGGGCTCGCTCGATCAGGTGCGCATGGCGATCAATCGCGGCGATATCTCGCTCGCTGAGCGTCTCTTAAGCGGCGTGAGCGACCACAACGCGGAGTGGAACTTCCTGATGGGCGTGGTCTGCTCGCGGCGCGGCTGGATGGACGAGGCTAAGCGCTATATGGAGACCGCCGTGCAGATGGACCCGAACAATCCAGAGTATCAGAACGCGCTCTCTGCGCTGACGGGGGCGGGCTACCGGCCCAACGGCTTCCGCTCGGTCCACACGGCCAATTTTGATGACAGCGCGTGTCTGCGCTGCTGCGCGGCATGGTCGTGCTGCACGCTCTTTAGCGGCGGCGGATGCTATTTGCTGCCCTGCATTTACTACTGATTTTTGTTTAATCCTGTACTTTTCAGTTTTGTGTTTTTACTATATCATGGAGGAGAAGAATCGTGGTCAAAAGTATGACTGGCTATGGAAGAGCCAAAAAAACGCTCTCCAATCGCGATATCACCGTCGAGGTGCGCTCTGTCAACAACCGCTATCTTGACTGCACGGTGAAGCTGCCGCGCGCCTACATCTTCGCAGAGGACGCCATCAAGGGACGTGTGCAGAAGGCCATCTCGCGCGGCAAGGTCGATGTGTTCGTCACCATCGACTCGACCGGCGCGGATGAAGAGGTCGTCGTGGTCAACGAGGGTCTGGCCCGCAGCTATTTAGAGGCGCTGCGCAAGCTCTATGAGATCGACGGCGGGAATTACCTTCAAAAGCAGTCCTACGCGGCGGATCTCGCCCGCATTCCGGACGTGCTGACCGTCACGAAGGCGGAGGAGGACCTGGAGTCCGTCGGCGCGGACATCTGCGAGGTGCTCGACGAGGCGCTCGCGTCCTATAACCAGATGCGTGCGACGGAGGGGAAAAAGCTGGCCGAGGACATCGGCGGCCGCCTCACGACCATCGAAACACTCACCGGCAAGGTCGAGGAGCGCTCGCCCGAAACGGTACGCGAGTACCGCGAGAAGCTGACCGCGCGCATGCAGGAGGTCCTGCAGAGCACGACGATCGACGAGTCGCGCATTCTGACTGAGGCCGCCATTTATGCCGACAAGATTGCCGTGGACGAGGAGACCGTGCGCCTGCGCTCGCACGTGTCGCAGCTGCGCGACATGCTGCTCTCCGACGAGCCCATGGGCCGCAAGATGGACTTCCTCATTCAGGAGGTCAACCGCGAGAGCAACACCATCGGCTCAAAGTGCAACGATGTGACCATCGCGCGCGATGTGGTCGCGCTCAAGGCGGAGGTCGAAAAGATCCGCGAGCAGGTGCAGAACATCGAGTAAGGGGCGAAGCAAATGAAGCTGCTGAACATCGGATTTGGCAACATGGTGTCCGCCGAGCGCCTGATCGCCGTTGTCAGCCCTGACAGCGCGCCGATCAAGCGCCTCATTCAGGAGTCGCGCGAGCGCGGCATGCTGATCGACGCGACCTACGGCCGCAAGACCGCGTCGGTGTTCATCATGGACAGCGACCATGTGGTGCTCTCGGCCATCGCCGCTGACAAGCTGATCGCAAGGCTGGGCGTGGAAACGCTCGCCATGGAGGAGGAAGCATAGAAAATCATGTACAAGGGGAAAACATTCATCATCTCCGGCCCGTCCGGAGTGGGCAAGAGCACGGTGCTCAAGGAGTTATTTCAGGATCGCGACGATCTTTATTTCTCCGTTTCCGCCACGACGCGCCCGCCGCGTCCCGGCGAGATAGACGGCGTCCACTATCACTTTACCGACGTCGACGAGTTCCGCAAGATGATCTCGGAGGACGCCTTTTTGGAGTATGCCGAGTATGTCGGCAACTTCTACGGCACGCCGAAAAAGTTTGTCGACGAGGCCATGGAGCAGGGGAAAGACGTCGTCCTCGATATTGAAGTGCAGGGTGCCTTGCAGGTCGTGCATAAGCGGCCTGATGTCGTGCGCATCTTTATCGCGCCGCCTTCGTGGCAGGCGCTTGAAGAACGCCTGACGAGCCGCGGCACCGACAGCCCCGAAAAGGTGCAAAAGCGCCTCGTGCGCGCAAAGGTCGAGCTCCAGACCGCCAACACTTACGATTATTTCGTCATCAACGACACGGTGGAACGCGCCGTGCGCGAGATCAACGCCATCATGCTCGCCGAGCACTGCAAGCCTGCCGAGCGCATGGCCATTTTGTCTGAATAAGTTCAAAAATCAGCCGAAAAGGCAGAAGGAAGTAAACTATTATGATGCTTTATCCCGCAATGAGCCTGCTCAACAAGTACGTTGAGAACCGTTATCTGCTCGTCAACGTGGTCGCGCGCCGCGCCCGCCAGATCGCCGAGCAGGCCGACGAAGAGGGTTATCCCCTCTGCGAAAAGCCGGTCACCACGGCCATCAACGAGGTCGCTGCCGGTAAGCTCACCGCAGAGAATATCGACACGCACATCGCAAAGTAAGTCTTGAATAACGCAAAGGGGGAGACTGTATGACAGAGAAAATGCTTGCTCGCGTCGCAGTCTCTTCCGTTCCTTATGCCGCCGACCGGCTCTACACCTACCTTGTGCCGGACGAGCTCATCGGCAGCGCCGAGGCCGGCAAGCGCGTGACGATCCCCTTCGGGCGCGGAAATCGACGCGTGGAGGGCTTTTTGCTCGAAGTCGGGCGCGAGGCGGCGACGTCGCCGCTCAAGCCCATCGACTCTCTTCTCGACGATGCGCCGCTGCTGGATGCAAAGGACATCCGCCTTGTACGGTGGATGAAAGCGCGCTATTTCTGCACGTATTACGACGCGATCAAGACGATCCTGCCCGGTGGCGTGTGGCTCCGGTACCGCGAGCTGTGGCATGTGAACGGCGAGATCGGCGCGGAGGACGCGCTCTCGTCCGTTGCACCCGATTCGCTCGAGGAAACGCTGCTGCGCGCCATGCTCAGCGCCAAGGAGATCGAGCGCACAGCGCTCGACGAGCTCGGTGGCGAAAAGACGGCAAAGGCGCTCCACTCGCTCGAAGCCTGCGGCCTCGCCGTGCGCGAGACAAAGCTGCGCCAGCGCTTGCAGGATAAGTCCGTGCGCATGGTGTCGCTCTGCGTCAGCGCGGAGGACGCGCTCGCCGCAGTCGAACCCAAGCGCCGCAGCGCACCCGTGCGCTATGCGGTCGTAGAGCTTCTCAGTCGCGAAGGATGCCTATCCAGCAGCGAGATCAGCTATTACACCGGCGCGACAATGCAAACGCTGCGCGGCCTCAAAAAGGCCGGACTTGTCGAATTCTCCGAGCGCGAGGTGCTGCGCGTCAGCCGCTATGATGATGCGCCCGCGCGCGAGGATATCGTGCTGAACAGCGAACAGCAGGCCGCTTTCGACGGTCTTTGCACGCTCTTAGGCCGCGCTGGCGGCAGCGCCGCGCTGCTGCATGGCGTGACCGCCAGCGGCAAGACGCAGGTCTATATCAGGCTCATCGAAGAAGCGCTCACGCGCGGCAAGACCGCCATGCTGCTCGTGCCGGAGATTGCGCTGACGCCGCAAATGCTGCGCCGCTTTACGGCGCAGTTCGGCAGCGACGTCGCGATGCTGCACAGCGCGCTGCCGCTCACCGAGCGCTACGACCAATGGAAGCGCATCCGCCGCGGTGAGGTGCGCGTCGTGCTGGGCACGCGCAGCGCGGTGTTCGCACCGCTGCAAAACCTCGGGCTCATCATTTTGGATGAAGAGCAGGAGACGAGTTATCAGTCCGAAAATCCGCCGCGCTACCACGCGCGCGACGTCGCGCAGTTCCGCTGCGCGCAGAACGACGCGCTGCTGCTGCTTGGCTCGGCCACGCCGACGATTGAAACGGCATACGCCGCCAAAAACGGACGCTATCAAGTCTTTTCCCTTCATAAGCGGTTCAACGATCTGCCGCTGCCCAAGGTGCTGATTGCCGACATGAAGGACGAGCTGCGGCAGGGGAACGAGACCTCGATCGGTCATGCGCTGCGCGCAGAGCTTGAAAAAAATATCGAACGCGGCGAGCAGAGCATTCTGTTTCTCAACCGGCGCGGCAGCGCGCGGATGCTGCTGTGCGGCGAGTGCGGCTATGTGCCGCAGTGTCCGCGGTGCAGCGTGCCGATGACGTACCATTCCGCCAACGAACGGCTGATGTGCCATTACTGCGGGCACTCTGAAGCCGTGGTGGACAGGTGCAGCGAGTGCGGGGGACTGATGAAGCGCGTCGGCTCCGGCACGCAGAAGGTCGAGCAGGAGCTTTTTGACCTGTTCCCAAAGGCTAAAGTGCTGCGTATGGACGCCGACACCGTCGGCGCGTCGCGCGGACATGAAGCGCTGCTGCGCGAATTTGAAGAAAAGAAAATTCCCATCCTTCTTGGCACGCAGATGGTCGCCAAGGGGCTGGATTTTGAAAACGTGACGCTCGTGGGCGTGCTGGACGCGGACCTTTCGCTCTACGCGCAGAACTACCACGCCGCCGAGCGGACGTACAGCCTGCTGGCGCAGGTCGTCGGCAGGGCCGGACGCGGCGAGCGCCCGGGCCGCGCGGTCATCCAGACCTACCATCCCGAAAACGAGGTCATTCAGGCCGCGGCAAAACAGGATTACGAGACGTTTTACCAAAACGAGCTGCGCATGCGCTCGCTGCGGCGCTATCCGCCGTTTGCAGATCTGTTCACGCTGACGGTCTCAGGCCTTGATGAGCTGCGCGTCATCGCCGCTGCCCGCGCACTGTGCGACGCACTGCGCTACGCCTCTTCCCAGCCGCCGCTGAGCGGGCTCGATGTCGAAGTGCTCGGCCCCGCGGGCGCGCCGGTCGTGAAGGTCAACAACCGTTACCGCTACTGTGTGTACCTGTGCGGCAAGGGCGGCAGCGTGCTGCGGCGCACCGTCAGCGAATATCTGCTGGCATTTTACGCAAGAAAAGAAAACCGCGGTCTCGACATTTTTGCCGACTGCAATGCTTTACAATAGAGAAAAGAGGATGAAATTATGGCTATTCGCAAGATCCACGAAGTGGGCGACCCCTGCCTTACAAAGGTCTGCCGCCCCGTGACGGAATTCAACGACCGGCTGCATGAGCTGCTCGACGACATGGCGGACACACTGGAGGAGGCCGGTGGCGTCGGCCTCGCTGCCCCGCAGGTCGGCATCCTGCGCCGCGTCTGCATCGTGGAGGATGAGCAGGGCGAGATCATCGAGCTCATCAACCCCGAGATCATCAAGACCGAGGGCGAGCAGACGGGCCTCGAGGGCTGCCTGAGCGTGCCGGGCAAGTACGGCATCGTCACGCGCCCGATGGTCGTGCGCGTGCGCGCGCAGGACCGTTACGGCACGGAGTTTGAAGTTGAGGACGAAGAGCTGACCGCGCGCTGCTTCTGCCACGAGATCGAGCATCTCGACGGCCACCTCTACACCGAGCACTGCAAAGTCCTCACCGACGAGGAGCTGGAGCAGTATATCCGCGAGCAGGAAAAGGAGCTGGACGAGGAATGAGGATCGTCTTCATGGGCACGCCCGACTTTGCGCGCACGATCTTAGAGCGTCTGGTCGCGGACGGGCACGACGTGTGCGGCGTTTTCACGCAGCCGGACAAGCCGCGCAACCGAAACAAAGTCACGCCAAGCCCTGTAAAGGAATATGCTTTGTCGCAGAATATCCCCGTTTTTCAGCCGGTGACGATGCGCGACGGCACGGCGCTTGAGGATTTCAAGACCCTCGCGCCCGAGCTCGCGGTCGTCGCGGCCTATGGTCGCATCCTACCGGAGGAAATGCTCGCCGTGCCGGTGCATGGCTGCATCAACGCACACGCGTCCATTCTGCCGAAGTACCGCGGCGCAGCGCCGATTAACCGCGCCATCTTAGACGGCGAAAAGGAGACCGGCGTGACCGTGATGCACATGGCGAAAGAGTGCGACGCGGGCGATATGATCTTAGTCAAAAAGCAGGCCATCCGCCCCGACGAGACGGCGGAGGACCTGTTCAAAGAGCTCGCTGTGCTCGGCGCGGATGCGATCGCTGAGGCCATCGTTGAGATTCAAAACGGCACGGCCCAGCGCGTGCCGCAGGACGAGTCGCAGGCGACGTATGCGCCCATGCTCTCGCGCGAGCTTTCGCCCATCGATTGGACGAGAAGTAGCACGCAGATCATCGACCAGATCCGCGCGCTGATCCCGTGGCCCTGCGCCGCGGCGAGCATTCTCGGCGCGAACACGAAAATTTTCCGTGCCGTACCGCTCGGCGAAACGAAGGACGCGCCCGGCACGCTGTGCGCGCGCAAAAAGGGCATCGAAGCCGCCTGCGGCGACGGCAAAAGCATTCTCATCACGGAGCTGCAGCCCGACGGCGGCAAGCGCATGGCAGCGAACGCTTTTCTGAACGGCAAGCGCATCGCCGCGGGGACGGTCCTCAATGCGTAAGGGAAATACCGCGAACGCGCGCGAATGCGCGCTCTCCGTTCTGGTCGCCTGCCGCCGCAACGGCGCGTGGGCGGACGCCGCACTCAAGGCACAGCTCGGCAAGTGCGCGCTGAGCGCGCCAGACGCGGCGCTTTGCAGCCGCATCGTCTACGGCGTGATGCAGAACGAGCTGCTGCTGAACTGGTATTTGAGCGCCTACTGTACGCAGAAGCTCGACCATTTGCAGCCGCCGCTTGCCGACATTCTGCGCATCGGCGCGTACCAGATTTTATTTCTGGACAAGGTGCCCGACCACGCTGCCGTCAGCGAGTCCGTGGAGCTCTGCCGCACGAACGGACGGAGCGCCGCGAGTGGGCTCGTCAACGCCGTGCTGCGCAAGGTCGCGCAGAATAAGTCGAATCTCCCGCCGCTGCCGGAGGGGAATATCGCACGATTGAGCGTCGCCTACAGCCACCCGCAGTGGCTCGTGAAAAAGCTCGTGTCGCTCTTGGGAACCGAGGAAGCGGAAGCGTTTCTTCTCATCGACAACGAGGCTTCGCCCATCAGCGTACAGGTCAACCCGCTCAAGACGAGTGAAAAAGCGCTCGTCGAAGAGCTTCGCGGCGAGGGCGTCTGCGTCACGCCGCACCCGTGGGTGCCCGGATGCCTGGAGCTTTCCGGCACGGGTGATTTGACGACGCTCAGCGCCTTCTACAATGGCCGCTTCACCGTACAGGACGCGGCGGCACACCTGATCGTCTGCGCCGCGGACTTTGCGCGCGGGCAGAGGGTGCTGGACGTCTGCGCCGCTCCGGGCGGCAAGTCGTTCGCCGCGGCATTCGCGATGGAAAACGAGGGGAGCATCCTCTCGTGCGATTTACATGAAAACAAATTGAAGCGCATCTGCGAGGGCGCGCAGCGCCTCGGCATCACGTGCATCGAGACCGCCGCCGTCGACGGCCGCGCGTTCCGCGAGGAATGGGCGGGGCGTTTTGACGTCGTCATCTGCGATGTGCCGTGCTCGGGCCTTGGCATCATCCGAAAAAAGCCAGACATCCGCTATAAGGATGCGCAGGAATTTTCCGCGCTGCCGGAGATCCAGCGCGCGATCTTAGAGAACAGCGCACGCTATGTGAAAGACGGCGGCCTTCTCGTCTACTCGACTTGCACGATCCTGCCCGAGGAGAACGAGCAGGTGACGGACGGCTTTTTGAAGGCACACGACGAGTTTACTTACGAAGCCTTTTCGCTGCCGAACGGCGTGAGCGCGCCGGGGCATTTGACGCTCTGGCCGCAGCGCGACAATACGGACGGGTTCTATCTCAGCCGCATGAGGAGAAAGACGCATGACTGATTTAAAGTCAATGACATTGGAGGAAATCACCGCGGCGCTGCGCGCGATGGGCGAACCGTTGTTCCGCGGCAAGCAGGTCTTCACCTGGCTGCACCGCGGCATCACCGATTTTGACGAGATGATGAATATTCCCAAATCCCTGCGCGAAAAGCTCAGGGCGGAGTACTACATCACCGTGCCGACGGTCGCGCGCAAGCAGGTGTCAAAGCTCGACGGGACGATCAAATACCTCTGGGAGCTGCAAGATGGCAACTGCATCGAAACGGTACTGATGTCCTATCACCACGGCAACACGGTCTGCATTTCCTCGCAGGTCGGCTGCCGTATGGGATGCAAATTCTGCGCGTCCACGCTGGCCGGCAAGGTGAGGGACTTAACACCGTCGGAAATGCTTGATCAGGTGCTTTTCACGCAGCTTGACTCCGGACGCGAAATTTCCAACATCGTCCTGATGGGCATCGGCGAGCCGATGGACAACCGGAAAAATGTGCTGCGCTTTTTGGAGCTCATCAACCATCCCGACGGGATGAACATCGGCATGCGGCACATCTCGCTTTCCACCTGCGGCGTGGTGCCGGGCATCGACGCGCTCGCGGAGGACAATTTGCAGCTCACGCTGTCTGTTTCGCTCCACGCGCCCGACAGCGCGACGCGCAGCCGCATCATGCCCGTGAACAAAGCCTACGACGTGGAAGAGCTGTTTGCTGCCTGCCACCGCTATTTTAAGAAAACCGGCCGCCGCATCTCGTTTGAATACGCGATGATCGACGGCGTGAATGACCACGACTGGCAGGCCGACCTGCTGGCCGAAAAGATCCACGGCATGCCGGGGCACGTGAACCTCATCCCGCTCAACGACGTGGTCGAGAGCGAGTTCAAGCCCAGCCGGCGCATCGCCGCGTTCCAGAAGCGCCTCGAGTCCCACGGCCTGACGGCGACGGTCCGCCGCAGCCTGGGCGGCGACATTGACGCCAGCTGCGGACAACTCCGGCGCAAAGAAATGAAAGCAAGAGAGGGGGCCGCGCAATGAGAGCCTGCGGAAAAACCGACGTCGGTCTGCGGCGGCATGAAAATCAGGATACCTTTGCCGTCGAGCAGGGCGAAAAGCTGCTCATCGCCGTCGTGTGCGACGGCATGGGTGGCGCCGAGGGCGGACAGATCGCAAGCTCTGTTGCGGTGGAGACCTTTATGAAGGAAATGCACGCGCTCATCCGCGCGGACATGACCGCCGAGCAGCTGCGCGAGCTCGCGTCGTTCTGTGTGGCGAAGGCCAACACGGCGGTCTATCAGCGCGCGCTGCAAGACCCCGCCTATCA
>UMKJ01077374.1_pt1 | contig 13201 bp, 7 predicted proteins | sample 1966301 | NCBI WGS metagenome assembly UMKJ01 (sample SAMEA4836173, study PRJEB28245) | human gut metagenome | biome: gut microbiome; material: fecal sample | place: Denmark | collected 2008
GTTTCCGATGAAAAATTCGTCGAAGCCGCCAAAGAACACAAAGCGAACATTGTCTGTATGTCGGCACTTCTGACTACCACAATGGTTTATATGAAAGAAGTTATCAAAGCTTTTGAAAAAGCCGGAATCAGAAACGATGTCAAAATCATGATTGGAGGCGCTCCACTCAGTGAGAAATTTGCCAAAGAAATCGGAGCCGACGGATATAGCGACAATGCCAATGCCGCTGTAACTCTCGCCCGAAAATTATTGAACAAATAAGAGAAATGGAACATTCACTGCGGTTCGAAGAACTAAACTTGACAAAAGAAACCGTATATATAGAAATGGGGTATGGAGCAGTATCTCCCGACAAAAATGTTCGGGATTTAGTCGACAACCTGTTCCTCGTTGCAAACAACATAGTAAGACCTCGTTTTTACTTTCGAATGTTCGACGGGTATGTAAACAAGGATTGTATATGCTGTAATCAAAAAATATTTCACGTTAACCAGACTATCGCCACACTGTTGAAAAACTCCGAAAGATTCGTTTTTTTCGCTGCGACTGCCGGTATGGAATATCAAGATTTTCACAATAAACTATCGAATGCAGACGATGCATTGCTACTATTCATCTGGGATACCCTCGGTAGTTGTATTGCCGAAGCGACAGGAGACATTATGGAAAAGTTCGTGGAAACAGAATTGCCGGGAATACCCCATACTAACCGTTTTAGTCCGGGTTATTGCGGGTGGCATGTGAATGAACAGAAATTACTCTTCTCACTCTTACCCGATAATGTATGCGGAATCACTCTCAATAGCAGTGCCCTGATGTATCCTATAAAATCTATCAGCGGAGTGATAGGCTCTGGACTTCATGTCGATACCCGCAAATACGGTTGTCAATTCTGCGAACTGGACAACTGTTATAAGAAACGAATTAAAAAATCATTTAATCATGAAACTCAATCTCAATCGGAATAAACGATATGCTATTCCCATTATGACACACCCGGGAATCGAGCTCATCGAGAAAACTGTAAAAGCCGCCGTTACCGACGGCCAGACACATGCCGATGCCCTTATCGCCTTGTCAGAAAATACTCCTTCCGATGCGGCGACAGTCATCATGGACCTTACCGTCGAAGCAGAAGCTTTCGGGGCAAAACTTCATTTCTCCGAAAACGACGTACCCAGTGTTGCCGAAAGGTTGCTTCACGACAGGAACGAAGTGGAAAATTTCCGCATTCCCGATACCGATACCGCCCGTATTCCCGAATATCTGAAAGCAAACAGACTTGCGGCAGAACGAATCAATGACCGCCCGGTCTTTGCAGGTTGTATCGGACCTTATTCTTTGGCAGGTCAACTTTACGATATGTCAGAAATGATGATGGCTATTTACGTCGAACCCGATTTAGCAAAAATACTACTCTCAAAATGTTCAGAGTTTATTCTCAAATACATTCGGTCTCTGAAAGAAACAGGAGTCGATGGTATCATCATGGCCGAGCCTGCCGCCGGGTTACTCAGCAACGACGATGCCACAATATTCTCGACTAATTATATAAAACCGATCGTCGAGACCGTACAAAATGAAAACTTCCTTTTCGTATTGCACAACTGCGGAAACACAGGGCACTGTACGCAATCCATGATCGACTCAGGAGCAAGGGCTCTCCACTTCGGTAATCAATGCGACATCGTCTCCGCCCTTCAACAAGTACCGTCCGATCGCATTGTTATGGGGAATCTTGATCCGGTCGGTATTTTCAAATCGTCATCTCCGAAACAAGTCTACGACGAAACGGAGAGACTGCTGCATGTTACTACCGATTTCGACAACTTTATTATCTCAACGGGTTGCGATGTTCCTCCGGGTGTCTCCCTCGAAAACATAAATGCATTTTATCGAGCTGTCGAGATTTTTCGTAACCGACATTAAAAGTAAACATCTGCACTTTTTACTTTGTATCCGATGAAAGACCGAACCTTTTCATTATAACAAAGCGATTGTAATAACAGAAAGAGGGCATACTCACAATGAGTATGCCCTCTTTATATTCCCCGTACTAACATTTCACCGTTTTTCTATTTTCACTTCACGAATACGAGTATTGGAGAAATAACCGTTCGGCAGCATTTCAATCTTTAAATAATTGCAATTATCGAGTTCTGTTTTCGGTGTTATGGTCGAATGAACAAAACGCCAAACAGACATTTCGGGTCCGGTAAACGACAATTCGACCTCTCTCCACTCGCAATTATCCGGCGAGACGTACACTTTGAAACGGTCGGTTATGGTCTCCACTCCCGACACTTTGATTTCAAAATGATTAAATCCGTCGAACTTATAAGTTATATAAGCATGTTCTTCATTGGTCGAAGGGTGAATAGTACCGCAATCTTCCAAAACTTTGAAGAACTGGAAATCGGGAGCAGCAGTGTTACATTCGTCATAGAATTTAGGGAACCCGTTTAATCCCAAATTGTCGGAATGATCATACATACGTTGGACACCCTCCATCGGATCCATCATATATTTATCATTTTTTACAATCTCCGGTTTGCTACCTCCAATCGTAGTCAACAGAACAAAACCTTTCGCGGGAAAATCGATAACTATCCCCTTTTGAAGATCGACATCTTTCAGAACTTCTTTCACAACCGGAAAGCCTGCTGTATCGACCGGATAATCGTCCTCGAAATACACATATTTATTGATTATCGGATCGTTTACGACGGTAGGAATCTGTACGGTTACACGCTGCGCAAAATCGGCTGTATTTGTAATCGCAAATGTCAAATCTCCTGTCGGAGTCAATGCGGCTACACCATTCAAATTCTGAGTTCTATAAGAATTGGAATACAAAATTTTCGACCCTTTCGGGATATTACGCGACATCAACGACCACGTATAAAACCACGGACGTATATTCGCTTCTTCCGGTTTATTTTTCTGTTCTGCGATTGAATTCCAAAATCCCCAACGTTTCTGTTCATCGAGGTCGTCCTTATAATGCATGGCATCATCCATACCCCACGCCGCAGCAGCCGACCAACCGGAGCGCAAAGTCTGAATCAAGGCATCGGCAACGAACGTTCCATACCACCACTGGTGAATCAACGTATGCTGGTCAAGCACCTCATTATGTCCGTCACGAATACCCATTTCGCCCCAAATATTCACTTTGCTGCTGTCCTGCATTTGTGTAAAGAAACGAAACATTCGTGTCTCATCTTCCACACGATTCGTAAAAGTCCAATCTTTATTGATATACCAATGATAATCGATGACAGGAACCACACTATCCAATTCGGTCAATGTCTTATTGAACCAAACATCAGTCCCCCAATAACCTCCGTCCGGTCCCACAATCTCAATATCATTCAATCCCCGTTTATCCAGTTCCGAGCGTAGATTAAGAATGGATTTCTTCCATTTTTCCCATGAATAACCGTTTCGAGGATCATTGGCCACCAAATTTACTTCATTCCCCAAGTTAAATTGCTTGATACAAGTCATACCCTTCTCTTTAACCAAATATTCAACCAATTCAGTTACTTGAACGGCATATCGGGAATCGTCCAATTCTATCGTATACTTAGGCATATCGACGGGGACAGCCTGTTTCCAATTCGGATTCATCGGCTTCCACCACTCTCCAAGCAACACATCGATGTCGTTATCCTTACAAAATTGAAGCTGACGATACAAGTCGTTCATGAATCGACGAGAATTAGCATACCAACGGGCATCGACTTTCGTCGAATCCATGTCCCAAAGCAATATAGGGTCGTTCCCGTCATAACCGAAACAGTAGAAATAGGGCATTATGCAACAACGAATATACCCAAGTTTCATAAATTCGACTCGTCTAAACAAACGATCCCATTGCTCCTCCGTCATCGAATCCCGGTCATTGGGTTCCCATTGCATCGCCCCTCCATAATAGTTTTCCTGCAACACAAAATCGGTATCCACAACTATCGGATTCTGAACCTCCTGTTGTTCTGTCTTGCAACCGGACAATCCGAACAAGAGTAAAATCAAATATATCAATCTTTTCATATACAATTATCTACTTTCTTAATTATCAAATATTTACTACACCTAAAAAAGACGATTTAATATCCGGGATTTTGAACCAATGCACCTCGGCTTAAATCTATATCATTTTGAGGAATGGGGAAAAGTTCTCTTTCCTTTGTATAATAACGTCCCTTATCGACATCTTCTGTCGCATAGCCGTTACTATATACAGCCGTCATAATTTCTCCATAACGTTCCTGTTGCATCAAATCCATACGGCGGATTCCCTCACAAGCGAACTCAAAGCGACGCTCGTTCCAAATAGCCAATCGCACTTCCGCCACATTATCGGAAGTTATGTCCGGTAACGATGTCGGCTTTGTGTCGGGCACATACTTTTGAATGACTCGTTTCGCATCCAACGGACTGGATTCGCGAGCTCGTTTTCTCACTTGATTCAAATACTTTCTAGCACCCACGATATCACCTTTTTCCAAACAAGCCTCGGCATACATCAACAAAACATCGGCATAACGAATGACATAAACTGTCATTTCTACATCTTGTGGATAGACCGGAGACGCCGCATTTAAAGTCTCGCTCATGGGGACAAAATGTTTACGGTCAAAGAAACGACTGGGATAATTCGCATCTCCTGTCACAAAATCATTCCCGACGAATTGGTCGCCTTGACGAACAAATGTCCAAGTAATTCGCGGATCCTCCGGGTCAAAAGCATCCAACAAATGTTGAGTCGGTAAATGAAACCCATAACCGCCATCGCTACTGGGAATAAACCAAACTCCGTTCCACCCCGTCGATTCATCCCAATTCTTTCCATTGGTGACATATTGTATCTCAAAAATCGACTCTCTCAAATTGGAATTTGGGTTCAACCATTGAGTCGCAAAATCTGGATCCAATTCATATTCTCCTTTTTGCTCGCCTTCAACCAGAACATAGAGCATTTTATAAACATTCTCAAAATCACGATTATACCAGTATGTCCTACCCAACATGGCATAAGCCGCGCCGCTCGTAACGCGCCCGGTGTCTTCCTCGGAATACTCGCTCCGTTTCGGCAAAGCCGTAGCCGCAGTAAAATCGGCTATAACCTGTTCCCAAATCTGGGCTACCGGTGTCCGGGGTTTATATATATCCGCAGGCTGTTCGGCATGCAAAAACAAAGGAACATCACCCCACAAATAAGCCAGATTAAAATACCACACGCCTCGTAACCAACGAGCCTCATTTTCATAACGCGTAAGCAATGTCTTATCGTCTTCCGTTAAATCAGTATTCTCCAAACGAAATATTTCGCTCTTGTCCAACAATGTATTTATTTGGTAAATAGCTCTATACGCCATGTTCCAAAACTGGCTCACTTTACTGTTCGTCGTAAATATATTGAATGTTTCCAACTGATAAATATTCCTCTTATCGGTAAGGCCACTGCCACCCTTCTCGCAATCATCGGATGCACAATCGTTGATAAACATCAACTCCAAGCTCATATCGTTCCAACTATCCTTCATATAGAAATAGCAGGCCGTCAATGCTTGATTGATCTCTTCGAGATTATTGTAAAATTCCGTGTCTTCTCGACCTCCGTACATAGTCGTATCCAAATCCTCATCTGTACATGAAGGAAGAAGGAACAACGAGCCTAACAATATATATAGTATTCTCCACCTTAGTTTCATAACTGTAATCGTTTAAAATTGAACATTGACCCCTACTGTAAATGTGCGAGGATTAGGATACCCCAAATTCTCTATACCCATATTCAAAGCATTGCCATTTGGGACTTCCGGGTCCATATATTTGAATTTTGTAAATGTAAACAGATTTTCTCCGCTCACATATAATCGCAAAGAACTAAACACCTTCGTAGCTTCGACTATTTTCTTCGGGAATGTATAGCCAATCTGTACAGTTTTTATTTTACAGAAGCTACCGTTCTGCACATACCATGACGAATTTCTATAATTATCATTATCATCTTTTCTGGTAATTCCGAATACATCGGTTTTATCACCGGGATTCCGCCACGCATCTGTGTAAGTTTCGGCTAATAAATTCGTTATACTCGTCTGCCTGAGAAGAGCTTTTGTCCCTACCCAAATATCATTACCGGCAACACCTTGAAAATAAAGAGCAAAATCGATTCCTTTATATCCCAATTCGATATTTCCTCCATAAATCACATCGGGGTTGGGGTTTCCTATATAATCCCGGTCATTGCTATCCAGCGTATTATCGCCATTAAGATTCCTGAAACGAGCATCGCCGGGTTCTGCAAGAGGTTGAAGCAAAGTCTTCCCATCGGCTCCTACATGGGCGAGAACCTCTTCTTTCGACTGGAAAATGCCATCATAAACATATCCATAAAAGCGTCCGAATTCTTCTCCGATTTCGTTCTTCGAGACAGTACCCCAAATCGGATCGTTCGTTCCGGTTTCAACCAATTTATTTTTTTGGAAAGTAAAGTTTGCGCTCACAGAATAACGGAAGTCGCCGACCTTCCCTTGATACCCGATCAAAAATTCCAAACCCCGGTTTTCTACGGAACCGGCATTCACCCACGGGGTTGTAGGATAACCGGCCATTCCCGGTAACGGATTCTGCATTAACATATCCCGTGTCGTCTTAATGTAAGCATCTGCCGACAACGTCAATGAGTTTTTAAAGAAACCCAAGTCGACTCCTATATTACCTTGCTCCACTGTTTCCCACTTAATATCTTTATTTCCCTTAGATGTAGAGGCATAAGCCTTCAACAGATTCAAACCGCTGTTAAACCCATACACCCATGTATCATAAGTAGAAACGACATCGGCATAAGCGAACGAAGGAATGTTTTGATTCCCGATTTGTCCCCAACCACCACGCAGTTTAACCGCACTCAATACATTCTGATTCCAATCTTTATAAAACTCCTCCTGATCTATACGCCAACCCAAAGAAAAAGACGGAAATGTCCCCCAACGGTTGCCCGGTGCAAATTTCGAGGAACCGTCGGCTCTGACACTGACAGTCGCCAAATAGCGGTCTGCATAGTTGTAATTTATACGCCCAAGATAAGAAATCAAATAGTTTTCATAACGGCTACCCGTAGAAGTTCCCTCTTTCGTCCCGGCTCCCACGATTTGGAAAGCATCTGAATTGCTCGGCGTATTCAACCGCTCTGCCGTAAAAGAACGACCGGTATAGGCTTCCCACGTGAAACCTGCCACCGCCGAAATAGAATGTTTTCCAAATTGATTATTATAACTCAACGTATTTTGAAATGTATAATTCAGTTCCGTAGAACTCGTATTGGCGACACTGTTTTCCAACAAAAATTTACTCTCCACGTTCGTACACATATTATATGGAGTATCATTCGGCCTCAAATCAAAAAACGGGTTAAACTCGGTATAGGTATATTCCGGTAACTCAAAACCCAACATAGTCTTAAAGTCTAGACCCTTTAATCCCAAATTGATATTTAAGTAGGCCGTACCGTCGATATTACGATTCAAATGCTCTTTTTTCTGTCGGTTCAATTTTGCAACAGGATTCGAATAATAGCTGTATTGAGATCCCATATATTTATTAAATTCATAATTAGGATCCTGCTTATCTGCATTTTTGGCATAAATCGGTGAAAACGGATCCGGTAACAATATTTCATTAATCGGAGTGTTCAAATCATGACTTTTGACATAGGCTGCACCTAAGGTCTGACCGATCGTTATCCATTTATTAAACTTATATTCGTTGTTCACACGCAATGTAATACGCTCATAATCCGATGTCATTACAATACCCTCTTGATTCAAATAACCTATGCTGAAATGGCTGGTCAATTTATCCGTACCGCCACTGACCGATAAGTTATAGCTGTGTTTAAACGCTGTTTGAGTGGTTTCATTCCACCAATCGGTATCATAGACATTTATATCCGTCGGTTCGCCATATTCGTCGACAGGGCCCAAGCCTTCTCCATCGAGATGATAAAGTCGGGTAATATTTCTAGGCATCCGCATTCCGTCATTTTCATACGCCTCTTCCAAAAAGCCATACAACTGATCGCTATTCATCATATGCACTCGATTAATTGCATTTGACCAACCGAATGACGCATCAAACGTGATATTGGTTTTACCGGATTTACCTTTCTTCGTAGTAATTAAAATAACGCCATTGGCTCCACGAGAACCGTAAATGGCAGTGGCCGAAGCATCTTTCAATACCTCAATATTTTCAATATCGATAGGATTAATAGTATTCACACTGCTCTCTTCCATAGGTTGCCCGTCCACGACATACAACGGGGTTAAATCGGTTGAAATAGAACCATAACCACGAATACGAATCGTAGCTCCTGCCCCCGGAGTTCCGGAATTGGACGTGACATAAACTCCCGGAGCTTTACCTTGTAGAGACTGGGTAATATTCGTGTCGCCTGTTTTTACGATATCTTCTCCCTTTACAGAAGAGAGAGAACCGGTTAAATCGCTTTTTTTCTGTGTACCGTACCCGATAACTACAACATCATCTAAGATAACTTGATTTTCCGACATCGTAACCGACATCGTTTTACCATTCACGGTCACCACTTTGGTGTCATAACCGATATAACGAAATTCCAGACTTTGTCCGTCCTCTGCCTTTACAGAAAAACGTCCATCTGCATCAGTCATCGTTCCTATATTTGTCCCTTTGACAAAGACGCTCACTCCCACGAGTGGTTCTTGTCCCGAATTAAAAACACTACCGGAAACAATACCACTGTTATTTTGACCCGATATTTCCAAAGGAGATATCGACAATATCAAAATAACAGATAAAAATTGCCATAATTTCATCATTCCTTGATTTTAAATTTATATGGGGATAAAGGCATCTTGAATTCTTTAATATCCCACACCCGAAAACAATATAATAACTTTAATATGCCAAATTCTTCAAGACTGTATCACCGACTTTACAAGCTACAAAACAGCATATCTGCCAGCCTCTCCAAGAAAATTCATCGACATTATCCTCTAATTTTCATGGTTTTAAAACATCGACTACAAGTAATGTCGAATATACAGATATTATCCAAACAAACAGTATCTATCACATAGTACCATTTATTCTCATTCAATAAAAATAAAATAGCCTATAACTCCCTCCAAGCCAAAAACTACCGCCGATTTTTATATTATCTTAAAGGAAAGGTGTACCAAAAAGAATTTTTTTGGTACACCTTTCAAAATTCATTAATAGACTACAATTTTAGACGTAGTATCGCCGATCTTTACCAAATAAATACCCCGTTCGATATCTATTTGCAAAAACCCATTCAACGCATATTTCCCTATTTCCATTCCAGAAACCGAATATACACTCATTTCACCGGCTTCGCCTTCCACATAGAGCGCACCTTTACCACCCCAGACTTTCGACGTCGAAACGACATTGTCGGCTATGCCAGAAGATGTAGCGACATCGGAGATATAGATATTATCGAGGTATGTAGTTTCTGCTACCGAAACATTGTCGGTTCCGAATTTTTCATTCGGAGAGAAATAGAATTGCTTGAAAGTAGACCCAATATATTCTTCTAAATCAATCACTACTTCTTGCCAATTTTCCGATCCGGTAAATGGAATTTCTTGATTCTTATATGAACATGTACCACCCCAAGTTTCCATTCCGAATACAGAATTCTCATTTCTCAAAATACTGAAATGCAAATAACGACCGTCGGTCTCGGTAATCTCGGTCAATTGCTCTTCTTCGCCAGACAACAAACCGATGGCTACGCCAAACCAGTCGGCGTTGTCCCACCCCCAATTCGGGTCGGTCGGGTCTTGTACAATTTTCAACACCTTGTCGCTACCATTGACCGCATCTTTTTTAGGATTATCTACCACTTCGATCGTAGAAGATGCATTTTGGGAACCCGCCATATCGATGCTATAATTCTCGGTTTCAAAGTCGACAGAAAACTCGGTCGGCACAATCATTAAATAAGGAGGTTTGACATATTCATACGAGTCTCCGCCTTCATAAAAAATTTCTGTACGACGATAGCACGGAATCCAGTTAGCCACTTCTTCATTGGCAACCATCGTCACTTTAATCTCTTTTACTCCCTCAGGCAAAGCACCTTGATACCAAACATCGATCCAATAGTTATTTCCTAAAACTGCATCATAAGATTTTTCAACCTTCATGTCGGGGACCTCTTGATAATTCAGCTCATCGGTTGAATACTCGATTTTAATAAACTGGTCGAAATCCATACGATCATTGGGGACCAGCACATTGACTATGAATCCGGTTAAATTTTTATTTCCCCAAATGTCTCTATTAAATATAAATGCAGTAGGAGTAGAAGCCGACGACTTTTGTACATAACTACCATCTCCATAATAGGCATCCGCTGCATCATTGAACAAAGCACTACCACCTTCGATATAACAATCACGCTCCACATCGGCCTGTGTCATTTCATTCACATAGGTCTGCGCATTAACACTCACTGATGCTAATACCATTCCCACAGCAATTAAATTGAAAATTTTTTTCATGATAATTTATTTTTACGGGTTAATAATTTTTCTTAGAAAAACCACCAATACTCTAATAATGCAATTATAATCAAAGCAATACTGATGTATCTAAAATTTTTATACCAGGGAACTGTTTTCAATTCCCTCGTATCGTCTTGCCAAACGGATTTATTCCATGTATAAGTTTCGACATCGGTCTCTTTATTCCTATCGCACTTGCTCACGATAATATTCACAAGGACACTCAAAATCAACAAAATGGGAACCCACAACAAAAAGTGAAACGGTACGACGCCTCCGAATCCGAATTTATAAGTCATGATTAATGCCGACATAGCCAATCCCGACATTAAACCGGCAAATGCGCCGTTGCGAGTAGAACCCTTCCAAAACAAGCCGACTAAAAACGTCCCGACAATCGGAGGAGCCAGATAAGAAGAGAACTCTTGATAATAGGCGACTAACGATGCAAACTTACCGATCAACGGGGCCCACAATACAGCTACGACCAAAGCAATAAAAGAAGTCCACTGACCTACGCGCACCAAATGCCGGGGACTGGATTCCGGTCTCCACGACTTATAAAAGTCCATTGTAAACAAAGTAGATACAGAGCTTAATGTCGCACTCAGAGTCGATGTCAGAGCAGAAACCATACAGGCAATCATCACACCAATCAAACCGACAGGCAACAACTTCAAAATCAACCGAGGATATACTTCATTCGTATCGATTCCATATTGTGCCCGCAATGTATTTCCATCTATAATTTCATTGGGCAACGTATCACCCACACCGAACAAATCGATCATTCTGCCCACCATTCCCGGAGCTATGAAAATAAACAAAGTAAACACGTACAAAAAAGCCACGAATAAAAAGCCCAATCGACCCTCATTGACAGTTTTGGCCGACATAACTCGCTGTACTATGACTTGATTATTTCCCCAAAAATAAAATCCCAAAATAGGAATAGACAAAAAAATGGAAAACCAGGGAACCGTAGTATCCGAATTCGGACGAATCAAATTTAACCAAACTCCATCATGGAAATGTTCTACAAAATTTTCCCAGCCTCCGACCGAATTAAAACAAAATATAGACAGCAACACCGACCCTGCAATCAATATTATGGATTGTATCATATCGGCATTGATGGCAGAAGACAATCCCCCTATAATTGTATAAGTACCCGCCATCAAAGCCATTCCTATAATAATCCACATCATATCTATTTCGGGAAAAATAATTTTCAGAATCAAAGCCCCTGTATACAAAGCAGCTCCGGCATCCAAAAACACATTGCCGATAATAGTGATGAACGAAAAATACTTCCGCGAACGATTATCAAAACGCCTTCCCAAATACTCGGGTATCGTATATATACCCGATTTAATATAAAACGGAAGGAAGAATAACGACACAAAAATTATTACGAATATAGCCCCGACATTATAATTAAATACCGCAATACCACTTATAAAACCCTCGCCAGAGTGTCCCATAAGTGTCGAGCTGCTCACACTAGCGGCAAACAAAGAGGACCCAACAACAAACCAATTTTGAGATTTTCCGGCTAAAAAATACTCACTGGCATTTTCATTCTTCCTGTTTTTAAGAGCCCACCAAATGATTCCCACTACAAAAAGAAGTATGACAACTATATCGATATTTGATATATTCAGTTCCATGGGGTATCTTATTTTTTTCTGCTATTCGATTTCACGAAATCGATCAATTCTTGAAAATCACACGTAGCCAAGTTCACCCATTGATCAGAAGCACCATAATAGACATACAAAATATTATCCTTAACTACGGCCCCTGTCGGAAAAACTACCCCCCAACGATATAAACCCTGCGTCTCTTCATACGTTTCCGGTTCAAGAATAAAATCTTTTGTTCTATACAATACCCTTGTCGGATCATTCAAATCGAGAAGAGCGGCGCCAACGCGATAGGTAAAGTTCGCATCTACTCCATGATAAAGCAAAAACCACCCGTCGTCAGTTTTAATAGGAGGAGTATTCCCCCCGATTTTAACCTCCCAATCCTCTTCACCCTTCATCAATAATTTACTCTCGGTATTCCACATCATCAAATCGTCTGAGCTCTTTATCCAGATAGAAGGATAATCGGTTCCATAATTACCGTTTGCATTCACATAATCTTTCGGGCGATGAAGCATCCAATATTTCCCGTTTATTTTCTCCGGGAACAAAATCACATCACGATCGTCCAACGAAGGCTCTGTCAAACGCCCCACTTTCTTAAAATGGAGCATATCTCGCGATACGGCAAGCGCCGTATTACTGATATTCTCCCTCAAACACTTCGGAGCATTCGGATCATGTTCCGGCGCTTCCACCTGATCATAATCATTCTTCCAATATTGACTAGCAAAATACGGGCGAAAAGCATATGTTACGAAAAACTCACTCCCCATTTTTACGATACGCGGATCTTCGTTTGAACCAGCATCAAACGAATCTTTACCCGGTGAAAAAACTGGCTCTTTCGAAACACGCTTAAAATGGATACCGTCCGTACTTTCTGCCTTGCCTATATATACAAGATGTTCTATATCATTTCCGGCCGCCCTATAAAGCATGTGAAAAACGCCATTATCATAT
>UMKJ01038850.1_pt1 | contig 13047 bp, 4 predicted proteins | sample 1966301 | NCBI WGS metagenome assembly UMKJ01 (sample SAMEA4836173, study PRJEB28245) | human gut metagenome | biome: gut microbiome; material: fecal sample | place: Denmark | collected 2008
ACGCAGCGTGTCAGGAGATTGTTTTCGAATCATCATGGTGTACTATTTTTTACAAAACTATTTTATGGCGTTCGTCTGCACATTTACAAACCTTCTGCACAGATCATTTGCACATGCATAAATCTTCCATGTATGCTTAGTCGCGTAAGAGGCTGCGTACCATCTCTGCGGTAAACACAACTTCGGAAACACGGTTAACTTCGATCTGATACAGTGCATTTGCTGCGATATGTTCGGCGGCCTGTTCCAGATCACGGATTCCGGAGGTGTTGGAGAACAGTTCAATTACAGCATCCAGTGCTTCGTCTGTCATCTTGCACTCATTCTCTTTGAGGCTCATACGTTTGAGAATCTTCGGCAGTGCAAATTTGGAGAAGATGATCTTTTTCTCATCCGGTGTGTAATCCGGGATGTCGATCACGGCAAAACGTGACATCAGAGGTGCACTGATCTGCTCTTTGTTGTTGGCTGTGGCGATAGGATAAACGCCGGTCGTTGGAATCATACATTCCATATAGTTATCGGTAAAGCCGAGGTTGTCAAGCAAGGTCAGAAGCACGTCTGCCGGATTGCCGTTTCCCTTGCCGGAGGCTGCCTTATCCAGCTCGTTGATGATGAAGACCAGATTGGACTCTCCGGATACTGAGAAAGCCTCCATAATGATTCCGGGTTTTGCGTTTGCATAGACACGGGAGCTTCCGGTCAGCTGTTCCGGATCGTTGATGGAGCTCATGTCAAGCGTAGTCCAAGGAAGACGCAGGATACGTGCAACGGCATAGGCAATCTGAGATTTACCGGTTCCGGCAGGGCCGACCAGCAGCAGACCATATGCCGGCAGGGTATGCGTGCGGTTGATCTGGATGATCGTCTCCATGATACGCTGTTTGACGCGTTCCATACCGTAAAGTTCTTCATCGAGAATACGGCGTGCAGCAACCGGATCGATGGCTTCGAAGTAATTGCTCTTCCACTGAATGTTCATCATGATGGAGAGGGCACGCTGGGCATGGCGGCGTTCTTCAGGGGAAACTTCATGGGAACGTGCAACGGCAAGGTTGCGTCTTGCCCACAGGCGGATATTATCCGGCAGGGTGCGGCCGGCACAGATCATAAAGTCTGTGATGCTCTGAAGGCTGGTCAGTTTCATCTCATCGCCGACTTCCTCCAGATCTTCGTCTTCACATTCTTCCAGAAGCGGAGCATGGCTTGCAAGCAGACGTTCAATCATGAACTGAAGGAAACCATCCTCTGCAGAAAGCTTGGTGCCACCGCCGAAAGCAGTCTCGCGGATACGGTAAACCATATAGCCGCCCTCCCGGTTTTCACCGGATAAACGAACCGGAATGTGATTTTCACCGAGCCAGCGGAGCAGGCTTACAAAGCGGGCATCCACTTTTTTGATATCAGCGATTACAGTAGAACCATCATCTTCTTTAAATTCAAAAGCGGTACGCTTGTTCTGATTGGTAAACGTTCCGCAGGAGTGATGTTTCCAGGCTTTTTTGCTGTTGTCAAGGACAAGAAGCGGTTTGTCTGCGGAAGAAACATTTTCGTCGGAAGCAAAGGTGGTATAAGTACATTCCGGAACAACATCCGGTTCCGGGATATTATTGAAATCAAATACAGGCATAGAAAAACTCCTTTCATCATTAGCACCAGAAAGAAAAGCGAAATATTGCAAAATCTTCTGTGTGTCAAGTGTATCATGGATTGCTGGCCGGCTCAATAGTATTTTCGCATCAATTTCACCGGAACAAAATCCACAGTCATCTCTTGACAAATCCGTCTGCCTTCGCTATGATTAACGTGGACAAAGGCGAGGAAGAAGAGGAGTACATACACAGCTCTTTCAGAGAGGGTTTTTCGCAGGCTGGAAGGAAACCTAAGGATGCGTGGATGGAAGGTAGCTTTGGAGCCGGAGGGCAGAACGAGTTCTGTGACAGGCGGTATGCAGATAAGTATACGCGGACAGGACAGTAAGCTTTCACGTGACCCGACGTTAAAGGGAAATGAGGTATGCATCCGTCTGTGATGTATATGAAAAAAGGTGGTACCGCGTAAATGACGCCCTTTGCAGAATCTCCGTTTCCGGGGATGATGCAGAGGGCTTTTTTCGTTGAAACATTCCGTTTGGAGTGTATTTGATTTAATGTGCAGAACAAACAACAGCAGGAGGACAACATGAGCAAAGAATTAGCAAAGACTTATGATCCGAAGGGAATCGAGGATCGTATTTATCAGAACTGGCTGGATAAGAAATATTTCCATGCGGAAGTCGACCGCAGCAAGAAACCGTTTACGATCGTTATGCCGCCGCCAAACGTAACCGGTCAGCTGCATATGGGACATGCACTGGACAACACGATGCAGGATATCCTGATCCGCTATAAGAGAATGCAGGGCTATAATGCACTGTGGCAGCCGGGAACCGACCACGCGGCGATCGCTACGGAAGTAAAGGTCATCCAGAAACTCAAAGAGCAGGGCATTGATAAAAACGATATCGGACGTGAAGAATTCTTAAAACACGCCTGGGAGTGGAAAGAGGAGTACGGGGGACGCATCGTAAATCAGCTGAAAAAACTGGGTTCTTCTGCTGACTGGGACAGAGAACGTTTAACAATGGATGAGGGATGTTCCAAAGCAGTTGAAGAAGTTTTCGTAAAATTATATAACAAAGGTTATATCTACAAAGGTTCCAGGATCATCAACTGGTGTCCGGTATGTAAAACTTCCATTTCAGATGCAGAGGTAGAACATGTAGATCAGGACGGATTCTTCTGGCATATCAATTACCCGATCGTCGGAGAAGAAGGACGTTTTGTGGAGATCGCGACCACTCGTCCGGAGACACTGCTTGGAGATACGGCCGTTGCCGTAAACCCGGAAGATGAAAGATACCAGGATCTGATTGGCAAGATGCTGAAGCTGCCGCTGACAGATCGTGAGATCCCGGTGATCGCGGATTCTTACGTAGATAAAGAATTTGGAACCGGATGCGTAAAGATCACACCGGCACACGACCCGAACGACTTTGAGGTTGGCAAGAGACATAATCTGCCGGAGATCAATATCATGAATGACGATGCGACGATTAACGAACTGGGCGGCAAATATGCAGGCATGGATCGTTATGAGGCAAGAAAAGCCATGGTAGCAGACCTGGATGCACTGGGACTTCTGGTAAAAGTTGTTCCGCATACACACAGCGTCGGCACACACGACCGCTGTAAGACAACCGTTGAGCCGATGATCAAACCGCAGTGGTTTGTAAAGATGCAGGAGATGGCGAAACCGGCGATCGAAGCTCTGAAAAAGAACGAGCTGAATTTTGTGCCGGATCGTTTTGACAAGATCTATCTGCACTGGCTGGAGAACATCCGTGACTGGTGTATTTCCAGACAGCTCTGGTGGGGACACCGTATCCCGGCATATTACTGTGACGAGTGCGGCGAAGTGGTCGTTGCAAAAGAAATGCCGAAGGTCTGCCCGAAATGCGGATGCACACACTTTAAACAGGATGAAGACACACTGGATACCTGGTTCTCTTCCGCACTGTGGCCGTTCTCCACACTTGGCTGGCCGGATAAGACCGAAGATTTTGATTACTTCTATCCGACCGATGTGCTGGTAACCGGATATGACATCATTTTCTTCTGGGTGATCCGTATGGTATTTTCTGCGATCGAGCAGACCGGAAAAGTGCCGTTCCATCATGTACTGATCCATGGTCTGGTGCGTGATTCCCAGGGAAGAAAGATGAGTAAATCTTTAGGAAACGGTATTGATCCGCTGGAAATCATTGACCAGTACGGAGCAGATGCCCTGCGTCTGACACTGATCACCGGAAATGCTCCAGGAAATGACATGCGTTTCTACATGGAGCGTGTGGAGGCAAGCCGTAACTTCGCAAACAAGGTATGGAATGCATCCAGATTTATCATGATGAACCTTGAAAAAGCAGAAGTTCCGGGTGAAATGCCGAAAGATCAGCTGACGGCAGCCGATAAATGGATCCTCTCCAAAGTCAATACATTGGCAAAAGAAGTAACCGAGAACATGGATAAATATGAACTGGGTATTGCCGTTCAGAAAGTGTATGATTTTATCTGGGAAGAATTCTGCGACTGGTACATCGAGATGGTAAAACCGCGTCTGTACAATGACGGGGATACCACAAAATCAGCAGCACTTTGGACACTGAAGACGGTTCTGGTAAATGCTCTGAAACTGCTGCATCCGTATATGCCGTTTATCACAGAAGAGATCTTCTGCACGCTGCAGTCCGAGGAAGAATCCATCATGATCTCCAGATGGCCGGAGTTCACCGAAGAGTGGCATTTTGCAGAGGATGAGGCAGCCGTTGAGATGATCAAAGAGGCAGTCCGCGGCATCCGAAACGTGCGTACAGGCATGAACGTACCGCCAAGCAAGAAAGCAAAAGTATTTGTCGTATCCGAAAGCGAGAATGTGAGAAATACGTTCGAAAACGGAAAAGTATTCTTTGCAACCCTTGGAAGTGCAAGCGAAGTGACGGTTCAGGCAGACCGCAGCGGCATCGACGAAGATGCAGTATCTGCCGTGCTTCCGGAGGCAGTCATCTATATGCCGTTTGCAGAACTGGTTGACATCGACAAAGAGATCGAGCGTCTGCAAAAAGAAGAACAGCGTCTGACAAAAGAGCTGGCACGTGTCAACGGCATGCTGAGCAATGAGCGTTTCATGAGCAAGGCACCGGAGAGCAAAGTTGCAGAGGAACGTGCAAAATTAGAGAAATACAGCCAGATGATGGATCAGGTAAAAGAAAGACTGACTCATCTTCAGGCAAGATAGGAAACAGGATGCCTCCGGCATTCTTACTGTGAAAAAAGTGGTTCTGTACTTTGTGCGGGACCACTTTGCAGCATCAGGCAAAACAGGACACAGGAAGGGAAATGCTTATGTCATTGCAGTTGATCTACGGTCCATCCGGCAGTGGAAAATCGTATACACTTTATAAAAAAATCATAGAGCAGTCCATACGGGAGCCGGACCGGGAGTTTATCGTGATCGTTCCGGAGCAGTTTACCATGCAGACACAGCGGGAACTCGTAGAACTGCATCCAAACAGGGGAATTTTAAATATTGATGTGCAGAGCTTTTTGCGTCTGGCATGGAGGATCTTTGAGGAAGTCGGGGTGGATACACACACCGTTCTGGAGGACACCGGAAAGAATCTGCTGCTGCGGCGTGTGGCATCCCGTCAGAAAAATGATCTGACGGTGCTTGGACGAAATTTTCGCAAGCCCGGCTATATTTCGCAGGTCAAATCCATCATTTCTGAGCTGAAGCAGTATGATGTTTCACTGGAAGAACTGGATGAGCAGCTGCGTTCGGGGAAAAAAGATGCATTATCTTATAAATTACAGGATATTCGAAACCTGTATGAGGGATTTCAGGAAGAACTTCAGGGAAAGTACATTACTTCGGAAGAGATCCTGGAAGAGCTCTGTTATGTCGTAAAAAAATCTGAAATTTTAAAAGGCTGTGTGGTCGCCCTGGATGGATTTACCGGATTTACGCCGATCCAGAACAAGCTGCTGAGGGAACTGATGCAGACGGCGGAGAAAATCTATGTCACGGTGACGTTGGATGCCTGGGAAGATCCGATGAAAAAGGTTTCCATGCATAAACTCTCTTATCTGAGCAAAAAGACGATACAGCAGCTGGCCGGGGCGGCAAAAGAATGTGGCTGCATGCTGGAAAAGCCGGAAGTGCTCGGAAAAGAAGGAAGCATCCGTTTCAGAAGTGCACCGGCACTTCGCTTTCTGGAGAGACATCTGTTCCGACCGGGCAATCAGATTTATGAAGCCCAAGATTCACAGAAGCTGGAGCGGGAGCTGTCTTTGCATGTGGCAAGAGATGCGAAAGCAGAGGCAGAATTTGCGGCACGGACGATCTGGCATCTGGTGCGTGAAGAGAATCTGCGTTACCGGGATATTGCCGTGATCACCGGGGATATGGAATCATTTGGTGACCATATGAAAAAGGAATTGCAGCAGAAAGGCATTCCGTGTTTTATCGACCGCACCAGGAAGCTCCTCTTAAATCCGCTGGTTGAATTTCTGCGGGCGGCCCTTCAGATCGCAACCAAAAGCTTTCGCTATGAAAGCGTGTTCCGTTATCTGCGAACCGGGCTTGCGGGGCTAAAAAGGGATGAGATCGACCGGCTGGAAAACTATGTGCTGGCAAATGGGATCAACAGCCGCAGACGCTGGGAAGAGCCGTGGGATGAACAGGAAGAACCGTTCAAAGAGAAGATCCTGCCGCCGCTGCTTGCCTTTGTGGATCAGGTCAGAGAAAAGGACGGGACGGTGCGTCAGAAAACAGAAGCACTTTATGATCTGATGGTGCATTATGGTATTGAGCAGAAAATGCAGGATTACCGGGAAAAATTTGAGCAGGAAGAGGCTTATGACCTTGCAAGAGAATACGAGCAGATCTACGGCATAGTGATCGAGCTGTTTGACAAACTGGTGGAGCTGCTTGGTGATGAGCCGATGAGCCTTCAGGAATATACCGAAATCCTCGATGCCGGATTTGAGGAGGCCAAGGTTGGCATGATCCCTCCGACGATGGACTGTGTGCTGGTCGGCGATATCGAGCGTACCAGGTTAAAGGACATCAAAGTACTTTTTTTTCTGGGGCTGAATGACGGCTGGGTGCCGAAAAAAGAAGAAAAAACCAGTATTCTCTCCGATATGGACCGGGAAACCTTATCCGAGCTTGGCATGGAACTGGCACCGACGGCAAGAGAAAACAGTTATATCCAGAAGTTTTATCTGTATCTGAATCTGACAAAACCATCGGCAAAGCTTTATCTTTCTTACGGAAGGATGGGGCTGGACGGACGAGTGCTGCGTCCTTCCTATGTGGTCGGAAGTATTTTAAGGATGTTTCCGCAGCTGACGCTTCAGGATGAAGATCTGATCGAAGATCCGCTTGCAAGGATCACAACGGCAGAGAGCGGGATTGTGCATCTGGCGGACGGACTGAGAAAAGCGGCACTTGGAAGCGTGGAGAAGACGGCGGCCAGTCTGTTTGGATGGTACGAAGGACAGGAAAAATATCAGGATCTGGCGAAAAAGCTGCTGGATGCGGCCTTTCTGCATGGAAAGACGGAGCCGATGTCAAAGACGACGGCAAAACGGCTTTACGGACAGACGCTGGTCAACAGTGTCAGCCGGCTGGAGAAATTTTCGGCGTGCTCCTATGCACATTTTCTGAATTATGGTCTTCGGGTATCGCAAAGAGATCTGTTTGTATTCCAGCCGGTGGATATGGGAAATATTTTCCATAAGGTGCTGGAGTCTTACGCACGAAAAGTGGAGGCGAGCGAATATACCTGGTTTAACATTCCGGAGAAAGAACAGAAACGTCTGGCGGCGGAGACGGTAGAAGAGGTTTCCGAAGCTTATGCATCAACCCTTCTGCATTCCAGTGCCAGAAATGAATATGTGATCCGCCGCATGAAGCGGATCATGGAACGCACGATCTGGGCACTGACCAGGCAGGTGCGTGCCGGAAACTTTATTCCGTCCAATTTTGAAGTGCCGTTTTTAAGTTCTTCGGACTTGAAGGCGGTGAATATTGCACTTTCGGACGAAGAGACGATGCGGCTGAAAGGGCGGATCGACCGCATTGATCTGTACGAAACGGAGGATGAAGTTCTGGTAAAAGTCGTAGATTATAAATCAGGAAATAAAGTGTTTGATCTACAGGAATTTTATTACGGACTGCAGATGCAGCTTGTCGTTTATCTGAATGCGGCACTGGAGATGGAACAACGCATTCATCCGGATAAAAAAATAAAACCGGCAGGCATCTTCTATTATGCAATGAAAGATCCGATCGTGGATCAGAAGCATGGGGAGAGCGAAGAAGAGCTGGAAAAACGGATTTTGAAAGAGCTGCGTCCAAATGGTCTTGTCAATGCAGAAAGTGAAGTGGTAGAAGCACTTGACCGCAGTCTGAAGAAAACATCCGAGGTCATTCCGGTTGCCAGAAACAAAGACGGCAGCTATTCTCGCTATGCGAGCGTGGCATCCGAAGAGCAGTTTTTGACACTTTCGAAATTTGTGGAAGAGAAGATGCGGGCGATCGGATGTGCGATCCTTGAGGGAGATGTAAAGATCAATCCTTATGAAAAGAAAGGAAAAACAGCCTGCGATTACTGTGAATTTAAAGATATCTGCGGTTTTGACCGGAAAATACCGGGCATGCATTACCGGAGGCTGAAAGAACTGGATCCGGATGATATCTGGGAATTTTTGCGAGAAGGAGGGGATTTTTGATGGGAAATCTGTGGACAGAAGAACAGAAGCAGGTCATCTGGCTTCGAAACCGGAATATTCTGGTCTCGGCGGCGGCAGGTTCCGGAAAGACAGCCGTTCTGGTAGAGCGTATTTTGCAGAAGATCACGGACAGGGAACATCCGGTGGATATTGACCGTCTGCTGATCGTGACGTTTACAAGAGCTGCGGCGGCAGAGATGCGTGAGCGGATCGGACTGGAAATCCAGAAAAGGCTGCTCGCAGATCCGGATAACGAGAATCTACAAAGACAGGAAACGCTGCTTTTTCATGCACAGATCACGACGATCGACAGTTTCTGTCAGTCGGTGCTTCGGACATATTTTCATCTGATCGATCTGGATCCGGCGTTTTCCATCGTGGATGAAGGAGAGGCAAAACTTCTGCGGCGAGATACGGCGGAAGAGCTTCTGGAAGAAAAGTATCAGGAGGGCGATACGGACTTTTTACAGTTTGTGGAATGTTTTGCAAACGGAAAAAATGATGAGAATCTGATCGAAATGATCTGGCAGGTCTATGAATTTTCCAGAAGTCATCCATGGCCGGAAGAATGGCTGGAAGAATGTAAGAAAAATTATGATATTGATACACTGGAAGATCTGATCTCAAGTGAATGGATGAAAATGATCTGTGAGCAGGTCGATCAGACCCTGAATGATCTGGAAATGATCCGAACAGAAGCCCTGAAAGTCGCAAATTCGCCGTACGGACCGTGGATGTACGCAGATGCCCTGGAGCAGGATGGCGAGATCTTAAAACAGCTTTCTAAAGGCAATGATTACGCAGAATATGCCAGACGTTTTCTGAACATCAGAAAATTTGCAGTGCTTTCCAGAAAAAAAGATGAAGAAGTATCGGATGAAAAGCGGGAACAGGTAAAGCTTTTGCGTGATCAGATCAAAAAAGGCATTGCCTCTTTGCAGGAGCAGTATTTTTACCAGAGTCCGCAGGAGATGTTAGAAGAGCTGAAGGCGGGAAAAGTGTCCGCACAGATGCTTCTGATGCTGGCATCCGAGTTTGGATTGCGGTTTACGGAGAAAAAACGGGAGCGAAATCTTTTGGATTTCTCAGATCTGGAACATCTGGCACTGCAGATCCTGGTGAAAAAAGAGAATGGAAATGTGGTGCCAGGTGAAGCGGCACTGGCTTTTTCAAAGCAGTTCGAAGAGATCATGATCGATGAATATCAGGACAGCAACATGGTCCAGGAGCTGATCCTGACCAGCATTTCCAGATGCAGCATGGGGCAGAACAATCTGTTTATGGTCGGTGATGTCAAGCAGAGCATTTACCGGTTCCGTCTTGCCTGCCCGGAGCTGTTCATGGAAAAATACGATACCTATACGACGGAAGACTCCGAAAATCAGAAGATCGAGCTGCACAAAAATTTCCGAAGCCGAAAGGAAGTGCTCTTTGATGTCAATTTTATTTTTCGCAAGATCATGCACCGGAATCTCGGAAATGTAGAATATGATGATAATGCGGCACTCTATGCCGGGATCGAATTTCCGAAACTGGTCACCAATGTTGAGACGGATGATCTGACGGCAGCAAAATCTCCGCTTTCCGGAAGTGAGATCCTGCTTTTTGATGCAGATTCGGTGACGGACACAAATGCAAGAGAGGCCGAAGCACGTATGATCGGCGGACAGATCAAAGCGATCGTCGGAAGAGAGCTGGTCTATGACAAAGAAAGCAGGCATTACCGAAAAGCAGAATATCGCGATATCGTCATTTTGCTGCGTTCCTTAAGCGGCTGGTCGGAAGAATTTCTGGCAGTTTTATCGGATATGGGGATTCCGGCGTACACCGGGACGAGAAGCGGTTATTTTTCGGCACTGGAAGTGCGTACGGTGCTGTCCTTTCTGCGTGTCCTGGATAATCCAAGACAGGATATTCCGTTTACCGCAGTGCTGACGTCTCCAATCGGCACGTTTGCGACAGAAGAACTGGCGAAGATCCGTACGGAGAATCCGGAAGTTTCTTATTATGAAGCGTGCCGGGCGTATGAAAATGCGGGCAGCGACGGGATTTTAAGAGAAAAACTTCAGAAGTTTTTTAAAGTGTTGGAACATTTCCGCAGTTGTGTGCCGTATACGCCGATGCACGAGCTTCTGTGGAAAATTTACGAAGAAACCGGATATTTTGACTATGTATGTGCGATGCCGGCGGGATCGCAGAGAAAGGCAAATCTTGAGATGCTCGCAGAAAAGGCGGCAGCTTATGAGAGTACCAGCTACCGCGGCCTGTTTAATTTTGTGCGATATATCGAAAATCTGCAGAAATATGAAGTGGATTTCGGTGAGGCAAGTACAATCGGAGAAGAAGAGAATACGGTGCGGATCATGAGCATCCATAAGAGCAAGGGACTGGAGTTTCCGGTCGTCTTTGTGGCAGGCCTCGGAAAAGCATTTAACCGGCAGGATGCCAGAAGTACGATCGCCATCCACCAGAATTATGGCGTGGGCTGTGATGTCGTTGATCCGCTGCTTCGGACCAAGGCACCGACAATCTTAAAGAAAGCGATCCAGCAGATTCTGCTGACGGAAAGTCTCGGGGAAGAACTGCGAGTCCTCTATGTGGCGGTGACACGTGCAAAAGAAAAGCTCTATTTGAGCGGAAGTCTCAAAAAAATGGAAGATACGCTCTCAAAATGGAGCGGCGGGGCAGGAAAAAAGCAGCTGCCTTATCTGGAGATCAAAAATGCCGCATCGATGCTCGAATGGATTCTGCGTTCTGTGCTCTATGAAGAAGGGATACAGTCAGAAATTCCAATCCGCAAATATAGCGTGGATGACCTGTACCGGGAAAAACTGGATGAGGAAAACTACGGCGATACGATCTTACAGCAGTTTAGAGATCACCTTTTTGAAAAGGAGGAAGGATATGCCGCTTTTCTTGCCTGGATGACGCAGGAGAGTGCGAAAATCTATCCATATGAAGGAAGGCTGGAGATCCAGGGAAAATGTTCGGTTTCAGAGATCAAGCGTCAAAGTCAGATACAGGAGCAGAAAGAAGAACCGGAAAATCAGGGGATCGTACTGATAAAAGAACCGGAAGATACGGCAACAGTACCAAAATTTCTGGAGGCAAAAGAAGAAAAGAGCGGGGCACTAAAAGGAACTGCCATGCATCATGTGATGCAGCGGCTTGATTTTACGGCAGCGGATACGGTCCGACAGGTGGAAGCACAGCTTTTGGAACTTCAAAAGAAAAAGCAGATAAGCGAAGAAGAGATATCGCTTTTGAACATTCCGGCGATCGTGCACTTTTTCCGAACCGATATCGGGAAACGGGCGGCAGATGCGGCCAGAAGAGGTCAGCTTTATCGCGAAAAACAGTTTGTGATCGGTGTGCCGGCATCGGATATCCGACCGCAGTGGGATAAAGAAGAAATGGTTTTGGTACAGGGAATCATTGATGCATGGTTTTATGAAGGAGACCAGATCGTTCTGCTGGACTATAAGACGGACCGGGTTTTAAAAGGACAGGAACAGAAGTTAAAAGAACGCTATCAGGCACAGCTTGATTACTATGCAAAGGCACTGAAACAGACGACCGGGCATGAAGTAAAGGAAAAAATCATTTATGCGTTTTCTTTGCAGGAGGGCATCGCTCTTTAAACCTTGCATTTTGCTGCCGGTCGATATATACTGGAAAAGATATGGATGCAAAGATCAGGGTGTGGACTTTGTTCTTGTTCTGTGTAAAGATCAAAGCATCCAAAAAACGTAGTGCGGCGGATCATAAGAATCCGCTTTACAGAAAAAGTAAGGAAGGTAATATGGCAGAATTTATAAAAAAATTGTACCGTAATCAGGGCATCCGCTATATTTTCTTTGGCGGGTGTACGACATTTGTAAATCTTGGAAGTTATGCCCTGCTGCGAACTGTACTTGGGGTTGATATGACGCTTGCAAATGTGCTGGCGATCTTTCTCTCTATCCTGTTTGCATACGCAGTCAACAAACAGTTTGTTTTTGAAAGCCGCACGCATGGAGTGCGGGAACTGGCCGTGGAAATGGGCAGTTTTATCGGAATGCGTCTCTCCACGATGTTTATCGAAGTGTTCGGCGTTGTTTTTCTGAGCTGTCTGTTTGGCATTCCGGAAGTGGGTTCCAAGCTGGCACTTCAGGTGGTTGTGCTGGTGCTGAACTATATTTTCAGCAAAGTGTTTGTATTCTCGGAAAAAGAGAAGGCACCGGTAAATCCGGTAAAACGCAACTGCTGCATCCTCGGCTTTGCCATTCCGGCACTGACGATCGCACTGGCGTTTGCAGTCAATCAGGTATTTCCGTTTGGAGATCATGGTGTGCTGATCATCGATTCACTCCACCAGTATCTTCCGTTTTTTACGGAATTCCATGAAAAACTGGAACAGGGAAGTTCCCTTCGCTATTCTTTTGGAGGAGGACTGGGCTTTAATTTCTGGGCAACGTATGCCTATTATCTGGCGAGCCCGCTGAATTTCCTGATTGTGCTTTTCCCGAAGAGAAATATGATGGATGCGATGGCACTTCTGATCGTGCTCAAGATCGGACTTTGTGGTCTTACCTCTGCATGGTATTTCAGTACGAAGAGCAAAGGCCAGACTTACATGCCGCTTGTGTTCTCGCTGATGTTCTCTCTTGGCAGCTTTATCATCGGATACTATTTCAACCTGATGTGGCTGGACAGCATTGCCATGCTGCCGCTT